>Ga0210033_1002173_pt1 | contig 17108 bp, 14 predicted proteins | sample CryGeymeta201501_FD_185465 | JGI IMG/M metagenome (GOLD analysis project Ga0210033, IMG submission 185465) | Groundwater microbial communities from Crystal Geyser aquifers in Utah, USA - Crystal Geyser metaG 2015-01 (SPAdes) (version 2) | ecosystem: Environmental > Aquatic > Deep subsurface >... | reverse complement strand
AGTCCTGCACCCCACGATCGAACGTCGACGCAGGCGAAGTGTCCGGTGCAGGACAAGTCCTGCACCCCACGATCGAACGTCGACGCAGGCGAAGTGTCCGGTGCAGGACAAGTCCTGCACCCCACGTTCGCATTCAGGGGTGCGTGATGCGCGGGCACGGTGATCCCGAGGGTCAGCGGGCGGGTAGGTCGTAGCTTCTCGGGAGCATCGGGTCGGGGGCCGGGTCGCCCTTGAACCGGTCGAGCTCCGCCTCGATGGCGCCCCAGGAGTCGACGCAGACGATCTGTCCGCGCAAGAGCACGACGCCGAGCTCGCTCGCACCCTCCGCCCAGCCGATGTGGATGTCGCTGCTCGACAGGCGGCCTTCGCAACCGGCGGGCGCCTGATGCCAGCGGGCCGCCGTGATCACGCCCGCGTCGGGACCGATCAGGCTCGCGCTCGTGCCAAGCGGCGCGTCGCCACCGCCCGTCATGCAGCTCGCGAGCGTGCACAGCAGGCTCAACAGCGCCCCATGGGTAGCGTGCTTCATATGTTTCATGATCCCTCGCCTTCGGTCTCTCGCCGATATTCGCTCACGAGTTGGGAGAGCCTCGGACGCTTCATGCCCAAGAGCGCAGCGGCCTTGGAGATGGTTCCTTCGCTCTCGTCCATGGCGCGCATCACGCACGCGCGTTCGATCTCTTTCTTCAGTACGCGCAACGGCAGGCCCTCTTCCCGCAGCCAGCGGTAGCAGAGGTCGCGCTCGTCGATGGCGGCGCCCGCGCGCGTCGAGCTGTCGTGTGCGCCGAGCACGGCGCCGAGGGCGGCCGGGTCGATGTGGTCGCCTTCGGCGAAGAGCGCCGCGGCGCGCAGTGTGTTGTCGAGTTCGCGTACGTTGCCGGGCCAGGATCTGCGGCCCAGCTCGCGCAACGCTTCGTGCGTCAAGAGCAGCGGTTTGATGCCAAGCGTCTCGGCGCCACGCGCCAGGAGGTGTTCGGCGAGCAGGGGGAGATCCAGTGGCCGCGCGCGCAGTGGTGGCAAGATCAGGTGCGCGGCCTCCAGGCGGTACAGCAGATCCTCCCGGAATTCGCTGGCGTCGACCAGGGTTCGCAGCGGTCGGCGGGTCGTGGCGAGGACGCGAACGTCGACGTGGCGCGCTTGGCCTGCGCCCACGCGCCGCAGCTGTCCCTCGCCCAGCGCGCGCAGCAACGCGGCCTGCAGCCGAGGCGAGGCCTCGTCGATCGCGTCGAGCAGCAACGTGCCGCGGTGGGCGCGCTCGAAACATCCCTGGTGCGCCGTCACGGCGTCGGTGAAGGCGCCGCGCTCGTGGCCAAACAGGGTGCTCTCGACCAGACCGTCCGAGATGGATGCGCAGTCGATGTGGACGAAGCTGCCCTCGGCGCGCGGCGAGAGGGCGTGGAGCTCCATGGCCACCAGCTCCTTGCCCGTGCCGCTCTCGCCCTCGATCAGCACGGCACAGGAGCTCTGGGCGAAGCGGCCCATGCGCTCACGCAGCGCCTGCATGGCGGGTGAGCGTCCCACCAGGGTCGGATGACGTGGGCCCGTGGCGCTGCGGGCGCGCCCGCTGACCAGGGTCTCGAGGCGTCGCCGCACCACTCGCTTGCGAAAGGCCTCCATGCTGGCCTCGGGCACCTTCGGTTCCAGGCTGCGGTCGAGGGCCAGCCCTCGGGAGGCCTCTGCTCGGGCGTCGCTTCGCAGGCCGGCGTCGGCCAGGGCACGAGCCGATGCCAGCGCGGCCGCGACCTCGAGGCAAGGATCGCCCAACTCGCGGCTCAGGGTCACGGCGCGTTCCGCCGACGCGCGACCGTCTTGGCCTTTGGCGCGCGCCCAGGAGGCACGCGCGAGCTCGGCTTCGATCCTTCTCCGTGGCAGGAGCGTCTTGGGCAGGGTGGCCAGGAGCTTCTCGGCTCGGGCCGGGGATCCCTGCCGCGCCGCCGCCTCGGCGCCGCCGAGCAGAGCCGCCACGCCGCGTTCGGGATCGAGCACGCCCAGCGCGTCCCACGCCGCGTCGAAGGAGAGCTGCGCCTCCGCCCACGACTCCTCGCTCAGCGCGATGCGTCCACGCAGGAGCAAACCCTCGGCACGCGCCGAGGGCGTCTCGGCACCTCCTCCGAGGGCGTCACCCATGTTGCAGAGCCTGCGCGCCGCCGGCAGATCGCCGAGGCTCTCGTAGAGTTCGCCGAGGTTGTAGGCCGCACGCACCAGCGAGGCGCGATTGCCCAGACGTCCCAGCGCGTCGAGGGCCAGGGCGTAGGCGTCGGCAGCACTCGCCCAATCGTGTTCGAGGTGGCTGAGCACGGCCAGGTTCTGAGCCGCCAGGGCCAGAGGCTTCGCTTCCTCGAGGGGCAGCGCCAGAGTGCGAGCATGCTCGAGCGCGGCACGCGCCGCGTTCAGATCGCCCGTGCGGATGTGCGCCACGCCCTTTCCGCCCCACGCCAGCGCGACGTGCAGCGCGTCGTTCAGCGCCTCGGCGTCTTCGCGGTAGTCGGTGTAGTGGCTCAGCGCCTGGTCGAAGTCACCCTTGGCCAGCGCCACCTTGGCCAGAGTCTGTCGTGCCTCGAGCCGCGCGCGTCCGTCGGCCGCGCCGACGATCTCGGTCGCGAGCTGCTCCGCCGCGTCGAGCTGGCCACGCTGGTAGAGGATCTCCGCGCCCAGCGCGTCGAGCGCGAATCGCAGCGTCTCGTCCACTGCGCTCGCCAGGCCGAGCGCCACCACAGCCTCGGCTTCCCGCAGGGCGCCCGCGTCCAGCAGGCGCTTGCCAGCGGCCACGATGCCCGCGTGCTGCGCCACGGGATCCGCTTGATCCTCGCTGGTTCGTCTCACCACGCCCAAAGCATAGTGACGATTATCCACACGCGCCCGTGAAGCCCGAGCCTCGGATCCCGTCTCAGGTACATGAGCACGGGCCCTCACGCGCGGTGGCTGCTAGGCTGCCCTACGATGTTTGCTTTGATCCGCGCCGCGTGGGCCGCGACGCTCGTCCTCACTCTGGTGGCGAGCGCGGCGCCAGCCTCTGCCCAGTTGAGCGCTCCACTCTCTCGTACGGACCGCGCACGCCTGGAGGCGGGCGAGACCGTGCGCCGACCCGAGAACCAAACTCGCGGCAACATGCACCTTATCGGCGGTGCCAGCTTCCAGGTGATCGACCTGCCCGAGGACGCCCTGTGGCGCGCGCTCTCCGATCCCGCAGCCTACCAGCACATGCTGCCTCAGGTCGTGTCGTCGGAGCAGGTCGCGCAGCGAGCGGCGACGCGCACCGTCTGCATCCATCACCATCGTGGGATGGTCGACGTCGACTACTGCCTGCGCATGACCTACCAGGAGTCGGACGGGCTCGTGCTCTTCCAGCTCGACGACAGTCGCCCCCACGACATCCGCGCCGGCTGGGGATACATCCGCATCCACCCGTGGTCGGAGGGCCGGACGCTCGTCTCCTTCGGTGTCCTGGTGGATGTCGGTGGTGGCGTGATCGCCGGTCTCGTGCGTCCCACGTTTCAGGAGTGGCTGTTGAAGATCCCGCTCACGATGAAGTGGTACGTCGAAGGTTCAGGTCGCTCGCGCTACGCGCACGCGCCGGCCGAACCCAGCCCCGCGAGCTGAGCCCGCGCCAGCTCCGAGCGAGGCAGGAGTCGAGATCTTGCGATCGCCGGGTGCCTGGACCACGGTGCCGCGCATGCCGTTGTAGCCCGCGCTCCCCGATCCTCTCGTGCTGCAGGCGCGCTGCCTCGTCATGGCGGCGCTGGACGCGGTGCTCAGCCCCGAGTGGCAGTACCGAAGCTACTCCTTCGATGCGCGCTGGGCCGACGGCGCGAAGATGGCGAGCATGCGCAACGGCAGCGGCGACACCGTCTTCCTCGTCTTCGATCCCGCGGGCCTCTACGTTCAAGGGCTCGACCACGAGTCGGTCATGGCCAGGGCGACGTTGGATCCGTCCGCGCTCGACCTATTCGAGACGCCGCCGTCGTCGCCCGCCCCGCCGGGCCCTCGAGACCGACAACCAGAAAGCCTTCCTATCGCAGCGACCTATCTCCTCATGGACAGGTCGTTCCATGTCAGGGGCCGAGGCTTGCCCGGCCCGCGCACTGTGCGTGCGGTGGACCTCCTCGCTTCGCTACGCGCGCCTCCTGTCACGCACGTCTCGCGGAGCCCGGGAGGGTCGCTCGGAGGGGGCTCCGCGCGTGCCAAGTCGCCTCCCGACCCAAGCTCGACTTGGCGCGCGCGGCGAGGCGGCCTTGCGCGAGCGCCCTCCGGCCACGCTCGCGGTCCTTGCCGAGCGCTCGCATGTGCAAGGCCACCGTCCCCCGGAGAGCGACCCTCCCGGGCGGCTCCCGTGTCCAAGACTGTCCCAGAGTGATCCCCAACGCTCGTCCCCTACGGCGAGATGAATGGTCCGATCACGCGGTGGGGCCCGACGTTCGTCGCGGGCCGCGCTTGCGCTGCCCACCCATGGCTTTTGTGGCATGCTGCCGCATCCGCCGGCGTGGCGAGATGAGGAGCTGCAATGAACGTCATCGACGCCATGACCTCGAACCCCGTGACCGTCTTCGCCTCCACCAGTATCGGTGAGGTGGTGCGGCTGATGTTGGACGAAGGCATCCGCCACCTGCCCGTGATGGACGCAGGCGGCATGGTGGGCATCGTCAGCGATCGCGACATCAAGAGCGTCTCCATGCCTCGCCTCGTGGATCTCGAGGCCATCGACGCGCTGCGCGCGCGCTACGATCAGCCGATCTCGGAGCTGATGGCGGGGGACCCCGTCACCGTCTATCCCGAGACGAACCTGGCCGAGGCGGTGGATCGCATGATCGACAATCGCATCGGCGCGCTGCCCGTGGTCAACGCCGACACGGGAGATCTGGTCGGCATCCTGAGTCAGGCGGACGTGCTCCGCGTGGCTCGCGATCGCCTGGAGGACTGAGCCCCTTCGCGGGCCTCGGGCACGCCATGGCATTGTGGGCGGCGATCGTGACGGGGACGCTCGCGGGTGTGGCGAGCGCGCCCCACTGCGCCGGCATGTGCGGTCCCGTGGCTGCCTTCGCCTGCCGCGGTGGAGAGCGCGCGGCGCCGCTGCGTTACCAGCTCGGGCGCATGGTCGGCTACGCCGTGCTCGGTGTGCTCGCGGGCGCTCTGGGGGTCGTCGTCTCGGACCGCCTGTCCACGCCCATCGCGGGAGCCGTGCTCTCGTGGTCGCTGGCGGCTGGGCTCGGGCTCTCGGCCTACCGCCTCTGGCGCACAGGCTCTCCCGCGCCCGCGCCGCTGGTGAAGCTCGGACGTCCGCGCGGTGCGGGGCGTCCCTGGCTGCGTCGCTTGCCCACCGATCCCGCGGCGCTGGGCGTGATGACCGCGCTCTTGCCCTGCGGATCCCTGGTCGCGGCCGCCTTGCTCGCGGCGGGCAGCGGGAGCGCCGCCCTCGGGGCCGTGACCATGCTCTCCTTCAGCCTGACGACCGCGCTCGGCCTGCTCGGGGTCGCCTACGCCGCCCGCTTTCTGGGACGCCGGCCCGGTGCCGCTCGGGGTCTCGCGCTGCTGCTCGCGCTAGGGGCCGTGGTCCTCGTCATCCGGCCGATACGAGCCCTCGGCAACGGATCGGCCGAGTGCCATACGCCCGCCTTGGTCTCCGCCGCACCCTAGCGAGCCGAAAGGGTCGCGCCATAGGGGCCTCCCGTCCGAGCGAAAGGGGCCCGTCGCCGAATTCAGTGGCCCTGTTGATCCGAATCAACGGGGCAGCGACAGGGCGCTGTTAGACAGCGCGCGACTTCGTTGCGGGGCGCCTCCGCGGGCGTGCTGCGTTTGGGGTCTTTTCCGGCACGCATGTTGCGTGCGGGCGAGTGGACGCATGGCAGATGGCAGGGAAATTGGCAGGGAAATTGGACGGCCCGCGCAGCGGGTGCGTCCGGCTCGCGTTGCGCGCGCAACAATTGCGCCTGCGCAATGTGCCCACTGCGGTCTGCCCGCCCCCGCCGCTCCGGAGGGGGCGGCCTTCTGCTGCGGAGGCTGCGAGGCCGTCTATCACCTGCTGCACGACGAGGGTCTCGCGCGCTTCTACGATCTGAGGGGCGAGCGCGGGGTACCCGTCGTGGATCGAGGCTCCTCCGAGCGTCCCTGGCTCACGCCCATCGAGGCCTCGGTCGCCGAGCGGGGGAGCTGCGAGCTCGACGTCTCGGGCATCCATTGCGCGGCCTGCGTCTGGGTCATGGAGGAGCTCTTCCGCCGTCAGCCCGGGGCGGGCTTCCTGGAGCTGAACCCGACCCTGGGTCGCGTGCATATGCGCATCGGCGAGGACTTCCCGCTGCGGGCCTACCTCGATCAGGTGGAGCGCCTCGGCTACCGCTTCGGCCCCGCGCGCAAGCAGACGCACCGCGCGTCCGATGGGCTCTTGGTTCGCACGGGCATCGCCATGGCGCTGGCCGGCAACACCATGATCTTCGCCATCGCCATCTACCTCGGGCTACGCACGGGACCGCTCCACGAGCTGCTCTCGGAGCTGAGCTACGGCGCCGGTGTGCTGTCCGTCCTGGTCGGTGGCGGCGTGTTCTTCCAGGCCGCGTGGCAAGGCGTGCGCGCCCGCGTCCTGCACCTCGACCTGCCCATCGCCCTGGGCATCGCCCTGGCCTTCGCGGGCTCGAGCTACCGCTTCTTCTTCGGCGACGGCGAGGCGGCCTACGTCGACACGCTGACCGTGTTCATCGCCCTGATGCTGCTCGGACGCTTCCTCCAGGAGCGCACCCTCGAGCGCAACCGGGATCGCCTGCTCGCGGACGAGGGCGTCGACGCCATGACCACTCGCCGGGAGCGCGACGGGCAGGTGGAGACCGTCCCATGCCTCGACGTCGTCGCCGGAGACACGCTCGTCTTCGCACCCGGAGACCTCGTGCCCGTGGACGCGCACCTGCTCTCCGAGAGCGCGACCCTTTCGCTCGACTGGATCGACGGCGAGAGCGCGCCTCGTCACTTCGTCTGTGGGGAGACGCTCCCGGCCGGCGCCTTCAACACGGGAGATCAGGCCTTGCGCGCTCGGGCCGAGTCGAGCTTCGAAGCCTCCTCCGTGCTCCGACTGCTCACGCGCACCAGCGAGGGAGCCGAGGTGCCTGTCGCTTCGCGTTTCTGGCAGCGCGTCTCGGGCGTCTACGTCGTCGGCGTGCTGCTTGCCGCGGCTGTGGGTGGCCTGGGCTGGCTCTGGGCCAGCGGCGACGCCGTCCGCGCCATCGAGGTCGCCACCGCGATCCTGGTGGTGACCTGCCCCTGCTCCTTCGGCATCGCCGTCCCCCTCGGCTACGAGGTCGTCCGCGCGCGCCTGCGCCGGGTCGGTCTCTTCGTGCGCACGCGCAGCCTGCTCGATCGCATGCGTCAGGTTCGTCGCGTGGTCTTCGACAAGACCGGCACGCTGACCACCGGCAAGCTCTCTCTCTGCGCGCCCGAGCAGCTCGACGAGCTCAGCGCGGGCGAGGCCTGCCTGCTCTACGGCATGGCCTCCGAGAGCGCCCATCCCAAGGCTCTGGCGTTGGCGACCGCCCTCGAGGCGCACGGCGCCAGCCGTGGCGAGCACGTGTCCGGAACGAGCGCGCGTGAGGTGCTGGGTCAGGGGCTCTGCCTCGAACACGAAGGAAGCGTGCATCGCCTCGGTTCGCCCGCCTTCGTGCTGGGAGAGGCCGCGGGCCGAACGTCCGCCGACTTCGTCTACGGCGTCGACGGCGAGCTCCGGCTCGAGCTGCCCACGCGCGAGAGCCTGAGGCCCCACGCCGAGCGTGAGCTGCGGCGCCTCGAGCAGGACGGCTACGAGACCTTCATCCTGAGCGGAGACAACGACGACAGGGTGCAGGAGATGGCGCTGCGTCTGGGGGTGCCCAAGGAGCACGCCCTCGGTGCGCAGAACCCGGAGGCCAAGGCGCGTTGGGTGGCCGACCACTTCCCCGAGCAGACCTTGATGCTCGGCGATGGATTGAACGACGGCCTGGTCCTGCGCGAGGCCCTGTGCTCCGGCACGCCCGCGATCGACCGGCCCTTCATGGCCTCTCGCTGTGACTTCTACCTCGTGACGCCCGGGCTCGGTCCCATCGCCGAGGCGCTGCGTCTGACACGCAAGCTCGGGAGCGTGATTCGCGCCGATCTCGCCTTCGCGCTGCTCTACAACACCTTCGCCGTGAGCCTCGCCATGGCCGGGCTGATGCGACCTTGGCTGGCCGCGATCCTGATGCCGGCGAGCTCGCTTGCGACCATCGCCTTCACCGTGCTCGCCCTGCGTGAGCGTCGCGGTGTCCACTCCGACAGTGTCCACGCCAACAACGTCCATCCCGGCGGTGTTCATTCCGACGGTGTCGTGCCCGCCAATGGAGAAGCGCTGTGGACGTGATCCCGCTGATGATCTTCGTGTGCCTGGTGCTCGTGACGCTGGCGATCGGGCTGTTCGCGTTCAGTGTCAAAGAGCACACCTTCGAGCACTCCGAGCGTCTCGAACTCCTCCCCTTACTGGATGATGATCCCAAGCCCTTGAGCGAAACGCGCCTTGGGTGTGACGACAACATCAAAGCTACGAGCGCGGACCATGGAGGGTCAGGCTCAAAGGTGAAACACACATGAAAACCACGACAATCACCTACGACGACAAGATCGTCCGATGGTTCCTGTGGGCCTCCGTGGCCTTCGGTCTCGTCGGGACGCTGGCGGGCGTCTTCATCGCGCTGGAGCTGGCCTGGTGGCCGGCGAACGCCGCGCGATGGATCGCCTTCGGTCGCCTGAGGCCGCTGCACACCAACGCGGCCATCTTCGCCTTCGTGGGCAACATGATCTTCGCTGGCGTCTACTACTCGACGCAGCGCCTGACCAAGGCGCGCATGGCCTCGGATCTGCTCTCGAAGATCCACTTCTGGGGTTGGCAGCTGATCATCGTGGGCGCGGCCATCACGCTGCCTTTGGGACTGACCCAGGGCAAGGAGTACGCCGAGCTGATCTGGCCCATCGACATCGCCGTGGCGGTGATCTGGCTGGTCTTCGCGGCCAACTTCTTCTGGACCTTGGCCCAGCGTCGCGAGAAGCACCTCTACGTCGCGCTCTGGTTCTACATCGCCACGATCGTGACCATCACGGTGCTGTACGTGGTGAACAACCTGGCCATCCCGGTCTCGTTCACCGAGAGCTATCCCGTCTTCGGCGGCGTGCAGGACGCCCTGGTGCAGTGGTGGTACGGCCACAACGCGGTCGCGTTCTTCCTGACCACGCCGGTGCTGGGCATCATGTACTACTTCCTGCCCAAGGCGGCGGGGCGACCGGTCTTCTCCTATCGCCTCTCGATCGTGCACTTCTGGGGCCTCGTCTTCATCTACATCTGGGCCGGTCCTCACCATCTGTTGAACACGGCGCTGCCCGAGTGGGCACAGACCGTCGGCATGATCTTCAGCGTCATGCTCTGGGCTCCGAGCTGGGGCGGCATGATCAACGGCCTGCTCACGCTGCGCGGCGCCTGGGACAAGCTGCGTGAGGACCCGGTGCTCAAGTTCTTCGCGGCGGGTGTGACCTTCTACGGCATGGCGACCTTCGAGGGGCCGCTCTTGGCCATTCGCAGCGTGAACGGTCTGGCCCACTACACGGACTGGATCATCGGTCACGTGCACGCCGGCACCCTGGGCTGGAACGGCTTCATGGCCGCCGGCATGTTCTACTGGCTCGTTCCCAGGCTGTACGGCCGCAAGCTCTTCTCCCAGGCCGCGGCCAACTACCACTTCTGGATCGGCACCGTCGGCATCCTGCTCTACGTCGTCTCGATGTGGGTGGCGGGCATCACGCAGGGCCTGATGTGGCGCGCGGAGCAGCCCGGAGGCGGCCTCGAGTACCCGAACTTCATCGAGACCTTGATCAAGCTCGAGCCGATGTACTGGACGCGCCTCGTGGGCGGTTCTCTCTACGTCATCGGGCTCATCATGATGACCTGGAACCTGATCATGACCGCGCGCCTCGGCACGGCGACCGAGACCACGGTCGAGGTGCCCGCGGAGGAGCTCCCGAAGGAGAGCTCCTGGCAGGATCTGCTCTTCGGCAAGCCGGCGCTGGTCTCGGCCGTCGTCGTCACGCTGATGCTGGTGGCAGGCTTCCTCGACGCGCTCCCCGCCATGGCGGTGATCGTGCTCGCGGTTCTCGTCGCCATTGGTGGCTACTTCCTCACGGCCAAGGGCCGCAGCGACGACAAGCCGACCTGGCACCGCATGCTCGAAGGTCGCGCCGGCGCGTTCAGCGTGTTCACCGTGATCGCCATCCTGGTGGGTGGCGTCGCGGAGATCATCCCAACGGTGATCACCTCACCCGAGGCGACCAGCATCCAGAACACGCCCTACTCGCCGCTCGAGCTCGAGGGGCGTGACATCTACGTCCGGGAGGGCTGCTACACCTGCCACTCCCAGATGATCCGCACCTTCACCTGGGAGTCGGCGCGCTATGGCGCGGTCTCCGAGGCGCAGGACAGCGCCTTCGATCGTCCCTTCCAGTGGGGTTCACGGCGCATCGGTCCCGACCTCGCGCGCGTCGGCGGCAAGTACTCGGACATCTGGCACTACCGCCACATGATGGATCCACGGCAGATCTCCGAAGGCTCGATCATGCCGCCCTACGCGTTCCTCGAGGACGCTCGGATCGATGCCGACGGCACCGCCGCCAAGATGCGTGGCATGCGCTCCGTGGGTGTGCCCTACACCGCGGAGCAGATCGGGGCCTCCGCCACGGCGGAGCGCGCTCAAGGCACGGTCATCGCCGCGAACCTGGCGGAGCAGGGCCAGGCCGGGGTCGCGCCGGACAGCGAGATGGTCGCGCTCATCGCCTACCTGCAACGCATCGGCAAGAACACGACCGCTGTGGGTGAATCCCCCGCAGCGGCCAACGCGACGGCCTCCGCTGTCGAAGGAGGCGTCCGATGATCGCTGTTTTCGCCCGAGAGTTCCTGGCAGACAGCCCCGCGGTGAGTCTCGCCGTGGCCGCGCTCCTGATCTTCGCCGTGGTCTTCACGGTGGTGACGATTCGAGCGCTGATGATGGACAAGGATGAGATCGAGGCGCTGGCCAACTTGCCCCTCGAGGACGCGCAACCGGCGGAAGCGTTCGCTGGTTTGGAGGATGACCATGGCTGAGATCAAGCGACACGACGAGCTTCAGGGAGCCATCGTCCACGTGTACGACGGCATCGAGGAGGCGGACAACCAGCTCCCCCTGTGGTGGTTGGCCATCTTCTACGGCGCCATCGTCTTTGCCATCGGCTACTGGTTCTACTACGAGGCCTACGCCGCAGCGCCCCTCGGCCGAGCCGCCTACGACGAGCAGATGGCAGCCGAGGCTGCGGCGGCTCCCGAGGTCACGCCCGAGCAGCTGGTGGCCATGGGCGAGGACGCCGAGGCCGTGGCCGCCGGACGCGCGGTCTTCGAAGCCAACTGCGTCGCCTGTCACGACCAGATGGCGCAGGGGAAGATCGGCCCCAACCTCACGGACGCTTACTGGATTCATGGCGGGTCGGCCATGGACATCCACCTGACGATCACCCAGGGATACCCCGCCAAGGGCATGCCGCCTTGGGGTCCGAGCCTGGGCGCTGAGGCCGTGAACCACGCGGTGGCCTACATCCTCTCGATCCGCAACACCAACGTGGAGGGCAAGGAAGCGCAGGGCGAACTCTACGCACCCGAGGGTGCCGTGGAGGACGCGGGTGTGCAGGAGCCTGCCGAGGTGCTGGACGGCGCGGCGGCGGCTCCGGCGGATGGCGACGACGCGGAGCACGCCGAGCCGGCGGACCACGCGGAGCACGCGGATGGCGAACCGACCGCCGAGGGCTCAGGGTCCAACGAAGCCACGGAGGAGTAGGGCGCGCGCGGGCACGCCCCCAAGGAGTCATGACCAAAGAACACGAGGATCTCGAGGCGCAGCCAAGCGGCTCCCTCAGCCGCGATGGCAGCCGGAAGTTCGTTCAGCCGGCGGATGTGAGAGGCCGCTTCACCTTCCGTCGGGATCTGATCTTCGCGTTCCTGATCATCCTCTTGGTGGCGGTGCCCTTCATCCACATGGGTGGGCACCCCGTGCTCTTCCTCGACGTGGAGCATCGTCAGTTCTTCCTCTTCGGGCGCACCTTCAACGCCCAAGACTTCTGGCTCAGCTTCTTCATCCTCTCGGGCGTCGGCTTCGCCCTGATCGTGGTGACGACCGCCTGGGGGCGCATCTGGTGTGGCTACACCTGCCCCCAGACCGTCTTCCTCGAGGGCGTCTATCGTCGCATCGAGCGCATCCTCGAGGGGCCGCGCGAGCGTCGCATCCGGCGCAACGCGGGGCCTTGGAACGTGGACAAGATCTGGCGCAAGCTGGTCAAGCACCTGCTCTTCGCGGCGGTCTCGCTCGTCCTGGCTCACGTCTTTCTGAGCTACTTCGTCTCGCTACCCGCGCTGACGCAGATGGTCATGCACTCGCCGGCGGAGCACGCCGAGGCCTTCGGTTGGGTCGCGGTGATGAGCGTGCTGCTGTACGCGAACTTCGCCTGGTTCCGTGAGCAGCTCTGCCTGGTGGTCTGCCCCTACGGGCGCCTGCAATCCGTGCTCACGGACGACGACTCCCTGGTCATCGGTTACGACACCGCGCGCGGTGAGCCGCGTGGCAAGGTCAAGGACACGAGCGCTGGCGACTGCATCGACTGCGGGCGCTGCGTGAAGGTCTGTCCGACGGGCATCGACATCCGCAACGGCCTGCAGATCGAATGCATCGGCTGCGCGGCCTGCGTCGACGCGTGCGACGAGATCATGCTGAAGGTGAAGCGCAAGCCGGGGCTCGTCCGCTACGACTCGCTCCTGGGTCTCGCGGGCAAGCCCAGGCGCTTCTGGCGTCCACGTCTCGCCTTCTACGCCGTGCTCGGGCTCGTCGGGCTCGTGGCCGCGAGCGTCGCCTTCCACAGCCACACGAACTTCGAAGCGAACCTGCTGAGGCCGCGCGGTGCACCCTTCGCCACGACCGAAGGGGAGGTCCGCAACACGCTCGACCTCCACCTGGTCAACAAGTACTCGGACGCGACCACGTTCCGGCTCGAGGGCATCCACGGCGACGCGTTGACCTACGTCTTCCCGATCCCCGAGATCACCCTGGGCTCGCTGGCGAGCAGGCACATCCCGGTGATGGTGTCCATCCCGGAGGCCTCGCTCCAACCGCGCCTGCGGGCCCACGTCCGGGTCGTGCCCATCGGTCACGAAGAGGACTCCGTGATCGTGGACGAGCCCTTCGTCGGGCCCGTCCATTGAAGCAGGCCCGATCGATTTAGCGTCCGCCGGGAAATAAACTGGCCTTCCTGCGCCGATCCATCCCCGCTCGCTGCGTTGCTCGTCGCTCACATACCCCGGGTATGCTCGCTCCTCGCGCCTTGCGAGCGGGGCGCCTCGACGCAGGAAGGCGATCAGTTTATTTCCCTTCGGACACTTAGGCATGCGTCTCGCACCCTGCGAGCCTACGCTTCGAAACAGAAGGTGCACTTGTGACGGTTTCGGGCGACGACGCAATCCAAAGCTGGCACGCCCTCGAGGTCGAGGAGATCTGCACGCGCCTGGACGCGGATCGCACGAAGGGGCTCGACGCAGAGCGCGTGCGGAAAAAGTCCGAACGCTTCGGCGAGAACGCGCTGCCCCGAGCCCGCCCTCCCTCCCTCGTGCTGCGCCTGTTGGCCCAGCTCGCCGATCCTCTGGTCTTGGCGCTGATCGTGGCCGCCGGCGTCGCCGCCTTCCTGGCGGCCACCTCGGACTCCGACGCGCCGCTCGTCGTGCGCTACGGCGACAGCGGCGCCATCCTGATCATCGTGCTCCTGAACGCGGGGCTCGGGCTCTTCCAGGAGCGCAAGGCCGCGGCGTCCCTCTTGGCCCTCGAGCGCATGGCGGCGCCCACCGCCCGCGTCATTCGCGGCGGCAAGCGCACGGACATCGACGCCAGCCTGCTGGTCCCCGGCGACCTGGTCATGCTCGAAGCCGGGGACGCCGTCTCCGCGGACATGCGCCTGCTCGAGGCCCACGATCTAGCCACGGTGGAGGCCGCGCTCACGGGCGAGTCTTCGCTCGTGACCAAGCTCGCGCCCGATCCCGTCGACGCGGACACGTCCCTGGCGGATCGCGTCGACATGGTCTATTTCGGCACCAGCGTGGCGCGCGGCTCGGCTCGCGCCCTGGTCGTGGAGACGGGGCCTCGCACCCAGGTGGGCCGCATCGGAGCGCTGCTCGCCGGCACCAAGCCGCCGCCGACTCCCATCGAGCGTCGCATGCTGGTCCTGGGCCGACAGATCCTGGTGGTCTGCGTGGCCTCGAGCGCGCTGCTCTTCGCCCTCGGCATGCTGCGCGGGAGCGAGAGCATCGCCGTCCTCCTGCTGACGGCGGTCAGCCTGGCCGTGGCCGCGATCCCGGAGGGGCTCCCCGCCATCACCACCATCTCCCTCGGTCTCGGGACGCTGCGCATGGCGCGACGCGGCGCCATCGTGCGGCACCTGCCCGCCGTGGAGGCGCTCGGCGCGATCACCACACTCTGCACGGACAAGACGGGCACCCTCACCAGCGGCGCCATGGTCGTGCGCAGCGTGCTGGTCGAGGGGCAACGCTTCGACGTCACGGGCGACGGCCTGGCCGTGGAGGGCGAGGTCGTGCCGCCCACGAACGGCGCACTGCCCGAGGAGACCTTGCGCGAGCTCGCGCTGGCGGCCGTGATCTGCAACGACGCCGCGCTGGAGGAGCCCGAGACCGAGGGCGACGCGACGAGCGTGGTCGGCGATCCGACCGAGGGCGCGCTCTTGGTGCTCGGGCGCAAGCTCGGCCTCACTGATGAAGGCGTCATGGCCAGCCGAACGCGCGTCCGCGTGCTGCCCTTCTCTGGGCAGCGCAAGCGCATGAGCGTGATCGTGCGCGGGGACGACGCAGTCGAGCGCGTGTGGGCGAAGGGCTCGCCCGAAGAGATCCTGAAGCGCTCCTCCACGCGTCTGGTCGCAGGCGAGCTCATGCCCTTCGACGAGGCTGCACGAGACGAAGAGCGAGTACGGGTGGAGGCGGAGGCGGCGCTCGGTCGACGCGTGCTGTGTCTGGCGCGCGGCGACGGGGGAGGCGAGGATCCCGAGCGCGAGTTCGTGTATCTGGGCGCGGCCTGCATGGACGATCCACCGCGACGTGGCGTGAAGGAGTCCGTGCGCGAATGCCAGTGCGCGGGCGTGCACGTCGCCATGGTGACGGGCGATCACCCCCACACGGCGGCGCGTGTGGCCAAGGAGCTCGGCATCGAGGCGTCCGACGCCGAGGTGCTCGAAGGGCGCGAGTTCGAACAGCTCAGCGACGAGGAGCTGGATGCTCGCGTGAAGAGCGTGTCCGTCTTCGCGCGCATGAGCGCGGAACAGAAGCTGCGCCTGGTCGAGTCCCTCGAGCGCTGCGGCGAGGTGGTGGCCATGACCGGCGACGGCGTGAACGACGCGCCCGCCTTGCGTCGCGCCTCCATCGGCGTGGCCATGGGCAAGAGCGGCACGGACGTGGCCCGAGAGGCTGGCGACATGGTGCTCGCCGACGACGACTTCACGACCATCGTGCGCGCGATCCGCGAGGGCCGAGGCATCTTCGACGCGCTGGGGAAGTTCATCTTCTTCCTCGGCAGCTCCAACGCGGGCCTCGTGATCGCCGTGCTGGCGGTGTCGATCCTCGGTGGCATGCCCGAGCTGCTGCCCATTCAACTCTTGTGGATCAACCTGATCACCAACGGGCTGCCGGCCCTCGCGCTGGGCGTCGATCCGGCGGCGAGCGACTTGATGCTCTCGCCTCCGCGCTCGCCCTCCCAGGGCATCCTGGGTCGGCGCGAGCTGTTGGGCATGCTCTTCGTCGGCATGGTGATGGCCGGCGCCGCGCTCCTGCTCACGGCATCGCCCAGCCTCATGCCCTGGCTCTTGCCCGCTGACGTCGACGCCGCGACGGCCTCGGCCATGGCCCGCACCATGGCCTACGCCACGCTCGGTGCCTCGCCCCTCGTGCACGCCTTCTCGTGCCGCAGTCGGCGTCAGTCGGTGTGGGCGTCGCGTCCTCCGAACCGCTGGCTCTGGCTGGCCGTCTTCATCGGCGCGTTGCTCCTGGGCCTGACCTTCCTGCCGGGGACGCGCTTGCTCTTCCACACCACGGCGCTGACCCTGCGTGCGTGGGGCATGGTCGCCGCCCTCTCCATCCTGCCGCTGCCGGCCGTGGAGCTGGCGAAGTGGATCGAGCGGCGCATGGACCACGCCCGCGCGTCGCGCCCGGCCTCGCCCGACTCGAGCTCGCCCGGATCAGCCCAGGCCGACGGGACAGCTGACGCCGGTCCCGCCTAGGCCGCAGTAGCCCTGCGGGTTCTTGTGCAGGTACTGCTGGTGGTAGTCCTCGGCGTAGTAGTAGGGCGGCGCCGAGCGGATCGAGGTGGTGATGTCGCCGTGGCCGGCCTCGCGCAGACGCGCCTGGTAGCGCTCCCGACTGGCCAGCGCCTGCTCCTGCTGCGCGGCCGTGGAGGTGAAGACGACGGAGCGGTATTGCGTGCCGCGGTCGTTGCCCTGCCGCATGCCCTGCGTCGGATCGTGGCTCTCCCAGAAGGTCCGCAGCAGGTCGTCGTAGCTCAAACGCGCGGGATCGAAGACGACCTGAACCACCTCGGCGTGACCCGTGCGGCCCGAGCAGACCTCGTCGTAGCTGGCGTTCGGCGTCACCCCGCCGGCGTAGCCGACGGACGTCGACACGACCCCCTCGAGCTGCCAGAAGCAGCGCTCCGCGCCCCAGAAGCAGCCCATGCCGAAGGTCGCGACCTCCGTGCCCGCGGGGAAGGGTGGGGCGAGGCTGGCGTCGAGCACCGCGTGCCGGGCGGCCACGCTCATGGATTGGGCGCGCCCCGGTAGGGCACCTTCGGGTCTCAGGAGTTCTACGTCGCTCATGGGCCGTTTGTGGGGCAACCCCGGCTCGAGGGCAAGGGCAACGGGAGGCGACGCGCGTGGCAGCGGTTTGGTCGCAGCGTGAGCGCCCAAGGGCCACGCGGGATGTTATCCTGCACTCCATGCGCACTCTTCATCACCCCTTGGCTTCCGCCGCCCTGCTCCTCGCCTTCGTTGGCCTCGTCCCCGCATGCAGCTGCAGC
>Ga0210033_1002172_pt1 | contig 17116 bp, 19 predicted proteins | sample CryGeymeta201501_FD_185465 | JGI IMG/M metagenome (GOLD analysis project Ga0210033, IMG submission 185465) | Groundwater microbial communities from Crystal Geyser aquifers in Utah, USA - Crystal Geyser metaG 2015-01 (SPAdes) (version 2) | ecosystem: Environmental > Aquatic > Deep subsurface >... | reverse complement strand
ATTTTCTTTTCTTGTTAAAATATAGCTGAAAATAGAGCCTAAAAAATGTCCATTAGAACACAACTTCTAAAAAATAGCCTAATTTTTGTCCATTATACCGTAAATCGTACAAATCTACTCCTGATGCTCCTGCTATTTTTACAGGAATAATGTGTGCATTGCTAACAATATAATCTAAGTGTAATTTTGCCAATTCTAACTCTGTGCATTCAGGATAATTTTGAATTTCTTCATCAAGAACAAAACTAATTTTATCTACCAAATAGACTATCTCAATAGCTTTTTGGTAAACTGACAGTTCACGAAAATCTTTTCTATCTTCTGGTTCATCTTCAAGCATCTTCACTTTCCGATACAAAATATAACTACCCTTTGTTTATATAGGTTTATATGATTGGAGGTACAAATAGGGTACATTTAAGGTGATTTTTTTGATTATAACTTATAAAATTCACCTAAATTTTCGTCAATGTACCTTCTTGTATCATATTGAGATTTATCTTTCACACTTAATCTCCTCCATCTTGATTCTATTTTATTTAGAACTTCTATAAAATAGTTTTTAGTCCATAAAAACTTTTGATATTGTTCTTGTCCACTATAAAGGTTATTTGCTAATCTTCTTTTAGTATATCCTAAAGTCCTATTAACAATATCTTCATATAATACTTTGTAACCATAAGAAACAAAAATTGCATCATCTTCATTTATAGAAGGAAAACTATGTATTAATTCTAAATGCGATAAATTAGTGCTAGTTAATAAAGGGTTAAACATTTCATAAAACGATTGCTTATCATAAGCAAATCTTTTTATTAAAGAGGGGTCAATAATAACTCTCGGATAAATAGCCTCAGACTCTAATAAATAGGCTTTAACCAATCCTTTACCAACTACTAAATTGTCTTCTTTATCAAAAAACACTTCTCCATAACAAATTGAACCTCTTAACCAAATATCACTTTTGAATAATTGATGTTGTAGAGTTTGCACAGCTTCTAATAAACGAGTAAATGAAATAACACTATCATTTGCAATCAAAACTATCGAATCGCTTATCAATAGATACTCAATTTCTGGGCTTACATCTTCAATATGTTTGAAGACTTTTTTAACATTAAAAAAGTAATCATTTAAAGCACTGTATTTTTTACCCTCTATTATATTCTTAAAACCAAGAACATCTATATATGCTATAAATCTACTTTTAGATTCCTTTTTTAAATCAATTTTTTCTATCATATTAATAAACTATTACCCCATACCCTCAATAAAAGTATGAACAAAATCAATTATTTTGGCTGTAATTCTTTTTGATGCTGAGGCACGTTCTTTTAGGCTTGGTCTTTCATTCATTAATGCAATAACTTCATCTCTTTGGGGTTGTTTTTGTGTAAACAAGTAATTGCTAACTATGGAAATAAGATTTTCATAATTCAAATTCTCATCAATACTTATTTTCTTAATTGCCTTTTTCTTTTCACTTGTCCAAAAAGTATCAAAAGCATCTTCGATGTTATCTGAATTTCCTACTAATGGTAAATTTTCTTCAATAAACCGTTCAATCAATTCCTTCTTACTTCTCAATTGAGTATCTGATGCCATCATATCAGAAATAGTTTTGCGTTGTTGCTCTTGGTCTTTCTTCTTAGAACCGTATAATTTAGCTAATAAACCTAAAATGTAAGCTACATTAATATCATCCTTTCTTATTAACTCAATCTCAAAATCAATGTCATTAAGAATAGATACTTTTTCTTTTTGGTGGTCATGCTTTACACTTTCGTATAAGTCGAGGTATTTACTTTTATACTTCTCAAAGGTTTGCTCATCCATTAGCAAATCTTCAATATTAAATTCGGTAAAGGTTGTTAATACATTTTTTACTCTTAATAATTCTCTAAATGCTTTTATAAATTCCAGTTCTTCATCTTCAGAAACTAACTCATTAACACTATCAAAGGTTGGTGTAATTTCTAATACTTTGGCTACTGCTTTATTATAGCTTTCAACATAATCTTCATAAGGCTTTATGATAATTTCTTCAATGGCTTCTTTGTTAGAAAATAAGGTTATGGCTTCATCGGTAGCTTCTTTTAGGTTTCTAAAACAAACCACATTTCCCTGAGATTTTAAATCATCTAAAATTCTGTTTGTTCTTGAATATGCTTGTATTAATCCATGAAACCTTAAATTTTTATCTATATAAATGGTATTTAATGGTTTACTATCGAAACCAGTTAAGAACATATTTACCACTATCAAAACATCTACTTGTTTATTCCTTACACGCTTCCCAATATCTTTGTAATAAGAGTAAAATTCATTGGTGGAGTAGTTCGTATTAAACATACGGTTATAATCAACAATATAATCATCGAGTTTTTCTCTTGTATGCTTGGTGTCGTATTCAACTTTAGGCTCAGCAACAAAATCTTCAAAATCTTCATCAGGAATAAAACCAACCGCATCTTCATCTAATTGGTTGGCTTGGTATGAGAAAATTGTTGCAATTTTTAAATCATGTAGACCTTCTTCTTTTTTAGCTTTAAAGAGGTCGTAATATTTTATTAGGGTTTTTACACTTGAAACACAAAATATAGCTGTAAACTTCTTGTTATGGGTTTTACGGCTATGATTGGCAATAATGTAATCAGTAATATTATTTAAGCGTTCAGGGGCTTCCATTACCTCAGCCGTATCAATATCATCTACCTTTATATCAATAACCTCATCTTTGCTTTTAAATGTACTGATGTACTCAATAGAAAACTTTAATACATTTTTATCTCGAATGGCATCGGTTATTACGTATTGATGTAAACGCTCTTCAAATAAATCTTGAGTGGTTCTTTTACCAAATTCGTTTTTAGAAGAATTATCGGCAAAAATGGGTGTTCCAGTAAAACCAAACAATTGAGCTGAGGTAAAATAATCTTTTATTCTGTTGTGGGTTTCTCCAAACTGACTGCGGTGGCACTCATCAAAAATAAACACTATGCGTTTATCCTTTAGTTTATCCATTTTGGATAAATACTTCTCTTTTAAAATGGCTGTATTTAACTTTTGGATAGTAGTAACAATTAAGGGAGTATCATTACTAAATTGCTTTACTAAAGTTCTTGTATTGTTGGTTGCATCAATACTGCCTTCGCTAAAGCTGTTAAACTCTTTTATGGTTTGATAATCTAAATCTTTCCTATCAACTACAAACACCACTTTATAAACTGTTTCTAAATTGGTAAGTATCTGAGCTGCTTTATATGATGTTAGTGTTTTACCTGAGCCTGTGGTATGCCATATATACCCATTCTTTCGAGTATTTTTTACACGCTCAACAATTGATTCGGTTGCATAGTATTGATATGGGCGTAACACCATTAAGGTATTGGCTGTATTCAACACAATGTATTTGGTTATCATCTTAGAAAGGTGACACGGTTCTAAAAAGAGGTTGGTAAATTCGGGTAAATTGGTAATAAGTTGGTTGTGTACATCAGCCCAATAAAAGGTTTGTTTAAACGAACGTGCTTTTACTGGATTGTTGGCATAATACTTTGTATTTACTCCATTGCTGATAACAAATAACTGAATGTAATTGAACAAGCCCCAACCCGATGAATAAGTAAAACGCTCGTAACGATTGATTTGATTAAATGCCTCTTTTAAATCTAACCCCGTTTTTTTTAACTCTATTTGGCACAATGGCAACCCATTGATTAAGATGGTTACATCATAACGGTTTTCGTATTTACCCATCATGGTAATTTGATGCGTAACCTGATATTGATTTTTACACCAATGTATTTGATTGATTAACTCAATAAAACCCTTTTCGCCATTGTCTTTGTTGTATTCTACTTTTCCACGAAGTAGTTGAGCTTTTTCATAAATATTACCTTTGCTTATGGCATTTAATACTTGCTTAAACTCATTTTCTGAAAATGTTTTGTTGTTGTGCTTTTCGAGTTGGCTTTTTAAGTTATTGATGAGGTCGCTCTCATCTTTTAGCACAACTTTTTTATAGCCTAACTCTTCTAAAGAATTAACTAAATTTTGCTCTAATATGGCTTCGGGTTGTGTGGTCATTTCCAAAGAGGTTGATTTTTCCAATCTAACATATTACCCTTTCCATCAGAAGGAATACCTAAAAATTGAATGGGAACTGTTGGGTATTTATTAAATAGAACTTCTAATTTACCTTTTAAACTGTTATTAGGATTGGCTCTAAGAAGTAAATACTTTAGTACACAAATAAAATAGAAAACTCTTTTATTGTTTTCGTAAGGCTTATCTATCCAATTACCTATCGGTTTTAATAATTTTTCGGGTTCTATGGCTAAATCTCTATTCCACAAACGAGAATGATGAGCACATAAATTTCTAACATACGTTAAGGTATGCAGCCAAGATATAAAAACAGTTGGGTGTACATCAAAAAAAGTTGCAATCCTCTTTTTATCGTCTTTATTCTTTAAACCTCTATATAAAAAAGACAATTCGCCAACTGTTAATAATTCTAAACACATCCAAGAAGGTGGGTTTGCTGGTTTGTTATAATTATCTATATAGTGTTTGATAAACACCTCAGGCGTTCTTACTGTTTTTGCTTTTGATATTATTGATTGTAAGGAAGCGTAAGGGTCAACAAGAACATTAATTTTATTATAGTAAGGTGTAATAAATAAGCTTTGATTATCTTGCCAATGCGAATCGTTGTAGTGTAATGACATACCATAAATAAATTGTGTACGAATAGCAACCTCAATACGCTCAATACAATCGAACATTAATAAGCGTAACTCCCTATCAAATGAATAAGTATTAATAATTTGCTTAAAAGTAACCTCTGAGTTAAACTTATCTTTTACTTGTTGATAAGGCAAAAAGTAAGCACTTAATCTGTAATAGCTAATTTCTTTTAGATAATTTAATGCTTTTGGTTCATCATTAATAGTTAACCCTCTATTTTTGAGTAAAACAATTTGTTCGTTATATGATAATGGTATTTTATTATATGTTTTTTTACTCATTAATAAAAAGTATATAAAAGAAAAAACTCCCCAAGTGTGCTTCAACGAGAGGCAAGGGGAGTGTATTATCTTTAGTTAATAACTGTCTTTTATGCTTTCTAAATGCAATCTTACCAAACTGCTCTTTAGATTTTATAAGTGCAAATATAGACATAATTTCTTTAAAATGAAATATATTTCAAAAGTTATTAACATTTGTTAACAACATAGAGTTCTTATAATATCAGTAACTTCTGCCATTATTCTATTTATTTTAGTTAAAAACTCCATTTTAAATAAACTGAGTTGCGTTTCTTTTCGATTCTGAATTTAATATTCCTGACTTCTTATATTTCTCAATCAAATTACTTTCAATTTCAGTTCTTCCAAATATTATTTCAATAGCACTTACACTTATATTATCTATGTAATATTGATTCAAGTAACTTTCGATTTCATCATTAAATTTACCATTAGTTATTGTTGCTCCTTTAAATAAATGTTTTCCTAATTTTCGTCTAAATGTATGGTTAACCGTTCTTTTAAAATCTTTCATTCTTTCTTTTACATTGGCTGATTCTCCAACATAAATTAAAACTCCTTTATCAAACACTAAATACACACCACCGTTTTTTGGAAAATTTGACGACCATTTTCTATCGAATGTAAAAAAAATAGATGGTTGGGTAAGCAATACACTTTCAGCGTTTAATATGATTTCTTTTATTTCGTTATGATTAAGTTCTACCATACTACACAAACAGTTGCTGCAACAACCCTTTTTTCCACTTGCTGTAATTTTCAATTTCTAATTTGCAATTATCAATTTTTACATCAATGGCACTTAAAAAGTTGGCAATTTGGGTTTGCTCTTCGATTTTAGGAAGTAAGACTATACAATTACCTATTTCGCCTAAATTTATTTTTTGAGGAAAAGCAACGTGTATTGTTCTTTTCCATAGTTCTTTCTGAAAAAATACTGAGCTAATAAAATGGCTTAAATACTTACTATTACATTCGGTTTTTGTTTTTATTAACGCTAAACTAACATAAAATGATGCCCTTACATTCCAATCAATATATTTAGCTACACCAATACTTCCAATACGTGTCATTAGAATATCACCTTTATTTAATTTCACTCTTTTATTTTCTTTTTCGAAAACTTCTTCAGAAATGTATTTAGTATTAATAAATTGATTTGCAGTAACATGCTCTACACTATAAAAGGGAACTCCATGTTCAACATAATTCGGTGTTTGATGTGTTCCATCATAATATTTACACACCTCCCCCAACCTCTTTTCTTCCCAATTAGGGTAATTTGTACCATCTTCTTTCCCTTCGACTTCGCTCAGGGCAGGTTTAAACCTCAGCGTTTGGCTAAACAGTTGTTGCATTACACCTTTTTTGTACTGCTCCAAAAGGCTTTTCTTTTTTTGTAGTTGCTCTATTTTGCTATCTACTGCGGTTAAAAATGTAGCTATTTTTTGTTGTTCGGCAAGTTGGGGAGTTTTGACATCATAATCAAAAAGCTCTTTTACTGTTATATTAGATTGATTAGCATTACCCCTAGCAATACTTTTCATATAATGCTGATATTTCTTGGTATTTAACAGACCTATCACAAATCTATTATCGTACCCTTTTATGTTGTTTAATTTCAACATATTTTGATTCAAAAACCCATTATTTTCTCGAATCAAAATACCTCTACCAACTGCTGATTCAATCATATCAGGATTTGAGCCAACTGTTGTAATTATTATATTGTTTTTTTCTAATCTATATTTATTAAATTCATTGGCGGAAATCTCATCAATAAAAATTTTCTCATTATCTGTTTTTATTGAATTATATGCTAAATCTGAAACTCTAATAATCCTAACACCCTTTTTTTTATAATGTTCAGATTTAAAAGCAAACCCCTTCGTGTAACTACTAATTTTTCCTAATTTTTTCTTTTCCCACTCTCCACTAAATTCAGGAAAACGCAAGGTTGGTATGTTGTCTGAACTATTATTTTTATTGATAGAATTTGTCATTGTTCCAATTTTTTGGATTGTTTTCAATATAGGTTTGTATGCGTTCAAAAGATGCTGTATCACGAATAATATGGTCGTGAAAACGGGATTGCCACGCAAAATCTGCATGGATTTGTCGGGCGTTTTTTGATACCACCGATTTGTACGATCGAATAATGGTTGAAATGGTGCCTGGTTTTGGGGATATTTTTACCATTTGTTGATTTTTGTTGTTAATGGCGTTGGCGTTGGCGTTGGCGTTGGTATTGGCGTTGGTATTGGCGTTGGCGTTGGTATTGGTATTGGCGTTGGCGTTGGCGTTGGCGTTGGTATTGGCGTTGGCGTTGGCGTTGGCGTTGGCGTTGGTAGAGACGTTGCAATGCAACGTCTCTACGGCATTAACGGTATCAACGGCATTAACGGTATCAACGGTATCAACGGCATCAACGGCATCAACGATATCAACGGCATTAACGGTATCAACAATATCAACGGTATCAACAATATCAACAATATCAACGGTATCAACAATATCAACAATATCAACGGTATCAACGGCATTAACGGTATCAACAATATCAACGGTATCAACAATATCAACAATATCAACGGTATCAACGGCATTAACGGTATTAACGGTATCAACGGCATCAACGATATCAACGGTATCAACGGTATCAACGGCATCAACGGCATCAACGGTATCAACGGTATCTACAATATCAACGATATCAACGGTATCAACGGTATCAACGATATCAACGGTATCAACGGTATAATTTTTATTAATAATCAAAATTCCGTGCGTATGATTAGGCATTACCACAAAATTGCCCAATTCAACAAATGGAAAATGGCTGGGTATTTCTAACCAATATTTTTCTGCCAATTGTCCTATTTCATTCAAATTCATTTCATCATCCAATATTTCACCAAAAAAATGTTTCCTATGTTGGGTACAAATGGTAATAAAATATGCACCATTGCTACCATAATCCCAATTTTTCAATCGGGCTGATGGTATTCGGTATTTATTTTTGAATTTGTCCATTTAAAATTAAAAAAATCGGAATTCCCGTTTATTCTAAAAAGGTGTTGCAATATTTAGTTGTTTACAAAAATCGGCTATGGTGTTATCGGTTTGTTTTAGTTCGGTTTCCATTGCTTTCAATTCATTGGCTATGGCAGTTAAATCAATGGCTTCTTCTTCTTCAAAGGTATCAACATAACGAGGTATATTTAGGTTATATTCATTGGCTTTTACCTCATCTAAGGTTGCAACATAGCTGTATTTATCAATGGTTTTACGCTCTCGGTAGGTGCTTATAATTTTATCAATGTCGGCTTCTCTTAATCGGTTTTGGTTGCCTACTTTTTCAAAATTGTTACTGGCATCAATAAACAAAATGTTATCGTTATGCACTCGGCATTTGCTCAATACTAAAATGCACGTGGGTATGCTTGTACCATAAAATATATTGGCAGGTAACCCAATAACAGCATCTAAGTAATTTTGTTTGTCAATAATATAGGTTCTTATGGTTTGCTCGGCTGAGCCTCTAAACAATACACCATGAGGCAATACACACGCCATTGTGCCATTGTCTGCCAATTGGTGTATCATGTGTTGCACAAAAGCAAAATCGGCTGTGCTAACTGGTGCTAATCTACCATACTGGCTAAAGCGTTCATCATTTTCATTGAGTGGGTTATCTTTGCCTTTCCATTTTGCCGAAAACGGTGGGTTGGCTACAATAGCCTCAAAGCGTAAATCAAAATGCTGCGGTTCTACTAAAGTATCTTCTTGTTTTAAATCGAATTTGGTATAATGTACATCGTGCAAAATCATGTTCATTCGAGCCAAATTGTAAGTGGTGCGGTTCAATTCCTGTCCATAAAAATCGCTTACCTCAACCTCTTTGGCTACACGCAACAACAAAGAGCCTGAGCCACACGTAGGGTCGTAAACTGTTTTCAATCGTTTTTTGCCTGTGGTAACTATCTTAGCCAGTATTTTAGAAACTTGCTGAGGGGTATAAAATTCTCCTGCTTTTTTACCAGCCCCACTTGCAAACTGCCCTATTAAATACTCATACGCATCGCCCAAAACATCACTATCGGCATTGGCTAATTCAAAATCAATTTTATCTAAGTGTTTTAGCACCTTTGAAATCAATTCGTTTCTTGCATCAGGTGTTCGCCCCAATTTGGTACTACTCAAATCTAAATCTTCAAAAAGTTTGTTAAAATCTTCTTCGCTTTCCGTACCCATTGTACTTTGCTCAATACCGTTGAGTATGCTTTCTAAATCTTCTAAAATAAAATTGCTTTCGTTTTCGGTGTTGGCATTACCCTTTTTAGCAATGGAGCTAAACAATTCATCGGGTTTAAGAAAGTAACCCAACTTTTTTAACGATTCTTCTTTTATGGCTTCTAAATCTTCGGCATCGGTAACTTTCAAATAATCCTTTATGGTTTCGGTTTCCAATAAATGATTGGCATACAAATATTGCTTTTCTGATAGGTATTTAAAGAAAATAAAACCTAAAATGTAATCACGAAACTCATCGGCATCCATTTTGCCACGCAATTCGTTGGCAATGTTCCACAATTGTTGTTCGAGTTTTTTCTTTTGTTCTTCGCTCATTAAAGGGCTTAATTAGAGTAGTAAAATAATATGGTCAAATATAGAAAAATTTAGAGGTAAGTACAATGAGTAAAAAAACTTTGGTTTCTTATGTTTTACAGTTTGTTTTTTGATGGTTATTTTCCTATACAAAACTTACTAAAAATATTATCCAACAAATCATCGGTAGTAATATCTCCTGTTATCAATCCTAAATAATGTAACGATTGGCGGATGTCCATAGCTAAGAAGTCACCAGTAATATTGATATCTAAACCTTCTAATACGTTGGTTAAAAACTCGTTGGACTGGGTTAAAGCTTCGTAATGTCGGACATTGGTAACAATTACATCGTTTCGATTTAATGCACTAGAATTAACGTAATTAAACAGCTGCTCTTTAATGGCTTCAATGTTTAACTTTTCTTTAGCAGAAACAAAAATTATAGGATTAATTCCATTGAATTTTTCGGTTAAGCTTTTTTGTTCAGATCTATCTATTTTATTGGCAATAATTACCAAACATTTATTTTTTCCTTTAATACGGTTTTCGATATTTTTAACATCAACCAAAAGTTGTATTTTTGAAATTGTAGATGCATCTACCAACAATAAAATAATCGAGGCTTCATCAATTTTTTCGAACGACTTTTTAATTCCCATCGACTCAATTTCGTCTTTGGTTTCCCGAATTCCTGCAGTATCAATAAATCGGAAATTAATACCTTTTATTACGATTTCATCTTCAATGGTATCACGAGTAGTTCCTGCAATAGCAGAAACAATGGCTCGTTCTTCGTTTAACAGCACATTCAATAAAGTTGATTTTCCAACATTGGGTTTACCAACAATGGCAACAGGAACTCCATTTCTAATGACATTTCCAAGATTAAACGAGCTAATTAAATGAGTTAACTTCGTTTGAAGTTTTGCCACCAATTGTTTTAAATCATCACGATTAGCAAATTCTACATCTTCCTCTCCAAAATCGAGTTCTAACTCAATTAATGATGCAAAATGGATGAGTTCCTCACGTAGTTTTTGAATTTCGGTACTAAATCCGCCTCGCATTTGCTGCATGGATAATTGATGTGATGCTTCTGAATTGGAAGCAATTACATCGGCAACTGCTTCGGCTTGTGATAAATCTAATTTTCCATTTAAAAAAGCACGCAAGGTAAATTCTCCTGGACTAGCAGACACAGCTCCATTTGCTAGTAATAATTGTAACACTTGTTGCTGAATGTATGGTGAACCATGTGTTGATATTTCTATCGAATTTTCACCTGTAAACGATTTTTTTTCTTTAAACACACTCACTAATACTTCATCGATTATCCTTTCTTTATCTCTTATCGTTCCAAAATGAATGGTATGAGATTCAACATTTGTTAAATCGGCTCCATAAAACACGCGGTTACAAATGTTAATCGCATCAATTCCTGATAAACGAATTACAGCAATAGCTCCACTTCCTGATGGTGTTGCCAAAGCACAAATGGTTGATAAAGAATAATTAATTTTTTGCATCAAATTTTATTTCTGAGCAAAGTTATTCTATTTTGTTAAAGAATTAAAAGTAAAAATAACTTCGTTCTGAACAATTCTGCATTTAGCACAATGTGAAATATGAATGAATTGGTAAGGTTGATGAATATCGAAAGATAAAACATTTTCTTCAATTTTAAATATTCGATTGCAATTCATTTCTCCTTCTGGAGTATAACGTTGGATCAAAAATTCATTCTTTTTATTGGTTGGTTCGATATAAAACCAAGTCCCTACTCCTTGTCCCAAAAGCCATTGAGAATTTTTAGGAATAGAACTGGGCAATTTAGGAGAAAATATGGTTCCAATTTTTGATTGCATCATCTTAAGCAGTTTCTGAAACTAAATAAATAGATGAAACATTCTCATCCATTCTGATTGAATAATGTTTTTTAGGAAGTAGTAATTTTTTAAAGCCATAAAATTTACTCCTTTTTTGAATTATTTTTCCATCAACCACCTCATAAAAATGACTACATTCATTCAATACTTTGTTATTTGACCTTGGTGTTGGAGAAATAGTATAAGGTAATTGAATTAATAGTTTTGTTAACCAATTATTGGAAGATGCAACTACAACTTGTGTTACGAATCTTGAACAAGTAGAACCTTTTGCCTGAAATGGTCCATAAGGAATTGCTTCTCTATTCTGCATTTCTTTGGCTTTTTTAAAAGCTTTTTCAAAATGAATATTTTTAACGATTGCAGCAGTTAATTTTCCTTCGCCATGACAAGCTTTATTATTAAATCTGTCTAACAAAAGTTGTTCAATATTAACAATCATTTTATTTTTTATTTCAGCTTTCAAATTAACTGCAACATCTGGGTCAGTTTCTTTATCCCTTACTCTACCATGATAAATTGGTGTGTGGTATCTACCATAATCAAAATAATGAACATTACTATTTTGGTGATTAATTAATAAAAAAGCAGCATGTCCGGCATTGTAATAATTATTTTTTATTACGCCCAGCCATTTCATCGGAATATCGTACCACTTACCTTCTTTTACTACTTTGGTATTTGGCCAAGCTAATGCTATAATTGTTGCATTGTTATACATTTAATGAAATAAATGAAGCTTCGACTTGTTCTTTTAAAAAGTTTAATGTTTCTTGAATCTTTGAGATAATTTTATTGATGTCATTTTCTTGAATTTCAGGATCAGAAATTACACAACGCAGGTAGATTTTTCCTTTAAATTCGGCATAATTAAAAATGATTTCTCCTTCTTTAAACAGTTGATCTCTTACCATCTTGTTAATGATATTTCCTTCCAAATTATCCATATCAGTATCAATAATTCTAAATGTTACAATTGGTGAATCGGGTTGACACAAGAGTTCAAAGTTTTGATTGCTCTTTATTTTTTCAGCAAAAGAGTTGGCTATTTTTATTAACTTATCAATTCGGTTTTCAAAGCCTAATTCTCCATCATGTTTCCATGCTAGCCATAGTTTTAAAGCATCTACTCTTCGTCCACATTGTAGTGATTTTTGGCCTAAATTGTAATCATCTTCCGTATCGTGAAATAAATAATCTGCATCCACTGCAAAAGCATCATTTAATAATCCTTTTTCTTTTGTTAAGAAACTAGCACAAATCAATGGAATACCCATCATTTTGTGTAAGTTCCATGAGACTGAATCGGCTTTTTCAATACCTTTAAATTTATATTTTTCTTGAGTAGAAAATAACATAGAACCTCCATAAACTGCATCAACATGATACCACATCTGGTTTTCTTTAGCAATCATAGCTAAAGCATCCAGTTCATCAAAGACTCCAGAAAAAGTTGTTCCTGCAACACCAATCAATAATAAGGGAATTCTATTTTTCTGTTTTTCTATTTCAATTGCTTTTACCAAAGATGGTGTGTCCATCTGACCAATCTCATTAGAAGCTATTTTTACTATGCTATCGCTTCCAAACCCCATAAAGATAGCACTCTTTAAAAATGAATAATGTGCTTGATCAGAAAGGAAAATACTAAATTTTGGAGCATTTGTTAATCCTTCTTTTTTAATGTGTGCTAATTTGGCATTCCGAGCCAACATTAATCCCATCATATTCGAAATACTCCCTCCTGGTGTAAAAACACCATCTCCACTGGTTTTCCATATCGTTTTACTTAGTTTAGCAATACATTCCTTTTCAATTAAAGTCATTATTGGTGCTACTTCATAAGTGTACATTGATGTGTTTAGAAGTGTTGTTAGTATATCTCCATAAACACCTATGAGATGTTGTTTTCCATACATTTGATTCATAAAAAAAGTATGATTCGTATTCACACTGTTGTGAATAATTTGATCAATCATTGAAGACATTTCTTCTTCAGTTTTTCCTTCTTTGCTAATAGTAAAATCAAATTCATGTATCAATTCCTGTGGTTTTTTATCCACTCGTATCATTTCATTTTTATCAATTCCAAGATTGATAAGGTTAATTATTTTATTTTTTATTAGTTCGTAGTTCATTCCTTGACAGTTGTAATAAAATTGTTTTTTGTCTATTATGGTTTTATTATTTCTACAATGTTTTTATTGGTAACAGCTTCTTTAGTATGTAATTCGACTTTTGAGATTTTTGGAAACCAAAAAGTTCCTCCATCAATTTGGATAAATATACGATTTACTTCCACTTCTTTATTATTTAATTGAGTAAAAACTTTAAAATCTCCACTAGCGTTCTTTTTTAACACAAAATCACGTTTTTTATAGGAAACAAAATGAAATTTAGCATAATTTCCGGATGCATAAACATACTCCAACCCATACGCATAATGTTGTTGAATCCATGTTAAGGGTTTAATTGCCCCACCTTCGGTTTGCCTTCTCCAATAGGGGTAAATAGGTTCTGTAATACTTAATGTGCCTGTTTTTTCAAGGTTAATGTCGTAAAAAATTTCGTTGGCATCTTTGCTTCGTTCAATTTTAAACAAATGTGGTTTAGTATCAACATCCTTATTATTAACGGTAATAAAAGAGGTTAGTAAAACCAAAAGAGTAGGAAATAATATGTAGGTACTTTTTTTCATCAATCAGTACTTATAACCACCTGCGTTTTCTTCTAAATTTACGCCTAAGCCCAACACTATTCGATTTACAAAGTTAAAATAAGCAATCACCAAAGTAGCATCTAAAATTGCAGCGTCAGAAAAATCTAATGTTTTGAGTTTTTCAACCAAGCCAAAATCTTCTGAAGGTGTAAGTGATAATCGTTTTGCAAAATCGCACAATGTTTTTTCTTTTTCGGTTAAAGCTAAAGTGTTGTAATTTGTTCGGAGTTGATTTACCTTTTCTAAATCTTTCCAGTAATTATTTAATGCTTCGGCATGATGTGTTTGACAATATTCGCAACGGTTAGCTGCTGAAACTACCACTGCCATCATTTCCCGTTCTGCCCGACTCAATTCCGATTTAGAAAACATAATTTCTAAATACAAGTCGATATGTTTTACAATGCTTTCTGGTCGTAAACTTTGTATTTTATGTACTTCGGCTAATTTCCCACGCTTGGTAATTAAGTCTGTATAGATTTCTTTTAATCTACCTTCGGCTTCTTCTGGTTGTATCACTTTTATTTTTACCATAATTACTTCGGTAAATTTATTATAATATCTTTTACCGTTGAACGATTTTTGTAATCAGGGTCAAATTGTCGCCAGATTATTTTTTTATTTTTATCAATAATAAAAGTTGCCGGAATAGGTAAACGTTCGCTATCGTCTGTATGCGATTCTTTTAATTTTGCTCCTAAAACGGTGTTGTATATTGCTTTAGTTTTTCCATCAGGATTAAAAGTTACGTCAAAATAATCCGAAATTTTTTGTCCTTCGTCATACAAAACAATAAATTCTGCTTTCGATTTTTCAATGGTTTTTTCAATAAATTCAGGTTTTTCGGGCGAAATAACAACTACCTGAGCACCTTTATCTTGAATGTATTTTAAACTGTCTTGAATGGTGTTCATGTGTCGGTTACAAATGGGGCACCATTGACCACGAATAAAAATCAGCACTACAGGACCTTTTTCTAAGGTTTTCTCTAACGAAACGGGGTTGTTATTGACATCAGTTGCTGTAAAATTTTCTACAACCTGACCAACCTCTAAACCTTTAGCATCATTTACTGTTTTTAAACTTTTATCTTGTGCTTTGCAAGACAAACTAAGTGATAAAATGGATAATAGCATAATTGATGTTGTGTTTATTCTTTTCATCTGTTTATTTTTTAAACCTAACAATCCTTCAGCTGACGGACTGTCAGGTTATATTTTTTGTTTTTTATAGTGTATTAATTCATCTCCTATTTAAAATATCTTCAATACTCATGTGGTCGCCAAAATCTTTACCATAATAGGTTTTTAGTATCATTTGATTTTCATCAATTAAAAAATCGGCTGGAACAATGGGTTTATCTTTGCTCGATTTGAGATTAAAAAAACCACTTTGCATCATTCTAACCATTTTTAATGGTTTTAGCATAACTTTTAATATTCCAAACGATGATTGCTCTATTCCATATTTTTTATACAAACCGAATGTTGGATCAGGAATTATTGCAAAAGGTGCATTTTGTTTTCCTGCATACTCATTAATTTCTTCTTTTGTTGAAGCAAAAAATGAAATGATAACAATTCCCTTTTCTTCAAATTTATGGTAGTTGTTAATGAGTTCTTGCACCCTCATGTTACAAAACGGACAGGCAGCACCTCTAAAAAAACTCAATAATACTTTTTTTCCTTTGTAATCGGAAAGCGTTACTTGATTGTTTAAATAATCAGAAACAATGAAGTCGATTGCTTTGTCGTTTTCTAATAACATTAATTTTATTTTTTTGCAACCGTTTTACCTAGTTCAATAAATTCATCAGGATTGTGATAACCTCCAGTTCGAACAACAATATTGCCATTGCTATCTACAAACAATAGTGTTGGATAACTTCTCACACCATATTTCTGTGCCAATATTATTCCTTCGCCTTTTTCTCCATCAAAAGCTGCATTAATAAACTTTTGGTTATACAATTTACCAACTTCAACATCTGAAAAAGTACCCGATTTTAATCGTTTGCAAGGTCCACACCAAGAGGCATAAATATCTATAAAAATCAGTTTATTTTCTTTTTTAGCCTGTTGCAGTACTTCGTTAAAAGTTCCTTTATTAAATTGAATTCCTCCTGCTACATCTTTAGTAAAATCAAAATTTGGGGCTTTAAATGCAAACACTAATAATCCGATTAGTGCTGCAATAATTACAATTGAGTATTTCATGTTTTTTGTTTTTTAGAGTTAGTAAAATTTAGAAAGTAGCATCAACACCTACTTCAATAGTTTTAGCAATATTAGTTGATGGTTTTCCTTTTTCGAAAGCAATTTTGTAATCAGCTAATACAATATTAATTTTACTGGTTACCGAAACAACTCCGCCTTTAACCGTAACTATTGCTTTTTCTTTTACTGGTTTGGTTACTCCATGTAACTCTAATGTACCACTAACATTAGCAGTATAAGTTCCGTCTTTTTTAAAGTTTACCGAAGATAGGTTGGTAATTTTTCCAATTAACTTAGCTTTTGGAAATTGTTTGGTATCTAAAAACTTAGGGCTGTTATAGTGTTTTTGCATCAACGCTTTTGCAAATTCAAAACTTTGCATGGGTATTGAAAAAACTACTTCTCCAGTTTCGGTAGTTACTGTTCCAACCGCTTTGGTATTACTTGCTTGAATATCTTCGGCAACTGTGTGTGAAAATATTTTTAGCTGTGATTTAGTGGTTACTAATTTTTGGGAAAATGCACTAAAAGCAAAGGCTGATACTACTACGATAATTAAAATTGATTTTTTCATTGGTTTAATTTTTTTAAGTTGATTGAATGATAATTTTTATTTTATTGAATGATAAT
>Ga0210033_1002166_pt1 | contig 17140 bp, 15 predicted proteins | sample CryGeymeta201501_FD_185465 | JGI IMG/M metagenome (GOLD analysis project Ga0210033, IMG submission 185465) | Groundwater microbial communities from Crystal Geyser aquifers in Utah, USA - Crystal Geyser metaG 2015-01 (SPAdes) (version 2) | ecosystem: Environmental > Aquatic > Deep subsurface >... | reverse complement strand
CGATACGGAGGCTCGCTGCACCTGTTCCGGACTTCTGGGTCATCCTCACCCAACACACACGGACCGTCGAAATTCCAGCAGTTTCAGCAAATCTCAACTACCCACATATTCGAGGGGATCCCTCAGCCTCGGCACGGCACTTGGCGTTGCCGGCGAAGACTCCGTGATAGCGGATCATGTGGCTGTGCCTCTGACAGGCGCGGCAAGCCGCGCGTTGCGGGCGCGGGGATCAGCGCACAGAGCCGGGCGATGAGGTCGAGCGGCGTGAACAGCACGGCCGACGTGCCGTCTCTCCAGCGTGACTTGAGCGTGTAGCGCAGGCGCCCGTCGCCGTGCTCACTCAGGCGCTCGAGGGCCAGCGGCGGGCGCGCGACGACGCGGCACAGACGCTCAAGGCGAGGTCCATCCCAGCCCTCGACGCGCAGTTGGCGTGCACGTTCACACCACCCACCTCGGCGACGGCGCCCGTGGGCTCGAGCGCGACTCGCACGGGGGCTGATCTTCCCGACTCCGCTGATGAAGCCCTTCAACGCCCTGGCGAAGAAGCACTTCCATCACCACTGGGATCACTTCGACAAGAACTACTCGTCGCTGACCCCGCTGCCGGACCTGCTCTTCAAGAGCGCCTTCTGAAGTCCGGAGGCCGTGGGGTCTGCGCCACAGGATCGTGTCCCGAGGGATACGCGACAGCTGCGCCGGGGTCCCCTGTGCATCACATCGAGGCTTTCCGCGCACATCGCGCCTCTGTGAGGCTGGTGTTGACACCTATCACTTCATGTGTTTCGTTTGTTCGGAGCTGGTGAGTTGGAGATGGTACGAATGAAATTGCGGACCGTGTGTGTGTGTGTGTGTTTGTGTGGAATGGCTGCATGCGTTCCGCCAGCCCCACCGAGCGGTTGCACCCCGGATCCAGCTTCGATCTACTTTCGCGATCTGAGCGAGATCCACGGGGAAATGAGATCGATCGCAGCAGGACTGGACGGAGTCGAGGTGTACGCGCCGGGCCCGCCCACACTCCTCGGGCAAGAGGTGCTTGCCATCCAGTTCGGCCCGCTCATGCCCCAGGCTTCGCCGGCGCCTGCGCTCTTGGTCACGGGCACTCTGCATGCGCGCGAGTGGGCAGGGACTGCGGTCACGCAGGCCTGGATCCGGCACTTGGCCACGACCGTCGCGGATCCCACCACCGGTCCACAGCTCGCTGAGGCATTGCAGCGTTCCGCTGTGGTCGTCGTGCCGGTGGCCAACCCAGACGGCTACAACTTCACCCGCACTACGGATCGCAATCACCGCGGCAACATGAACCTCACAGCGCCGCCGGGTGCGACCGCGCCGATCTGCGCACAGGGGGTGGACTTGAACCGCAACTTCCCGGTGGCGTTCGAGGAGACCACTGCCGCCTGCGGTAGGAGCACTCATCCGGGAGTTGCGCCTTCATCGGAGATCGAGACACAGAACCTCGAAGCCTTGATGGCGGGCGCGCCGATGGCGCCGCAGCACCGCGCCTTCGACGTGGTGACGGTCGTCGACTATCACTCCAACCTCGGCAGTGCCGCGATCACCAATGGCTACAAGGCGGCGTCCGATGCGAACGGCCCGCGCTGCGCCGCCGGCAACCCCGGCTTCTGCGCGAACCCGGAATATCCGCTGTACTCCACGGTGTTTGGGCACGCGGCCTCACCTGCGTGGGACGACCCGATCAGTGGAGGCCATCTGCCCTTCGAGCACTCCTGGGCCGTTCAGTCATACGTCGGCGGCACCTTTCGGCTCTATACGTCCTACCGCAACGACGGTCCGCGCGCCCTGGGCCTGCTCGTGGAGTTGCCAGAGGCTCGTTGGGAATTCAACGCCGAGTGCCGCAGCGATGCGGAGATCACCGGGTTGGCCGAACAGCAAATCCTGGCCCTGTCCCACGCCGTGGGCTTCTTGGGCGAACTCGGGCTGGCGCGCTCAGATATGGAGACCTTCACTCCGATGGGTCAGGCCGTGCGGGAGTGGAGCAGCGAGCCGGCCACGTTCGAGGCCGAGGATTCGGCGCGCATGATGTGGCTCTCGTCCACCTCGAAGACCGCCGTGCCGCCTCTCCTCTTGCACATCGACGGCTTGCCCGACGTGCCGCTCGAGCCGTGGCGCTCCGGTGCGTTCTACGACCTCTACGCCTACCGCCCGGAAGCCCATGGGCGAGACCCGCTCGACTGGCCGTGCTGTTTTCAGATTGGCCAAGCCCAGGGCGGCGCCGTGACCGGCGTGTGCTCGACGCTCTGCCCGGGTGGCCATGTGGACCTCTGCGATCCCGGTCGCGTCCCGGGTTCCGGCTGGGAGCTCATGGAGGCGACGCGCCGCGGGAAGCGCGACTGCTTCCTCACGCCCAACGCTCCGGACGGAGAGCTGCTGATGCCCGCGGGCAAGCTGGACGTCGGCCGGACCTGGCGCGGCTGTACGGTCCACTTCACCCTCGACGCGGACAGCGCCATTCCCGAGCAGGGCCTCAGCTTCGAACGCGAGGTGCTCAGCATCGAGGGGACCTCGACGAGTACCTTCGAGCCGGTACAGCGCGTCTCGTTCCCAAGGGCGACTTCCATCCTGACACCCATCGGCGTCTCCCCAGCTGACGGCATGTTGAGCTTCTCCTACCCCGTCGCACTATCGCCGCTTCCGCTGGGCGGAGGCTTCCGCATCGTGTCGACCGCTCTCCCGCCAGAGCTCTTCCACGGTGGTCTCAGGATCTCGGACTTCGTCATCACGTGTGCGTTCGAATGACCTTGCGACTCTCGGTCTTGCTTCTGATCTTCGCCGGCGGCTGCGATTGCGGCGCGGCGTCACACGCACTGGACGCAAGTCTGGATGCAGCGCCAGATGCTGATCTCCCGACGGTCGACGGGGGGCTGGGCTGCAACGAGCTGGGCGCGGCGCCGGACGGTCGCGTGTGCATCGACCAGGGCTGGTTCCTGCTCTCCCAGTGGAGTCCACTCAGCTCGGCCGAGTTGCCCGACATCTACGCCGACCCCGCCAGCTCCGCGCACGAGCAGCGTCCGGTCTTCCTGGATGCTTTCCTGATCGACGAGACCGAGGTGACTAACGCTGACTACGCCGCCAGCCTTGGTGCGCCAGGTCTCGTCTTGCCGGACTGCGATGGCGCCGAGGACAATATCGACTGTGACGGTTGCGAGGTCTTCCGGAGGTTTCCCATGGAGAGCTCCTGGCAAGATGGCGCGCCCGTGGCCGGAGTCGAAGGCGATCCGGTCCGCTGTGTGCCTAAGTTTTCCGCAGAGGCCTACTGCGCTCTGGCGGGGGGCCGGCTGCCAACGGTCTATGAGTGGATGAAAGCCGCAACGGGGCCCTATCCCGCGTCTCCAGCCTATCCCTGGGGAGACGAGCCCCCAGGACCGGAACGCTTGAAGTACTTTTCTGAGCTGGATCCGGGCTCATTCGGCCCACCACCCGAAGTCGGCTCGGTCGCGCACTTTCCTGCCGGTGCCTCAACATACGGCGTGCTCGACCTCGCCGGCAGCGTCTCCGAGTTCGTCCGCGGCTGCATCGCGGACACCGGGGCCGGGATGTCGCCACTAGTGCGCCCTGTGGTGGGCGAATGCGAAGGGGAGCAGCTGATCGCCGGCTCCAACTGGCTGTCCTACCACGGACGGGTTGGTGACGTGGCCTTTGCGACGGCGCTATACGGTGCTCGCGCCTCGGAAGATTGGGAACCCAAGTACATTGGCGCAGAGTCCCACATTCTCAGCAGAGTCTATCCCGTTGGTGTGCCCATCGGTCCGCCGCCCGAGGGACAGAGCTGGCGCGTTGGCTTCCGCTGCGCCTACGACACGCCGGTCCCGTAGCCGCGGCGCCAAGGACATCCGAACGTGCAAAACCAACCAGCGGCCGCATGGAGCAAGCGTACCACGGAGCGCTGCGCATCCTCGACCAAGCGCGACCAAGCCGAGCACCACAACCCTTCGCGTCGATGAACCTCCCCGACAGCCGCCCAAACTTGCGCCGCGCGGCATGCTCGCCTGCTGCGACGTCATCCCGGACGCAGCTCGACGCGGACGGCGTCGTTCAGACCGCGAAGTCGAGCTCGAGTTGACCGAAGAGCGGCGGCGGCGGGCCGCGGGCGACGTGCCCGTGCAAGACGCTCGCGATCTGCGCCGGCTTTCACGACCTCCACGACGTGCAGCCGCCCGCCGCACTGTGCGCACTCGGTGATGTCGACACGAAAGACGCGTCTCTCATACTGCACCTCGTACAGGGGATGTGGCCGCAGTGGTTTTCACCAGACGTTTGCGTGGGGACTTGCCGTGGGGAGGGATCTGTTTGGGAAGCCGGTAGAGCCACTGGCCGCGCCCATTGCAGATGCGGGCTTCGATGAGGCCTTGGACACGCCAGCGGCTGATCGTGGTGCGGTTGACACCGATCTTTTCGCCCAGCTCGGTCGCCGTCAACATGCCGTCGGCGAGCAGGCGAGCCTTGAGGCTCGGGAGCTTGGTGGAGGTACGGACCCACTGGATGCTGACGGCATCGAACGGCACGCCGGATCCGGTACGAAGCCCGCGCTGGTTGAGGATGTGAGCGACCTGAGCGTCGGTGTACTCGTCGAGCAGCGCATCGATGTGCCTGCGCACCTCGGGGTCGGTGCTGCGCAGTTGCGCCGCGGTCAGGGGACGCGGCAGCGTCAATGTCGTCGCGGTTCCGGCGCGAAAGCGGACCGCGACGGTGACCTCGCGCTGCTTGATGAGCGTGACGTCCTCGATGAGCAGAGCGAGCATGCGCTTGCGCTCGCGTGCGGGCGTCTTGGGGTCGTTCCAGACCGCGGGGAAGTCGGCGGCGAGCGCGAGGATGCGGCGACGTTGTTCATCGTGGATGGCGAGGCGGTTGTCGCGACGCTGGTGCTCGTAGTCGTCTTGGGCTTCCCCCCGGAAAGCGCGCTCTTCGTCGATCCCAGGGGTGAGTGAATCCAGGCGGTTGTGCCGCACAGGCCAGCGGGCAACGCCTCTGCGCGCCCGCTTCTGACGAGATGAACGGGGAAGTGCGCTGCCCCATCGACACGGCCTCATTGCCGAGGTCTTCTCCGGGTGGACTCACACCGCCACACAGGAGACGAGATGAGGCAGCGCAACGTCAAGTTGACACAACTTGTTGGGTTCGACGGCTGGAAAGTGACCAGGAGTTGGTTCGAGACGCTCGCGGGCGTCCGCCTGCTCCGGCTGGACGGAGTTCCTCGACACCGTCGCCAACTTGTCGTGGTCCTTGAGCGTCAGTGCGCACCGCGCTGCGCAAGGTGTGGCCGGGCACGGCAGAAGGTCTACGAGTACCTGAAGCCCCGCCGTTGGCTCGATCTCCCAGCCTTCGGCGTCAAGGCGTTCGTCCAGGCTGTGACGGCCCGCGTCGAATGCACGCACTGTGTTGGGGCTTGCGTCGAGTACCTGCCGTTCGCCGACCGAGGAGCCCGCAAGACCAGGCGCCTCGAGCAGCAGCTCGCGGTCGAAGCGTCGGGAGCGCCGGTCTCACACGTCGCTGCCCAGTACGGCATCTCCTGGGGGGCGGTCCAGCGCGCGGAGCATGCGGCACTCCTGCGTTGGGAAGCCACACGGACGCAGCCACCGCTGCGGTTCGTTGGCCTCGACGAGAAGTACCTGGGCCGTCGTGGGAAGTGGAAGGACCGCTTCGTGACCATCGTCAGTGACCTCGAGACCGGTGAACCGCGCTGGTTTGACTTCGGACGCGGCGAAGCGACGGTGAAGCGATGGCTCGAGACCCTGTCGGACCCGGAGAAGTCTCGCATCGTGCTCGCCGCGATGGATATGCACGACCCCTTTCGCGCCGCGATCAAGGGCGACGAGAAGCTCGCTCACGTCGCTATCGTCCACGACCCGTTCCACGTCATGAAGCGCGCCAACGAGGCCGTCGATGAACTCCGACGCCAGGTGTTCTTCCGGCTCTTCGTCGAAGATCGGGGTGAGTCCGGGACAGCGGCGGTGCCGTCCTATGGACAGCCGCTTCGCGCCTGCCCACAGGACTTGGACAACCGCTGCGCGGTTGCCCACACCGCCCACAGGCTCTACTGCTACTACTGGATCGAAGTTTCTGAAGGCAGAGCGAAGCTGCCGTCGGACGCTCGCCTTGGCTCAAACCACCGCACAACGGAATGAAGGAAGCCGCCTGCTCGGCGGCTACGAACTCGGCGTCGTTCGCGGTTCATGCAGCTATGCTCGAAGGTGCGGCCGGCTCTCCGAGGGCAAGGAAGCGGCCGATGGCGCCATGGGTTGCGATGGGGTGTGCGGTCATGAAGCGCAGCTTGAGGAAGAGATAGTCGAGGTTGCGGTAGCCTCGGCCGCGGCGGACCAAGGTCTCCCAGTTGTTGTTCAGGGCTTCGATGCGGCCGACCGGTGGGCGATGTTCGGCGAGGGCGAGGATCGCCTCACGGTGGCGGAGCAGAGAATCGTGCAGGCCACGGAGGGGCTTGTGACGCCGAGCTTGTGTGCGGCGCCCGATCCGGTCGAGGCCCTTCGCCATCACTTTGCGCGTCTTACTGCGCAGTACGTGTCGCAGCTCCTCTTTGATCTGGTAGCCCCTCGCGAGGACGCCGTTGTAGGCGAGCAGGCTATTGAGCCGCTTCCGCTGGGCCCTGGTGAGGCGCTCGTGCCCCTTGAGGAAGAGCCAGCGCGCGCCGCGACCGATTCCACGCATCTCTTCGCCGGCTCGGAAGAACAGTGCTTCATCGAGATCGGGGGTGGCAAGGCTGGCTTCGGCGCCGGCGACTTCTACGCCGAGCCCAAGCCCCTGCTGACTGTGCGCGCACCGAGCCGGCGCTTGCACCTCGGCAAGGTCCTCTTCGAGAAGTTGTGGCTGTACACGAAGCTGTAGGGGTGCGCGTGAAGCGTGATCGTCAAGGCGTCCTGCAGCACATCGGCCGCACCCCACTGGTGCCGCTCGAGCGCATCGCGCGCGGGCTTCCGGTGCGCGTGCTCGTGAAGTGCGAGCACCTGAATCCCGGAGGGTCGATCAAGGACCGCATCGCCGTGGCCATCGTCGAGGACGCGGAGGAACGCGAGGTGCTCCACCCCGGCATGACGTTGATCGAAGCGACGGCCGGCAACACCGGTGCCGGGCTCGCCCTCGTTGCCGCCGCTCGCGGCTACGGCCTCGTCTGCGTGATGCCCGAGAAGATGTCCATCGACAAGCGTGTGGCGCTCGCCTCGCTCGGCGCGAGGGTCGTCATCACGCCGAACGCGCCGCCGGCGAGCCCCGACAACTTCCGCAACGTCGCGCAGCGCATGGCCCAGGTACACGGCTGGTTCCTCACCGACCAGTTCAGGAACCCCGCGAACGTCCGCGTGCACGAGGAGACGACCGGTGCGGAGATCCTCGAGCAGACCAACAACCGCGTCGGTGCGTTCGTTGCCGGCGCCGGAACGGGAGGGACCCTCACGGGAGTCGGGCGTCGGCTGAAGGCCGCGCTCCCCAGGGTCCGCGTGGTGCTTGCCGATCCGGTCGGCTCGGCGCTCGCCGACGGGGTCGAGACCGGGAAGCTCGGTGCGGATGGCTCCTACGTGGTCGAGGGGATCGGCGGGAGCGAGGCGCCGCCGGCTCGTATGGGAACTGGCGCTCAGAAGAGTGATCGAGCCTGGGAGCGCCGTCGACGCTGCCGCCCTCGTCGCCGCCGCGTGGCCGCAAGAGAAGCTGCGCCCGAAGTCGGCGGCTCGCCGCCTGCAGGTCGCGCTGTCGACACTGCGGCAGATGGGCCTGCGGGACGTGGTCGAGTCGAGCGGTGGCGGCTACCGGCTCTCCGTCTCGCACAGCCTAGAGCTCCGCCATTGGCTCGAGAACCTTGTTCAACCCTGACCAACCCTGACCAAGACTGGCCACGAGCCCGAATTCACAGCGGCAATTGCACCGAGGTTTGAGTCGGCTTGAGCGTGACGCCCGCTACGATGGGAGGGCGTCCGTACGCGCCGCAAGGGAGCCATCATGAACCACGCCAAGAGCCTGAACCGCCCGACCTGGACAGAGATCGCGCGCCTCGTCGTCGTCTTCGGCCTGGCCGTGCTCGTCCCGTTGTCGTCGCCGGGATCGGCGCTGGCCCAGTCGATAGGGAGCCGCTGGGGGACCATCGGGAGGTGCTCCACCGGCACGGTCCGCTCGTGGCCCATCAACGACCAGATCGCGCGGGCGCATCGCTGCCTGGCCGGCGTGGAGATCGTCCCGATCGAGGCGCGCCCCAACATCCGCCTCACCCGGGGCACGGAGTGGGCGCAGGCGCAGACCCGCGACGCAGTGTACGCGGCGGCCGCGTCGCAGGGCCTGCAGATCAACACGGCGTACCGCACCATGCTCGAGCAGACCGCCCTCTCCGACACGTGCACCAGCCCAGCCGCGGCCCCAGGGCACAGCAACCACGAGACGGGGACGGCGGTCGACCTGCAACAGGCGGGCGCGGCACAAACGTCGATGGTGGGGGCGGGATGCCGCTACCCCAACATCCCGGACGACCCCTGGCACTACAATTGCCCAGCGTTCGGGACACCCAACACGGCGGTCTTGGCCTTCCAGAGGCTCTGGAACCTGAACAACCCGTCGGACATGATCTCGGCAGACAACGCCTTCGGACCGATCACGCGCGGCAAGCTGATGGCCTCACCGATCGCCGGCTTTGCCGACGACGGCTGCGGCCCGCCGCCTCCTCCGCCGAGCTGCGACGACACGGCGGGCGGCTTCACCTTCAGCTGCGACGGCGTCGAACCGGACCAGACCTGCGTGTCCGTCAACGAGCCGGATGATCCAGACAGCTGGAGCGACAACTACCTGTGCGCGGCGACCGACGTGGGCTTGGTCTTCAGCACCCCCGGCCCCGTCGATGGCATGCGCTGCGCCAACCTGCACGAGTCGGCCGATGCTCACGCCGACAGCTGGGACGACAACTACTTCTGCTCCGCGGCCGACATCGGCATGCTCTGGAGCCATGTGGGCGCGCTCGTCGGCATGAACTGCACGGCGGTGACCGCAAGCGACGACACCGAGACCGACACCTGGACGGACAACTACCTCTGCCTACCCACAGACGCGCCCTACGACGTGCTGTGGAGTGAGAGTGGTCCCGTCGCGGGCATGGATTGCGTGCGCTGGTACGAGCCGGCGGAGAGCGAAGCCCAGGGGCGCACGAACGGCTACCTCTGCCTCGCTCCTTCCAGCCCTGACGCGGACGCGGGCGTGGACCTCGACGCAGGTGCTGTCGGCGACGCGGACGCGGACGTGGACGGCGGGGATCCCTCCAGCATCGCCACGTCCGGAGGCTGCGCCTGCCGCGCTGCGCCTGGACGCTCCACGCCGTGGGCGCCGCTCGGCTTCGGGTTGACGCTCCTGGGCCTCGTCGGGTCCAGGGCGCGTCGGCAACGGAAGGCAAAGTAGGGCAACGTAGGGCCCGACGGACCGCGGTCCGGTCTGCCGCCCACACCTTCTGTGCGGCGACGGACGACGCTGTGCATACGCACAGGAGCGCACGGGCGAACGTCACTTGCGGCGCCGAACCTTGTCCAACCCTGACCAATCGTCGCTTCTGCCCCATCTTGGGTGGGGGCGGAAGCCTCGAGGATTGACTGGGTTTGAGCGTGGCGTCGGTTACTATGGACGAGCCATGAACACGACTCCGCTCGCCGAATCCGTGCGCTGCTTTCGTCTGTCGTCGCCGACACGCGCCTCCGTGAGCCATGCGTGTCGTGCGCTGGTGTTCTGCCTCGGCGCTTGGCTCGTCACCGCCCCAGCGTCCGCCCTGACCGTCCAACAAGTCGCGGCGCAGGGCAGGTGCGCCACGTCGGGCGTCAGCGGGATTTCGGATCAGATCATCGAGGTTCAGATGTGCACGGGCGGCTTCACCGCCTTCGTACCCTTCGCGCCCTACTCGGGCATCTCGATCGCTTCGGGCGTGCGGCCCTTCGCGCAGGCCACCGCACGCGACGCGATCCAGGCGGCAGCGCGTAGCCACTCCCTCTCGATCATCTCCGCCTATCGCACCGTGGCCGACCAGTACGTGCTCTACCACTCGGGTGCATGCGGCGTCGCCGCCCTCCCCGGACAAAGCAACCATCAGAGCGGCCGGGCCATCGACGTCTCGAATCACGCGGCCGCGAGGGCAGCGCTCCGGGCACATGGCTGCCTGGACGACGTGGCAGGCGACGCCCCGCACTTCGACTGCCCAGGACGAGACCTGCGCTCGGAAGCGATCAGGGCGTTCCAACACCTGTGGAACGTGAACCACCCCAGCGACAGGATCGCCGAGAACGGCGCCTATGGGCCCATCACCAACAGCAAGCTCGCGGGCAGCCCGGCCGGCGGCTTCGCCAGCAACGGTTGCGCCGCGACACCGCCTCCGCCGCCTCCGCCGCCTCCGCCGCCACCCCCTCCGCCGAGCTGCGACGACACGGCGGGCGGCTTCACCTTCAGCTGCGACGGCGTCGAACCGGATCAGACCTGCGTGTCCGTCAACGAACCGGATGATCCAGACAGCTGGAGCGACAACTACCTGTGCGCGGCGACCGACGTGGGCTTCGTCTTCAGCACCTCCGGCCCCGTCGATGGCATGCGCTGCGCCAACCTGCACGAGTCGGCCGATGCTCACGCCGACAGCTGGGCGGACGACTACGCTTGCGTGCCCGAGGACTCGACGCTGGACCTGGCCTGGAGCAACGCGGGCCCCATCGACGGATACGACTGCGTGCGCTGGAACGAGACGGCGGATCCCGGGACCTGGAGCGACAACTACCTCTGCGTGCGACCCGCGCACTGCACGTCGGCGGGTGACTTCACCTTCTGCAACGACGGACCCGTCGACGGCATGGCCTGCACCGCGGTCAACGAACCGGAGGATCCCGACAGCTGGGACGACAACTACTTCTGCTCCGCGGCCGACATCGGCATGCTCTGGAGCCATGTGGGCGCGCTCGTCGGCATGAACTGCACGGCGGTGACCGCAAGCGACGACACCGAGACCGACACCTGGACGGACAACTACCTCTGCCTACCCACAGACGCGCCCTACGACGTGCTGTGGAGTGAGAGTGGTCCCGTCGCGGGCATGGATTGCGTGCGCTGGTACGAGCCGGCGGAGAGCGAAGCCCAGGGGCGCACGGACGACTACCTCTGCCTCGCTCCTTCCAGCCCTGACGCGGACGCGGGCGTGGACCTCGACGCAGGTGCTGTCGGCGACGCGGACATGGGGAGCCTGGACGCGGGCGGTCACGGCTCGGGCAGCCTCACGAGCGGGTGCGGTTGCCGCGCCGCAGGATCAGGGCGCGCGACACCTTGGGCGAGTCTCGCCTTCACGCTGACGCTCTTGGGCTTCGCATGGTCCAGGTCGCGTCGGCGGCGCAGGCGCTAGCGTCAGGGCGCAGCCCGTGAACGGGAAGGTGTGGGCCGCCCCGAAACCTTGATCAACCTTGGCCGAGGCTGACCACCATTCGCGTTTGACCGGCTCCGGAGCGCGGAGGATTGAGTGGGATTGAGCGACGCGAGAGCTACGATCAAAGCCCGTGAACACCCGAACACTCCTCCGCCTCGTGCTGACTTCGTCCCCGGCATGCCATGGCACAGAGCGCGGGCGCGCCTCGGCACCCACGACCTGTCTCGCCTTCGCGCTCGCTCTCGGCACCTGGCTCGTCACCTCCTCGAGCGGGGCGCAATCCACCTGCTCCACGGCGAGTGTGGCCGGGCTCTCGGAGCAGCTCATCGAGGTCCAGAATTGCATGTTTGGCTCGCAAGTCCTCGTACCCTTCGCGCCCTATCCGAACCTCTCGCTCAGCCCCGGAGTCCTTGCCTACGCACAGGCCTCCACACGTGATGCGATCCAGGCCGCGGCCGACACCACGCCGCGGTCCATCATTTTCGCCTTTCACACCGTGGCCGATCAATACGTGCTCCCGAGCTCGAGCGCGTGCGGGCCTGCTGCATCGCCGGGGAACAGCAGCCATGGGAGCGGTCGCGCCATCGATGTGGCGAACTACGCCGAGGCGCGCGGGGCGCTCGAGGCGCAGGGCTGCGTCTGGTCGGGGAGCGCCGACCCCAGCACTTCGACTGCCCCGGGGCGAACTCGCGCGTCGACACGGCGAGGGCCTGTCAACACCTCTGGAATCTCAACCACCCTGAGGACTCGATGCCCGCAGACGGCGTCTATCGGCCCATCACAAACGGCAAGCTCGCGGCCAGCCCGGGCGACGGATTCCCGATCAGCGGTTGCGTTCCGCCGGCCGCTACGGACGCAGGTGTCGACGCCGGAACGACGGGCGCCGATGCCGGTTCCGTCGCCCTCGGCGCGGGCACGTTGGACCCCGACGCCGGGACCACGAGCCTCCACGGCGGAGTCATGGACGTGGACGCCGGCGCCGCCGCCGCGCCGGGCTCATGGGGCTGCAGCGCGGCTCCGGCAGGACGCTCCGGGCCATGGGCGCCGCTCGCCTTCGGGCTGACGCTGCTGGGCCTCGTCGGGTCCCGGGCGCGTCGGCGGACGAGGCGCTAGCGAGGACCCGGTCGCGTTCGGACGCGAGCTGCGCGCCCGATCCAGTCCCACGCGCTCGCGGCGTCTGCTATGCCTGCGTCATGAGCCCATTTCACGCAGCCTCCATCGGCGCGGCCAAGGCCCGTCGACAGCGCCTCTCCACCCTGCTCGGCGACACGCCGGCGCTCATCCCCGCGGGCGCGCCCTGTTCGCGCAACTTCCCCTCGAACGTGTACTCGTTCCGGGCGTCGAGCCACTTCCTCTATCTGATCGGCCACGCCTTGCCCGGCGCCTACGCGCTGCTCGAGGGTGAGCGGACGCGTCTCTTCGTCCAGCCGCCGGCCGAGGACGACGCGCTCTGGCATGGCGCCGTGCCCAGCTTCGCGGAGCTCGCGGCTCAGCTCGACTGTGAGCTCGTGGCACTCGACCAGCTGCCAGCCGCGCTCGCGAAGCTCGACGCGTCCAGCCTGCTGGCGCCCGATCATGCGACCCAGGCGCGGCAGCGTGAGCTGCTCGGACGCGCGCCCGACGCGTCTACCTCGGAGCGCGACGCGCGCCTGGCGGAGGCCATCCTCTCGCTCCGTCTGGTGCACGACGCGGCGGCCATCGACGAGCTGCGCCTGGCCGGCGAGGGGACGGTGGCGGCCCACATCGCCGGCATGCACGTCACGCGCCCTGGCATCGGCGAGGCCGCGATCTGCGCCGCGATGGAGATGGAGCTGAGGCGTCGCGACATGGGCACGAGCTACGAGTCCATCGTCACCGTCCACGGCGAGGTGCTGCACAACGTCTCCCACGCGGGCGTGGCGCGAGCCGGAGACATCCTCCTGGCCGACGTCGGCGCCGAGACGCCCCGAGGTTGGGCCGGGGACGTCACGCGCTGCTGGCCCGTGAGCGGCACGTTCGAAGGCGGCCAGCGAGACGCCTACCAGGTCGTGCTGAACGCGCAGGCGGCAGCGCTCGCGATCGCGAAGCCCGGGACGCGTTACCGCGACGTGCATCTGGCCGCCGCGCGCGCGACGACGCAGGGCCTGCTCGACCTCGGCGTGCTGACGGGCGACGTGGACGAGCTGGTCGCGGACGGCGTACATGCCTTGCTCTTCCCGCACGGCGTGGGCCATCTCCTGGGCCTCGACGTACACGACATGGAAGACCTCGGCGACCGCGCCGGTTACGCCGAGGGTCGCGCACGCAGCGAACAGTTCGGTCTGTCGTATCTGCGCCTCGACCGCGATCTGGAGCCGGGCATGGCCGTGACGATCGAACCCGGTCTGTACGTGGTGCCGGCGATCCTCGAAGACGAGACGCTGCGTCGCGTGGAGGCAGGCCGCTTGAACCGCGCGGCGCTCGACGCGCTGAACGTCCGAGGCATCCGCATCGAAGACGACATCCTGATCACGGAGACGGGTCACCAGGTGCTGACCGCGGGCGCTCCCAAGAGCGTGGCCGAGGTCGAGGCCACCGTCGGCGGCTGAGTCGAGCCACGACGGCGCACCCGAGCGAACTCGGCGTCAGGATCGCTCGAAGCGCTTCCACCGCCCTTCGATCAGGCGCTCGTGGGGCAGGAAGTTCGCCTTGTAGCCGAGGTGCGCGTGACCCTCGACGAGCAGCCCGAGGTAGAGCCAGCGCAGGCCCAGCTGACGACAGAGCGCGACCTCCGCGAGGATCGAGCTCGTGCCCAAGGAGAGCCGGGGCAGGCTCGGATCCCAGACGCAGTAGACGGCCGAGAGCGCGTCCTCCGCACGATCGATCACGCTGAAGGCCACGAGGCGACCGTCGAGGTGCAAGCGAAGCTCGAAGCTCTCCGTGCAACTCTCACCCAGGAAGGCTTGATAGCGCTGGAGCGTCATCTCGCCCGTGCCTTCCATGGCCAGGCCTCGCTCTCGCTCGTGCTTCCGGTACAGGTCCACGCGCTCCGGGTCCACGCCGACAGGACCGCGCTCGACGCTGAGCGTGCTGCGACAGCGAGCCCACGCTCGCCCTTGGGAGCGAGACGGTTCGAAGGCCCGCACATCCACGCGGATCGCTTCGCACGCGTGGCAGCTGGGACAGCTCGGACGATAGAGCACCAAGCCGTGCCGACGATCTCCCTCGGCGAGGCGCTGCTCGAGGTTCAGGCGGGACAAGCCTCCGAGCGGCAGCCGCAAGGGCAAGCGCGCCAGCTCGCCGGGCAGATACGGGCAAGGTTGCACGCTGTCGTCCAGCAGGGCCTCGGGCGGCTCCACGTCGCGATCCACCGGTGGGTCATGGGCGTGCACAGCAGCATCATGCCTAAGGCCAGCGCGGGAAGCATCCCCTACTCGATGGGGCTATTCGGTGCGGGGCAGGCGACCGCGAAGACACGAGCCCGCGACCAGGCCGGCACCCGCCACGCCCCGAAGCTGGTATCGTGGCGCCATGAACCCTCGCCTCCAGGCCTCACTGCTCATGCTCCTCGGACTCGCGTCATGCTCGAACACGCCGAGCGCCACGGACGCCGCCACCGATGCGGGTTCGCCCGACGCCACCACGGACGCGGCGACGGACGCGGGCGCGATCGACGCGGCGATGGACTCGGGACCGCCACCCTTGCCCACGATCCCGAGTCGCATCTCCGACGCGGAGGCCACGGCCGGACGCGAGGGCTGCGGCTACGCGCGCGGCGCCATGCCCTGGGAGACCGTGGGCGAGAGCGCGCCTCTGGGAGACGCCATCCCCGTCGATCACATCTTCCTCTTGATGCTCGAGAATCGCAGCTTCGATCACTACTTCGGCAGCATGGAGGGCGTGGACGGCTTCCCCGTGGACGCCATGAATCCGGACGCCAGCGGCGCGAGCGTCACGCCCTTCCACATGGACGCCCTGTGCAACGGCGACGTCGCCCACAGCTGGAACGCCAGCCACAAGCAGTACGACGACGGCGCCAACGACGGCTTCGTCACCACCAACGATCCCGCGGGCGAGCGCGCGATGGGTTACTACGACGAGCGCGAGCTGCCCTTCTACCGCAGCCTCTATGGCACCTTCGCCATGAGCGACCATCACCATTGTTCCGTGCTCGGACCGACCTGGGTGAATCGCTACTACTACGCGGGCGCCAGCTCCTTCGGCATGATCACCAACGATCCCGTGCCGACCGAGCGCATCGGCACGGAGCCACAGCTCATCCACCAACGCCTGGACGACGCGGGCGTGAACTGGCTGGTCTTCGACGCGGACGCGCCCTTCCTCTTCGCCGGCTTCTCGCGCTACGCAGGCAGGCGCCTGCGGCGCTTTCGCCCGCTCGATGAATTCTACGACCGCGTCGCGACGGGAGATCTGCCACCCGTCGTCTGGATCAACCCGGCCTTCGCGGGCGGCGTGGACCAGACCGCGGAGCATCCCCCGGGCGATGTGCAGCTCGGACAGGAGCTCGTCTCCCAGGTCGTGCACGCGCTCTTCGACAGCCCGCTGTGGCAGCACTCGGTGCTGATCATCACCTACGACGAGCACGGTGGCTTCTACGACCACGTCCCTCCGCCAGCGGCCTGCCCACCCGGCGACTATCCTCCCGATCTGAGGCCAGGAGACCAACCCGGCGACTTCGACCGCCTGGGCTTCCGCGTGCCGCTGGTCGTGGTCTCGCCCTACGCCAAGGCGGGCTACGTCTCGGCCCACGTGACCGACCACGCCAGCATCCTGCGCTTCATCGAGGCGCGATACCTGCTCCCCGCGCTGACGACCCGCGACGCCAACGCCTGGCCTCTGCTGGACATGTTCGACTTCGACGCGCCGCCCTTCGTCACCCCACCGACCCTGGCCGGGGCGTCCGTGGACGACGCCGCCCTCGCCGCCTGCCAGCTGCGTTTCCCGGGCGGCGGCTTGGGCGATTTCTAGTTCGCGAAGGCAGCTCATTGCACGACGGATGGCCGCGCGAAGCTAGCCCTTTTCGAGGACTGCCGCCGGCTCCGCGAACGTGGGCGCGTATGCACCTGTTACAGATTCATCCCGTGATACTTGATCTGCGTGGCCTCGGCTGACACACTGGACCATCATGGTCAGGGCCAAACGGGGGGGATTTACACTCATCGAGCTCATGATCGTGGTCGCGATCATCGGAGTGCTGGCGAGTATCGCCATCCCGGCCTTCGTCAACTATGTGAAGCGCAGCAAGACCTCCGAAACGGGCGCCATGCTGAAGGGCCTGTATACCGGGGCGGCCTCCTACTATGGAGGTGAACGCTGGGGCATGGGGGTCGTGCCCGCCGGCTCCGCCGCCAGCGCGGCAACCGCGTGCGTGGTTGCGGCCGCCGCGACCAGCTACACGGCCACCAACGCCAAGATCCGCGTGAACTGGAACACGGAGGCTCCATCGTTCCGCGACCTGAGCTTCGCCCCGGCCGATCCCCTCTACTACTCCTACCATATCGTTGGGGCTGACGGCCTGTGCGGCCACGCGCCAAACTCGGTCGTCGGCATCTACACCTTCCAGGCCCAAGGCGATCTCGATGGAGACGGAACGCCCAGCACCTTCGAGATCCAATGCGGCACCAACGCGAACAACGAACTCTACCGGTCAGCCGGAATCTACGTTGAAGACGAGCTCGAGTAGCGAGCCCGTCGGTCCCGAAGCCCGCTCCGTGCTGAAGCCAGATACCCCCGCACCGCCGGTCGACGTTCCGGGCACGGGTGCGCTCCACGCCA
>Ga0210033_1002157_pt1 | contig 17183 bp, 12 predicted proteins | sample CryGeymeta201501_FD_185465 | JGI IMG/M metagenome (GOLD analysis project Ga0210033, IMG submission 185465) | Groundwater microbial communities from Crystal Geyser aquifers in Utah, USA - Crystal Geyser metaG 2015-01 (SPAdes) (version 2) | ecosystem: Environmental > Aquatic > Deep subsurface >... | reverse complement strand
GTTGAGAAAATAGATGCCGATGGATCCGACGTAGATTCTGGTTCCAGGCGGCGTTTGATGTGAGGGAGTGGGCCCAGAGGCCCATGACCGAGCAGAAAACCCGCATGGGACCAGAAGATACAAGGAAACACGGCATATATTTTCTCAACGGCTTCTACCCCGGTGCTCATGACGGCTCGGCCCCGTCATCGACTTGACAGGCTGCTGGCCACCGTGCTATCGCATTGCGCCCGCTGGGAAGACCCCGAGGCTCCGACCTGCGGCTTCGTTTGCTGATGGTTTGCCCAATCACCCCGATGTTCCAGTCTGATAGACCGAGGTAATCGCAATGTCCAATCACAAGTCGGCCGACAAGCGCATGCGTCAGAATGAGAAGCGCCGCGCGCGCAACCGTCGGGAGAAGTCCAAGCTCAAGACCAGCGTGCGCATCGTCCGCGACAGCATCGCCGGCGGCGACGTGGCCGCCGCCAGCACCTCGCTGCCCCAGGCCGTCTCGCAGATCGCCAAGGCCGCCTCCAAGGGCGTGATCAAGAAGCGCACCGCCGCCCGCAAGATGTCGCGCCTGGCCAAGGCCGTCAACCGCGCCAAGGCCGAGGCCTGAGCCTCCGCTGGCGGGGGGCCACCCCCGCGACCGCGACCGCTCTATTCGCACCGCCGCCCGCTCTTTGCGGGCCCGGCGGTTTTTTTGTGCGTGGGCTCGACCGCGACGCCCCCCTGGCCGTCACGCGGCGGCGGCGCCCTCGGGCGCGACGCAGATCGTCATCACCATCTGCTCGAGGATGACCCGGTCGCTCAACCGGCTCGACTTGAGCCGCCGATCGGTCTCCAGGGTGGTGACCATGGCGCGCCGGAGCTGTCGGGTGGAGAACTTCCGGGCGAGCTGCCGGTAGCGATCGACGAAGAACGGGTTCATGCCCGCCGCCTGGGCGATCTCATTCTTGTTCAATCCACGGCTCTCACCCACCTTGACCTGCCAGATCTGACGCATCTGACGCGCAACCATGGCGTTGATGCTCGTGCCCTTCTGCCCCTGCTCCAGCATCTCATCCAGCAGCCGCACCGAGGCGACCAGGTCGCGCTGCGCGATCGCGTCGGTGAACTCGAAGATCTCCGCCGTGCGCGTGACCGCGACCACCTCGCTCAGCACGTTCTGGCTCACCTCGCGCACCGACGCCGACGGCCCCAGGTACAGGTCGATCTTCTCCAGCGCCCCATCCAGCGACGCCAGATCCGAGCCCACCGCCTGCACCAGCGCGTCCTCGGCGTCCTGGTGCAGCTTCAGCTTGCGCGCGTGGGCCTGCTTGCGCAGGAACGTGCCGACCTCCCACTCCCGGAGCTGCTTGAACTCCTGCACCACCCCCGCCTTCTTGGCCCGGCGGTAGAACGCGGTCGTCTTCGTCAGCCCCTTGTCCTGGCTCAACGCCACGCACACCAGCGTCGTCACCGGGCACGGGTTGTTGATGTAGTTCGCCAGCACCTCCAGGTTGGTCGGTGTCATCCGGTGGCACTCCTTGACGAGCACCACGCGCCGCCCCCCGAACATCACCAGCGTCTCGCACGCCGCCACGATCCGATGCGGGTCCGTCTCCTTCCCATAGAACATGTCGTGGTTGAAGTCGTTGAGGCCGCCCGGCAGAGCCTTGGCGATCACCTCATCCAGCGCCAGCCGCAGCAGGAACGCCTCGTCGCCGTGCAGGACGTAGATCGGCGCCACCGTGGTCGCCTTCTTCAGATCGACAAAGAAGCTCCGCGCCTCGTCACTTGCCTTCGCCATGGTCCTCCCCACCAGCCAGAACGTCCATCAACCCCACTGTCGCATTCGCCATCGCCTCCCCGCAAGCCTCCCGCTGCGCGACCCGCTGCCGCGTGCTCACCTCCAGCGGGTCACCCGACCGCGCATACGCCGATGCCCCGCTCACGTCCCTCACCTCCGCCACCGGCTGCCCCTCCCGCGTCACGAACAGCTGGACCACCACCGTCACCTCCACCTGCGCGCTTCGCGCCGCCGTCGTGTCCCCGAACGCCACCACCCGCTCCTCCACCGACCGCACCACCCCCTCGATCACCACCCCCGCATCCTGCCGATCCCCCACCGTCGCCCCCTCCGACCGCAGCTGCGCCACCAACGCCTCCGTGCAGCCCGACGTCAGCTCCGGCTCCGCCGTCTGGTTGTCCACCAACGGCACCGCGACGGGCATCGTGAGGCCCGGCGTCGCCGGGCCGAGGCGGTAGCCGCAGGCCGTCAGCGTGGCGCAGAGGGTCAGGAGCGTGAGGATGGTTGGGCGTGCGTTCATCGTGGTGCCTGATCGTCCTCGTCGTGCCGTCACTCCGCGCCCTCACCCCCCAACCCCCTCTCCCGTAGGACGGGAGAGGGGGAGGCCCTCACCCCCCGGCCCCCTCTCCCCTCGACGGGTAGAGGGGGGGCATGACAGGTTTTTTACTTATGCAGCAACAACTTACTGTCCGGCCCCCCCTCTCCCCTCATAGGGGAGAGGGGGCTGGGGGGTGAGGGCCTCCCGCGTAGGCCAGCGGAACGAGCTTCGCTCGTTGCGCAGGACGGGCGAGCGGAGCGAGAACGGCCGTAGGCCGGAGCTTTGTAATCGACGGCCAGCGGAACGAGCTTCGCTCGTTGCGCAGGACGGGCGAGCGGAGCGAGAACGAACGTAGGCCGGAGCTTTGTAATCGACGGCCAGCGGAACGAGCTTCGCTCGTTGCGCAGGACGGGCGAGCGGAGCGAGAACGAACGTAGGCCGGAGCTTTGTAATAGCCGAGGGGGCTGGGGGGTGAGGGCCCCGTTCTCTATTGAACACCCTTCTGGTACACTCTGCGGCGCGACGCCACAACCCCCCCGATGGTGCGCCGGATTCGAGGTGACGCAAGTATCCAGGTCGGGGCAGCAAGGGAGCTTCCTTCATGAGGGTCGAGGCCTACGGGACCACCGACGTCGGGTGCAAGCGCGAAGCGAACGAGGACCATCTGCTGGTGATGCCGGAGCTCGTGGACGGCGTCGGGCTGTTCATCGTCGCGGACGGTGTCGGCGGTGAGGCGGGGGGCGGCGCTGCGAGCCGTGCGTTCGTGGACCTCGTGCTCGAGGGGATTCAGCAGAACATCGAGGCGTTCGAGCACTACAACGACGACAACGATCGGGCGCAGCGGGACCTGCTGCTGCACACGCTCAAGCGGGTGTTGTCGTCGGTGAACTACGACTTGTACGCGGAGCATCAGGCCAACGCACGGCAGATGGGGGCGACGACGGGGCTGGTGGCGATCAGCGTCGGGCAGGGGGTGTTCATCGGGCACGCGGGGGATTGCCGGGCGTACCTGCTGCGGGGTGGGCAGACCTATCAGCTCACCGCCGACCACACGTTCGCCCAGAAGCTGCTGGACGAGGGGTTGTTGCAGCGGGAGGATCTGGCGACGTTCCCGTACAAGAACGTCGTGACGCGGGCGTTCGGGCGGGAGCCGGTCATTGATGTGGACACATTGTTCGTGGACTGCTTCCCGGGCGACCGGATGATCCTGTGCAGCGACGGGCTGCACGGGCTGGTGCCGTGGGACGAGCTGGCGCCGCTGAGCAGCCTGTTCCCCGACCCGCGCCACCTGTCCGACCATCTGATCAGCGAGGCGAACCGGAGAGGGGGGCACGACAATATTACGGCGCTGACGATGGACGTGCATGGGGAGCACGAGCCGAGCAACATCGATCTGGACCGCAAGCTCGACCTGATGCGGAACATGTTCCTGTTCCAGAACCTGACGGACCAGGAGCTGATGAAGGTCCTGCGCATCGTCTATGAGCAGCGCTTCGCGGGCGGGACGCCGATCATCGTCGAGGGGACCGAGGGGACGGAGATCTACCTGCTGGCCGAGGGGATCGTGGACGTCAGCCTGAACGGGGCGTACCTGACGAGCATCGCCGCGGGTGGGCACTTCGGGGAGCTGGCGTTGATCGAGGACGGCTTCCGGTCGGCGTCGGTGACGGCGCGTCGGGACTGCTTCCTGCTGACCATCCATCGGGACGGCTTCGAGTCGCTGCTGGCCAGCGATCACCTGCTGGCGACCAAGCTCCTGGGCAGCTTCCTGCGCAACGTCGCCGGCCGGGTCCGGGACCTGTCGCACGAGCTGTCCGAGAGCCGCAAGGCGTAGCGCAGCCATGGCCCTCGACGCACACGCCATTCCGGTCTCTCGGCCTGTGGACCCCGTCGTGCCGGGGGGACTGGCCGTGGTGATGCCGGTGCTCGACGAGGAGCGCACGCTCGCCGACGCGCTCGATCACCTGCGCAGCCTGGTGGGGATCGACGAGATCGTGGTCGTGGACGGCGGGAGCGGTGACGGCACCGCCAGGATCGTGCGCGCGCGGCCGGAGGTCACGTGGCTCGAGGGGCCGAAGGGCCGAGCGCGGCAGATGAACCTCGGCGCGGCGCACAGCCGCGCCGGGACGCTGCTCTTTCTGCACGCGGATGTGCGTTTGCCGGTCGGGGCCGCTCTGTGGGTGCGGGACACGCTCGCCCGGCCGGAGGTGGTGGCGGGCGCGTTTCGGACGTGGACGGTGCCGCGCACGCATCCCCATCGTCTGTTTTCTAATCTGTGGCTCCACTTTGCCGATTTTCGTTCACGCAGCTCGCGTCTTCCCTACGGTGATCAGGCGTTGTTCCTGCGGCGGGGTACGTTCGAGCGCGTGGGGGGCTTTGGGGATCAGGCGATCCTGGAGGATCTGGCGCTGAGCGAACGGCTGAGGGAGCTGGGCGAGGTCGTGACGGTGCCGGCGTGTGTGGACGTGGACGGGAGGCGGTTCTTGAAGCGGCCGGTCTACTACATGGCGGTGGACCGGCTCTTCCCGGCGCTGTACCACCTCGGGGTGCCGCCGGAGCAGCTCGCCCGGTGGTACGGGAAGGTGCGATGACGGGGCGAGCCTACCAACGCGGCGGCTCCTCCGGCAGGTCCACCCAGACACCGCCATCCTCTACGCGAACGGCGTAGCGCTCGAGCGCGCAGTTCGGGATGCCGATCGCCTGGCCGTCGGCCACGGAGAACCGCCACTGGTGGAGGGTGCAGGTGAGCACCTCGCGGATCTCGTTCTCGGGGCGGAGCAGCGCGCCCGCGTGGGGGCAGGCCGCGTCGTAGGCCACGAGCTCGCCGCCGGCGCGCTTGAACACGAGCACGTCGCGGCCGTGCTCGTCGGCGTTCTTGAAGAGGCGACCGCCGCGAAAGGGCAGGTCCATCAGGGCGCACAGGCGCACGGTGGGCATCCGGTTTTCCCCGTCATAGAGGGCGTGCCCGCGCTGAGGGCGGCCCCGTCCACATTTGCATCGCCGTGGGGCGCGTGCTACACCCGTGCGGCCATGATCCTCGGAGGTTTCCCACACCCCGTCTCCACGTCAAGTCCCGCACAGGGCGGGACCGTCATCCACTGCAGGTCAAACGATGAACGCAATCCTCACAAGGTCGCTCCGGAGCGTCGGGCTCGTGCACGCGCTGGCCGCCCTCATGCTGCTGGCGGGCGCGGGCTGCGCTGGCGGCGATGAGTCCTCCACCACCGTGCCCACCACCAACAATGGCACCACCGCCAACAACGGCAACAACGAGCCCGAGTGCACGCTCGACTCCCAGTGCCCCGACAACCTCGTCTGCGGCGACGGCTCGTGCGTCGAGGGGGTCTGCACGCGCGACGCTGACTGCGAGGCCGGCCAGATCTGTCTGGAGGACCGCGGCATCTGCGTGACGCCCGAGTGCATCACCAACGTCGACTGCGGGCCGGGGCAGTACTGCGAGCCCAACGACAAGAAGTGCAAGGACGGCTGCACCGTCGCGGCGGACTGCGGCGCCAACGAGATCTGCAACCCGAACACGCGCGCCTGCGAGAGCGACGGTGGCTGCGCGGGCGACGGCGACTGCGGCGATCAGGAGATCTGCCGGGACAGCAAGTGCGTCGCGGTCGACTGCGTCAACGACGCCGACTGCCCCACCGCGGGCGACTTCTGCGACCTGCCCACCCACAAGTGCCAGGCCCGTGAGGGCTTCTGCGCCGCCGACGCCGACTGCGCCGGTGGTCAGAAGTGCGACACCGACACCAACATGTGCGTGCAGACCGGCTGCGGCACCTGCCCCGCCGGGACGTTCTGCAACCAGCAGGCCGGCGAGTGCTGGGAGTGTGCCCGCGACATCGACTGCGGCGAGGGTCGGCTGTGCGACCGCACCAGCCACACCTGCGACGATGGGGGTTGCCAGAGCGACGCCGACTGCGCCGGCAACCAGACCTGCAACCGGATCTCCGGTCAGTGCGAGGCCCCCGAGACGTGCCAGGCCGACAGCTTCGAGCCCAACAACGCCGCCGACAACGCCCGCAACGTCGGCGCAGGCGACTTCTCCGGCCTCCGCATCTGCGACGGGGACGAGGACTGGTTCGCCATCGACCTGAACGCGGGCGCCACGCTCGACCTTCAGATCATGTTCACCCACGCCAGCGGCAACCTCGACCTCGAGCTGTTTGACCCGAACGCCCGTCGCATCGGCGTCGGCTCCTCGAACGCCGACAACGAGCAGATCGTCGCGGGCGACCTGGCCTTCTCGGGCACCTACAAGATCCGGGTGTTCGGCCTCGATGGGGCCACCAACGCCTACGCGCTGCAGCTGGCCGTCACCGACCCGAACGCCAGCACCTGCACCGACGACGGCTTCGAGCCGAACAACGACAAGGACACCGCCAGCCCCATCGTCCCGCAGACCTTCGACAACCTGCACGTCTGCCCGGGCGACCCGGACTGGTACAAGATCCGCGTCAACGCCGGTGAGCGCCTCAGCGTCGACGCCAACTTCACCCACAGCGACGAGGGCGATCTGGATCTGGTCGTTTACCGCCCCGACGGAACGACCGTCCTCGGCGAGAGCCGCTCCTCGACCGACCACGAGGCCGTGCAGACCGCCGTGCTCGATGTAACCGGCGACTACCTCGTCAAGGTCTCCGGCGCCAACGCCGCGGCCACGAACACCTACCAGCTCGTCGTCAGCAAGACCGACGCCCCGAACACCTGCACCGACGACTCGTTCGAGCCGAACGACTCGGCCACCGAGGCCTCCACGGTCGAGCCCGGCCTCAACGGTGGCCTGATCATCTGCCCGGGCGACAGCGACTGGTTCGCGGTCAGCCTCAACGCCGGTGATGACCTCACGGTGCAGCTCAACTTCACGACGGCCATGGGCGACCTCGACCTCAAGGTCTTCCGCCCCGACGATCTGCAAACCGCGGTCGCCAGCAGCCAGACGAACACGGACGGCGAGGTGGCGTCGTTCTCCAACGCCCCGATCTCCGGGCTGTACCTCATCCGCGTCTTCGGTGCGTCGCCGCAGGCGGGCAACAGCTACACCATGCTCGTCGACCGCACCCGGCCCACCTCGACCTGCACCGATGACGCTCGCGAGGACAACGACAACCGCCAGCAGGCCGCCGCCATCACCGACGGCGCCATCAGCGGCCAGATCTGCTCGGGCGACGAGGACTGGTTCGCCATCCAGGTCGACGCGGGCGGCTCGATGCTGGCCGAGCTCTCCTTCAACGGCGCCAACGGCGACCTCGACCTCGACGTGGTCGGCCCGAGCGGGATGACGCTGGGCTCGTCGGCCAACAACACGGGCGGCACCGAGAGCGTCGAGATCGACCCGGCGCCTCGCAGCGGCACCTACCTGATCCGCGTCTACAGCACCCGTGGCAGCGAGCTGGCCTACAACCTCGAGGTCATCACGGTCGGTTCGGGCTGCGCTGACGACGGCAACGAAGACAACGACGACCGCGCCAACGCCACGCTGGCCGACTTCGGCGACCAGACCGGCCTGACGATCTGCCCGAGCGACGACGACTGGTACACGGTCGATCTGGCCGCCGGCGACGGCCTGACCGCCGGCATCTTCTTCGATGATGCCCAGGGCGACCTCGACCTCCAGATCGTCGACGCCATGGGCAACACGCTGGCCAGCAGCGTGTCGGTGGTCAACAACGAGGAGGCCACCGTGGGCATGGTCGCCGCAGCGGGCACCTACTACGTCCGCGTCTACGGCTTCCTCGGCGCCGCCAACGACTACGACCTGTCGCTGACGCTGATCCCCGGCGGCACGACCTGCACCGACGACCGCCAGGAGCCGAACGACTCCCGCGTCCGCGCCCGCACGATCAGCGCCGGCAGCCAGACCGGGCTCATCGCCTGCCCTGGCGACGACGACTGGTTCGCGGTCAACCTCACCGACGGTCAGATCCTCGAGGTCAACGTCCTGTTCTCGCACGCCGGTGGCGACATCGACCTCCAGGTCTTCGACCCGAACGACGCCCGCCTCGGGCAGTCGGTGTCGGTCACGGACAACGAGCGGGTGGCCGTGCGGGCGCAGATGGCCGGCCTGTACACCATCCGTGTCTACGGCTACGGCGGCGCCAGCAACAACTACACGATGAACGTCGACGTGCTGCCGTCCACCGCTTGCCTCGAGGACAACTTCGAGGAGAACGACAGCCTGGAGACGGCGGCCGACCTGTCGAGCTTCCAGACCGTGTTCGGCGACCTGGCGCTGTGCCAGAGCAGCGGCGAGGTGGAGGAGGACTGGTATGGGGTGCAGCTGTTCGGCGGGGACTTCCTCGACGCGACCATCAGCTTCGTGCATGCCGACGGCGACCTCGACCTGGAGATCTTCGACGGTGACGGCATGTCGCTCGATCGGTCGCTGAGCTTCACCAACTCCGAGACGGTCTTCATCGACAACGCCGACGCCGGCACCTACTACATCCGCGTGTTCACCTACGACGACGCGGTGAACAGCGACTACGACCTGCTGCTCGACATCTTCTAGAGCGCCATGAGCACCGGTCCACTTCAGGGCGCAGGGGGCGTGGCGTCCCCTGCCGCCCAGTCCTCCATCTCGGCTACCAGGGGCGTTGTGGGCCGCGGCGCCAGCCGCAGTCTCCCCCCGCCCGGCTCGCACGCCTTGCCGAGCGGCGCCACCTGCCCTCCCGTCGCCTCACCCGTGACCACACACAGCGCCCCGGCCCCGAGCAGCACCGCCCGCTCGACGGGCAGCCGGTTGAGCAGGGCCTCCAGCTCGGCGCGCCCCAGCCCCCCGATCAGCTCCACCACGCCCGAGACGGTCTCCACGACCACGACACCGCCGGCCTCGGCGGAGCTGTGCGCGGCGTCCACCCAGACACGGTCGCGCAGCAGCCATTGGCCGGGCACGGCCGGCTGGCCAGCCGCGAGCGCGCCACCGTCGTCCACGATGGCCAGGCGCCCCTCGGCGCCCACGGTGAGCGCCGGCTGGCCGGCCCGGCCGATGAGCGACCACGGCGCGGCGGCAGCGCCTCCGACCACCACCTCACCGGGCCCGGCTTCTGCATCACCGCGGCCTCCGTCAACGAGGGAGGCGGTGAACCCCGTCGGCTCGATCGCCAGCGCCGCTCCGCCAGGCCCGGTGGTGCCGAGCGCATCTGGCAGCACACCGCCGTAGCGCACGGGCAACCCGAGGCTCGACCACGCCGCGTAGCCCGGGGGCAGCGCGGCGCCCGCGCGCTCGGCCAGGGAGCGCTTGCGGGTGACATAGAAGAAGTCCTTGAGGTCGGTGCGGAGGTAGCGGAACCAGTCGAACCACATCTTCGGGGCGGGCACGTCGTTCTGGGCGCCCACGAAGCCGGTCTTGCCGTCCTCGGGGGGCAGCTCACCGTCTCGGAGCGGGACGTGGTACATGGTGATGCCGGTGTGGAAAGGATTCATGTCCAGGTGCATTCCGTATACACACCCGGCTCTACGCATCGCCTCGCCAAGCTCATTTGCGCTCGCTGCCGCACCCCACACAAACACGATGACGTGCTCAGGCAGAATACAAAGACCCGATCTCGGCGTGTTCGCCGCGCTGAGCTGCTCCACCGTGCCGCCCCACCGCACGGCCCCCTGCGGATTCACCTGGCCGTCCTCCAGCAGCGGCGGCAGGTTCTGCCGGAAGCTCACCACGTCCGCCGGGGCCGCGGGCGCCTCGCCCTCCTGGGCCGCCTTGAACGCGAAGTCCTTCTCCTTGTTGTAATTCCCCATGGGGGCCTGTCCGGGCCAGGTGCCCATGCGCAGGGTGCCGTCGTCGTGGAACACCAGCGAGGCGGTCGCGGGCTTGGGCGGGATGAACTGCTTGCGGTCGAGCATCATGCCGTAGGCGCCGTGGCTCGTCTTGAAGCCGCCGTTGAACGCCATCATGAGCCGCCCGATCACCTCCGGGTCGCGGGGGATCTGGCCGGTGCCACGATAGCCAGTGGTCGACTGCGGGTTGTGGGTGCCCGCCTGGAGGTGCAGCTCGAGCTGACGCATATCCAGCGCGATCAACACGATCGAGTCGTAGGCCCGCTCCCGGTTCACCCGGACGGCCGTGCGGTAGACGGGCCACGGCGCCGCGTCCAGCTCCTCGACGTCCACCCACGGCGGGATCCAGCGCCTCCAGACGCCCTCGTTCGGCACCTCCCGCACACCGGGGCCCTGGAGCGGAGGCACGTTCGGTGGCGGCCACATCGCCGCGCCGCCCGTGTCGATCCCACCCTCCGGGGCGTGGAACTCCGGCAGCGGCACCTCGGGCTCGGCGGCCAGCTCCTCGGTGAGCGAGGCCGTCTCGTCGCCGATCGTGGTGTAGTAGAGGTGGCGGCCCGACTCCATCACGTCCAGCGCGACCCGCTCCATCACAGCCACCTTGCGCGGCCCGATGGCCGGCACCGCGCGCGCCCGGTTGGCCAGCCAGGTGCTCCAGGTCCCCAGGATCCACGGCGGCACGGTGTGCTGGACCTCCACCGCCGGCAGCCCGGCCTCCTGCCCGGCCTCCCCGCTCGCCAGCTCGATCCGGGCCCACCGCTTCCCTTCCGGGTAGCTCGCCGAGAGAGTCGCCACGCCTCCGTCGAAGCGCACCGACAGCGCCTCCGCGGGCGGATCGACGTCGTAGTGGTGGCGCCCGACGCCCGCCCACCGCCCATCGTCCTGCAGGTGTGTCAGACCGATGCGCAGCCGATCCCCCAGCGACCTCGGCACGCCGTATTCATCGGCCTGCGCCGTCCGGTCGCCCGAGAGGTCGAGGAGCGTTATCCCGCTGTGCTGGCCCTCCACGCGGTGGGCGATCGCGGCGAGCTGGCGCTCCTGCGCCGTACTGATCCCCAGCACCACCTCGTCCGCGTCCGGGGTCTGGCTCAGGTTCCCGACGCGGCGGACCCTGTACGGCACGCCCTCGCCCGAGAGCATCCCCTCGAAGCCGAACACGTCCAGCCGCCCCCCGGAGCCCTCGCCCCGCCCCTCGGCCAGCCCCACCGCCCACTGCCCGGGCAGCGGCGCGGTCACCCAGGCGACCGTGGAGACCTCGACGCCCTCGTCGGCGAGCAGGCGCTCCCAGCTCCCACCGCCGGGATGGCCCAGCCCCACGGCGAGCGCCGGCACCAACACCACCGCCAGCACCGGAAGCCGGCTGCGACTCCACATCGGCCACGCCTGCTTGAGCGCCCTCGTCACCCGTTCCTGCACAGCGACCCCTCGCCTCCGCGTCCTTCGACCCCATGAACAGACTCGCCGGAGCGTACGGGTGGCGATGGGCGTTTGTCGAGGGCGACCCGATCTGAGCCCGTCCCCTTGAGATTTCCTGCCTCGTCGTTACGTTCACCACCGCTCTCTCGTTCGTCTACACGGCCGCGCCGGAGCCCACTTGCTCGCGCGGCATCACATCAGGAGGTCATCCGTGTCATTCAGAGACAAATTCGATGCCATGTCCGAGACCAGCAAAGGCCGCGTCCTCGACGCGCTCGGGCTCGAGTCCAAACCTGCCACCACCGACTTCATCCTGCCCGCGCTCGGCATCTTCGGCGCCGGGTTGATCGTCGGGGCCATCGTCGGATTGATGGTCGCGCCGAAGCCCGGCGAGGAGCTGCGGCAGGACATCCGCACGAAGGCGGGGGATCTGAGCCACAAGATCCAGGACGGGACCCAGGGCATCCGCCAGCGGCTGCATCGCGGTGACAACGAGGCCTGAGCCGCGCTGACCAGCACAAGACGAAGAAAAGGCCGCCCCTGCCAGCAGGGACGGCCTTTATCGCTTCATGCGCTGCGCGCGACGCCTCACGGCGTCGCTGCACGGGATGCTCGCTCAGCTCAGCACGCCCAGGGCTTTGCGGCCAGCGTCCCAGGCCGCGCCGGCCTCGGGGGCGCCGCCGAAGACCATCATGTCGTTGGTCGCCCGGATCAGCTCCATGCCCGCAAACAGGCCCTCGACGCCGCGCAGATCGACGTTGACGTCCTTGGATCGCACCAGCACCGCGCCGTCCTTGAAGACGGCGAAGTAGGCCTGGTTCTTCCCTGTGCGGGCCATGCGGATGATGTGCCGGATGGCACGATCCTTCGGGACGACGGACTTGAAGTTGTAGAGCGTCGGCTTGCCCGCGCGCTCCTCCAGACCGGCGTTGGCCTGCAGCTGGATGAGCTGCTCCTCGTACAGGTCGAGCAGCTTGCCCTGGTCCTTGGTCTCATCGACGAGCTTCTGGACCTTCTGGACGGTCACGTCGCGCGAGGAGCCCAGCGCGTCGACGATCTGGCCGACCATCTCCTCGGACTGCTGGAAGTAGCTCAACGCCGACTCGCCCACGCTGTAGCGGAACCGGTAGACGTTGTTCTGGATCTGCGCCACGCCGAGCATCTTGAACAGCGACGCCTCCTGGATGTTGGCCAGGTGGGTGCCGGCGCAAGCCTCGGTGTCGATGCCGTCCACGGTCACGATGCGGAGCTGATCGAACGGCACGAAGCCGCCCTGGTAGATGAAGAAGCCGTACTTGCGCTCGGCGTCCCCGCGGAACATCACCTCGGTCGTGATCGGGGCGCCAGCGAAGATCGCCTCGTTGCACAGCCCCTCGATCTCCTGCAGCTGGCCCGCCGGGATGGTCTTGTAGTGGGCCACGTCGAAGCGGCTGGCGTCGACACCCTTCTGCGCGCCCATCTGGCGCACGTGGAAGCCCAGCACGCGCCGAAGCGTCGCGTTGAGCAGGTGCGTCGAGGAGTGGGCCTGCATGAGCTGGCGGCGGCGCGCCCAGTCGATCTTGAGCTGGGCGCTCTCGCCGACGAGCTCCTTCGGGGCGGGAGCGGCGAGCCGGTGGTAGATGGCGCCGTGCGCATAGCGCGCCTCGACGACCTCGAAGGTGTCGCTGCCGACGCTGATCGTGCCGGTGTCGTAGGGCTGACCGCCGCCCTCGGGGTAGAAGATGGTCTGGTCGAGCACGATCCAGTCGCCGTGCACGTCCACGACGCGGGCGTCGGCGGTGCGGGCGTAGGGGTTCTCGTAGTAGAGCCGGTCGGTCCCGCGGGAGGGCTCGGGCAGGACGAGCACGTCCTTGCGGGCGTCGAGCGCCATGGACTGGTTGAAGAACTTCTCCCAGAAGTTCTCGCTGATCTCCACCTGCAGGTCCGACTCCGCCTCGACGAACTCGCGGATGTACGGCAGCGGCAAGCCGAGGGTGTCGTAGAAGAAGAAGATCTGCTCCTCGGGGAAGACCTTGCTGCCCTTCTTGCGCAGCTTCTCGATCTCACGCTCGAGCTGCTGGCGCCCGCGCGCCATGGTCTGCTCGTGACGCTCCAGCTCGCTGGCGATGATGTCGAGCACCGTCTCCTTCTTGCCCTCGAGCTCGGGGAAGTCGCTCACCATGGCGTCGAACTGGATCGCCATCACGTCCAGCGCCGTCAGGCCGAGGCCCTCCTCCGAGAGCATCGTCATGATGCGCTTGGCGAGGTGGCGAACCAGGTAGCCGGCGTCCTTGTTGGACGGCAGCACGTGGTCGTTCAGCATGAGCAGGATGGTGCGGGTGAAATCGCACAGCGTGAACACCGTCTCGGCCGGGCGCACCGCCTGCCGCAGCGCCTTGACGTCCACGCCGAGGCTGGCCGCGATCTGCTTCTCGGCCGCCTCGTACTGCAGCGGCGTCTCGATGTCGCGGCTGGCCATCCGGGCAAAGAAGCCGTCGACGATCTCGCCGCGCAGCTCCACGCCCGTCGCCTCGACGACCTTGTCGACGAAGCTCGGGCTGACCGCGGCGTAGATGTTGGGCGTGCCGTTGGCCGCCCACAGGATGCGCTCGACGCCATAGCCCGTATCGACCACGCGGGTCGGCATGTCGCTGTAGGTGATCCCCTTGATGTTGTAGGGGCCGTTGGGATCCTCCTTCAGCGACATGAACACCAGCGTCGCGATCTCGATCCCCTCGTACATCACCTCTACGCACGGGCCCGCGTTGCCGCCGCCGGCCCACACGCTCTCGACGTAGGTCAGCTCCATCGCGTCGGCGCCGAGGGCCTCGGTGAAGAAGCTATGGCAGAGCTCGCACGTCCGGGCGATCCAGTAGATCTCCTCTTCATCCTCGAAGTTGAAGACGTGGTGGCCCAACATCGTGAAACTCGACAGATGCCGACCCGAGCGCCCGATGTTCTCCAGATCGTTCAGCCGCACGCACTTCTGCGCCACGACCACCGGGTTGGCCGGCGGCTCCAGCTCGCGCTCGATCACATGGGGCTGGAAGTCGCAGATCGACGCCGAGGTGAACAGGAGGTCGTCACGCCACAGGGCCGACAGCACCGGGTAGCTCTTCATCGGCGTATGGCCGTGATCGGCGAACCACTGCACCGACAGATCCCGAAGCTCCCGCAGCGTGTACTTCTTGTTGAAGACCTGCTTGCCGATGAACGTGTACTCCACGTCCGCCTGCACGCCGCTGTAGACCTTGTCCGGGTTCAGCGTCCAGAACCAGTTGCCGCTGGGGCACTGCTTGCGCAGGAAGCCCGCGCTCTGAAAATACGCGTTGTTGTAGGTCTCAAACCCAAACATCGTTCGCTCCTCAAGCTCGCCCTGAACGGCGCGTCCTGGCACGCGGGGCCGGCGTTGAGGGCCTGGGGCTGCGCCCGCCCGCCCGCCGCGCCGCGCTGAAAAAGAAAGCGGGACTCACCGGTTCGAACCGGCTGTCCCGCCACAACGAGCCAGGCGCCCATCGCACACACCATGATACCGCTCGATACGAGATCAACACGGTGTCACGAGGTCGATGGGCCCCTACCCTGCCCCAGCCTGCATCCGCCTTTGGGGTCGCAGTGCAGGGGGTTCTGTGAGCGGCAGCTCACAGAATCCCCTGCACTGCGACCCCAAAGGTGATGCAAGCAGGACCAGGCCAGCTCGCTCACTTGATCTTGGCTTCTTTGAACATCACGTGCTGGCGGATCTTCGGGTCGTACTTCTTGAACTGAAGCTTCTGCGGCGTGGTGCGCTTGTTCTTCGTGGTCGTGTAGAAAAACCCGGTGCCGGCGGTCGAAACCAGACGGATCTTCTCGCGGATTTTGGTCGCCATATCTCTACCTCATCAACATCTATGTTCGTTCCAACCGACGGCCCTGCAGACGGGCCTGGGGGTGATGTGTCTACAAGAGGACGACCGCCGTGTCAAGCGTGCGAATCTCCCTCGCCGCGCCGCTCGCCGATTGCTCCCGGCCCATGGGCGATGGTACAAGCGGCGTCCCTCGAACGCCCGCCCCGCTGCCCGGAGGATGCCATGCTCGACCCCCTGTCCCTGATCGACCAGGCCCGACGCCACTTCGAGGCCGCCGCCCGCGACGCCGCGCTCGGCGATTTTGGACGCGCATCGGCGCACTACCGCGACGCCGCCCTCACCGTCGGCCCCGCCTGGCGCCACACCGACGCCCCCGCCGACACCCGAACCGTCGCCGCCCGCCTCGCCGCCGACGCCATCTACGCCGGCGCCATGGCCGCCGTGCGCGCCGAGCTGGCCGCCGACGTCCTGCTCCGCGAGGCCACCCTGCTCGGCCTTGAGCTCTACGAGGCCGAGGACCTCTCCGCGGGCGTGCGCGTGCACGGCCTCTACCGCGCCCAGTGCGCCGCCTTCGAGCTCGGCCACCTCGTCACCGAGAGCGATCCCATCGACGCCGTGGCTCTCTTCCGCGACGCCGCCGGCTGCGTCGCGGCCGTCGGCGCCCTCGACCTCGACGACGAGGCCGACGAGGTCTTCGCCGCCCGCATCCTCGCCAACGGCGCCGCCGCCCACGTCGCCCTGGCCTCCCTGCTGCGCAGCATGAACGACTCCAGCTTCAAGGACCACTTCACCGAGGCGATCACCTGCGGCAAGGACGCCATCGAGAGCGGCGCCCTGCCCGCCGGCCTCGAGGTCGAGACGATGCTGGTCCTGGCCGACGCCGCCTTCGAGCTCGGCCTGAGCACCGAGGACCGCCGCCACGCCGTCACCGCCTTCGAAGACGCCCTCGGCTGGACCCGCCTGGCCTCCGAGGCCCCCGGCGCCGACGGCGGCCTCCAGGCCCAGGCCCTCCTCAAGGGCGCCAACGTCGCCTGCGTCTACGGCCTCACCGTCCGCCACGACGATCTCCAACAAGGCCTCGACGCCCTCGCCGGCGCCATCGCCCTGGCCATGACCGCCGCCGAAGCCGACCACCTCCCCCTCGACCTGCGCGCCCAGGCCCTCGACACGGCCGTGCGCACCCAACAGAACGTCGCCCTCCTCCTGCGCGAGCGCAGCCCGTCGGAGGCCTGCGACGCCTTCGCCCGCGCCGCCACCATGGCCCGCGACGCCGCCACCCTCCCCGCCCTCCCCCCGCCCGTTCAGGCCAACCTCCTCTACCTCGCCGCCAACGCCACCCTCGAGACCGCCATCCTCCGCCAACAGCTCGCCGGCACCGAGCGCCACGCCGCCGCCCTCGAAGGCCTCGCCTCCGTCCAGGACCTCGCCCGCGCCGTGCTCGCCCTCCCCCACGCCCAGCCCGACATCGTCGTCCGCGCCGCCCTCCTCGGCTGCGGCGCCGCCGGACGCCTCCTCCGCGCCCTCGACCCCCTCCAGGACGAGCAGTCCATCCAGACCGAGCTCGAGACCATCGTGATGTTCGGCGAGCGCGCCGCCCGCACCGAAGGCGCCGACCCCGAGCTCCGCAGCCGAGCCGCTTATTTTGCCGCCGACGCAGCCGAGAAGCTGGCCGAGCGGCGCCCTCACCCCCCAACCCCCTCTCCCGTATGACGGGAGAGGGGGAGGCCCTCACCCCCCAGCCCCCTCTCCCCTCGACGGGGAGAGGGGGGTAGAGCAGGGTTTTTTCTTATACAGCAACAGCTTACTTGCCCGGCTTCCCCTCTACCCGGATGTAGGCCGG
>Ga0210033_1002148_pt1 | contig 17222 bp, 14 predicted proteins | sample CryGeymeta201501_FD_185465 | JGI IMG/M metagenome (GOLD analysis project Ga0210033, IMG submission 185465) | Groundwater microbial communities from Crystal Geyser aquifers in Utah, USA - Crystal Geyser metaG 2015-01 (SPAdes) (version 2) | ecosystem: Environmental > Aquatic > Deep subsurface >... | reverse complement strand
AAGAGCGGGTTTTCGCTTGGGGTTATCGTACCAATATCTCTGCCGTTTCGCAAGAAAAGAGATTTTTTGTTGAGGCCAACTCCGGCGGTGCTTATTGAAAGGTGGGGTTGGCGTGTATGGAATGGTTCATGTGTACTCCTGTGTTGTGTGCGGCGGTTTTATTGGGTTTCGCTGCGCTATACCCACCTACGGGCTACAGCGCTTTATATGAAAATGCCCCTCGCCTTTACTCCTCCCCCTTGACGGGGGAGGGAGGGGTGGGGGGTGTATTTTCACGGTAAATTGCGTGGGCGTGTCAAGCATTCATTTGTCAGGTGGCGCGATCAGATTGTCCATGCCTTTTCCTGATGGCCCGGCTGCGACATGCCGAACGGATATTGTTCTTACCTTTGAGGTAAGTGAAAGCTCCTCTGATGTTTGGTCCGTCAGCACAGAACCTTTTAAAATGTATCCGCGGAGGGGCTGGCCTGCCCAGTCGGGACAATGGATGGCCGTGTGTTTCTGGCAGCCGTGCGTAGCTGAAAAAAATCCCACGGGGTGGCGGATCAGTGCCTCCAGCTCCACGGAGGCTACGGCTACTGCGAGGAATACCCCATTGCCAGGGCCTGGAGGGATACCAGGGTCATGTCCATATTCGCCGGCACAAATGAGATCATGAAGACCATCGCCGCAAAGTTTATGGGGCTATAGGCTGGCAATCAGCATCCAGTGCGGCATAGGAGCCGTTAAAGCAAGCGAAGCAGTGGTAAGTCCCTGCCAGTGAGGCAGGCCCGTCAAGCTTGCTCAAGCCGATTGTGAGCGTGAAGTTTGCGTGGTTACTAACGCTTGCCGTGCCTCCTTTGAAGGTTGATCTATCAACGCTTACGGCGTAGGCGGAAGATTCCGCGTAATTGGTCATACCACTGGCATTAAGTGACGCGCCTGTTCCCTCCGCATATACATTAGTAATGGCAGGCGCCGATGAGTGGTTGTATATCCCGTGGGCCTCGCTTCCTCCTGTGGCTGTCGCGCTTACATCTATCATTAGAGGAGATGAAGACTCTGAGTTGTAAACGCCGTAGTTATACTGACCTCCCGAGGCCGATGCCGTGACTCCTGCCATTGTGGGAGATGAGGATACGTTCTCTATCCCGTTGTTTCCTACTGAGCCGCCATGGGCCGAAGAGGTGATAAAAAACATCTTGGGATTGGACTCGTCGTTGAGTATTCCGTGGCAATCCTCTCCTCCCGATGCCTCGGCCGTGACATTCTGTAAAACGGCGTGGGAATGGTCGGTGTTCCAGATAGCAAAATTTATCGTCGCCCCGGATGCCCTGGCGGCTGTATTCTTCAGCGTGGGGAGTGCGCTTCCTGCATTATAGACGGCGCAGTTGAATTGGGCGGTACCGGACGCCAGAAAGGTCGCCTGGTCTATGGTGGGATAGCCGGAAGTATTGTGCATGGCGTAAGCCGAGTTTGCGTTTGATGCCTTGATGGTCACACGGGTGAGCCTGGGATAGGTGCTGCTGTTATAGAACGCTATGGCGAATTCTCCGCCACCCGTGTGCTCAATGGTGAGATTTCTGAGTTCGCAGTAGCTTGCGCCGTTGATCACGCCCGAGCTGTTGCTGTCCTTGTTCCCTGTTATGAATGTCGCCTCCTGGCCTGCGCCTTCTATATCCACAAAGGGCTTCAAAGAGAGGGATTCTACTGCAAGGTTATACACCCCTCCCTCAAGACGGATTAGATAGCGCTTGGAGCCGGTTGCGTCTGTTATAGCCCCCATCGCGTCCAGGAGCGCTATGCCGTTTTCGGCTGTGGTGCCCCTGGGGCTTATAAACAAGGTTTCTGCATATACCAATGGGGCGCTGGTCTGACGGGTTCCATCCGGAAAAGTTATCCCTTTGCCGGAAGTTTTGAGGCTTGTTGTCTTGGATACCTCCATGTCCCCCGTAACGGTTATGTCTGCACTATATCCGCTCAGCGAAACGGCCAGGAATGCCACCATACAAGCCGAAAAGAAAAAGTGCCTAGCCATGATTTGCCTCCTATAACTCTGCTGATAAGAGTGAAAGACGAAGTCCTTCTGCGTTATTGACAGGATGCGTTGAGTGCCGCGCCGCTGCCGTTGTAGCAGTTTGCGCATAGCCAGGTGCCCGGGCTGTCAACGGGTCCTTCAAGTTTCGTGGCGCCCATATTAAAAGTAAATGCCACAACGTTCGATACGCTTCGGGTGTTGCCTGTGAAACTGCACCGATCCGCGGTGATGACCCCCGGGCCGGTTACATTGTGGAGTCCATAGTTCGAGGTAGTGCCGTCCGAGGCTGTTGCCGTAACATTTGTCATTACAGGAGATGCGCCGGAGTTTTGAATCCCTGTACAGTGGGCTGATGAACTGGATCGCGCTATGACATTTCTCAACACCGGTGTCCCATCCCCCATCAAGATGCCGTAGCTATAGGATCCGCCTGACCCTGTGGCGATTGTATGGCTGATGGATGGGGAAGAGCTGCTGCTTTTTATTCCAATGCTCGTACTTCCTCCTGCCGCCGCGGCCGTGACCTGGACTATTTTCGATGAAGAGTTGTTGTTGTCCCAAATACCGATGGCCGTCGTTCCCCCCTGGCCTTTTGCATCCGACAGCGTCAAGATAGAGCTTGATCGCTCATTGCGAATACCGCAGTTCATATCGGTAGCGTTCTGGGCCATTGACTGTACACGGAGCATGGTCGGGGTGGATAAATCGCTGTATATTCCATAGCTGTTGGTGCCCCCGCTCGCAGTTGCTTCTACACCGGTCAGGACAGGGGACGCGCCGTTGCTGTTGTAAATGGCGCTATTGGTCGTGGCGCCCGTGGCGAAAGCACGAACAGACGTGATCTGCGGAGAGGTGCCGCTGCAGGAAATCGCCGTGGACCAGTTGCTGCTTCCCGTATTTTCCACATTTAGCATCCGTATCTCCGAATTGGATGCTCCCACAATCACTCCAACGGAATTTTCGACAGTCCCTGCTATCGTCGTTGATTCAATTTCAGATCCCTCTATGTCAATATACTGACCCATTACGAATGAGGTCGTCCCAACATCGTAAATTCCAGGCTCGATCTTGATGAGGTAGGGCTTTGTCGTGGAAGCATCTATTATGGCCGCTCTTTTTGCCAGAAGACTCGCTCCGTTCTGGACGGCTGTACCGACCGGGCTTACGATTATAATCCTTGCATAATTGGGTGGAGCGGTCGTTTGCCTTGATGCATCGGGGAATACCAATCCTTTTCCTGCGCCTGTAAGTTTCAGGTCTCCTGTGATTTCAAGATCTCCTGACCACTCTACTTCTGCTGCAAGCGCCAATGGAGGGGTGCCGTTACCCGGGTTTGAAAAGCTCGCTGCAAATGATGCCGCAAAAAGCGAAATGAAGCCGATCAATTTCATAAGCTTTTTCATCTTTGACCTCCGTGCAAAGGATACGCTGTTTAAGGGTGTGTCCGGACTAAGGGCCTGTCTGGCAGTTAGTGTCCAAGGGGGCATAGGAGCCGTTGTAGCATCCTGCGCATCGCAATGTCCCGATACCCGTGGCGAGCGGGCCGTCGAGCTTGCATCCGGCAAGGTCAAAGGTCCAGCCGGTGCCCCAGCCTATGCTCTTGTCTGCTCCCATGAAGGTCGAATAGAGGGCTGTGACATTGCTGGGGTCACCAGCTATTAATATGCCCACATTGATTCCAGAGCCTCCTGAGCCCTCGACAATGGTTGAGGTAATAACCAGGGAGGATGATTCGTCCCATATCCCTCTTGCGTATGCCCCTCCCGATGCCTTGATCAGAGAGTTTTGAATGGTCAGTGGTGAATCGTCAGCGTATATGCCGTTGTTTGTCTCAGCCCCTGACGCTTCCGCCTGCACCCGGGAGAGTGATATTTCCGAGCTGGAGGCTAATATGCCATCGTTTTCACGCCCTGCGCCTAATGAATAAATGTTCACACTCTCCATCATCCCGGTTGAGTTGAATATCGAGAATGAAAAAGAATCCTCAGCTCCTGATGTTGTTACACTCCCTTGCTCTAATTTGAAATTGGAATTATCTATTCGCATGCCTACAGAGCCCTTAGAGCCTGTGGTTGAAATTATAAAATGCCTTGCCTTTATGTCGGAATAATCCACTATGATTCCCGTTGGGGTACTACCGGCTGACACACTCAATGAGGAGTCAAGCAGGATGAGTTCGGAGGAACGGTTTTCAATCCCGCAGGCGAACAGCAAGGCTGATGCAATAATTCTTACCCGATCTATTGTTAACGCCGAGGAGGCGTTGTATATGGCCACAGTATGGTCAATTCCTCCAAGGTGTTCTACGGTAAGAAGCCTCAAGCACGAGTTGGATGCGCCATTTACAACGCCGTTATTGTAAACGGCATCCGGGGCTCCCTCTATTCTGGTGACATTTTCGCCCGAGCCTTCCATGTCAACGTATTCCTTCATGGTGACTGATCCGGTGCCCACATCATAAATGCCGGTTTCCAACTTGATCAGATAGCGTTTGGCTGCGGATGCATCCGTGATCCTTGTAAGGGCTGCGAGGAGATTTGCTCCGCTCTCGGTTGCGGTTGCGCCGGGGCTGACTATGACGGTGGTGAAGTAAGGGGGCATGGCGGTGGTCTGGGTCGTCCCATCGGGAAACATTATAGGCTGTAGCGATCCTTTAAGGATGAAATCCCCTTTTACTTCAAGGTCCCCGGATGCCTTCATCTGTGCCGAATGGGAATTAGTCCCTGAGATCCACGAAATGATAATGAAAAAGGTCAAAAGACCGAAACTGTAAATTCTCATGGGGCGCCTCCTCCTATTAGAAGTGAAAATAAAACCCGTCACTCTGTTTCCTATTCCCCCTAAGGTAAAGAGGGACGACTATTTCGAAGCTCGGCGGTGGCCAAAGAATTGGCACTTAAACTTTCATTGTTTTCAGGGAGGTTGACGGCTTTCCCCTGTGCCGCCTTTAAGCACAAGTGTTTCCTTGTGCCATAATGTCTCAGCCCTGAATTCCTTTGCCCTGATGGCGCAGGAATACTGCCTGCATACCGGGCAGTCAGGATCAACGCACGGGTCCGTATGGATAAGGACGCTTGCCCGTCCTTCGAATCGTTCAACCAGCAATGCCTCAAGCTCCTTGGCTTCCGCATGTGCCGCATCAAGGGTCATATTCCTGGGAAGAATCAGATGCAGGTCTATGTGGATAATCTCGCCCGCCCGCCAGGCCCGGAGTTGATGGATGCCTATCCAGAGGTCTTTTCTATGCTCTTTAAGGATTTCCGATATGCGCTCAAGAAGCCTTTCGTCTGAGGCGTCCATAAGGGCAGAAAAGGATTTCTTCACTAGACTTGCGCCTGCTATGGATATGTAAGTTCCCATAAGGCATGCAACAGCTCCGTCAAGCCAAAGCATGCCGGTTAAGCGAACTACGACCAGCCCCACTATGACTCCTGCCGTGGAATATACGTCTGTCAGCACATGCCTTCCGTCAGCGATGATTGCCAGGGAATTGGTTTTTCTCCCGGCCTTTAAGAGCGAGGCCCCAAGGATTAGGTTCGCCATACCCGCCGCGGCAAGTACCAGCAGGCCCAGGTCAATAGCCGGCAGTTCAACGGGATTGAGGAGATGAGATATGCCCACCTTGAATATTCCAATTGCGGCAAGCATGATAAGCGCCCCCTCGAATCCGGCGGAAAAATACTCAATTTTTCCGTGCCCGTAAGGGTGGGTCCTGTCGGGAGGCCTTGCGCTTATAATTATGCTTAATAGCGCGAAGGCGCTTGCGACAACATTGATTATGGACTCAAGGGCGTCTGAAAGTACGGCGGATGACCCGGTGATATTGTAAGCGAAAAACTTCGCAGCCATAATCGCCGCGCCTGCCAGAAGGGATGCGGTTATGGCTTTGATTCTGGCGCTTCTTGTTGATGTCTTGTCCATATCCCCCGCAAAAGGTCTCTTCCACGTCTTCTGGAGCGTAGTGGGCCGGATGGAGTTCTGCAAAATATCAAAATTCCTTGTACAATACTAACCATTAAAAGAATTGACAATCCCCTTTTTGGGTGAGCGGAGTTTCGTCACACTTGAAAGAATACCGCCGTTACTTTATATTGCTGTGCAAATATACCCTCGGTCATTCCGGAATGCCGAAGGCATATCCGGGATTAATCTCTGCGCTATAGACACGGATTCCGGGTCTAGCCAGAAATGACGGACCATATCTTTTCACTCAGGGGGTGGTATTTCGGCTATGAACATTTGTTGCGTAAATAGTGTCCATCCGGAAATGAGATAGTTTCGTCGAGTTCAAGGCGGGCGATAATTTTAACCACAGGAATACATTGACGTATTTCGAGGACTAAAATTTGAGCCCAACGCCGAAATCGGTGAAAATAGCCATTTCCGGATGGACACTAAATAGTGGATTTGGTCAATACAGGAGGGGAAGATGGTTGACAAGGTCGTAATAACATGCGCGCTCACAGGCGTGTTGACAGATCCTGCGACACACAGTGTGCCTGTCACGCCCGAACAGATGGCGGATCAGGCAAGAGACGCCTTTGACGCGGGTGCAACGGTGGTCCATTGCCACTTCAGGAATCAGAACCCCGGCATGGGGCATCTTCCCACATGGGATATTGATACTGTAGGGGCGGTGCTTGAGGCAATAAAGGCAAAGGTTCCTGAGATCATAATAAACATGAGCACTGGGGTCGTGGGCCCGGATATCTCAGGACCGCTTGCGTGTCTGGAGAGGTTCAAGCCCGAGATGGCTGCCTGCAATGCCGGAAGCCTAAATTACCTTAAGGCAAGAAAGGGTGGTGCCTGGGCCTGGCCGCCGCTTCTCTTTGATAATCCGGTTGAAAAGGTAAAGGACTTTCTTGATGCGATGAATGCCAACGGCGTGATCCCGGAATTTGAGTGCTTTGACACGGGGATAGTAAGAAGCGTTGCCCTCTACAAGGAAAACGGCATGTTTGAGGGGCCTCCGCACATATCCCTTGTCATGGGGGTGGCCAGTGGAATGCCTGCCAGGCCTGAGTGGTTGCCGCTTCTGATTGAGGAGATGGTCCCCGGGACCCATTACCAGGTGATTGCCATAGGCAGGACAGAGGTCTGGGACCTTCACAGAAGATGCGTCGAGCTTGGGGGAAACGTAAGGACCGGGCTGGAGGACACATTCTATCTTCCTGACGGAAAAAAGGCCTCTGGAAACGGCCCTCTGGTTGAAGCCCTGGCCCGCATCGTAAGGGAGGTGGGCAGGGAGGCTGCTTCCCCGGCTGAGGCAAGGGAGATACTGGATATTCGTAAGGGCTTGCGGTAGCGCCGCCGTTATGGTTATCACCTTGCTGACGGCACTTGGAGCCGGCTATCTGGCACTTTCTCTCGGCCTTGCCTATGTGGTCCACAGAATTCCCAGAAAACCGGTGAAGGATTATCCGGATTGGGGTGAGGTGATTGATACACGTATCCCTGCTGCTGATGGCGGCTCCATTGAAGTTTGGCGGGTTGAGCCGCCGGGTGGGTCTCGCGGAATCGTCTTACTTGCCCATGGCTGGAGCCGCAACAGGGACCGGATGGTAAGAAGGGCAAAGGTCTTCGGCGAACTTGGTTTTACGACGGTGATGCACAGCGCAAGGGATCATGGGGGCTCAAGTCCCCACCGCTTCATGAACGCCCTGAGGTTTTGCGAAGATATCGAATCCGTCATCAAGTGGTTGGGAAGGCCCGTGATCCTCTATGGGCATTCCATAGGGGCGGCCGCCGCCGTAATTGCCGCATCGCGAAATCCGAAGATGGTGCAATTGCTTTTTATCGAGGGCTGCTATCCGCGGACAAAACGGGCTCTTAGGCAGCTCTACGGCGGCCAGGGAGGGTTGATTGGCCGCCTTTTTGCCCCGATGGTCGTGTTGTGGATGGATATTTTCTACAGATTCAAAATGGACAGCATAAGCCCGGCCAGGCTTGCGGCAGCCATTGATATGCCGGTTCTCATTATTCACGGGGAGGGCGATCAGCACTTTCCGCTGGAAGATGCAAGGCTCTTAAGGGACAGCTTTCCGGCAGGCAGGGCGGAGTTCTTTGTAGGAAGAGGGGCGGATCACAGCGGATCAAGCCTTGCGCCCGGATACCCGGCCGCGATTAAGTCCTTTATTGAGAGACACAGGCAGGATTTTGAGCCTGTAAAAGCTGAGAAAGGAAATCTCAAATGATAGTGCTTGGAATCTATGGAAGTCCTCGAAAGGGAGGCAATACTGATAAGCTCCTTGACAAGGTGCTCGAGGGGGCAAGATCCCGCGGCGCGGCGACAAATGCGGTTTACGCCAGAGACCTTAAGGCATCAGGCTGCCTTGAGTGCGGCGGTTGCGATAAGACGGGAACCTGTGTTGTAAAAGACGGAATGCAGGATGTGTATCCACTGATGTCTGAGGCGGACGCTGTGGTGCTTGCCTCTCCGGTTTTCTTCTATGGCCTTACGTCCCAGATAAAGGTTGTCGTGGATAGAAGTCAGGCCATGTGGGCCAGGAAGCGTCTTAAGAGTGAGGATGAGCGGGTTCATAATGGGAAGAAGAGGCGCGGCTATCTGGTTGCTGCAGGAGCGACAAAGGGAAAGAATCTCTTCCTTGGTATTGAGCTTGGAGCAAGGTATTTTTTTGATGCCATTGACATGGAGTACAAAGGCTCACTACTCTATAGAGGGATGGAAGGCCGCTCGGACGTTGCTTCCCGGCCGGATGTCCTTGAAGACGCCTTCAGATTCGGTCAGGAAATAGCGGAAGAAGGGCGCTGAGGTTTTCTTTTATCTTTTTTAGCCCGGCTCTTTTCAGGGCGCTTTTTCCGAATCGCTCCTTAAATCCCTGTTCGTCCAGGTCAAGGATTTCTTGAGAAGAGGGAAGGAGAAGCTCCTGCTCTTCCTTATCTGCGTTACAGGGGCAAACCTCCTGGCATATATCACAGCCCAGGAAGCATCTCCCCATGCCGGATGCGGTCTTACGGTCAACAGGACTGGGGTCTTCTATAGTCCGGTATGATAGACATTTCGAAGCGTTTAAGACATAAGGCCGCTCAAGGGCTCCCATGGGACAGGCATCCATGCACAGGCTGCAGGAAGAACAAAAGGATTCAACTATGGGCTTTTCATTAAATGGTATCTCCGCCGTGGTAAATATCTCCATAAGGAAATGATAGGAGCCCCTTCCGGGGATTATCAGGGATGTGTTCTTTCCTATGAATCCGATTCCTGCCGAAAAGGCCAGGCTTCTTTCAAGTACGGGGGCTGAATCAACGCAGACTCTTGCTTTACTCCCTGGATAATAAGAGCTTACAGCCTGTGCAATCACCTTGCCGAGTTTTTTGAGCCTTTCATGGTAGTCATAAAGCATGGGCTCGCTGTAGCGTGAGACTGTAAAGCCATCGGATGTGGAAGGTTTTTTTGGCGAATAGGGGTAGGCAAGACAGATTATTGTCCGGCAGCCGGGAAGAAGTTTTTCAGTGTCCCCCCTGATGTCCGTGTTCCTTGCCATCCACGACATTCTGGCATGATATCCGGCGTAAAGCCAACTGAGGAAGGCTTCAAAGAAAAGCGGCGCCCCGGGGGTACAGAATCCCGCAGCTACAAAGCCCATCTCCCCGGCAAGATGGATAATCTTATCCTTCACGGCTTGTAACTGCCCAGGTTGTCAGGTTCGCGGTTACCTGGCTTTCGTTTTTCATATTTCTTGAGGTAGTTGATAATCCACGAATGCCAATCTTGGCTTCTTTGATAAACGGCACACTTTCCGGGTCAATTCACGCGCCGGTTGCTACGACTCAATATCCCCAAACTGTTTAATATTCATAGCTCCCTACCCTTGAACCTTGAACCCTTGAACCTTGAACCTGCGTAGCTACCACTGTTTTGCTGTTACAGCAGTTACCATGAATAACAATCTTTTAAAAAATGGCAGCGATCAAAGGGGAAACGGAGTAAGGCTTCGGCAGCCGTTTTCCGTAATTAAAATTGTCTGCTCGAACTGGGCCGAAAGCGACCCATCCGCAGTGACAGCCGTCCAATTGTCATCAAGTATCCTTAGATTTCTCCTGCCGAGGTTTATCATGGGCTCTATGGTGAAGACCATTCCGGGCACCAGGACAATGCCTTCTCCCTTTTTTCCGTAATGTGCCACCTGCGGGGCCTCGTGGAATTCCAGCCCTACCCCATGACCGACGAATTCTCTTACAACCGAGCAGCCCTGTGGCTCGGCAACCCCCTGGATGGCCCATCCGATATCGCCTATGCGGTTTCCGGCCCTTGCCTGCTCCATACCCGCCTTGAGACAGGAGGCCGCTACCGCGACTATTTTTGCTGTATCAGGGTCAGGCTCTCCGACGAAAAAGGTCTTGCTGCAATCCGCGTAATAACCATTGAGGATAGGAGTAACATCAACATTTACTATGTCTCCTTCCTTCAGATGTCGCTCGCCTGGGATACCGTGGCAGATAACGTCATTCACAGAGACGCAAACGCTTTTGGGAAATCCCCGATAATGAAGAGGGGCGGGAACTGCTCCGTGCTTAAGGGTGAATTCATGGACGATGGTATTGATCTCTTCAGTGGTTATGCCGGGCTGGATTCTTTCTTCAATCATGTCCAGGGTAGCCACAGCGATCCGTCCTGCCTCCGCTATGCCTTCTATCTCCTTTTCGCTTTTGAGACGAATCTGATAACGCTTCAGATAAATGTCTTTTGTGTTCTGGCTGTTATTGAGATTTTTCGAAAGGCAGCACTTTTTATATTTGAGCCCGCTTCCACAGGGGCAAGGATCATTTCTTCCTATTCTCATAAGCCAATTTCTTCTTTATACAACGCGTCACAGCTATCGTCTTAATATAGATTTGCTCAACAGGGTAATTGTTTGTATGGTCTTATTGGCATCAGGCCTGCTGAGCAACTGGGGGTGAGGCCCTCGTGACGGTCAGTTCTGGTCAATGGTGATTTCAAATGTCTTGAATCGCCTTATATAAGGGTATCGTCCGTCCGCGTAAGATTCAACGGCAGGGCTGTAATGGTAGCCTACCATGAAGGCCTCGATGTCTCCTTTAAGCAACGTCTTGAGACGATCCAGTTTTTTGCTGAATGCGTCGAAATCCTTCTTGCCGGGTTGGGCCTTTGCCTCTCCAATTATAAAAATCCTCTTCCCGGCCTTGGCACCTTCGCAGTAGAGGTTTATTTCGTCGTAATTCCCATCTGTATAAAAAATATTTCTGCGGTCCACAAGACCTATATCCATCCCGAATCTGCTCTTCCAAAAACGCTTCAAATGGGGCATCATCCTATCTTCGATGCCGTATCCTACATCCATTGAAAGGCCGCCAAGCTGCTTCTTGACGTCTTTGTGATCTTTAAGCAGATCCGTGAGGGTTTCCTCGGTGCGCTTCTGGGCCTCGGCCAGTTCCATGACCCTTTGCTCAGTGCGCCTCTGAGCTTGTGCAAGTTCATCCATGCTGACGGATAGAGAATCGAGTCTTTGCTCCGTGCGCATTTGAGCCTGGGCCAACTCATCCATCCTTATGGTTAGAGAGTCGAGCCGCTGCTCCGTGCGCTTCTGGGCCTCGGTGAGTTCTTGAACCCTTTGCTCGGTCTGCTTCTGGGCCTCGGTGAGTTCCTGGACCCTTTGCTCAGTGCGCTTCTGAGCCTCGGCCAGTTCTTTTACCACAGCCCGCAATTCATCAAAATCGGAGCGTGCAACCGTGATGAACTTGGTCTTTTCCTCCACCTCGCGTATCAAGGTCAGAAATAGATCCTTCATTTTAGGATCGAATTCTTCTAATTTGTTAAAAAGCTCAGTACTTATGGCCATCGGGCTAACAGCCTTTCCCTGGATGAAGAAGCAATTTCCGGCACTGCCAACTACCGCAAAAATGATTTAACAAAGAAATCAAACACATCAGTAACCATTATAAAGTCCATAGAGAAAAGGTCAAGTACATTTATCTTCGCTATCCAGACCCACCGCCATGAGCAGAATAAGGCCCGGCGCGGCAGCCACGGTGCAAAAAATAAAAAAGACCGGCCACCCGAGATGATCGGCCATAATTCCTGTTGGAGCTGAGGCTATTACTCTCGGAACCCCCATGAGGCTGCTCAGGAGGGCGTATTGAGTCGCTGTAAAGCGCTTGTTGGTGATGCTCGCCATGAAAGCGGCATAGGCGGCTGTGCCCATTCCGCCGGTAAGGTTTTCAAAGGCGATTACGGCAGACAGCGCCGGCAGGCTCCTTCCAAGCAGGGCCAGCAGGGCAAAGCCCCCGGTTGAGACCGCCTGGAGAATTCCGAATATCCACAGACTCTTTTTTATCCCTATTCTAAGCATAAATAAGCCGCCGAGGAATCCCCCGCACACGGTAGCCCAAAAGCCGAAGAGCTTCACCACGGCGCCTATCTCCGACTTGGTAAATCCGATATCCAGGTAGAAGGGCGTTGTCATGGTGCTGGCCATGGTATCGCCTATCTTATAAAAAAGGATAAACGCCAATATTGTTAATGCCTTGTTGCGTTTAATATAATCCGTAATCGGATCAATGACTGCCTCCCTGAGGGTCTTGGGGGGAGTGGTCCCGGTCACAGGTTCAGGAGTCAGAAGGGTTGTAACAATTCCTGGAAGCATGCAAAGGCCCATGAATATATAGACTTGGGAAAACGGCATGTGGTCGGCGAGGATCAAGCCCCCGCCGGAGGCCAGGAGCATGCCGACCCTGTAGCCGTTTATGTAAAAAGAAGAGCCCAGTCCCAATTCAGAGTCGGGAAGATCTTCACGTCTGTAAGCATCAACTACTATATCCTGGGTGGCGCTCATGAAGGTCACAACCAAAGCTGCGAATGCAACACCGAGCGGGCGCATCGCCGGGTCTGTGGAGCCGAGTGCAATAATTGCCGCCACCAGACAGACCTGAGACAAGAGCAGCCATCCCCGTCTGCGTCCGAGGAGCGGAAGCGCGAATCGGTCGAGGATAGGTGCCCACAGGAACTTAAGGGTATAGGGAAGGCCCACAAGGCTCATCAGCCCTATTACGGAAAGATCAACCTTTTCCTGTTTCATCCATGCCTGCAGCAGCGTGACGGTAAGAAGAAGAGGAAGCCCGCTTGAAAAGCCCATCAAGAGGGCTACAATCATTCTCCGGCTGAAAACGACCCGAGCAAGAGAAAGATTCATCAATCCATTCCGTTTATGGTCTTAAGTGCCAGGTAAAGGGCCTGGGTTCCTGATCGGCCGTGTCCCATTGCCCTGGCCGCGAGATAGAGCTGGTTGACCAGAGCAAGCCCTGGAAGGCAGATTCCCATTGCCGCTGCCTCGGAAAGGGCAATGCCCATGTCCTTGATGAAGTGCTCTATATAGAAACCCGGCTTGAAATCACCCTTTGCCACCCTGGGACCCAGATTGTTGATGGACCACGATCCGGCAGCTCCTTTTCCGACGATGTCTATAACCGCCTGCTGATCGAGCCCTATCTTTGCGGCGTAGATGAGTGCCTCGCACATGCTTATCATGGTTCCGGTTACGAGTATCTGATTGCAGAGCTTTGTGTGCTGGCCGCATCCGTGCCCGCCCAGGTAGGATATGGTCTTTCCCATGACCTGAAAGAAAGGAAGTATCTCTTCAAATGTTTTTCTCGCTCCCCCTACCATGATGGCAAGCTTTGCTTCCCTTGCTCCAATATCGCCCCCTGACACCGGTGCATCAAGACAAGCTATGCCTTTTTTCTCCGCTTCGAGGGCGAGACGTTTTGCCAGGGTCGGGCTGCTGCTTGTCATATCAACCAATATCCTTGCCCTGCATTCGGAGGACTTGAGAATCCCGTTTTCACCCAGATAAATCTCCTCCACATCCGCCGGATGCCCTACCATAGAGAAGACGATATCCGCCTTCGAGGCCACTTCAGGAGGTGACTCGCACCACCTGGCTCCCTGTGTGAGCAGCCCTTCAGCCCTCTGTTTTGTTCTGTTATAAACGAAGACGCTGTAACCGGCCTTAAGAAGATGCCCGGCCATGGATGACCCCATGACCCCCGTTCCTATCCATCCCACTTCCTTCATCATGCTTCCTCCTCTATTCTGTATATGAAAATTCCTCCATCCTCCCCTCTACAAAATCGGGACAAGGGTCTATTTCATCCTGCCCCGGCCGCATTCATGCACCCGAATGAATGAGGCGGATTTCGTGGCGGCCACTGTGAGTCTGCCACAAGGGGGTTATATTTTGAAGTCCTATCTGAGAGACCATCGAGAAATCATCCAATCTTCAATAAATAACACTTGAAAAGATATGACAGAGATGTGTAATAAAATAGAGAAGATAATAACCTTACCAAAATGTTGAGAGGAGCAATCTATGTACAAGGTAATGATTCGTGACAGCATGTCCCCAATAGCCAGGGAGATATTGGAGGCGACAGGGCAGATCGAGGTGGTGGTTGACAACGACAAATCGGCAAATGATCCGGCGGTGCTTGCAAAGCTGATTGGGGAATTTGACGGCCTCGCGGTGAGAAGCGGCACCAAGGTGAAGGACCCGATCTTCAAAAACCCTGGAAGGCTAAAGGTCATAGGCAGGGCCGGCATTGGCGTTGACAATATTGATGTCCCGGCCGCCACCGAGAAGGGAATCGTAGTCATGAACGCTCCAGGAGGAAATACCATTACAACCGCGGAGCACGCGCTTTCCATGATGCTGTCGCTCGCGAGGCATATTCCACAGGCTACTGCTTCCATAAAGGCGGGAGCGTGGGAGAAGAAGAAGTTCATGGGCACGGAGATAGCCGGCAAGGTGCTGGGCATAGTAGGCCTCGGGCATATTGGAAGGGTTGTGGCTTCAAGGGCGCAGGGGCTTGAGATGAAGGTCCTGGCATCTGATCCTTATGTGACCAAGGAGGCCGCCGCATCCATGGGGGTTGAACTGGCAAGCCTGGATGAACTCCTTGCCCGATCCGATTTTATCACCCTTCATGTGCCTAAACTTGAGGAGACAAAAAACCTTATCCGTAAGGACACCATTGGCATGATGAAGAAGGGTGTCAGGATCATCAACTGCTCAAGGGGCGAGGTGGTCAATATTGATGACCTTAACGCGGCTCTTTCGAGCGGCAAGGTGGCCGGTGCGGCCCTGGATGTTTACCCGCAGGAGCCGCCTGATTTTTCTCATCCTCTTTTTGCAAATCCCAACGCGATATTCACCCCGCATCTTGGGGCAAGTACGGACGAGGCCCAGGATAAGGTAGCTGAAATGATTGCCCATCAGATGGTGAGTTTTCTCCTGGACGGTGTTATCTCAAACGCCGTCAATTTCCCGTCCATTTCAATGGAATTTATCGGCCCCATGAGGCCTTACCTGATGCTGGCCGAGAGACTGGGTTCCATGATGGGGCAACTCTCACGCCAGGCCAACCATATCAGTATTACCTACAGCGGTGCTGTCGCCGATTTCGATACAAGGGTCCTAACCCATGCGGTCTTAAAAGGTTTTCTGAGCGTTGTTACGGACACGCCGGTCAATTATGTCAATGCGCCATATCGGGCCAAGGTGAAGGGCATAAAAGTTGAGGAAACAGTGACCCAGAAAACCGAAGATTACACCAATCTTATCAGGGTAAGCCTTCCGGGTGTGAAGGGTGCCCTCAGCGAGGCCTGGGGAACTATTTTCGCAAAGAAATACCAAAGGATTATAAAACTCGGCCAGATCTATGTGGACGCTATCCCTGAAGGCTCCATGCTGATTATAGAAAATGAGGACAGGCCTGGTATCATAGGAAGCATAGGAAGTATCCTGGCTGCCAGGGGGGTAAATATAGGCCGTTTTCATCTGGGAAGGAATGAGGGAAGGGCGATATGTATGGTAAATCTGGACACTCCGGTTGATGATCCGGGGATTGAAGAGATAAGGAAACTCCAGGGCATTTTATCCGTTAACTATATCCGCCTGGATTAGTGTTGGATCGGGACATCCGTGATATTGAAGGGCTGGTTCATGATGATGTGGTTGGCCTTAACTTTGTAAAGGCAAATCCTCTCTATGTGTTCAGGAGACATTACAGGACAGGACTGCGCTCACACATCATGGCCGTTCTCGATCCGGAGGATGTCAGGCGCGAGAGGGAGGGGGTGGTTTCAGAGGGTGTCAGGTGGTACCCTAGAGCCAGGCCTATAGTGATGTTAAGGATATTTAGAAAAAGGTTCAGAAACTTGTCTCACGCGGAGGAGGAACTCAGGTCGGTAAAGACTATTGAAGGATTCCTGGCCCCCGAATACATCGCCCTGTCAAATGAGTTTCTGGTTGATCTGAAAGTCCGTGGGGGCAGTGATATACTCCTTTGCGGCCTACAGGAATATGTTAAAGGCGAGATGCTTGATCCCTGGGGATCTCAGGATGATGACTTTTTGAAGCGCATTAGAAAGAGACCGGGAATCGGAGGAGATAAGGCTGAGGGAGATTCCGGAGAATGGCTAAAGGCGGTGAGGGTGGAGGCCCTCGTTTTTGTTGAGAGCATAAAGAAGATGGCAACCGAAGCCCTGCGCATCCCTGATCTTGCGGGGGTAGGCAACCTTCTCCTCACCGAATCCGGCAGGATCAGGCTGGTTGATATAAACAACGTATCCAGGGTATCTTTCGGAGGAGGCATAGAGCTTGACGACCGAGGATACCCTGTCTGCGATAAATCAGTTGAAGCATTATGGCGAATGGAGAGGTTCCTGGCGGGAAGGGAGCCTGATCCCGAGGATCCTCTCTATAGCTCGTATTTGACCGCTACCCGCATGAAGGATGTAAAGGAGCTGGAGCGGATTTTTCACGCTGAACAGGGCCGCGGGGCGCCATTTCTGGGTGCAGATTAGCGAAGGATTTTCTTTAAGGCCTTCTGCCCGGCCAATGCCCTCCCCATACCCTCATGCCCGGGCAGGGAACAACGAAAGATGAAAATCACCCCCACCCCTCCCTCCCCCGTCGAGGGGGGAGGCGTGAAGGGAAGGGGCCTTTTCATATAAACAATCATTACCTGACGGCCAACCCCGGCGATGAAAGATATCGGGGGCTGATATTGCTATCGTTTTTTTAAACATATCCCCCCGGCACCTTTTACCCTACATTCCACACCCCTTCTTTAATCTGAAGGGATAATTTTTCAAACGACTGCATTTTTTCCTGGACTCTGATTCCATAATATGGCAGATTGGTTGGCCATGAAGATTCCAAGTCTT
>Ga0210033_1002147_pt1 | contig 17232 bp, 16 predicted proteins | sample CryGeymeta201501_FD_185465 | JGI IMG/M metagenome (GOLD analysis project Ga0210033, IMG submission 185465) | Groundwater microbial communities from Crystal Geyser aquifers in Utah, USA - Crystal Geyser metaG 2015-01 (SPAdes) (version 2) | ecosystem: Environmental > Aquatic > Deep subsurface >... | reverse complement strand
GCATTGCCCGCGCCCAACACCACCCCAATAAAGCCAATGATTTTTTCCACCGGCGTATCGGCGGCACCCAAGGCCACCATCGCCCCGACCAGCACGATGCCGTGCACAAAGTTGGACCCCGACATCAGCGGGGTATGCAGGATGACCGGCACCCGCGAGATGATTTCATAGCCAGTAAATGCCGCCAGCATGAAAATGTACAAAGCAAGAAATCCATCGATCATCTGTGTTCTCCTAGACTTTTGCGGCAAGCGCAGTGCGCGTGGCTTCGTGGCGGATTTCACCGTCGTGGGTGAGACAGGACTTGGCGATCAGCTCGTCATTCCAATCCAGCTTGAGCGCGCCATCTTTCAACATCAGGCTCAAAAAATTGAACAGGTTGCGTGCGTACATCTCACTGGCGTGGATCGCGCCCTGACTCGGCAGGTTGACCGGACCGATGACGCTGACGCCATTTCTGACCACGGTCTCACCGGCGACGGTAAGTTCGCAATTGCCCCCGGTCTCGGCGGGCAAATCGACGATCACCGCGCCCGGCTTCATGCCTTCGACCATGGCCGTGGTGATGATGCGCGGCGCCCGGCGCCCGGGAATCGCTGCGGTGGTGACGATCACATCGATATTGCGGACATGCTCGCCCAACCGCTTCTGCTGTTCGGCCTGTTCCTCTGGCGTCAACGCCCGCGCATAGCCACCGCTACCGGCGGCCGAAACGCCCAAATCCAGAAATTTGGCGCCCAGCGACTCGATTTGCTCTTTGACCTCTGGACGCACATCGAAGCCCTCCACCTGTGCGCCCAGGCGACGCGCGGTGGCGATCGCCTGCAGCCCGGCGACGCCAGCGCCGATGATCAGCACCTTGCTCGGGCGGATGGTGCCGGCCGCGGTGGTCAGCATCGGGAAAAACTTCGGCGCCGCCAGCGCTGCCATCAGCACCGCTTTGTAGCCCGCCATGCCGGCTTGCGAACTCAGCACATCCATCGACTGCGCCCGCGTGGTGCGCGGCAACAACTCCATGGCGAAGCTGGTGATCAAGCCATCGCAGAGCAATTTGACCCGCTCCGGCGAAGCGTGCGCCTGCAACATGCCGATCAGCACGGTACCCGGTCGCAACTGAGTAATCTGGGCATCGCTGGGTGGCTGCACGGTCAGCACAACGTCGGCACCGTGGATGACGTCGGTGGCGATTTCGGCGTCTTTGTACAGTGCATCCGGAAAAGCGGCAGCGTCACCGGCGCCGGTTTCTATTCGAACGGTTGCGCCAAGGCCTTTCAGTTTCTTGGCAATTTCCGGCGTCAGCGCCACCCGGCGCTCGGCAGGCGCGGTCTCGCGCAAAGTCACCACAGTCACAGTCATGCAGGTTCCCCGATGGTTTTCGAGACTTGTCACCAGCAGCCGCATCGCGTACTGGCCACCGCCGATAATAGCGGAGTTTTTGTGAGTGCCACAGTCGCATCTACAATTGCCACTTCCACACGGAGCCATTGGCCACCATGAAAAACCTGGACTTTCTCACCCAGCGCCAATCGGTGCCCAGCAAGTGGCTGACGGCACCGGGCCCCAATCCGGCGCAGCTTTCGCAGCTGTTGCAAGCCGCCTTGCGGGTGCCCGACCATGGCCTGCTGCAACCGTTTCGATTGCTGACCATCAGCGGTGACGCCCGCAAGCAGCTTGGCAATTTACTGGCGGAGCGCTGGCAACAATTGCATCCGGACGCGGGCGGCGCCGCGTTGGACAAGGAGCGTGGGCGCTTTGCGCAAGCACCGTTGATCGTGACCGTGATTGGCTGCGTGCAATCGACCGAGCGCATTCCGGCGCAAGAACAACTGTTGTCGGCCGGCTGCGTTGGCTACAACTTGCTGCTGGGCGCCCAGGCACTGGGTTTCGGTGCGCAGTGGTTGACCGGTTGGGCCGCCTATGACCCGGTGATCGCGACCCGGCTTGGCTTGCAAGCCGCCGAAACGGTGCTCGGCTTTATCCACATCGGCAGCGCGCCAGCGCCTGCCCCCGAGCGACCGCGGCCGCTGCTTGCCGAAAAAGTGAGTGTTTGGGAAGCACCACCTCGGTAAGCCACATCGACCCGCAAGTCACAGTGACGGCTTGCGCGAAAGCGCGCTATTGTCGTCGGTCGTCTCGCCGAGGCCGACGCTCATTCCACGGTAATGGTGACCTTTTCTGACACTACCGGCGGCTGGTGGGGAATGTGCAACTGATCGCCCAAAATCAATTGCAGCGTGTGCTTTCCCGCTGGCAGTTTGAGCGTGGTTTCGGTCTGCCCGGCACCAAAATGCAGATGTTGCGCATCCTTCGGCAGCGGCAGATTCAGATCGGGCAACGCGGCCACATCCAGCAACAAATGGTGGTGCCCGGTGCCCGCCAGATTGACCCCAGCCGGGGCAACGCCCATGCCTTTGAGACCAAAGCGCACGACCACATCGCCGTGGATTTTCTCTCCCGCTTTGGGCGAAATCAGATACACCACCGCATCGGCGGGTGCGGCGCTGCGCGGCAAACTTTCGTCAGCCAAGACGCTGCCAAACCCCAGTACCCACCAACCCAGCAAGCAAACCTTCCACATAGGATTCTCCGGTAACGATAGGGGCGGTAACGGCAGCGCCAAGGCTGCCAGCCGCGGCGATTGTACTCGGCGTCCGCATCCATGCGCGCCGCCCGCGCAGCGACTTCCGCCGTGGTTTTGGATGCGCCGCTCTGTGTCACAATGCGGCCCCTTGCTGCTTTTAGCAGCCACGCTCGTCTACCCAATCACTGATCCGGCCATGTCCAAAACCTTTCGAATTGCCGCGCTAAGCGTTGCCCCCAGCGAGCTGGAACAAATCAAATCATTGATGCACGGTGTGCAGATGGACATCCGCTGGGAATGGATTGCGGATTCCGCCAGCGCCGACGTTCTGCTGATCGACGTCGATTCGTTGTATGGCCACATGGATTGGCTGAAAGCGCACGCGCAGTCGCGCCGGGTGATCTGCCTGACCGCGTCATCGATGAGCGACAAAGACATCATGGTCGCCCGTCCGATCAGCAGCGGCGGCTTGCAACATGCACTGCGACTGGTGATCGGCGAAGACGTCGGCAGCGCTGGCATCCCTCCCCACGGGCTCGGCCCGGTGGCCGCCGCCACACCGGCGCGCGTTACCGGCGAGCGACCGTTGGTGGCCAAACCGGTGGCACCCAATGTCGTGGTGCGCACCACCGGCGAGCGGCCGTTGGTAACCCAGCGTATTACTGGCCAGCAGGCTGCCGTCGGGCAACCGATCACCGGTCAGCGGCCAGCCGTGCCGGCCCATCCTACCGCTACCCCAATGGCAGCCGCACCCACGGCAGCACCGGCCACCCCGCCGGCGCCCAAACCAAGCGCCGGCTCGTTGGCCGATTTTCTGTTAACCGGTCGGTTGCCTGAGGCCGCCGCCTTGTCACGCCCCGGCCTGCCCACCTTGATTCTGGACCCGGCTCAGGACCGCTACTACAGCGGATTGACGCTTAAACCGCTGCTGCCCTATTGCCGCGGCCAGATTTTGCATAGCGAATGGAAACCGGTGCCCGCCGCCGAGCTCGAAAAACTGCGCGACAGCGGCGCCGGCCTGCCGCTGTCGCGGCTGGTCTGGCTCTATGCCATGGGCACCTCCAACGGCACTGCTTTATTGGCTGGACTCGATCAAAATGCCCGCTTCAAACTGTTGAAGTGGCCGCAGATCGAGCGCGAGTTTCCCAAACACTTTCGCATTGCCACGGCGATGATGAAAGCAGCCACCGCGTTGACCGATGTCGCGGAACTTTCTGGCGCGGCACTGGCCGAAGTCTACGATTTCGTCAATGCTTATGCCGCCATTGGATTTGTTGCCGAAGAAAATCAACCGGCACTGACCGATCATGCGCAAGTGCTGGAGCGACTGCACGCGCGCGCGCGCTGATCACGGCACCGTTGCCATCGCCTGATTCGTTATTGCTGGTCCCATTTCCTGCCCCACAACTTTGGAGTAATCGCCATGTTGAAGCCCTTGTTCAGTCTCACCCTGCTCGCCGTTTCCACGCTGACCAGCGCCGCCACCCCCGACGCCAAGCCAGCCACTGGCGTCAAGCCAACTGCGGTTGCCAGCACCACCGCGCCGCGGGTCGCGCTGCGCACCAACATGGGCAGCATTGTGATCGAGCTCAATGCCGTCAAAGCGCCCAAGTCGGTGGCCAATTTTCTGGGGTACGTCAAGGAAGGCCATTACGACGGCACCGTCTTTCATCGCGTCATTCCCAATTTCATGATCCAGGGCGGCGGCTTCACCCAGGATATGGTGCAAAAGCCCACGCGGGCAGCGATCGTCAACGAGGCCGACAATGGTCTGAGCAATGTCATCGGCAGCGTCGCCATGGCGCGTACCGGCGATCCGAACTCCGCCACCGCGCAGTTTTTCATCAATGTGGTCGACAACCAGCGGCTCGATTTCGTCAGCAAAGACAGTCCCATGACCTGGGGCTATGCGGTGTTTGGCAAGGTCGTCGAAGGGCTCGATGTGGTGAGGGCGATCAAGGATGTGGAGCGTGGCGCCAAGGCGCCGTTTCCCACCGATGTACCGGTGTCGCCGGTGATCATTCTGAAGGCGGAACTGCTCTAAGAATCAAAGCGCGCCCGCTGCGGATGCCGAGCGACTGTCGGGCAACGGTCATGGTCGGCTGGCTGGCAGCAGACGACCACGGCGAATGCGCCCAGAATGACTATGCCCACCCTGTTTATCTCGGATCTGCACCTCACCGAAGCGCGGCCAGAGGTTACCGACGCGCTGTGTCGGCTGCTGCGGGAAACGGCCCCAGGCAGTCGCGCCTTGTACATCCTGGGCGATTTGTTCGACGCCTATATCGGCGATGACGATGACGCCGCCCTGCTGACCTGGGTGGCAGCGGCGCTGCGCACGCTCAGCCGCCATGGCGTGCCGATCTATTTCGTGCATGGCAACCGCGATTTTCTGCTCGGGAACGCCTTTGCCGAACGTGCCGGCCTGCGACTCCTCGACATCCACACGCGCCTGAATCTCTATGGCGTTCCGACCTTGTTGTTGCATGGCGACACGCTGTGCACCGACGACACTGCCTACCAACAATGGCGGGCACAGTGTCGGCAAAGCGCGTGGCAGAATGACTTTTTGGCGCAACCGTTACCGGTGCGTCGTCAATTCGCCCTGACTGCGCGCGCCGAGAGTGCTCGACACACGCAAGCGCTGGAACCGACGATCACCGATGTGAATCCGGTTGCGGTGCAGTCCACGTTTGTCGGAACCGAGGTGCAGCGGATGATTCATGGCCACACCCATCGACCCGCCATTCACCCGCCACAGCCAGTGGCTGGCAGCCTGCGGCAACGCATTGTGCTCGGCGACTGGGATCGGCACGGCAGCGTGCTGCGGGTCGCTGCCGATGGTTTGGTACTGGATCAACTACCGTTTGCGGTCAGCTAAGCTGACCGTCGTCACCCACCCGCAGTTGCGCAGCCGCAGTCACCGATCCAGGGGCTTTCCATGATTGGCCGTTTGAAAGGTATTTTGATCAGCAAACAACCGCCCGCACTGATGGTGGAAGTGAACGGCATCGGCTACGAATTGGAAGCGCCGATGTCCACTTTTTACGAGCTGCCGGAGCTCGGCCGCGAAGTCATCCTGATTACCCATTACGCGGTCAAAGAAGATGCCGTCGCGCTCTACGGCTTCATTCGCGAGGCCGAGCGCAGCTTGTTCCGCGCCTTGCTTAAAGTCAGCGGCGTGGGCGCCAAGACCGCGTTGTCGATCCTTTCCGGGGTTTCGGTGACGGATTTCGCCCGGCTGGTGCATGGCGGCGAGGTCAGCGCGTTTATTCGCATTCCCGGCATCGGCAAAAAAACGGCGGAGCGCATTTTGCTGGAAATGCGTGATCGCATCGATGGCTTGGGCCTGGCAGGCGGACGATCCAGCCACGGTCCCGCCGCCATCGCCAACGACCCGATGGCCGAGGCGACCGCGGCGCTGATCCAGTTCGGCTACAAACCGGTGGAAATCACCCGCCTGTTGAAAGCGGCGGCCGAACCCGATGACAGCGCGGAAACCTTGATTCGCAAAGCACTCAAAGCAGCTCTACGCTGACTCTGTACACTACGCGCCCCGCGATCCTGAAGCGCCCAACAGCCGATGACCCAGCCCACCGAATCCAAGTCGGACACCAGCGTTATTGCGCTCGCCGTCGGCGCCATCGGCGTGGTGTTTGGCGATATCGGTACCAGTCCGCTGTACACCATGCGCGAGGCTTTTGGCGGGCCGCATGCCATGGCCATTACCGAGACCAATGTGCTCGGCGTGTTGTCGTTGGTGTTTTGGTCGCTGATGCTGGTGGTCTCGCTGAAGTACGTGGTTTTCATCATGCGCGCCGACAACCGTGGCGAAGGCGGAATCATGGCCTTGATGGCGCTGGCGCTGCGCGCCGTTGGCCGGTCCAGGCTGCGTGGTTTCGTCATCGTGCTGGCGGTATTGGGCGCATCGCTGTTTTACGGTGATGGCGTTATCACCCCGGCGATGACCATCATGGGCGCCGTCGAAGGCCTCAAAATTGCCGCCCCCGGCCTGGACCAATACGTGGTGCCGGCCTCGTTGCTTGTGGTGATCGGCTTGTTCGCCTTCCAGCGCAGCGGCAGCGCGCGGATCGGCGCCATCTTCGGCCCGATCATGTGCCTGTGGTTTTTGGTGCTGGGCACGCTTGGCCTGCTGGAAATTGTGCATAACCCGGGCATTCTGCGCGGCCTGAGTCCGCATTACGCCGTGGTGTTTTTTCTCGCCCATCCGTGGTTGTCGTTCCTGGCGCTGGGCACGGTGGTGCTGGCCATCACCGGCGCCGAGGCGGTGTATGCGGATATGGGGCATTTCGGACCCAAACCGATTCGTGCCGCCTGGTTCCGGTGGGTGTTGCCAGGACTGCTGTTGAATTATTTCGGCCAGGGCGCTTTGCTGCTGGCAGATCCCGCCACCGCGCGCAATCCGTTTTATCTGCTGGCGCCGCAATGGGCGCTGTATCCGATGATCGGGTTGTCGACGCTGGCGGCGGTGATCGCCTCGCAAGCGGTAATTTCCGGGGCGTTCTCGGTAACCCGGCAGGCGATCCAACTCGGCTTTGCGCCGCGCATGCAGATTCTGCACACTTCAGACGAGACCGCCGGGCAGATTTTCGTGCCGCTGATCAATCGCTTTTTGCTGGTCTCCATCGTTTTGGTCATTCTGGGCTTTCAGACTTCGAGCCATCTCGCTGCCGCTTATGGCATCGCCGTCACCGGCGCGATGTTGATCGACACCATGCTGGCGTTGATCGTCGCGGTCAGCTTGTGGCACTGGCGGCCGTGGCTGGCGTTGCTGGTCGGCGCTGCCATTCTCACCATCGACCTGGCGTTCTTTGCCGCCAATGCCATCAAGATTCCGCACGGTGGCTGGTTTCCGCTGGCGCTGGGCACGGTGGTGTTTGTGATGCTGACGACCTGGCGCAAGGGGCGCCGTCTACTGCTGGCGCAAATGAAGTCCGAAGGCTTGGCGCTGAAGCCCTTCATCACCTCAATCACCGCCCATCCACCGCTGCGGGTACCGGGTACAGCCGTCTTCATGACCGCCAATCTCGACGCCGTTCCGCACGCTTTGTTGCACAACCTGAAGCACAACAAAGTGCTGCACGAACGCAATGTGCTGTTGACCGTAGAAACCCTGGAAGAGCCGAACACCGAGCAGGAAAAACGTATCCAGATCGAAGAACTCGGCAACGATTTTTTTGTCGTGCGCTTGTATTTTGGCTTTGCCGAAGAACCCAACGTGCCGCGGTTGATGGGCGGCTGCGAAGCCAAGGGTCTGCCCTTCGAAATGATGGACACGACCTTTTTCCTGAGCCGGGAAACCCTGGTTCCGACCGACCGACCGGGCATGGCATTGTGGCGCGACAAGCTGTTCGCCTACATGTCCCGCAACGCCGAATCGGCGACGGCGTTCTTCCAGATTCCCGGCAACCGTCTGATCGAGCTGGGTACCCAAGTCGAGATCTGAATCGGCAATCTCCTGTAGGCGTAGGGTGGGTGCAACCCACCATTCTGAAACGCCGATCCGATCATTGAGCGCGGGCACGCAACGCCGCAACGGCGGGCAATTCCTTGCCTTCGAGGAACTCCAGAAAAGCGCCACCACCGGTGGAAATGTAGCTGATCTGATCCTGCACGCCGTACTTTTCGATCGCCGCCAAGGTGTCCCCGCCACCGGCGATGGAAAACGCTGACGACGCCGCCACCGCGCGCGCCAGAGTTTCGGTGCCGGCGCTAAAAGCAGCGAACTCGAACACCCCGACCGGGCCATTCCAGACGACGCTGTGCGCGGCCTGAATCAGCGCCGCGTAGGCCGCCGCGGTGGCCGGCCCGATATCCAGAATCAGCTCGTCCGCAGTCACCGCCGCCACCGCTTTGATGCTGGCCGGTGCATCGGCGGCAAACCTGGGGGCCACCACCACGTCCGTCGGCAACGGCAATTGCGCGCCACGCGCCTTGGCCACTGCCAAAATGCGTTGCGCGGTGGGAATCAAATCCGGCTCGACCAGTGACTTGCCCACCGGCAGGCCGGTCGCTGCCAGAAAGGTGTTGGCAATACCGCCGCCGACAATCAATTGATCGACCCGGGTGATCAGATTTTCCAGCAACGCCAATTTGCTCGACACTTTGGACCCGGCAACGATGGCGAGCAATGGTCGCTCGGGGTTTTCCCAGGCACGGGTGAGGGCGTCCAGCTCCGCCATCAGCAAGGGGCCGGCGCAGGCGACCGGGGCGAACCGCACCACGCCATGGGTCGAAGCCTGGGCCCGGTGCGCGGTACCAAAGGCATCCATCACAAAGACATCGCACAAACTGGCATAGCGTCGCGACAAAGTCTCGTCGTCTTGGTCCTCACCGACATTCATCCGGCAGTTTTCCAGCAGCACGATTTCGCCCGCCGCCACGGTGACCCCATCGAGATAGTCTCGCAGCAGGGGCACCGCGCAAGCCAACGCCTGACTGAGCCAGTTTGCTACCGGCGCCAACGATGCCGATGCCTCCCAAGTGCCTTCTTTGGGGCGCCCCAGATGGCTCATCACCAGCACACTGGCGCCACTGGCAAGGGCAAAGCGCAAGGTCGGCAACGCCGCCTCCAGCCGCTGCGCCGAAGTGATCCGCCCCTCCTTGATCGGCACATTGAGATCTTCCCGGATCAGCACGCGCTGGCCGCGCAGGTCCAAGTCTTGCATGCGAGTAATAGCCACCGATCCAACCTCTAAAATAGCAAGGGTCGATTACAGCTACTCGCCGACGGCGGCGCAAGGGCTGACGTAGCCATCTACGGTCGCCACCGAGCGCAGGTGCCAGCAGCGATGGCGATGTCGGCTAGCGGCGGCCGAGGCTTTTCATCTTGATCGACTGCGGACGCCGTGCCCAAGCGATCAGGAACACCAGCAAGGCCACCGGACAAAGCCAATGGGTAAAGCGCAATGTGCTTTGCGCCAGCGAATAGTGATGGCCAAAAAGATCCGCGATCACCAGCTCCGGCTGCGCCAGCAAGCGTGCCCGCGCCGGCGCAAACGCCGCCTCCGCGGAAGCCGCCGCTGCAGCCTGCTGGCCACTCCAGCCGAGCAGTCGATCACCCACCAGCAAGTACGTCTGCACCAACGGCGCTTCGCGCTCGGCGGCCCGGCGAATCAGCGGCCCGACATCGGCAAGTTGCGCCGCGCCCCCCCAATACCAGGCGTTGTAGGCCAGGCTCGCCAAAAACACCAACAGCGCAACGATGTAGAAATGCTTTTTCATCACTTACCCCCAATCAGCTTGCCCACCTGCGAAGCCCCCACAGACGCCGCCAGTGTGCCACTGCCGCCGCCCAAAAACGAGCCAGAAAAACCCTCAGCAGTGAGCTACCGAACAATGTGCTGGCCGGCACAGTTTGCGCGTTGCGGCATGGCTCTTGCGTAAGACCTAAGGCGTCGCCATTGGCCTACACTGTGCCGAAGCTGGCGCCCACCTCGCTACCACTGGCTTTTTTTACCCAACCCACCCGCCAAGACCCATGCCCACTGGCCCACTGACCGCAACCGACCCTACCTCCACCCCAGCCGATGCCGGGGCATTGTTGAAACTTTGGTCCGCGTTATCCGAAAACTGGACGCTGGCGGCAGCACAGACCTTTGCCGATCAGATCGACACCTTGTTCGAGCACGCCGATGACGAACAGGTGACCGGCCTGGGCAATTTGTCGGCCTATATGGCGAGCTTTCTGGAGACGGAGCGCGCGCCGAATACGGCGCAACTGATCCGCCTGGACGAATTGGCCCGATTGGCGTTGGGCGCCGCTACCGATGCCGCCGCCAAGCCGCAACCAGCGCCAGCCGCAACGCCGGCCGACAACGCGCCAACCTTGCCCCACGCACCGGTGCCGTCGATCAGCACGATTAACCTCCATCCAGGCACCAAGGAAGTACATCCCAAGTCGGCGCGCAACGCGATCTGCCTGATCGGCATCGCCGAATCGCTGGCCCCGGGATTGGTCGCCACCTTAAGCGAACGCGGCTACCAGGTTTCAAGTTATCCCAGTGCCAGTCAAGCCCGCGTCTATCTCAAAGACTATGCGCCGGGGGCGGTGGTCATGCTGGCGCCGCAATTGCGCGCATTGCCCTCTTTGCAAGCGCTGTGGTCCAAGGCGAGCGCACCGCCGGCGTTGATGGTGTTGTCGTCAAACCGCGATCTGACCTACCGTTTGTTGTCGTTGCGCGCCAATGCCGCCGCCTATTTTGCCGCGCCGCTGGACAGCTATCGCATCGTCGCCCGGCTCGACGAATTGCTCGGCCGCCAATCGCTGCCTGCCTATCGCGTGTTGATCGTGGAAGACGACCGTGACCTCGCGATCCAGGCCGGCCACTGGGTCGCCGCCGAGGGCATGACCGCGCGCATCGCCGCCTATGGCAGCGCCGCCATTGCAGCGATTGGCGAGTTTCAGCCCGATCTGGTGTTGATCGACGCCAGCCTGCCGGATGCCCGCGGCGTCGATCTGGTGCAGGTAATCAAGCAACAGCACGAACATGCGATGCTGCCGATCGTGCTGATGTCCACCGCCGGTGATGCCGGCGAACGCTTCGACGCGATCGCCGCCGGTGCCGACGAAGTGCTGGTCAAACCGCTCAAGGCCAGACACGTGATCGGGGTGATCCGCTCACGCGTGCAGCGCGCGCAGTGGCTGCGGGCGCAAACCGAAGCCAGTTCAGCGCGCGATCCCAAAAGCGGGTTCTATCCGCGGTCACTGCTGCTGGACCGTATTCCGGCCCGCTTCGGCACCACCGGCTCCGCCCTGCTCTGTTTTGCGCTGGATGATGCCGACTTGCTGCGCAAGCAGATCGGCACCGCCGGCTTGAGCGCGTTGGATGTCGAAATCGGGCAACGCCTCAGCGGCTATCTGGCGGCCCACGACCTGGCCGGCACCTTGCGCGATTGCTCCTGGGTGGTGCTTATTACCCGCGATCGCCGGGAAGCCATTGCGCAACTGGCAGAGCGCGTGCGCTTCGCCGTGGTCGAAAAGCCATTCACCCTTGCCGGTGAAGCGGTGGCGATCAGTGCCAGCGTCGGACTGGTCGATCTCGAAGAGGGCCAATGGCGTCTTGATTCCGCGATCACCGCGGCGGAATCCGCCGTCGCCAGCGCGGCCCAACGCGGAGGCAACAGCGTCGCCTGGTTCGAAGACAACGTGCGCCAGGGACCGGATCCGGCGTTGGCGGTGCGTGCGGTGCTCAGTCGGCCATTGGATCCACGCCATGTGCGCGTCGAGTTTCGACCACTGGTGCCGCTGAAGGGCACCTTGCAGGGGCAATTCGATTTCCAGTTTTATCTGACCAGCGCCCACGACAGCGGTTCGCGTGCCGACTATGCCACTTGCGCCGCGGTGGCCAGCGAACTTGGCGTGCGCAGCGTATTCGAACGGCTGCGCATCGGCCACGCTCTCAGCACTCGGGAGGCCGCGCGCAATGATCGCCACGCGCTGCGGCTGCTGTTGCCGATGCTGGCCGATTGGCTGATCCAGCCCGGCGAAGCCGATTGGCTGCTGGGCGAACTGCAATCGCGGCAACTGGCGGGCACCGGTATCACTTTCGAATTGCCAAGCGCCGAATTGCTCGACCACCGCGCCGAATTGGTCGAACCGCTGCAGCGCCTGCGCGCCGCCGGCCTGCGCATTGGTCTATCCGACTACGGGCGTGATTTTGCGGCGGTGCACATTCTCACCCAGCTACCGGTAGACACCCTGCGGCTGGATGCCGAGATCGTCGATGCCGCCACCATGACCAGCTCGGCCAATCCGACCTTGCTCGCCTTGGTGCGCAAGGCCCATCAACTCGGCGCGATGGTGATCGCCCCCGAAATGGATACCCCGGAACGCGCCCACGTATTGCTGCGACTAGGCATCGACTACGGCGTCGGCAATGCCTTCGGTGCGGCCACCGCGCAACCCGAGTTTGATTTCAATCGCCCGCTGTGGTGAGCACGGGCCACGGTCGTAAGCCGGTCAGATCAGTGCCAGGCTGCGGTTCCAGAGGATCGCTGACGACGAACCAAAGGCTGGCTGCGCGGCAGTTTTCCCGCATACACTGCCGCGTCCTCGGTCCTTTTCGATGAATCTGCGCGATCTCAAATACCTGGTCACCCTGATGGAGCTCAAGCACTTCGGTCATGCCGCCGAAGCCTGCTTTGTCAGCCAGCCCACGCTTTCTACCCAAATCAAAAAGCTCGAAGAGGAGCTGGGCGTCAGCCTGGTCGAACGCAATTCGCGCAACGTCTTGCTGACCGATGTCGGCTTGGAAATTGCCAGCCGTGCACGCACCGTGCTGCACGAAATCGATCAGATGAAGGAACTTGCCCGCCGCGCGCTGGACCCCGAAGCGGGCAGCGTGCGGCTCGGCATTTTTCCCACCCTGGCCCCGTATTTGTTGCCGCATGTGATCCCGCAGGTGCGCAAGCGCTTTCCCAATCTCACCTTGTTTTTGACCGAAGACAAGACCGAAGCGCTGCTGCAACGTCTGCACGACGGCCGCCTCGATGCCGCCATTCTGGCGTTGCCGCAGACCGATCTTCACCTGCACGCAGAACCGATGTTTTCGGAGCACTTTTTGCTCGCGCTGCCAGCGCATCACCCGCTCGCCAAACGCAAGCGTTTGCGCCTCACCGATCTGGAAAATCAGCAATTGTTGCTGCTCGAAGAAGGCCACTGTCTGCGCGACCAGGCGCTGGCGGTCTGTCAGCTGGCGCAGGCCGAGGAGCAATCCGGCTTTCGTGCCACCAGCCTGGAAACGCTGCGGCAAATGGTCGGCTCGGGGGTTGGCATCACGCTGCTGCCCGCGCTCGCGGTGCAGGCGCCAGTCGCGCCGATGCCGGGACTGAAACTGATGCGCTTCAGCGATCCGCCGCCGCATCGACGGATCGGTCTGGTGTGGCGGCGCAGCTCGGCGTTCGCCCCGTTTTTGCAACGTCTCTGCAAAGTGCTGGCGGCGGTGCCCAAACCGCTGCTCAGCGGCATGGCCGCCCCCTGATCGCGCGGCAGCCAGCCAAGCGCGGACGGAGCAAGCCGCATCATCCATAGGTTTTGTCTATCACATTCATCAAAACAATTGATTGTGATCGGTTGATGGTGCGCGCTAAAGTGCCCGCACCCTGGCCGCAGGGCTTAAATCCCCCAACTGGAGAACCACCATGGCTTTGAAAGGCTCGAAAACTGAAAAAAATCTGCAGGATGCGTTCGCTGGCGAGTCGCAGGCCAACCGCCGCTACCTGTACTTCGCCCAGAAAGCGGATGTTGAAGGCTACAACGACGTCGCTGCGGTATTCCGCTCCACCGCAGAGGGCGAAACCGGCCACGCCCACGGCCACCTGGAGTATCTCGAAGCCTGCGGCGACCCGGCTACCGGTTTGCCGTTCGGCGAAACCAAGCAGAATCTGACCACCGCCATCGCCGGCGAAACCCACGAATACACCGACATGTATCCGGGCATGGCCAAGGCCGCTCGCAGCGAAGGCTTTGACGAAATCGCCGACTGGTTCGAGACCCTGGCCAAGGCCGAACGCTCGCACGCCAATCGGTTTACCAAAGCGCTGACGGAATTGGTCTAAGTACCAACGCATAAACCAGGCAACGGTCGTGCGCAAGCATTCTGCGCGCGACCGCGGCTTCACGTCTGCGCACGAGAGGTTTTTTCATGTCCACCACACCTGGCAGCAGCCGCGAAGGCAATCTCGACGCACCGACCCGGCATCCGCTGGACTGGCGCAATGCCGATTTTTACGACGCCGATTCGCTCAACCAAGAGCTGGAGCGGGCCTTTGGCATTTGCCATGGCTGCCGACGCTGCGTCAGTCTCTGCCAAGCCTTTCCCAACCTGTTTGATCTGGTGGACGCCACCGCCGACGGCGAGGTCCATGGGATACCCAAAGCCGACTATGGCAAGGTGGTGGATCAGTGCTACCTATGCGACCTGTGTTACCAGACCAAGTGCCCGTATGTGCCGCCGCACCCATGGAACCTGGATTTTCCGCACCTGATGTTGCGCGCCAAAGCGGTCGGCCATCGCCAAGGTAAAACCACGCGCTCGGCGAAAGTTCTTTCGGCAACAACGGCGGTGGGCAAGCTCGCCAGCATTCCGGTCGTGGTCGACGTGGTCAACGCCGCCAATCGCCATGCCAGCCTGCGCAAGCTGCTCGACAAGGCACTGCACGTGCATCCCGAAGCGGTCATTCCAACCTACTACAGCGCCACCGCGCGCCGTCGGTTTGCGCGCGCTGGCGTGCCCGCCGAAGCCGCGCTCGCGCTGCCAGCGGGCCCAACCCACGGCAAAGTGGCCGTGTTCACTACCTGCTATGGCAATGTGAATATGCCGCAAGTGGTGGACGACATGATTGCCGTATTTCGTCACAACCAGATTGCCGTGGTCCTGGTCGAGCGCGAACAATGCTGCGGCATGCCCAAGCTCGAACTGGGCGATCTCGACGCCGTCGCCGCCTACAAGTCCGCCAACATTCCGGCCTTGATCAAAGCGATCAACGCCGGCTACGACATCGTCGCGCCGATTCCTTCTTGTGTACTGATGTTCAAGCAGGAACTGCCGTTGATGTTTCCCGATGACGCCGATGTGTTGCGGGTCAAGCGGGCGATTTTCGACCCATTCGAGTACCTGATGCATCGTCACCAGGCCGGTCTGCTCAACACCGAATTCGCCAATGCGCTAGGCAGTGTCAGTTACCACGTCCCCTGCCATCAGCGCGTGCAGAATATCGGCCCGAAGACCCGCGATATTCTCGCCTTGGTGCCGGGCACCGAGTTCACCCTGATCGAGCGCTGCTCGGGTCACGACGGCACTTATGGCGTTAAGACGGCAACTTACCCGCTCGCCAGAAAAATAGCCAAGCCGGTCGCGGATCGGGTGCTCAACGCCGCCAGCGCGCACTTCACCAGCGATTGTCCAATGGCCGCCGCGCACATTGCGGACGGCGTGCCCGGCAAGCCAGCAGCCGAGAATCCGTTGTCGTTACTGCGATTGGCCTATGGCATCTGAAAGTGGCAGTCGCCAGCCAGCACCAGTCCGCGATCACCGATTGTCGGCTCCCGATTCACGCCTACCGAAGGATTACGATGACCGACTACCAGCCACTTACCCGTACCGACCTGCTTTCGCTCGAAGCCTACGCCGAGCAACGCGCCGCATTTCGGTCGCGGGCCATTGCCCACAAACGCCAGCGCTCGGTGGCGCTGGGCGAGCACATGACCCTGATGTTCGAGGATCGTTTGACCGTGCAATACCAGATCCAGGAAATGCTGCGAATCGAACGCATTTTCGAGCCAGACGCGATCCAGGAGGAGCTGGATACTTACAATCCACTGATCTCCGACCGAACCAGTCTGAAAGCCACCCTGTTGATCGAGTTTGCCGATCCGGCGGTGCGCGCGCTGCGTCTGGCCGAATGGCGCGGGATCGAAGATCGCCTGTATTTTCAGGTTGGCACCGGCGCCCGGCACTACGCGATCGCCGATGCCGACATGGATCGCAGTAACGAAACCAAGACCTCGGCGGTACATTTTCTGGACTTCGCCGTGAACGAAGACCTGCTTGGCGCACTCCGTGCTGGCGACCCGGTACAACTGGGCGTTGATGATGCCCGCTACCCGCAACAAGCAGTGTTGACGGCAGAACAATGCCGCCAGTTGGCAGCAGCCTAAGCTATTGACCGGCAGCGCCGGGCAGCACGCATGCCACCCCGGTGCCGGCCAGTCCGCAATAGCCTGCCGGATGCTTCGACAGGTACTGCTGGTGGTATTCCTCGGCATAGTAAAAAGTCTGCCCAAGCGCTATTTCCGTGGTGATGCTGCCGTAACCCGCAGCCGAGAGCTGCTGCTGGTACCGATCACGACTTTGTTCTGCGGCCGTCAATGCGGCCGGAGTTGCCGGATAAATCACTGACCGATACTGGCTACCGCGATCATTGCCTTGGCGCATGCCCTGGGTGGGATCATGGCTCTGCCAGAACCAGTGCAGCAGCGTTGCGAAGGTCATTTGGCTTTCGTCATAGACCACTTGCACGACTTCGGCGTGGCCGGTACCCCCGTTGCACACTTCACGATAACCAGGATTCACCGTGTGCCCACCGGCGAAGCCTACCGCCGTAGTGAAAACGCCATCGAGATTCCAGAACAAGCGCTCGGCACCCCAAAAACAGCCGAGGCCAAAGCAGACCCGCTGCATCCCGGGAAACGTCCCAGCGATGGCGCGGCCATGCACGTGGTGCCGCCACACCAAAGCGGTACCAGTGGCTGCTCGTGGAACCGCAGGCAACAGCGGCGAAGGGGTCATCGGTCGAACGCTCCCGGGCTGCACGCACCCGCAACCAGCGCGAATGCCGCCGCCGACATTATCACCGACAGTGCCAAAACTGCGAAGCCGATCGAGCCGAAACGATAGCGGTGCCAGGGCGCGCCGAGGGTCGCTACCGTGCCCATCGCTCAGCGCCGCAATCCGCCAAAACTGACGCGTTACCAACTCCCGAGTTCAATGCCCGACTTGATCCGCAGCCGCAATCGTCCATGACTCGGCACGCGCTGCGCTACACCACTCGCGCATGGCAGGCAAAGCCATCACCGCCTCCACATAGGCGCGCTCGACACCTGCCAACGGCAAGCCGTAGGTCAGCAA
>Ga0210033_1002142_pt1 | contig 17262 bp, 15 predicted proteins | sample CryGeymeta201501_FD_185465 | JGI IMG/M metagenome (GOLD analysis project Ga0210033, IMG submission 185465) | Groundwater microbial communities from Crystal Geyser aquifers in Utah, USA - Crystal Geyser metaG 2015-01 (SPAdes) (version 2) | ecosystem: Environmental > Aquatic > Deep subsurface >... | reverse complement strand
TCCCGGGGTTGCCCAAGACGGCAGACGGCATCCTGGACATGATGGTTGAGCGAGAGATCGCCTTCCTGCGCGACGACCACGATGATCCGTTCTACTACATTTCCCCGAACGTCATCACCGAGAAAATTCCCAATATGCGGATGAAGGCGATTCGCCTCCGCGACCAAGCCCTGATCAGCTCGATGCCGATTGCACCGATTCCGGGGAAGATTCATTCGAGCAAAACAGGTGGGACAACGGAGCGCGCAGAGGTACAAGGCGAATTGCCGCTGAATTCTCAGGACGGCTCTGGCGCAACTGCGGAACGTGTAGAAACAGCGCTAACGCAGGCAGCGACGACACAGAGCGTCGCCAGCGCACCTGTGGAGCAACTGCCACAAGGCGAGCCAACCGAGGCGGCAGTGGAAGAAACACCCTCACAGCCCCCTGCTCAGGAACTACCCCCGCCCCCATCTGAGCCAGTTCCGGCCCAGGAGCCGCTTGCCTTGGAAGCTCTGGACGGCGCAATGGGGGAGCTGCTGCGCGTCTTGATCGGTGAATTCAAGAGCGGGAAGAAAGCCTTTGAGAGCTTCGGGGTCAAACAAACCGATGGAACCATTTATCTCAAGTGGCCGGAAACGTTTTCCGGATACGGCTTTACCGGCAAACAGATTCTGGACGAATTGACCGAGCTTGGTTGGCTAATTCCTGCAAGCGATGTTGTCAAGGTGGGTAATGCCGAGTTCGCGGATGGTGTCGCACATTCAATCAAGTTGACCCCCGTTGTCGGGCATTTGTTCGGTGCATCCGGCAGCAAGGCATTTGAAAGCATCGCGTGCGGCTTGAACGAGGCGATCTCGCATGCGAATGACGCAGCGCCTCTCACAACCACTTCGAGTTTCGAGGAGGTATTCCAGATTTCGGATTCTGGGCAACCCGAGCAGCCTGCAAAGAAGTCGAGAAAGCGCGCATCGAAGAAGAAGAAGGTCAACTCACCCACAAGCGTCGCGGTCGGGGAGGCAAGTTCTTCACATACCAAGCCGCCGCTGTTCAGTAAGGTTCGCCAACAACATAAAGGCAAGTCCATTGTTAAAAGTGAATAACGCGGAAGTGATCGACGTGATCGTTGGTCAGTACGACAACGGCTTCTGGTACGCCACGGCACCTACTATCCCATGGCTGGCGGCAGAAGGTGACTCGATGGGCGATGTGATGGAGGCCATCACAAGCATTGCGCCTGCTCTGAGAGGTCGCCTGTGCCTAGATATCCCATTCAAACTGGATTGGTTTTTTGAGGAAGCGAGCACATGAGACGCAAGATCATTTCATCGCTACTGCTGATTGCGTTTCTTCCCATGTCGTCTGGTGCCGGAGCAGATGATCTCGGTGTCGTCGGGCCGACCTACGAAATCGTAGAGCGCGACGCTCTCGAACTGATCGAATCAAACCTCAAACAGATGGACCGGTCTGGGGAGCTGGCTCAGTACCAAGAGGATCACAAGAACAAAGTCATCAACAGTATCGAGCATCCACGCCCGCTTACCGGATTCAAGTCTACAGACACGGCCAGCACGCACTACTACGACCCCGCCATCGTGACCCAGAAGGACATCGTGGATGCGACCGGGAAACTCATTCACCCACGCGGCACACGGGTCAACCCGCTCGACTATGTTGGTTGGAACACCTACCTGCTTTTCGTGGATGGTCGCGATGAGAAACAACTCGCATTCAGCAAGAAGATCGTGGCCACATCTGACAGGCCGGTGAAGGTGGTGCTTGTTGCTGGTGAGCCGATGGCTTTGATGCGGAAATGGAAGTCTTCAGTGTATTTCGACCAAGGCGGGAAACTGATCAAACGTTTCTCAATCGCACAAGTGCCCGCCATTGTTCGTCAGGAAGGAAAAAGGTTGAGAATCGATGAACTCAGTTATTAACGTGTTATTTGTTGCAATAGCGCTTCTTGTCTGTTCACAGACAGCCAACGCCGGGTTGGATTGCCAGGGGAAATTCCCCAATCTTGCGACCGATATTTGCTGGAGCTGCGCATTCCCGATCAGGATTGGCGGCGTACCACTTTCTGTCTTCGGTCAGGAGGACACTCCAAGCCCAGGCGGTATGCCGGTCTGTACATGTGGAGTAAATCCGGGGCTAAAAGTCAGCTTCTGGGAGCCGATCCGCCATGTTGATGTCGTGCGTAAGCCGTTCTGCATGACAGCCTTGGGTGGACTCGATATGAATCCTGGATTTGATGCGCCGCACGGGACTCAAACAAAGCTCGACCACTCCGGTACCAGCTCGTTCTATCAGGCTCACTGGTATGTCGATCCCGTCTTTGTTGTGATGCAAGCTATCTTCGACAGCCCATGCCTTGAGCAAAGCGTCTTCGATGTTGCTTACATGACCGAGCTCGACCCTCTGTGGAATGACGATGAGATGACCATCATCCTCAATCCAGACTCGTTTCTGTTTGGCAACTTGATCGCCAGGCTCGCTTGTGCGGCGGATTGCGTCGCATCAACCGCCGGTTTCCCATTGAATACACTGTTTTGGTGTGCGGGATGCCAAGGATCGATGTATCCATTAAATGGGCATGTCGCTTCGCATATCGGGGGGGTTCAGGCTTCCAGCCTGATCGTCACTCGCCTGATTGCAAAGATGCACAGGGAGGGTTTGATGTGGGCTGCATCCGGGGACAGTGGAATGTGCGGATACTACCCACAACTGCTCATGGACAAGACGGGCTATAAATTCCAGATGCACTTCCCGGTCGCGCAAAACAAGATCGATGGTAAATGCTGCCAGCCGCTGGGGCGCACCTCGATCTTGTGGGGGGCTGGCAAGGAGATACCGGGTGTTGGCGAAGACTTTGCATACATGGTCTTCCGCAAACGCGATTGCTGCCAAGGGGCGTTCTGATGTCCTGCAACCGTGTGAATCCCCTACTCGTCTTGTTGCTCTCACTCGCAGTGGTGCCATTGGCCACAGCGAATGAGCCTACAGAAACCCCTCTGGAAAAGTCGAACAGAGTATTGAGGGAGCTGAATGCGCAGTTTGCCCAGCATCGGCGACCGGAGGCAGCCAAGCTCGACGCGCTACCGCAACCATCAACCACCGTTTCACCATCAGACCTGGCTCAGCAGTTCAGCAAACCGCCTGTGATGGTGCCTATCAAAGCTGCCACACATGAGCTGATGGTGTTCGTTTCATTCTCGATGCCGCCAGAAAGCTTGCAGCGCGTCGTTGAACAATCTGAAAGGACCGGTGCGCACATCGTATTCCGAGGTTTCAAGGGCGACAAGTTGATGGAGATGTCCAAGTACGTCGCCAAACTCATCGGAAATCATCGTGTCGAGGTCAGCGTCAATCCTCCTGCATTCACCCAGTTCAAAGTGTCTGCTGTACCGGCGCTGGTGATCGCGCTCCCCACCGCAAGTGAGGGGTTGGACAACGGGTGTGCTCAAGCTACTCAGTACGTCAAGGTGACCGGCGACGTTGGCCAAGATTATGCACTCGATCTGATCGAGCGAACCTCGCCGAAGTTTGCTTCAGCCGCACAAGCATTCAATCGCAGAATCACAAGGGGGATCCAATGAAGCGTTATCGCTTTTTGTTTGGCATGATGACATTGGGGGTTGCGACTTTCGCTTCAGCCGCCCCGCTTACTCCGGCGCAGCAAGCCTTCGCAGATGCGCAAGCGTTGGCGGCGTCTACCCAGGCAAATGCTGTCTCGAACTTGTCCAGCGGTGGCGTTTCTTCAACCGTGAATCAGTTCAATCCCACCTACTACAACTCGAATGGAACCGCGCCTGAAAGCACTCTGTTCCAGAGTGGCAATGGCAATACGGTTTCGGCTGGGCAAACCAAAGTGGCGGATTGCCAGACTGGCACACCGAATCCAGATTCGTTCTTGCGGCAAAACTGCGAGGCGATCAATCTCATGGTGAACAACCCGTCGAACAGGCCGCAGTTCTCACTTCCGGCGAGCATGTTTGCTTCATCAAGAGCCATTGAGGCACAAGGAGTAACCGCCCCCAATGCAACAGGTAACTTTACAAGCTGCGTGGACAAGACTGTGGGGGCGCCGCCTGTTGCCGAGTTATGCCGAGAATGGTTTGGAACTTCCGATCAGCAATGCACCATGGGGCGCGTGGTATTGGTGGATGAGTTCACCAACTACCAGTGCGACAAAACGACTGATACTTACCTGCCGCAGACGTGTGACAAAACGGTGAATGTGGTCGTCACACAGCCAGCACCAGTTTCCGCAACGGTGACTTATACGCATATTCAAGGTAGCTTTTCACAGATTCCCAGTAGCAACACTAGCTCGACAGACGGCGTTGCCGCGTTCGCAGTAACTTGCAATACAAATGGAAGTGTTTTTGATATTTATGGCTGGGCATATGCTATCAATCTCAGCATTAGCTGTACTGCATCAGGGTGTTATGGGTATATCGAGTATGTGCGACCTAGTAACGACACATCCTCTACCTGGTATGACTATTGTCCAAGCGTTGATGTGCCGTCTTACACATGTCCCTCTGGCACCACCCTCACAGGTTCCGGCACAAGCTCCACTTGTATCTATCCCGCTGTCGTCACAAGCACTGTCAGCAACGGGTGCGCCGTTCAGGAGGCCGCCGCACTATGAAAATCCGCACCCTGATATTTTCCTTGTTGGTTCTGGCCAGCCATTCTGCTTTCGCGGCCACTTGCACCAAGACTGGTTCAGTCTGCGTTGATGCGACTCCATGCAAGAAGATCAGTGGCGTCGATGTCTGCCTGAATACCCCGACCGTACCATCTTCATGCTGGAAATACACCGACACCTACAACTGTCTGGATAAGGCTGCTGTCGATTACTGTGCGGCGATCAGCGCCACACCTGGCTGTCAGCAAGTATCTTCAGTTTGTGCATCCCCATCCAGTTCAGGTTGCTTGCGCTGGACAAACACCTATCGGTGCGGCGGTGGAATAACTCAGCCCACCAATACGGTTGTGCTAGACACAACACACACAATTGCCACCGACACCATCGACACCGCCGCGTGCGATTCCTTCTCGTCCAATCCGACATGCCAGCTTGCATCTCATGTATGCACAGAGCCTGCTGAAACCAGAGTCATCAATGGGCTTGCCGTATACAAGGACTGTTGGGCATGGCAAGACAGTTTTTCCTGTCTCGGTGCCGTGCAATCAGATTGTGCCGCGCTTGATGCAAAGGGTTGCACCTATAGCTCGTCCACCTGTCTCAGTCCGGCTGGCGCTACAGGCGCTAACTGCATGCTGCAAGAAAAGACTTATAGCTGCCCATCCGGAGGCTCAACAACAGTTCTGGATTGTGGCTCCCAGCAATACTGCACCGGTGGAAATTGCTTTGACACTGGCCATGTGCCAGATGGTGATTTCGCGCTTGCTGTGGCTTCACAGGAAGTTGGAAGACAGGCTGCAACCTACATCGATGCCAACCAGAAGATTTTCAGCGGTACCGCCGAAAGTTGCGACCAAGACAGCTTGTCTCGCTGCTGCGATCCCAAAGGCGGGGCTGTGAAGAACTCCAGCATCGGCGGGAGGATCCTCACTACAGCTGGTGGTCAGGCGATTTCCGCTGGAAGCTCTTATATGTACGACGTCATGTCGAGTGCCTATGACTCCATGCGCGGGATGGAAGCAATGTCGGCAGCTGCGACGACCGGAGCTGCTGCAGGCGGATATTCAATGGGGGCTTATGGCCTGACCATGACCTATTCTTCGTCGGCTGGATTTTCATTTGCGTTCGATCCAACAACTTTTGCGGTTGCTGTCGCTGTCCTGGTTATCGTGGAAGTGACCTCCTGTCCACAAGATGAAAAAGAGCTGGCACAGAAGAACGGCGCTGGCCTATGCCGCCATTACAGTTCTAATTGCAATGGCTTCTTCTGCACTTCAGTTACCAGACGCTATTGCTGCTTCAATTCCAAGCTGGCAAAGATCATCAACACTGCCGCTGTCACCCAGCTCGGGAGGGCAAATTCTGACTGCTCTGGCCTAACCATGGATGAATTCGGGCGGATGGATTTTTCAGCGATCGACATGAGCGAGTTCACGGCTGAGATCATGGCTAACGCCACGCTGCCATCTACCGGAGCAATCAACACCGACGTGAACAACAGCGTGCAACAGAAGCTGCTCAATTACTACACGAGAGGGAAGCAATAGCCCAAATTGCGCTTGCTCAATAGACCCATTGGGTCTATTATCGAAGCACCTGCAATGAGCAGATTCCATCACAAGAAAGGGATGAAAATGAAGATCAAATTGGTAGCTTTTGCTGTTGCGATGTTCCTGTCGATCAGTGGGGCGAGCGCGGAGATTTCGACCAAGGTATTTAGCGTCAAGGGGGATGCATTCAAGCTCCCCAGCGGGACAGAGTGTTTTGTTAAAGAGCGCGGCCTGCTATTTGATGGTGCTGAATCTTCCGTCAGCGGGCTGTTCGAAGAAGCCGGACTGGCTGTCTCCAAAGAGAAGAAATCTGATTGCGTGCTTGTCGTCGGGGCGTCGATCTCTGTCCAACATAAAAACAACCCAACTTCCACCGTTGTGTCCAAGCTCGTAAATGAAAACGATGTCATGGAAGAAGTGAATAACTTTGCAGAGACTGATACGCAGGATGATCCCAAGAGTGTATTGGGGGAAACGACGGGTGCTTCTGTTGGGGCAACATTTGGTTTGGCTGGGGCTGCCGTGGGAACAATGGTTGGATCAATCGCAGATTCCCGCCCATCAAAATTCATTTCATGCGATGCCGCAGGCATTCGGGTTGGGGTGGAATACAAAGATGCACAAGGCAAAAAGGCTGTGATGGAAATTCAGGTTATCGCCAAAGCAGAGCCGTTTGACCGTCCGATCAGCGTGCTCCGTGCCGCGGTAAAGCGCGTCGTAGCAGAGATTCAAACCCAGCCTGAAGCAGCAACCAACGCCAGCGCATCAGCACCGGCTGAAATCCCACCCCAGGAGGTTCACTGATGAAAACGAGGCTACTCTTCCTTGCTTGTTTGGCCATGATGGCCAGCGCCGCCCAGGCATCCGAAAGCTACAGTGTCAAAGGGCTGATGTTGCAGGCGCTCCACTCGCCTGATGGCGTGGCCTCGGGCATCGTGGAAGGTGAAGTAGCCAACAAAATCCATGAAACTACCGGTTCATACGACCCGTTGCGCGGCGAAGTGTCCACGATACAGCGCTACAAGGAGGAAGGTTGTAGCCGCCTTTCGGTAAAACTGATTCAGCCCAATACGCCCACGAAGGAAGGTCCCAGAACGGACTTCGCTCTGAACTATGAGCTGGATCTGTGCAAGAACGGCATGCCACCGAGCAGTATGGCTCACTGACGGTAGATACCTATGCTGAATTTCACGATGGAGCAGTTCATTCTGGTGGCGGTCGGAGTCCTGATCGCTTATGTGGCGTTCAGGATATTGGCCGGATTGCTACGAATCGCCGCTTTCGTGGCCGTCATCGCGGGATTGTGGGTTCTCGTATTTCATCCCAGCATGCTCAATGGCCAAGAGATCAACGGCCAGATTGCCGAGCTTTCACCAAAGGCCAAGCTGGCAGTTGCCGAGTTCAATAGGTGCTTCAGCCAAGTCGTCGCATCGATCGGCCATGGTGGCGAATCCGAGTGCAAGCAGCGTGCGATGGTGTTGCTACAAAAAAGTGACAGCGCAGAATACGCAACCGAAGCGATGCTGGCCATCGATGCTTACCTTGCACGGACTCGTCAGACAACAATGTAGAAATTAGCCTTCGTGACCATGGGTGTTCTGCGTTCAACTTATTGATCTGTGTCTGTGGAAATGGCGAAACAGGACCGATCCTCAGGTAATACTAACTGCTTGCATTTCTTTCTTGAACAGCAATGCCCTCGGCTGGTAGCAACTCCTTGAGATCATTCAGGCGATTGATTGATAACTCGGAAAGGGTGTGTCCGGATGACAAGACCAATGTTCCATCTTTAAAATATACGTTTTCTGTCAGCAGCATCCCCGGATGCAGCCTGCTCAACGCGAGACGATGCCCCTTGGGACTTCCGCTACTATTGTTGGATGCTTTAGTGACCCCTAAGGTGATAGAAGGCTTGTGCGAAATGACGGGGCTTTGATTATCTTGGGTTGGTAGACTCTGCAATTCAGTTTTGACGACTTCATAGGCCATCGGCGGGTGGAGGTGGAGACGCTCTGACATGGCCTTCGCAAGCTTTTCCTCAACCACTGCGGGGATGACGGGTTTGACCAGAAAACCGTTGATATCCAGCGCCAATGCTGTCCCGAGTATCTCCGTTTGTGAGAACGAAGTCAGCACCACGATCCTAGTTTCCGGCTTAGCATGCGTTTTTCCAGTCCGAATCTGTTGAGCGAATTTCAGGCCGTTCATCCCGGGCATATTGATATCGGTGATGACCAAATCGAACAAGTTGGCTTCAAACAGTTTGATCGCTGCTTCCGCACTGTCCGCATCGATGGTGTCGGAAAATCCGGAATCGTGTAGTACCCGCAGGATGATCTTGCGCGTGAAATCGTCATCCTCAACCACAAGAATTTTCAGCTTGCCCTCTTTCTGGCCGGAGAGCGACGGAAAGTGTGCGACTCTTTGTCTGTAGTTCGCCATGAAATCGCAAAACGCCGTTTCGTTCATCGGCTTGGCGATAAAATACCCCTGCACGGTATCGCATCCCATGCTCTTCAGCGTATCCCAGTCCTGTTTGGTCTCCACGCCTTCCGCCACACTCTTGACCTGCAATTTGTGCGCCATGTCGATGCTGGATTCGATCACGATGCGCAACGCCTCATTGTCGGCACAGTCCTTCACGAAAGACTGATCAATCTTCAATTCCCTGAAGGCGATGCGCGTGAGTTGCTGCATGCTGGAATATCCGGTTCCGTAATCGTCGATGGAAAGCGAAAAACCGTTCATGCACAAGCGCGCCAGATTCTCCAATGCGGGGGCGACATTGGTCATGGCCGCCGACTCGGTGATTTCCAGCATGATGTATTGCGCTTCGATTCCGGCCTTGTGCACCACTTGGGCAATTTTGTTTGCCAAAGTGGCATCGTCCAATGAGGCTAAGGAAAGATTGACCGATATGCTCAGTTTGAAACCACCATCGTGGAACGAACGGCAGGCGGTCGCAGATTTTTCAAGAATGAGGAAAGTCAAGTCGTCGATGTTTCCGCTCTGTTCAAGCTGCGGGATGAAGGAATTGGGGCCGATCACCCCATGCTCGGGATGCACCCAGCGCGCCAGCGCCTCGGCTCCCACCAATTGTCCCGTTTTCAGATCCACTTTGGGTTGAAAGAACGGTTCGAACTGGTTGGTGCGTATTCCCTGCAATATCTCATCGAGGGTAAAACTCCTCGCGGCAACGGGCTGCTGTCGCCTGACCTCAGCCTCGCCGTATTTTGCCAGCAGCTCTTGGAGCTGCGACGGCATGACGGGTTTCCCGATCACGCCCAGCAGTTTGATACCGTACATGGTGGTCATTTTCGCAACGGACGCCAGCAACTTGCTGTCCTGCGCACTGGTGATGATGACGGCGACGTTATGTTTCTCCTGGCCCAGATGCCGCAGGAACTCCATGCCGTCCATTTCCGGCATGTTCAGATCGCACAGTGCCACGTCCACCGGTCTGGAGTTCACTCCGCGAACGATGTCGAGTGCCTGCTTGCCGTTGCCCGCACCGATGATGGATGTCGCCCCCAGCGAACGCAGCATGTTTTCCAGCATCTGGCGCTGGAAAACATCGTCTTCGACAACCAGAAAATTGAGCTCATTGGTTTTCATCAGTCCTCCCCCAATTTTCCTGCTTTGGTAAGGAAAGCATCAAACTGTTTGATCGCTTCATCCAGTGACGCCTTTGCGGCTCTCGCCCCTTTCACATCTCCATCCCTTGTAGCTTGTTCGATGGCCGCACAGGCTTTTGCCAGATTCACGGCGCCTATCATGCGGCTGGATCCTTTCATGCGATGGGCGATGTCTTGCACAACCGGGCCACCTTGCTCCAGCACTTCAGACAGTTTGCTGTGGTCAGTGCGAATATGCGACTGGAAATCTCTCAGCACCTGAATCTGCTCTGAACTATTCGGCACGACCATATTCAACACGTCATAATCAATCGGGCCGCCGGTTTGTGCGGTACCAGCCTCTTGCAGTGATGGTGCAGGTTGGTTACCCTCCGAATCGGTGATCTTCAGCCACTTGGCCAGCATGTTTTTCAATTGCAGCATATTGGTCGGCTTGACCAGCAACTCATCCATCCCGGCGGTGCTGCAATGTTCCGATTCCTCGGCAAGTGCGTTGGCAGTCCAGGCAATAATTGGGATACGGGGCAGCCCTTTTTCGGCTTCAGCCTTGCGTATGGATCGCGTGAGTGCATAGCCGTCCATTTCCGGCATGTGACAATCGGTAATGACCAGGGCGAACCCACCTTCCTGCCACATCGTCAATGCTATTCGACCATTCTCCGCCGTTGCCGACTTCAGCCCGAGCAACTTGATCTGGCGCGCCAGCAGATCGCGGTTGATTGGGTGGTCGTCAACCGCCAACACCAGCGGTGCATTTGCATCGCCATAAAGCAAAGGGGAAACCTTTTTGTGTTCCACAGATAGATTCTGGATTCGCACCACTTCCCCGGGTGCGCCGGATACCGGCAAGGTCAGCGTAATGCTGAAGACAGATCCTTTGCCCGGTTCACTTTGGAGTTCGACTTGCCCATCCATCAACTCCGCCAAGCGTCGGCAGATCGCCAGCCCCAGCCCGGTTCCGCCATACATGCGCGCGGTGTCGGCATTCTCCTGCCGGTAACGCTGGAACAGGTGCTCCTGAACATCCCTCGCGATGCCGATGCCAGTGTCCTTTACTGAAAAACGGATTATTTCGCCGCTGTCGAGTTGTTCCAGTAGTTCGGCTCGAAGTTCGATTTCTCCATTTTGGGTGAATTTTATCGCGTTGCTGACGAAATTGTTCAGCACTTGCGAAAGGCGCAGCGGATCGACGATATGCGCCGAACTGATCCGCGCATCGACGTTCTGCCATAGCTTCAAGCTTTTGGCGCTGGCTACGCGCGAATAGGTATTGACGACATCCTGCAGCAGTTGGGTAATCGACGTGTCGCGCGGGGAAAGCGCCAGTTTTCCTTCTTCGATCTTGGACCAGTCCAGAATGTCGCTGACAATTCGCAGCAGACTCCTGCCCGAATCCCACACCACATTCAATGTCGCATTTTGCTCATTATCAAGGTGTGACATGGAAAGCAACTCCAGCATGCCGAGCATGCCGGTGAGCGGCGTGCGTATCTCGTGGCTCATGGTGGCGAGAAACGAATCCTTGGCGCGGTTTGCCAGTTCGGCCTGCTCCTTGGCGGCCACAAGCTCCCGCTCGGCCTGCTTGTGCGCAGTGAGGTCGCGCACGATGCCGGTGAAGTGGCGCTTCCCGTCCAAAGCCATTTCACTGACTGACAGATACATCGGAAAAGTGCTGCCGTCCTTGCGCCGACCCACGACATCGCGCCCGATGTTGATGACGTGCGCCTCGCCGGTGGTGCAATAACGTTCGATGTAGCCGTCGTGCTGGCTACGGTGAGGTTCGGGCATCAACATGCTGACGTTATGCCCCGTGACCTCGGCAGCGGCGTAGCCAAACAGACGTTCAGCGGCAGGATTGATCGTCCCCACGATCCCTAGCGCGTTGATGCTAACGATGCCGTCCGCCACGGTATTGAATATCGTCTGGATGCGCGTGGCGCTGTCACGCAACGCTGCTTGTGTTGCATATTCCTTAGTCACGTCGCGAAACACCAGCACTGCTCCGGTTACCTCGCCATCGCGGCTGAGTACGGGGGCACAACTATCGGCGATGGGGCATTCGCTGCCGTCGCGAGCAACCAGCACCGTGTCGTTTGCCAATCCATGGATAACGCCTTGCGCCAGTGTCGCCGCCACCGGAATGGGGGCAGGCTTGCGCGTTTCATGATTTATGATGTGAAAAACATCGGCCACCGGATGACCGACTGCGTCTGCCTGCGTCCAGCCGGTGAGTTGCTCGGCGACTGTATTCAGGCGCAGTACTCTCCCTTCGGCATCAGTGGTCATCACGCCGTCGCCGATGGATCCGAGCGTAACCGAGAGGTTTTCCTCGCTGGCGCGCAAGCGTTCCTCTGCCGCTTTGCGTTCGGTGATATCGCGCGCGGTGGCGAACATGAGTCCGTTCGCATAAGGTACAGACGCCCACGATAGCAAACGCCACGAACCGTCTTTGTGCAAGTAACGGTTTTCGAATTGCAGGACGCTCTTGCCGGCAACGACCTGCTTCTCGACTTCCCTGAGCGTGGCGGCGTGATCTTCCGGATGCACGAAGTCGAGGAACGGACGTGCCAATATCTCCTCGGTGCTCCAGCCCAGCGTCTGCGTGAAGGCGGGGTTGACGCGTTTGAAGTAACCGTCCGCACTGGAGATGCACAACATGTCCAGCGAGAGCTCGAAGAAACGATTGAAGTAATCTTCTGCCGCCTTGCGTTCGGTGAAGTCGCGCGTGATCTTCGAATACCCCTGCAACTCCCCCTTGTCGTTGTAGAGGGGGGTGATGACCACGTGAGCCCAGAACCGGGAGCCATCCTTGCGCAAGCGCCAACCGTCGTCTTCGGCACGCCCTTGTTCGAGTGCTCGCGCAAGCTCTACCTCCGGCTTGCCTGACGCAACATCTTCGGGCGGCGAGAAAATGGAAATATGCTGCCCGATGATTTCCTCGGCGCTGTAACCCTTGAGCCGTTCGGCAGCCTGACTCCAGGTCGTCACACGACCATTCACGTCGAGCATGAGGGTGGCGACATCCCGGACGCCGTCCACCAGCAAGCGGTAGCGCTCCTCACTCGAGCGCAGGGTGGCGTTGTCCTTTTCGGATTGGGCGATCGTTCTTTTCAGGCGGCCATGAAAGGTGCTGAAGAGCACGCCCATGATGCAAAAAAGCCCGATGGAGATGAGCGACATCGGTTCCTTGCCGCTGAAGGTGAACAAAGGCGGAATGAAAAACCAGGTGGCAAGCGCAGCGGATATGAAGGTGGACGCCAGCCCGGGAATCAGGCCACCGATCCAGGAGCTGGCAAAGACTGCGGGAAAGAAGAGAAGCCATGCGTATGGTTGAATCGCAGGCCAGAACGTCCACTGCAGGACGAAGGCGATGAGCGGCGGCAACATCGCCAGAAAGGGGCGCAGCCAAATTCTATTTCGGACTTCCATCACGGCCCCTCTATGTAAATAGTAGGTATACATCAAGCCTTTGCAGGACAAGACTCACCCGAAATTCAGTCAGGTAGCATTTGGTTAATATGCTCGCACAATACTGTCACGCTTGGCGCTCAGGAGCCGATGAAAATAATTATTTCTGCCTCAGGCTAACAGTTTTGTATTCGTTTACATATAGGCCGAAGGATATAGGCCGAGGTATATATATTTGGTTCATCAGACTTTCCCGTGGGTAACCCGAGCCGGATACAGATCAAGCCCGCCACAGTGGAAATAGATGGCGATCTTGAAATGGTCTCGATTCCTGAATCCACAGGCACGTTTTTGTACAGTTGCAATCTTTGAGTTCAACCCTTCAGCCACAGCATTGGTGATGCGATGTTTGAAATAGGTCAACACATTTGGCAAGTGCCGCGCAATCAACTTGGCCGCATCGATCATGGGCTTCAAGCGGCTGTGCGTCGCCCAGTAGTACCAGCGCTTCCAGAACTTCATCGCCCATGCCGCAGAGTTGTAGCTCCACAATTCCCGCAGCACTTCCTTGAGCGCCCACGCACGTCCGGTCTTAAGCTCGCTGCTTTGCAGTTCCTTGAAGCGCACCTTGGCTTGATCGGTCATGTTGGACGGGTTGGTCAGCCACAGATATTTGCTTTTAACCAACGTCGTGTCCCCTTCATTCATCAGCGCTTTGTGCTCCTGCTTCCTGACCTTATCTACCGCCTCGACGACATGGCGCATGATGTGGAAGCGGTCAAACACCATCTTGTCATCCGCCTCCGGCACGCCTTCTCGGCAGGCATTGATGAAGGCTGGCCACATGTCGAGACTGATCGCTTCAATCCCTTCGCAGCGTTCCGTGCCAAAGGCTTGGAAATAGGGAGCAAGGCTGGTCTCTTTGCGCCCCTCGCCAACGTATTCCACCGTCGCCTTATCCAAGTCACAGACCAGTGTCATGTACTGATGTCCTTTGGCGATGGCTTTCTCATCCACACCGATCTGTTTGGGCAAGGCATTCTCTTTGGCAGCACGTCCGCGCAATACCGCGCGCTCCATCAGATGCCACGCCTGATCCCAGCTGATGCGCAACAATCCTGCGGCACGTTCGATGTTGGCTGCCAGCAGCACGTTCACCGCCAGCGCCTCGAACAGGTGCGTAAACCGGCTTCCCTCATCCGCCCATGGCAAGCGCGCTTGCCGAACGCCATGCTCAGAACACGACACACGCGGCGGACTGGCATGCAGGTAGGTCATGAACTGGCAGCTGTCCAGGTGACGCCAAATGCGCTCGGTAGAATGGTCGTACACAGAATGCTCTTGCCCGCATTCAGGGCAGGCAAAGCGCACGCCCTTGGCATGACTCACATACACATCAACCCGGCCTTGCGCCATGTCCAGTTCAACACGCTCTACCGTCCAAGGCTCGTTTATCCCCAGCAAGTGCCGGTACAGTTCTTTGCTTTCCATCGCTCGTCTCCCATCCAGAACATAGATGGTAGATTAGCTTTTACCCACGCAATTGTCAGATTAACCATATATTTAAGGGGGGCGGCTATCCCATATTTTATTTACGGGATTTATCTGACTCATGTCAGGCTCGGTTATTTACTACCCCGGTATTGAGGAACTTACGACTCTGTTCTCCATCTCATTTTCGAATATCCAGTTCCTGCGGCATTGACTCATCCTATCCCCTGGGTATAGCATGTGTCAATGGACACGCCTGAACACACCTTGGAGTGGCTGCTTGATTACGATGGAAGGCGGCACTTATTCGCCAGCGGCCACTTTCTGAAGTTCGCGATCAGGCTGGTAGCGCAGTCAGGCCAAGTGCCGCACGGCATCGCTTATTCCTTCTCCTTCCATGATCCGGATGGGACGAGGCTGCTGGGTTTCGATAATGCACACCCGGTGCCGCATGCCGGCGGGAAGTTTGTGAAGGCCAAGCCGGATGCCGACCACTGGCATAGAACGGTTAATGATGAAGGTCGCCCGTATGCTTTTGTATCGGCAGCGCAGTTGCTTGATGATTTTTTTGCCGAGGTTGAGAAGCTTTGCGAAGCGCAAGGCATATCGACCGAGGTGGTGGACGACAAGGAGACATGATGATGAAAATGAAAATCCAGTCTATGCAAGACCTGAGAAAGGAAATGCTGTCTGTCGCTCGCGGTGAGCGCAAGGCTCCTGCCGATGCAGCCCAAGCTTCTTTCGAGTCTGTAGAGGCCGTGATTCGGCTGCTGACTCCGGAAAATCGCTTTCTGCTCGCCACCATAGACCAGAAAAAACCAACTTCCGTGGCCGATCTGGCAAAACTGGTGCAACGTGCAGAACCCAACGTTAGCCGCACATTGGGCAAACTTGAGGCATTAGGCTTTGTGCGACTTCGCCAAGGTGCGGGGAAAGCCAAGATTCCGGAAGTTGCAATCCATCACCTAACGGTAGACATGGATATCTGCGCGCAGCGTGACAGAGTAGCAGTCGCTTAATTAAGTCAAGCGACTGCCAGCGCTTGCCGCAGTTCCAAAAGCAGCCATTCATGGAAAGTTCTGGTCACCACGCCAGGGGCAAATCCTGACCAAGAGCTCGCTCAATATGAATTGATGTCCCTCGCCTTGATGTATTTTGACCAACAAGAAAAACAACAACCTGGATGCCGCCACCCTCGGCAAAATCGTTCTTGCCAGATTTCTAACATTACCGCTCAGAACTTATGACCGCTGTGTGGCGAAGACCGAATCATCAATAAAATTTGCCGAATTTACGCAATGGGTCAAGCCGTCGATTTTAAAGGATGCGCGGCTCGACGATAATGAAGCAGGTGTGCGCACAGTATCACCACAAACGCTGGGGGAGATTCGCCTATCCGGGGGGCGGCCCATCTTTGTCTATCACAAGCCCAGCTTCGTCCGGGAATATCTGTTCGATGAAGCCGGACTTAAACTCCAGCGTGATGCCCACATATTCCCCAGCGAGCTAACGGCCACACTGCATCGATTGCGCCTCATCAACAGCCGCAACCGACTCACCAATGCGCTGATGCAGGCATTGCTAGACACCCAAGCCTCTTATCTGATTTCCGGCGATCCGCTTGCGCTGGTCCCATTACCCCAAGCACGAATGTCCGGAATTCTCGCAGAGCGCAATAATCTTCCCATGGTGGCTGATGCCGGACGGCTGTCGCGCCTCATTCGCGTACTTTCGCTCAGGATGATCAATGGCGGAACGTTGCCATTGATCGCCCTTTTCCCCAGCAAGCGTCAGCTTCATTGCTATCAGATTGATTCTCTGATAAAAAGAGAAAAAACATTGATTCTGGAGAAAAAAATAGCTCACCCGCTACCCGACGAAGCGATTGCCGTTCACCTGAAACAGCAATATGGAACTTCCCTTTCGAGACGAACCGTAGCGGCAGTACGGCATCGGCTGGACATCCCGGACTGGCGCCGCAGAAGCGAGCGGAAGGATTATCTGGTGGCCACAGAAGGATTCTCTCCTTTGCTGCCACTGACGCCACAAGCGTTGTCCACGTTCGTACCACCACATTCAGGTGTTTACGAAATCCGTTCGGCGACAAATCCTGATGACTGGAACTTGAGTGATATTCCATTATCGCCGGATCGAACTCGCATCGTTTACATCGGTTCGACGCGTGATTTACGCAAGCGCCTTGCAGATCATTTGCGATGCAAAAGCGGCAATACTAGCCTTTCAAGCTGTCTGTCAGCGGGAGGGGCCAAAGTGCGTTTTCGTGTAGTAGGCGAAGATTGGCGTCTGGAGGAACGGAGGCTGTATCATTCCTTCTGCGAGACATTTGGCGCTCCCCCGCCATGTAACCGGATGAGTCCATGAATAACAAGCAGAATCGCGAACTGGATAATATATTGCGCAAGCAAGCAAGCAAGCAAGCCTGATAGTCGGTTTGTTTCGGCCGCATGGGTGGCCGCGAGGGTTGGAGAAATGAAGTCGGTCAGCGAGGCTGTCGATTCCGTGATCTCCGCGCTCGGCCTGAACG
>Ga0210033_1002131_pt1 | contig 17309 bp, 4 predicted proteins | sample CryGeymeta201501_FD_185465 | JGI IMG/M metagenome (GOLD analysis project Ga0210033, IMG submission 185465) | Groundwater microbial communities from Crystal Geyser aquifers in Utah, USA - Crystal Geyser metaG 2015-01 (SPAdes) (version 2) | ecosystem: Environmental > Aquatic > Deep subsurface >... | reverse complement strand
GGATTACTCCAGCAACGATCATTGTTACAGCCCTGGATGCATACGACAACCCCGTACCTGACGCAACTGTTGATGTAAATGCGAATGGGAGCGCGGTGGTATCCCAATCCAGCGCGATAACCGATGCGCAGGGAAAGATAACAGCATCCATAACAGACGAGATGCTTGAACTCATTACAGTTTCAGCAGTAATTAACGACACTCAAATCTTGCAAACTGTTGATGTGCATTTTCACTGCCGGACAAATGGGGATTTGGTGATCCCTACTGGCGATGCCTGCAATTTAGCGGCTGGCATCTACACATACAACAGCATAACAGTTCAAGCAGGAGGGGTCTTAATTTTTCAGGGCAATCCAAGTTTGAACCAAGGCGTAACAATAAATACAAATTATCTAACTGTTGAAGCAAGCGGGATGATCAGTGCGGACAGCGCAGGCTATCAAGGAACTATGGGTAAGGGAGGGGGACCAGGAGGAGGCACGGGAGCGATCTGGACCGGGGGGGGAGCGGGCTATGGCGCCCAAGGCCAGGATGGCGATGGAAGCGGAGGCCCCGCGTATGGATCGGTGACCAATCCCACAGATTTGGGCAGTGCGGGCGGATCAGGTAGATGCGGCCTCATTTCCACCTGCCCTGGATGGGCGGGTGGTGGAGCAATCCATCTGATCGTCAGCAATACTTTAACTGTGGAAGGAACCATTACTGCAGATGGAGGCTCTGGTGGAAAGAGAGCTGGCGGCGGATCTGGCGGCAGCATTTTGATTCAAGCGGTTACTCTGACCGGCGCCGGTACGATCCATGCCAATGGTGGCTCAGACAGCGCTGGTGGGGGAAGCGGTGCGGGTGGTCGCATTGCAATTTATACAACCAACTCAACCTATACAGGGATTTACTCGGTATTGGGAGGAACCGGTTACGAGATTGCTGGCGAAGGCAGTGTTTATCTTGATTCGCTGGATCTGGCGAATTCCACCGTTCAAATCTCTCCATCCCAAGTTACGGCTGATGGCACAACGACGGTCACGGTTACCGTCACTCTAAAGAATGTGAACGGCTACCTGATGCCAAACAAACCGGTTGAGATTGCCGTTTCATTGGGAGACAGTTTGTATGTCAACAACCAAATGGTGAATCCCAATCAATACATCCTGATTGGGAATACTGATGCGAATGGAGTGGTGACTGCAACGCTCACTACAACCACCACAGGCACGCGCACGATCAAAGCGCGCAGTGGGCAGGAACTTATTATCCAGCAGGGAACTGTGGAATTTGTTCCAGGTCCCGTTAGCGCAACGACTTCATTGGTTACAGCCAGCCCGGCCAGCGCGCCCGCAGACGGGCAAACGCCTATCACGGTTACGGTGACAGCCAGGGATAGTTACAGCAATTTGATTCAAGGCGCAAATGTTGTCTTGCAATCTACAGGAAACGCAGTCATTACACAGCCAACTGCCCCAACCGATAATCTGGGCAGGGCAAGCGGCAGCATAACCGACCTTGTACGGGAAACCGTAGTCATCACCGCCAGCGTGGATGGTGTGACGCTGTCAGAAACGGCCACGCCAACCTTCTACGGGGCCGACTTGGCTGTAAGCCTCTCCGCCACAGCCCCCACCAACCTGGGAACATCCTCCAGCCACGCCACGGCCGGTTATCCGATCACCTATACTCTCCAGGTGAAGAACCTGGGACTGATGGAGGCTGCGGGTGTGTCGGTTACGGATACCCTGCCTGTGGGGTTAACCTTCATTTCTGCGAGTGGGGTGTACAGCTTGGATGGCAACACGGTCACCTGGGATGTGGGTGCATTGGCCGCTGGAGAAACTGCCTCCCTGGAGCTAGTCGCCCTGATCGCTGAGGGAGTTTCCGGCCAGATCACCAACACCGCGACGGCCAGCGCGTCCACTGCGGAGGAGAGTTACGCGAACAACTCCGCGGCACAGACCACCATGGTGGAAACGCCGACGCCGGTTTTGGAGCTATCTCCTACCAGCCCGACACTGAACGTAATCCGGGGTGAGAGCGCCAGCCTGGCAATCACCGTAACGAACCGCGGCCTGGCTGAGATGATCAATGTCACGATTCTCCCCCCGCCCCATATCTCCTGGGCTGCGGTTGATCCAGCGAGCCTGGCGCAATTGGCCCCCGGCGCAAGCCAGGATTTCACCATTTTCGCCAGCCCGCCGCTGACCCAGGAGGCGGGCATCTACCAGGATTACATCACCGTGAGCGCCGATAGCGGACAACTGGGCTACATCGCCCTGACGCTAGAGGTTGCTTCAGAAGAGACGCGCGACTTGCAGGTGACCGCCTTCGACCTGCAGGAGAGCCAGCCGATCACCACCAGCGGCAGGGTCCTGCTCACCCGTTTGCAGCCGGCGACTTTGCAACTCCCCAGCGGCGAGCAGGTCAGCTACCAGCCACAATACAGCCAACGCTTGGACCCCGGCGGAGCAGCGCAATTTAGCAGCCTGGAAGCCGGCGATTACGCCTACCATGTGTTTGCCGATGGCTATGCTGCCGCTGAGGGTCAGTTGACCATGCAGCCCGGGAACGGCGCCCAAGGGCAGAATCTGTACCTAGATGCCGATCACTTCATCTACACCTGGGAAGTCGTTCCCATGGACGTGGGGTACGAAATCACCCTGTATATGACTTATGAGTACGAAGGCGGCCCCCCCGCACCCGCACCCGATTGGTGCCACCCGCCGGAGTGCAGTTGGGGCGACAACGGCGGCACGTGGCACGAAAGCGGCAACGGGATAAACGTTCCATTGCACGTGCCGCCCCCCACCTACGAAGGCAACCACCACGAGACGGCTCAACTGGAGCTTTCGCAAGCCGTGATGCTGGAGGGCGAAGGCTTCAATGCCAGCCTGTGGCTGGAGAACACCAGCACCGACGCCCTCCAAAACCTATCGGTCGAGATTAAGATCCAGGATGCCGACCTGCAAGACCAGACGGGCGGCTTCATCATCCTTCCGGGGATTTCTACGTTGCCGGGATCGTTGGCAGTGGGGGACGCGGCAGGCGGTGACTGGCTGATCCTGCCCAGCGGGCTGAATGTGAGCGATCCCAACGGGGTTAAATTCCTGGTGTCGGCGCTTGTTGCCTACCGCTGGGCTGGCGCTGATTACTCGTTCCAGACCGTTCCGCAATGGGTCACAGTCTACCCCGCGCCCGACCTGGCGCTGCATTATGAGCTGCCCTCGCCCGAGGAATACTGCACCGAGTTCGACTTGCGAGTGCTGATCGAGAACAAGGGCCTGGGCTGGGCGAGAGATGTGCGCTTCAACACCGCCCAGCCGGTGGTCACGAGCGCCACCGGCCACCCGGTTAGCTTCGAGATCGTCAGCGCCATTGTGGGCGGGGTACCCCAGGCGAACGTGCTCAACCTGGAATTGGGAGACATTCCGCCCGGCGAGCAGCTGGAAATTTTATGGCGCTTACGCAGCGACACCCCCGGACGGTTCATCGCCTTCAGCGCCGAGTATCACCAAAGCAATTACCTGGGTGTACCGATGACCCCGCTGATCAGCGAAGTCACTACCGAGTTGGTGGATACAAGCTGCCAGCTTCGGCCGATCCCCTCCGATTGGCCGTGGAGCTTCTGCGACGACAACTGCACCGGCGGCGCTCTTCTCGGCACCCAGGGATCAGCCGGCGGCCCAATCAGCACCCGCACCGGCAGCCACGATTATTCGATCACGGACCTCTCCATCCCCACCCCAGCCGGGCCGCTGACTTTCCAGCGCTGGTATGGCTCCATGGCGGTGGACGTTGAAGGAGAATTGCTCGGCAGCGGCTGGACACATAACCTGGATACGCGCCTGATTTTCCCCGGCGACCCCGGCGGGCGTGAAGGCGCGATCTTATTCAAGGCGCATTCGGCCAACCGCTACGAATTCAGCATAAACGAAGACGGCACCTACTCGCCATATCCGGGGGTGTGCGGCCAATTGGAACGGCAGGGCGAAGGATACACCTACACCAATAACAGCCAGTCGGTCTATACCTTCGATTCTGCAGGCCGCCTGGTGAGCTTGAGCAATCCACAAGGCGCAGCCCTGCATTATGAGTACAATGCAGAAGGCCGCTTGCAACAAGTGAGCGATGGCAGCGGCCTGCGCTATCTCGAACTGAGCTATGACAACCAGGGGAGGATTGCGTCTGTAGCCGATCACAGCGGGCGCCAGGTTGGTTTTGTCTACGACATTCAGACTGGCGACCTGGTCTCGGTCACAGACGTCATGGAACAGACCTGGATATACCAATACAGCGACCCGGCCCATCCCCACTTTCTGACCGAGGTGGTGGACCCGGGCGGAGTGACCGTGGAGCGCACCGAGTTCGACAGCCAGGGACGCGCAGTACGCCAGTACAATGGCGCCGGGGAACTGTTGGTTGCGTTGACCTATAACGAGGATGGCACGACCAGCGTGGTGGACGCTTTGGGAAACGCCGCGACCCACACGTACGATGGACGCGGCACGCTCACCGGGCAGGCGGATGCTTTGGGAGGCGCAACCAGCAAGGTCTATGACTCCAACTTCCGCCCGGCGACCATCACTGATTCAGGCGGCGGGACGACGACCCTGGCCTGGAGCGCAAACGGCGCGAACTTAAACCGCGTAGTGGATGCGGATGGCAACGAGACAAACATCACCTACGATGCGCTCAACAACCCGACTTCCATAGTTGATGCGGGCGGATTTCTGACCACTTTTGAGTATGACGGCAAATTGCTGACCAGCTCGACGGATGCGTTGAATCAGGAAACCAGCTACACCTACACCCCCGAGGGCAACCTGGCCTCGGTCACCGACCCGCTGAACCGCATCACAACTTATACATACGATGTGCATGGCCAGCGCATCTCCATGACCGATCCATCAAGCCAGACCTGGACATACACCTATGATGACCTGGGCCGCCTGACGGATACGACTGATCCGCTGGGGCGCGTGACCCATAGTGTGTATGATGCCGCAGGACACCTGACCAGCCAGACGTTAAATTATGATGCGGGCAAGTCACAGAATCAGGATAATAAGTGGAACATCGTCACATCCTATCAATATGACGCGCGCGGCAACCAGATTGCAGTGACAGATACTTTGAGCCGAACCACGCAGTACGCCTATGACAACGCGGGCAGGTTGATCACAGTAATCAGTGATCAGTTATTAGTGAGCAGTAATCAGTATAATGCGGCGGGACAACTGATCTCGACGACAGATGCACTTTTGCGTGTGACACAATACGAATACGATGCCGCCGGGCGATTGGTGAAGACCATTGATGCGCTGGGTAATGCCACCAACACTGTCTATAACGCGGATGGCACAGTTGCCAGCACAACGGACGCGCTGGGGCGCGAGACCAGTTACACGTATGATTCACTGAAACGTGTGGTTGCAGTGACCCAGCCGAATGGCGAGACGACTCATAATACATACAATGGTTTGGGCAACCTGGTTACGACCACAGATGTATTGGGCAATAATACGCACTATGAATACGATGCGCTGGGGCGCATGATCAAAACAACAGATGCTTTAGGCAACTTTACTGAAAACTTCTATAACGCGGCAGGCCAACTCGTGCAGACGAGGGACGCGCGCGGAAACGCCACTACTTATGCTTACGACGCGGCCGGCAGACAGTTCAGCGTGACGGATGCGCTGGGGAACATCACATCCTATCAATATGACGCGCTCGGAAGGCGCACATCTGTTACGGATGCATTGGGCAACGAAAGCACGTTTACCTATGATGAGCTTAATCGAACCGTTGCCGTGACCGATGCGCTTGGGCATACTTCCACTATGTCGTATGACGCGCTTGGGCAAACGCTGACACGCACAGATCCCAACAATCAATCTGTGTCTTTCAGTTATGACAACCTGGGCCGTCTCATTTCGCAGACGGATGCGCTTAATCACAGCGTCTCATTTACTTATGACGCAGTGGGTAACCGCCTCACAACCACCGACGCGAATGGGCACACAACTTCCAATGTGTATGATGCGCTCAATCGTCCGCTATCTTTTACCGACGCGAACGGAATTAGCGGCACAAACGGCTATGATGCGGCGGGTAACCTGGTCACATCCACCGACGGATTAGGCAATACAACCGTAACCACGTACAACGCGCTCAACCAGCCGATCGTTTACCGCGACGCGCTTGGGAATGAAACGACGCAAGCATACAATGCGCGCGGTGAACTGGTTGCCACCACCGATGCCGAGGGTCTGACCACTGGCTACGAATACGACGCGCTCGGGCGTTTAACCGCAGTGCTTGAAAACTACAAGCCCGGATTCCAAGCCACAGCGGAGATCAATGTCCGCACGGAATACACGTATGACGCGAACGGCAACCGTCTTGGTATTACAGACGGCAATGGACATACCACATCATTCACTTATGATGCGCTGAACCGCCTTGTCTCTGAAACCGACCCGCTCGGTAATACGTGGAGTTATGCCTATGACGCGCTGGGCAACCGCGTTTCGATGACGGATGCCAACGGTGTAGAGACGAATTTTGATTACGATGAGACCAATCGTCTGTCTACCATAGATTATGCAGACGCCAACGATGTGGCATTCACTTATGACAACGCCGGGCGCCGCCTCAGCATGGCCGATGGACTTGGGACGACCACCTGGGCATATAACCCGCTGAATCAGGTCACTGCCATTACCGATCCCTTCAACAAGACCGTAGCGTACACGTATGACCCTGCGGGCAACAAAACCTCGGTTATTTACCCTGGCTCTCAGGCTGTTTCCTATACCTACGATCCTGCCAACCGCCTGGCAAGTGTGGGCGGATCGGCGCCTGCCGTTCAATATCAATACGATAATGCGAACCGGCTTGTTCAAGTTTCAAGGTCAGGTGATATCAATACCGCATACGCCTACGATGACGCCAGCCGGTTACTCTCGATCTCCCACGCGCAGGGAACAGAGACGCTTTCTTCCTTCCAGTACACTTACGATAAGGTCGGCAACCGCACGCAGGCCGTTGAAACAATGCCGGAAATGAATCCCCAGACCGGGCCGGTTTACCTGAGCGACGATATGGAATCGGGCGCGGGCGACTGGAGCGCGAGCGGCGGCTGGGCGCAAGTGGATACGAACTCACACAGCCCATCTCATGCGTGGTCGTTGAACCCAACCAATGATTACCAGCGCAGCACAGATTACAGCCTGGAGTTGACCAAAACGATCGCGCTTCCGGCTGACGCCAATCGCCCCGAACTGACCTTCTTCGCCTCGCTTACTGCCGCCTCGGATTCCGCCTTCAACGTGGAAGTCACAACCGATAACGGAGTCACTTGGGAAGCCTTGAAAACTTATACTTCCTTGTATAACCATGCCGATTGGATTTCATATCGTATTTCCCTGGATGCCTACAAAGGACAAGACATCCGCATTCGCTTCCGCGCTGCGCAGGGCGCTTCATGGACGAAAGACCAATGGCTCGTGGACGATGTGCGCCTCGGCGAACGCGAAACGCCCGCGCAGATCACTCTCCCGTTTGGTGATGACCTGGAAAGCGGCGCGGCGAATTGGGAAGTTAGCGGGCAATGGGCATTGAGCGGCGGTGAGGTTTACAGCGGAGCCTCGGCGCTCAACATGAATCCCGCGAACGACTATCAGCGGAATACCGATTTCTCCGTCGAATTGACCGGGCAGGTCACCATCCCGGCGGATGCGGCGCGTCCCGAACTCAGTTGGTATGACCATCTCAACGTCGCTTCGGATACAACATTAACCGTGGAAGCCACAACCGATGACGGCATCACCTGGAATCCCATCACCACATTTACATCGGCATATAACAGAAACGACTGGATCAAGAGAAGCGCATCCCTCGAAGCCTTCAAGGGACAGGCCGTCCACATCCGTTTCCGCGCCGTGCAGGGATCTTCGTGGACAAAAGACGTTTGGGTTTTGGATGATATTCGTATCGGCGAGCGTGTTGCCGCGCCCGCGCTGACCTATCCATTTAGCGATGGGCTTGAGAACGGTTTTGCAAATTGGGAGTTCAGCGGGCAGTGGTCGTCCGGCAGCCTTGAAGCGCATACTGGAAGCGCTTCACTCGACCTCAACCCAACGAACGACTATCAGCGCGGCACAGATTTCTCCGTCGAATTGACCGGGCAGGTCAACGTCCCGGCAGATGCGGCGCGTCCCGAACTCAGTTGGTACGATCATCTCAACGTCGCCGCCGACACCACGCTCAAGGTGGAAGTGACGACCGATGATGGCTTGAGTTGGGCATCCATCACAACCTTCACATCCGCACATAACAGAAGCGATTGGATTCAACGAAGCGCTTCACTTGAGTCTTTCAAGGGGCAGACCATTCGCATTCGCTTCCGCGCGGTGCAGGGTTCGGCGTGGACGAAGGATACCTGGCGGCTGGATGATATTTCGATTGGCGAACACCAGTCTCCGCTGCAGGGCAACTTCCCGTTCACTGCGGACCTGGAAACTGGTTCGGCAGACTGGCAGTTGAGCGGACAGTGGGCATTGACCGAAACCGAATCACATTCCGCCACACACGCCTGGTCGTTGAACCCGACCAACGATTATCAGCGCAGTACCGATTTCAGCCTCGCGTTGACCACGGCAATTACCATCCCGTCAGACGCAGTGCGCCCCGAACTCAGCTACTATGACCGCTTGAACATCGCTTCGGATACCACGCTGACGATTGAAGCCTCCACCGATGACGGGTTGACCTGGACGCCGATCAAATCGTACACCTCCGCATACAACCGCTCCGATTGGATTTTGCGCCGCGCTTCATTGGACGCATACAAAGGACAGACCCTCCGCCTGCGCTTCCGCGCCGCGCAGGGTTCTTCATGGACGAAGGATGTTTGGGTTTTGGATGATATTCATATCGGCGAACATGCCGCCGCGCCCGCGCTCGCCTATCCATTTAGCGATGGGCTTGAGAACGGTTTTGCAAATTGGGAGTTCGACGGGCAGTGGTCGCTGGGCAGCCTTGAAACACATACTGGAAGCGCTTCACTCGACCTCAACCCAACGAACGACTATCAGCGCAGTACGGATTTCTCCGCCGAACTGACCGGGCAGGTACAGGTCCCGGCAGATGCGGCGCGTCCCGAACTCAGTTGGTACGATCATCTCAACATCGCCACCGACACCACGCTCAAGGTGGAAGCGTCCACCGATGATGGCTTGAGTTGGGCATCTATCGCAACCTTCACATCTTTACATAACAGGAGTGATTGGATTCAACGAAGCGCCTCACTCGAAGCCTTCAAGGGACAGACCATCCGCATCCGCTTCCGCGCCGCGCAAGGTTCCGCGTGGACGAAGGACACCTGGCGGCTGGATGATATTTCGATTGGCGAACACCAGTCTCCGACGCAGGGCAACTTCCCGTTCACTGCGGACCTTGAAACTGGTTCGGCAGACTGGCAGTTGAGCGGCCAGTGGGCGTTGGTTGAAACCGAATCCCATTCCGCCACACACGCGTGGTCGTTGAATCCAACCAATGATTACCAACGCAACACAGATTTCAGTCTCGCGTTGAACACAGCAATTACCATCCCGGCAGACGCAGTGCGTCCCGAACTCACATACTTTGACCGCTTGAACATCGCTTCGGATACCACGCTGACGATTGAAACCTCCACCGATGACGGGCTGACCTGGACGCCGATCAAATCGTACACCTCCGCATACAACCGCTCCGATTGGATTTTGCGCCGCGCTTCATTGGATGCATACAAAGGACAGACCCTCCGCCTGCGCTTCCGCGCCGCGCAGGGTTCCGCCTGGACAAAGGATACCTGGCTGATAGACGACATCCGCGTTGGCGAACGCCTCGTTATGCCCGCGCTGGGTTTCCCCTATCAGGATGCGATTTCCGGCAACTCAGGCTTCGGAAATTTTGAACCCGACGGTCAATGGGCGATTGCCGCAAACAGCGGTCACGGCGATGGCTTCGCCTGGTCGCTCAACCCCACGAACGATTACCAGCGCAGCACAGATTTCTCGCTTGAATTGAGTGGGCAGATCGCGATCCCATCCGATGCAATACGCCCCGAACTCACTTATGATGACCGCCTGAACATCGCCTCCGATACCACGCTCAAAGTGGAAGCGTCCACCGATGATGGCATCACTTGGGCGGCGATTGCCACATTCAATTCATCCTACAACCGCGCGGATTGGGCATTGCGCCGCGTATCATTGGATGCCTTCAAGGGTCAATCCATCCACATCCGCTTCCGCGCAGTGCAGGGTTCCTCGTGGACGAAAGACGTTTGGATGCTGGATGCCATCCGCATCGGCGAACGACAAACGCAACCCATCGCCTTCCCCTTCGAAGACCTGATCACTGACCCACTGATCACTGATCACTGGCTCCCCGACGGCCAATGGGTCATTATAGATACCGCAGGCAACGGCGACACCTTCTCATGGTCGTTGAACCCAACCAATGATTACCAGCGCAGCACAAATTTTGCGCTCACGCTCAATGGCGGAGTCGCCCTGCCTGCGGACGCGACAAATCTCAAACTCAGTTACTCTGACTGCTTCACGCTGGCATCGGACACCACTGCTTATGTTGAAATCTCGACAGATGATGCGTTAACCTGGACGACAGTATCCACATTCAAGGCAGCCAACAACACAACCACCTGGACTCAGCGCGAAGTGTCTCTCTCATCCTACGCGGGGCAAACCGTCCTGATCCGCTTCCGCGCCGCGCAAGGCGCCTCGTGGACGAAAGACCTATGGCAGTTGGACGATATCCGCATCAACGGCGACCTCGCGCCTACCGCCACCCCCACCGCTACCGCAACACAGACCTCCACACCTACGCCTTCAGCAACTGCCACCATGCCGCTTGACACTTCGACCGCTACCGCGACCGAAACTTCGACACCAACTGACACCTCGACACCCATTGACACCTTGACGCCTACAGCGACTGAGACGCCCGCCGAAACTTCGACACCTACTGACACTTCGACCGCTACCGCGACCGACACCTCGACACCAACTGAAACACCCACCGAAACTTCGACACCCACCGAGACCTCAATACCAACCGAGACTCTGAACCCTGAAACTCCAACACCCACTCCGACCGAGCTTGGCGCGCTTCCTGGCAATGTCTCTCTGATCAATTTCAACTTCCCCGCCCTGCCTCAGTTCAAGGCAGATGCACCTGTTTCATTCCTGCAGCAGCAAAACACTACGGTCACCATCAATTATGAATATGATCCGCTCTACCGGCTGACCTCTGCGGATTACTCCACAGGAGATACCTATCATTACGCCTACGATTCCGTTGGCAACAGGTTGACTCAGGAGAGCATGGTCAAAGGTCTAACGTCGAATGTCAGTTATCAGTATGATTCTGCGAATAGACTCACCACCGCAGGCGGACAAGCCTATACTTTTGATGCAAACGGCAATCTCTTGAATGACGGACAGAACACCTACGCATACGATTCCGCCAATCGGCTGAGTTCAGTGAGCAGTGGTCAGTCAACAGTGAGCAGTTATCAGTATAGCGGACTTGGCGATAGGCTCTCGCAAGATGGGGTCAATTACACACTTGACCTCAATGCTGAATTAACTCAAGTGTTGAGTGATGGAACAAACACCTACACTTATGGGCTTGGAAGAATCTCGCAAACCAATACCAATACAGAATATTTCCTGGGAGATGCTTTGGGAAGCGTAAGACAACTCGTCAACAATGCTGGTGAAGTCACACTGACAAAATCTTATGATCCGTATGGAAATGTGGTATCCAGTACCGGAAGCGGATCTAGTGCGTATGCCTACACAGGCGAGCAACAGGATGCGAGCGGGTTAACATATTTAAGGGCCAGATATTACAATCCGCTGGATGGACGTTTCATAAGCCGCGATACTTGGGATGGTAATTACAACTCACCACAATCTTTGAATCGCTGGAACTATGTAGGAGGAAATCCCGTTAATCTTACTGACCCATCGGGTAGATTTCCTGAATGGTGCAAGTCAATGGGAGATAGAATTCAGTATGAAGATTGTGTTCGCAGGCATTACGGCCTCTCAGCGTCAATTTATCATCAAGTAATGCCACCAGATCAGCAAGGAGGCACTTCAGGTTGCTGGAACGGCCCGGTTGCATATAAAGCGCCAGGGTATTTGGAGGGTTATTCTATTGCTTTTAGCTTTGGGGCAAGCTATAGCCGCGGCACAGAGTTGGTTTTCGATTTTGGCACGATGGAAAAAGGCTTATTTAATTATGAAACCGCAGGAATAACAATAGAAGCGGGTATTTCTGTCATGGAATATCATGGTGTTATTGCCGGATTCAATAACATAGATACAATTGACAGTAAATATAAAGGCTCATATATGTTCTTTGGCGGCGGAGTCAATACAGGATTTCCAGGCCTTAATCTTGGAGTAGGTGCAGTCGGTTTTGCATCGTTTGACGGAGAACTTAGAGGTGTTTCAGAATATTACAGCATTGGTGGAGGTGTAAGTCTCATCCCAGGTCTTAGCCTTGCAGGGGGCGTTGGTATAAGCAACTGGCATCCAGGCTATCAGAAGCAAAGTTATATACTAAATGACGGAAGAGCAAACTTACCACTTTTAATACAAGACATAACACTTGATCCTGATTCGCCTGCAAGGGTGCCTGTTCCGTCAAACCTTGTAAAGATGTTAGGTATTGAGCTCGCAACCTATTATTCATGGATCTATGACGAGATACATGTTAATTCGAAATAGGAAATTGCTGATGAAGTCAAACAATTCAATAATGCACTTTATAGCTTTGGTTGTTCTGGTAATAATCATTGGAGTGTTTTTTGTATTCTCCTTATTGAATAGACAAACGTCCCCATGGGGGCCGGTATTACCAAACCGTCAATCACCAATTCCTGAATTGTGGGTCCGCCAAGGCATTTACATCGAACCGGATTATCAGTCACTGCTAATGGCAGTGGAGGATAAGTTGATATTTATTGGAAGCAATGCGCCTGATAATGATCCATTCCATGTAATTGCCATTGATAAAAATACAGGAAGTATCATTTGGCAATATGGTAATGGCAATGAAACCAGTTTAGCCGCTTCAGTACCACTAGTATTTGTTGGCGGAGTTGGGGAAGTCACTGCACTTGACCTTGATAACGGCAAGATAGTGTGGTCAACAAATTTACCTTTTACGCGCAGTGTAACCAAACTACTTGTCCAAGATAACATACTTTACGTTGATACTGTTAGCGAAAATCACTTTCTCTTAGAAACGGAAACCGGTAAAATCCTTCAAACAATTAGCTATAGTGAGAGTGAAAATGTACCGACTTGGAGTGATCATAAAATGAATCTTGAGTTCGCTGGAAATATTATGTATTTTCAGAAACAAACAGGTTTACCCAGTGGTGAAGTAGATATTATTGCTATTGATAAGCTTACTGGCAATCAGCTTTGGAGTTCAGGTGTGCCTGCTGCTACTCGGATTGCAGCAAACTCATTTGGGGTTTATGTACTTACCTTGGAGGGGAAGTTATTAAGATTCGACCCTGCAAATGGCTCTAGTAGTGAGTTGATGCAGTTTACACCTCCTCCAATTCAAAACTATTATTCAGAAAGAGGAACTGCCTGGAAACTTGGATATTATGTAGCTGTTGACACTAATAATCAATTGATATTTGTGTATTTTGAAGATAGCGCCCAGTTATTTGCGTACCGATTGCCGATTTCTCCGTAAAATAAAAAATTGATGTTGTGGAGCGAATTCTGCCCGCCAACTCATCTTCCAAAGCGGAGCAGTTGAGTTCAATCATCAGTTATCAGTACAGCGGACTTGGTGATATACTGACAACGGTCATAAAGTAACACTTTCGAATGTCTGGAATTTGAGGGTCAATAAGCTGGCAAGTTCTTGCTTATATTCTCCATCGGTTTTAGCGATACAGCCCACAATAGCTTGCTTAAAGTCTGTGAACATTTCGTAATACTCGGAGTAAAGACACTTCTTCTTGATGAACTTCCACAAGCGTTCAATCAGATTCAAATTGGGCGAGTAAGATGGCAGAAACAGAAGCTCAATGCCCAACGCTGTGGCCAAGTCCACAACGAAGCGGCAATGCTGATAGCGGGCGTTATCCATTATCAGGGTGATGGGTAAACCCGCAAACTCAACTGCTATCTTGCACATCAGCTTTGCCACAGAAAGAGAATTGATATAGGAGTCATTGGTGAAGGTAACGACCTGTAACGTAGTAGCGTGCAAAGCTCCCAAGACGTTGAAGCGTTTGCGACCACTGGACGCTTGAATGAACTGGCGTACAAAGCACCACAGAAAACCGAGAAAGGGTTGCATAACGAAATGAGCCGCATCTACAAAGAACACGTGGCGTTTTCCTTGCCTGGCTTCTTCCAAGCGGGGTTCAAGTTCTTCTTCCAGAAAGGCTTTTTGCTTTTCTGGATCAGCCTTGGAAGGAATGTGCCCGACTTTGAGCCGTTTCAGTTCCAAGTCTTTTTTGAGGAACTTGACCACCTGGGTGGGGCTGCGCCGAATGTCAGTCAGCTTTTCAATCCGTTGAACGGCCTCCTTGATGCTCTTCGCAGGGTGAGCTTCAAACTCCGCTTTCAACTGCTCACGATGGTCATCCAGTTCACTCTTCGGGCGATAGAAATTCAGCGCCTTCAGCGCTTCAATGCCGCCTACCTGGTACATCCGCAAGTAGCCCCGCAGGGTCTTTTGACTGATACCCGCGATGCCCCCAATTTCTTGGTGTTGGTAACCAAGAGCTTTCAAATACACGGCTTCCATGCGCTGGCGAACCCGGGGATGGGGATGATAACGTCGCTCATAATGCAATTGCTCGACCGCTTCCGAACCGAATTCAATCTCGACCATGGTTGCGCTCCTGCTATTTTGTGAGAGTACTCAGAGCGCAAATTATAGTCAAATTCAAGTCTAATCTCTACAGACCACTACATTGTAAATGTTCTTTTATGACCATGCTGAGTATAGATACTGACGATGCGGAAGTCATTCGCGCTTGCGCCGGAGCGGATTGTGAAGACGCGAGCCGTGTCTTCAGCGTTCAAAGTAATGGCGACGTATCCCAGAGTGCGGCTGGCGATGGCTTGGTGAAAGCCGCCGTCTATGCTAATTGCAGCTCATTTGTGTCGTCAGTCACTCGCTCCTTCAACAATGTGACCGGCGGAGCAGTCACCATCGCCAATGGGGCGTCCGCTGGACGGTGTACCCTGGATTTTGGCTTCAACATTAGCAGTCGTTACTGGGTTGCTGCGTCAGTGGGTACTGTGCCTCGCTTTGTCACTTGCACGATAAATGGTGGTAGTAATAACAAGCTTGACTGCTACCGCTTTAGCGACACGGGGGCTGGCGTAAGTGGCACCATCATGGTGACGCTGTACTAGCCAGGGGCCGTCATGTGCAGTGAGAAAGGAAGTGAGCGATGAAGAACCGCACAAAGTGGATCGCCTCCATGGTGATCCTCATACTTGTTCTGGCTTTAACGGTCACCGCCGTCAGCGCCGCCATCCTGTCGTCGAGTTCGTTCCGCATCCCGCGCAACACCATGAGCAGCGCGCAGGCGCCCGGCGGGATTATGTCCTCCGCCAGTTTTCAGCTTGAGGGCGCTTTTGGCGGAATGATTGGGCAAACCGGAGGCGGCGCCGCGAGCGCGCTATGCATCGGGTATATCTGCGAAGGCAGTCACTCCATCTACCTGCCGCTGATCATGCGATGAGCGCCGTAATCGGCCTGAGAAACTACTGATAAAGTGGGCGCGGGTTGGCAACCCTGCGCCCACTTTTGATTCTCACTTGCAAGGCGGCATGAATGTTCGCGGGATGTTTTGCATAGGGTTTGTAAATTATTAACTTCCCTCACCAACTACAGCGCCCCGTCATTCCCCTACGGGGACGATGTGCGAGGAGGGCGTACTTCCCGACGACTGCGAAGCGTGCCTGTGGCAAGCAATCTCCTCGTCGAACAGGGGATTGCTTCCCGAAGGTCGCAACACTCCCTGGCACTGCCCGCCACATCGTCCCGAATCACTTACGGGATGTCCTTCGGGAGGGCAGGTGTGGCGCAGTGCATGTGTGACGGAACTGCGGGAAGTTATTTATTTACAGACCCATAGCGCGGCCTCCAGCCGCAACCAAACCTACCCGTCATTGCGAGGAGGGCGCTCTTCCCGACGAAGCAATCTCCGCGACGTGGATGAGATTGCTTCCCGAAGGTCGCAATGACGGCAGAATCTTCGCGGTTGGCGTAGTTTTCGCGGAGTAATACTATAGTGTGAAGTACAGGCTGTGCGTCGCGCCATGTTTACAGGTAGCAGTTACCCCGATTCTCAGGTAGAATTCGCAACCACCCCCATCCCCCTTTTATCCCCCCATTTCTGAACTTCGAAATGGGGGGACAGAGGGGGGTACACCATGAGACCTTATCCGCCATGAGACGATTAACCTTTTTACTTTTGCTATTTGGCCTGTCCGCCTGCGCGCCGTTTGTGAAAGACGGCCAGCCCAGCGCCGCCTCCACGAACGTTATTTTACAGGACGGACAAACGGTTGGGCAAACCCTGTTGGCGCATGATCGCGGCTTGCAAGGAATAGAGATTTACCTCGGGCCGGAAACCCCGGGAAGCGGCGAGATTCAACTGCACTTGCGCGCCGACCCTCAATCGTCCACCGACTTGGCGGTCAGCGTCCTGGCAGTGCAGTCCATTACCGCGCCCGGCTGGGTTCGCTTTACCTTCCCGCCGCAAAATGATTCGCGCCAGAAAGACTACTATTTGCATCTGAAAATTAAAGGACATGGCAGTGTCCGGGTGGAGACTGCCCTCGGCGACACCTACCTGGATGGGGCCATATACCAAAACAAGAGTCCGCTCGACGCGCAAATGACCTTTCGCCTAGTCTACGATCCCGGACAATTGTTCCTGGGATTATTGGCTCAAGCGGGAAATTGGCTTGGCATTCTGGGGATAGCCATTTTTCTTTTTATCCTGCCGGGCTGGGGACTGCTGGCATTCCTTTGGACAGGCTGGGATGCGCTGGCGTGGGGCGAGAAATCGGGATTGGCGGGCGGCCTGAGCCTGGCGCTTTACCCGTTGCTTTTCCTGTGGACAGACCTGATTGGTTTGCATCTGGGGGCGCTGTATGCCTGGTTGCCGCCATTGGTTGGATTGGGAATCCTCTTGTGGCGGTACCTTCCAACTTGGAAAGCGAAAAAATGGCAGATTT
>Ga0210033_1002129_pt1 | contig 17322 bp, 19 predicted proteins | sample CryGeymeta201501_FD_185465 | JGI IMG/M metagenome (GOLD analysis project Ga0210033, IMG submission 185465) | Groundwater microbial communities from Crystal Geyser aquifers in Utah, USA - Crystal Geyser metaG 2015-01 (SPAdes) (version 2) | ecosystem: Environmental > Aquatic > Deep subsurface >... | reverse complement strand
GCCTGCCCGGGGTCTGGAACGTATCGGTAGAGGCGCTCAAGTACCTGCGTCACTTCCAGCGTAGCAGCTATGCCGAGACCCAGCGGGCGCGTCCCAGTCCGCAGGTCAGGGACGAGGTCGAGGCGCTGATGCAGCATTATGTCACCTATCTGCTCGAACGGGGGTTGAACACGCCTAAATTCCTGCGGCAGGTTACTTGATTTTCCCCATCCAATGTACCCAAGTGACGCCCAGTTGCCGGGCAGCGTTTGCCAGTCGCCGATCAGCGGTCCAGAAATCGCGTGAGTAGTTCAATTCTCTCCTCCCTCATCTGACGCAAATCCTCTACAATGTCAATGTTCAACGGCTTTCCCCGTCTCTGACGCATGGCGGCGCGCAGTTCCTCGGCTTTTTTCATTGCGCGGGCGCGGCGGGTGAATTCATCCTCGACCTTCAATTCCTTCAGACCCAAGTCGAGTGCGCGCCGCGTGACCTCGGCCACGCTGCACCCTTCGGCGCGGGCGATCTCAGCCAGCGCCGCGCCCTGTTCTTCGCGAATGAGCATCTGTACTCGTTTGAGGTTTTCGGTCATGGTGTACCTCCAAACTTATGATACACATGTGTATACATATTGTCAAGGAATGGGGTTCATTTTCAGCCCGCAATTGTTCGAATGCGCTAACTGGCGGGAGGACCCCGGCTTTATCAAGCGGGTGAGAGCGTAGCGCAATGCTGCGCCGCGCCTAACGCATCCTTTTGCCCCAATTCAACACGAACAGCCAGGCCAGGACGAATATCAGTGGATTGAGGCTCCGCCATAGCGCAGACTGGAGCCGCCGCCAGCGGAGCGCGTAGAGGATGTGCCCGAAAAACCAGCGGGCGGTCAGCGTCTGGCCGAGGGGACTTCGCAAAATCCGCCAGTGATAGTCACTGAAAGAAAAATCATCCCTTGTGAACGCAGAGCGGATCGCCCGGGCCGCCACCTGGCCGTAGCCCAGCGCCATGCTGATGCCCTCGCCGAGCAGCGGGTCCGCCCCGGCCGCGTCGCCGACGAGCAGCACGCCGGGAACGGCAAAGGCGTTGAATGGGCTGAACCAGCGGATGGGGTGAGCGTTCACTTCGGCCTCGGCCAGATCGAGTCCGCGCCGCGCCATCTCCTGCGCCAGTGTCTCCTTGAGCGGCGGACGCTTCTCGTCCGCAAAGATATTCATGTCATAGATCCCCCAGCAGCGCATGGGCTGGCCTTTGATCTGCGTGGGGAAATCCCAGGTGTAGCCGGCGATTCCGTCTGGCACGCAGAAGAAGTCGAAGTAGGCGTGGCTCGATGCGTGTCCGTCATTGCGAGGGGTGTTCCCTTCGACAGGCTCAGGGCAGGCTTCCGCCGAAGCAATCTTTTCGGTAACGAGGTGGGGATTGCTTCGGTCGCTACGCTCCCTCGCAATGACAGGTTGGGCGGGGGTAATCACCTCCAACGCCCGCGCCGTGTGGATGGGCGCGTCCGGCAGCACGCAGCGCCGCGTGACGCCATTCGATCCATCCGCGCCGACGACTACCTGCGCCGAGAATGTCCCGGCGTCGGTCTCAACTTCCACGCCTTCGTTAGTGACGTACACACTTCTCACTGTCACCCCCTCTCTAATTTCTATTCTCTTCTCTCTCGCCTTTCCTGCCAGCCACGCGTCGAACTCGTCCCGGCGGATGATGCGCAGAGTATGCTTCCTGGGCATGGAGATCATCAGCCCTTTGCCGGCGAAGTCGAAGTGCGCTGCCTTCACATCTACGTGGGGGACTTCGCTCGAATCCAGCCCAAGGCGCTCGAGGATGATCTCGGCGTCGGCGACCAGTCCGCCGGCGCACAACTTCGCTCGCGGGTGATGCGCCTTTTCGAGGATCAGCGTGCGCGAGATTAGTTCCGGTGCAATCTGTGCCAGGTGCAGTGCGGTGGAGAGTCCCGCCGGGCCGGCGCCGACGATGATGAGGTCGTAGGGGTTGGTTTTCGGCAATGGAATAACCTATGAAAACCACAAAATCCACTCCACAGGTGGCCGCGGCAACTACTCTAAGGACCGTCACGCGTGGCTGGATAACCAAAGTATGGATACCGTACCCGCCTGACCCATGACGGCGTGGACGCATGGCTCGACAAGGAAAGACCATGTGGTGAGCGAAGCGCCGCGCTGAGCCTGCCGAAGCGTCGAACCATCCTCCCAGGCCAGGATTGAGCATTATAATAATGACATAGTTCAGGAGACAGATTATGTTTACCCATATTTCTTACAACCCAGAAGTTCTAAGTGGCAAACCACATATTATGGGAACGCGCCTAAGCATTGAATTTATCCTTGAACTCTTTGCCAGCGGTGCGACAAAAGATGATGTGATCACGGCTTATCCACAATTGACCGCCGAAGCAGTTGAAGAGGCTTTGAAGTATGCCGCGCAATCCGTCAAAAATGAAGTATTGTTGGATGTTAAGGTCGCGGCGTGAAGGCTCTTGATTTCCCCTTGCTTGCGGACGAGAATGTCCATCCCGATGTGATTGAATTTTTACGAGAGGCGGGATTGGACGTTGAGTCTGTCTCTGAACAGGGGAAATTTGGACTTCCAGACACAAAAGTTTTACAACAAGCATCTGAAGCAGACAGAGTCGTTTTGACTCATGACAGTGACTTTGGTGGACTGGCTTTATTAGGCGCAAAATTTGTTGGGATTATCTATCTTCGCCCTGGTCACATTCGAGCAGACTTTACGATGAAAACTTTAGAAGCGATTCGAAATAACGCTCCCGAAGTGACGCCGCCTTTCATTCTCGTTGCAGAGCAGACAGGTGACATTGTGAAAATCAGAGTTCGACAACTGTAATTCATCCTTCATCCTTCTACCTTCATCCTTTCCTATGCGCCCCCTCAAAGTATTCCTATGCCACGCCCATATCATCCCCTTGTGGGACGCGGACCGTGACCCCATGCGCGCACTCTACGCCCGCCTGACCAAAGACGGCGTGGACGCGTGGCTCGACAAGGAAAAACCCTGTGGTGAGCAAAGCGCCGCGCAGAGCCTGCCGTCTCGCACCGGCGTGCCGCCGTTGTTCGCGGCACGAACGGTGTCGAAGCGGCAGTCGAATGGTCGCGTGAAGCGTAAATCGGACGATGGACGATGGACAATGGTCAACGGTCTATCGTCCATCGTCTTTTTCGTAAGGTATAATCTCCTCGCCAATCAAAAATCGTAAACTTGTGCTGAGCTTGTCGAAGCATCGGAAATCGTAAATGCCAAAATCTTCCTTCCAGGAAATCATCCTCAAACTCCAGGACTTCTGGGCCTCCCACGGATGCCTCATCACACAGCCCTACTACACCCAGGTCGGCGCGGGGACGATGAACCCTGCCACCTTCCTGCGCGTGCTCGGCCCCGAGCCGTGGAACGTGGCCTACGTCGAGCCGTCTGTCCGGCCCGATGACGGGCGCTACGGCGAGAACCCCAACCGCTTCCAACTGCATACCCAGTATCAGGTCATCCTCAAGCCCGACCCTGGCAATCCGCAGGAACTCTATCTCGAGTCGCTCAGAGCAATCGGCATTGACCCGCGCCAGCACGACATCCGCTTCGTGGAGGATAACTGGGAACAGCCTGCCATCTCGGCCTGGGGCCTGGGCTGGGAGGTCTGGCTGGACGGGCAGGAGATCACCCAGTTCACCTACTTCCAGCAGGTGGGCGGCGTGACGCTCGACCCCGTCTCGGTGGAGATCACCTACGGCCTCGAGCGCATCCTCATCGCCCTCAACAACGCCCCGGCCATCTGGGATGAAATCTGGGGCGGCGCTGTCACCTACGGCGAAGTCCGCAGGCAGGAGGAGTTCGAGCACAGCAAGTATTATTTTGAAGTCGCCGACGTGCAAGCCATGCGTGAGGTCTTCGAACGTTTCGAGCGCGAAGCCGATGCCTGCCTCGAACACGGACTGGTGCTCCCCGCCCACGATTACGTGCTCAAGTGCTCGCACACATTCAACATCCTCGACACGCGCGGCGCCGTTGGAGTCACGGAACGTCAGGCATTTTTCAGACGAATGCGCGAACTGGCGCGGCGGGTGGCGCTGGCGTATCTTGAGCAGCGCAAGGAGCTTGAGTATCCACTGCTCAAAGAAAGTCAAACGTCTAAAGTCGAACGTCGCGTATCAACAGGACGTTTGACGTTCGACATTCGACCTGCTGACTTTTTACTTGAAATTGGAACTGAGGAACTACCGGCTGGGGATGTGGACTCGGCTCACGCGCAGCTTCTAACCCGCGTCCCGGCCCTGCTCGATGAGCTTCATCTCACCCATGGCGGCATCCGCATCTTTTCGACCCCGCGCCGGTTGGCCGTTTTCGTGGACTCTTTATCCCCCCGGCAGCCTGACCGCGAAGAGCTGGTCAAGGGCCCGCCCGCGGACAAGGCCTTTGTAGGACAAATTGCCAATTTGTCCTACACCCCCGCCGCGCTCGGTTTTGCTAGAAAGAACGGCGTCGAGCCTTCCGCCCTCGAAGTCCGCGAACAGGATGGCGGCAAGTACGTCTTCGCGGTTGTCAAGCAAAAGGGACGCCCGACGCCCGAAGTGCTGGCGGAAGCCTTGCCGAAGTTGGTGGAAAGTATCAAGTTCGACAAGTCCATGCGCTGGAACGACGCGGGCGTGGCTTTCTCGCGTCCCATCCGTTGGCTGGTGGCGCTGCTCGGCGAGACAGTCATCCCGTTCGAATACGCGGGTGTCGTTTCAGGCAACGTCACGCGCGGACTGCGCCCCTACGGCTCGCCTGAAATCGAAATCAAATCTGCTGACAAATACTTCGCTGTCATCAAGAATGCTGGCATCCTCTTGGATACCGAAGAACGCAAAGCCTCCATCGTCGAACAGGTCAAACAGGCTGCGGCCCTGGTCGGCGGCGAAGCCATCCTTGACGATGCCTTGCTCGCCGAAGTGACCAACCTGGTCGAAATGCCCACCGCCGTGATGGGCGGATTCGATCCCGAATTCCTGCAACTGCCGCGCGATGTTTTGATCTCGACAATGAAGAAGCATCAACGGTATTTCCCAGTCGAAAGGAACAAGTCAAGAGTCGAAGGTCCAAAGTCAAAGGTCGCGGACTCCTCGACTTTAGACCTTCGACCCTTCGACAGGCTCAGGACAACGCCTTCGACCCTCCTGCCTTACTTCATTGCAGTCAGGAATGGAGATGATTTTCATATAGACATAGTGAGAGAAGGCAACGAACACGTCCTCGGCGCGCGCTTTTCGGATGCAGACTTTTTCGTCCGCGAAGACCTCAAGCACAAGCTGGAGGATTTCCGCCCGCGCCTGGGCACACTCATCTTCCAGAAGAAACTCGGCTCGATGCTCGATAAATCCGAGCGCATGTCCAAACTCGCCGATGAACTCGCGCACATGCTTAGCTTGGATGAGAAACAGACCTTCGACCTTCGACGTGCGACTTTCCTCGCCAAGGCTGATCTGGTCACCAAGATGGTAGTCGAGATGACTTCTTTACAAGGTGTGATGGGTTGCGAATATGCCCTGCGCTCCGGCGAAAGCCAGGCCGTTGCCGAGGCGATTGGCGAGCAGTACCAGCCTGTCCCCAAAACCAAGGCTGGCCTGGCCGTCGCCCTCGCTGACCGCCTTGACTCGCTCGCCGGTCTCTTCGCCGCGGGACTGGCGCCCACTGGCGCAAAAGACCCCTTCGGTCTACGCCGCGCCGCGATTGGCGTCCTCCAGCCGTTGATCGAACAGGACATTTCGTTCGATTTGCGCGCCGCACTGAAGTCCGCCTCCGCGCTGGAGCCCATCCCAGTCAGCGACGAGATTCAGGCGCAGGTGCTGGAGTTCATCCTCGGGCGTCTGCGCGCCTTGCTGATTGATTCTGGCTACAAATACGATGTGGTGGATGCGGTCTTAGCTGCCCAGGGTCACGATCCAGCTCGCGCTTCCCGCGCTGTGCGGCAGTTATCGGCCTGGGTTTCTCGCGCTGATTGGCATACCATTTTGCCTGCCTATGCGCGCTGCGTCCGCATCATCCGCTCGGCGGGAGTGAGCAGTGATCAGCCTGCCCTGAGCCCCGTCGAAGGGTTATCAGTTATCAGTGATCAGTTGCTGGTTGAAAAGGAAGAAAAGAAACTTTACCAGGCCATTCAGCAATCCTCGATCAGCCATCCGCAATCCGTGAATGAATTCCTGGACATCGTCGTCCAACTCATCCCAGCCATCAACGCCTTCTTCGATAAGGTGCTGGTCATGGCAGAAGACGAGGCGCTCAGGGCAAATCGCCTCGCGCTGGTTGGACAAATTGCCAATTTGTCCAATGGGATTGCGGATTTGAGCAAACTTGAAGGATTCTAAAAAGCGTCATGCGCCTCGTTGCATTCAACTATATCTTTGACAAAGACAATATTCTGCGAATTCGTTTTGAATTGGATCGCGGGCAGGTGTTGTCGTTTGTGGCACAGTTGGAATGCCTTTTTGAAGATTCTGGGTGGTTGCCGGTTATTCGCTATGACACCGCGCATGGATTTGCTCACCGTGATACAATGCGAACAAACGAAGAAACCGAGAAGACCGAGATCCCTGTTCGCAATTACAAGGAGGGTTTGAATTACGCAATTGACGATATAAAAGCCAACTGGCAGACATATCGTTGGAGGTACGAAGAATGGTTGAAAAAATGAAATCAGATATAGCCGAGCGAAATATCACCCTGCTCGGGCAACTCATGGAATACCTGCTCGACCACCCAAAGGTATTTGACGTTCTACCCGACGATTTTGAATTGGTAATTCTGCCCGAGGATGATCCAGAAATCGTTTTGTATAACCTTGAATTGCTAAAGAGACACGGCAGGCAGGATAAACCGATTGTCTTGGCGCGGGTTAAATCCAGCGCGGAAAAGATAACCTCGCAACCGAGCATTTTTGTGCCAGTCGCGGCATAAAATTCCATGCCCAGGAGTTCCATTTCAAAAACCGATTCACTTGAAAAAAGGGGTGAATTCTGGGACAGGCACGATTTTACTGGTTACGATGACTCCAACGCGCCCGACATTGAATTTGATGTAACGATTGCAATTCCCATCTAACTGGACTTGCTTTAGCTTATGAACCCGTTTTCTCACAGAAAATGGGTTCTTTTGTTATGCGGCTTGCGCCCTCCCCCCTCCGCGTCTATAATTCACTCATCCCTGCTTACTTGTGTACTTGTCTACCTGAACTTGTGTACCTGTCTACCTGATACCTCCACCCCATGTCCCAAATAGACGAAATCAAATCCCGCATTGACATCGTTGACCTGATCTCCGAATCGGTCAAGCTGCGCCGCGCCGGGAAGAACTTCTCCGGCCTGTGCCCCTTCCACACCGAGAAGACGCCCTCGTTCATTGTCTCGCCCGACCGGCAGACCTGGCGCTGCTTCGGGCAGTGCGGCGAGGGCGGCGATGTCATCTCCTTCGTGATGAAGAAGGAAGGCTGGAATTTCGGCGAAGCGCTGCGTTCCCTGGCCGAGCGCGCCGGGGTCAAGCTGGAACCCTACAGGGCGCAGAAGCCGGAAGAAAAAGAAGAGCACGAACGCCTGCGCGCCCTGCTGGAAGAGGCGGTGACTTTCTACCGCCACCAACTGGTCAACACGCCTGCTGGAAAATTGGCCCTGGACTACCTGCACGAGAAGCGCCGCCTGAGCGACGCGGCACTCGAGACCTTCGGCCTGGGTTACGCGCCCGATTCGTGGGACGCCGCCCTCAAGCATTTCACCGCCAAAGGTTACAGCGAACAAGAACTCATTGACACGGGCCTGCTCACCGTCCGCGAAGACCCCCCTGATTCACGCATCACGCATCACGCATCACGCACCTACGATAGATTCAGACATCGAATAATGATTCCCATCCGCGACGAGCAGGGCCGCATGGCCGGCTTCGGGGCGCGCATCCTCGATCCCAACGATGTGCCCAAGTTCCTCAACTCGCCGGATACGGTTCTCTTCAGCAAGAGCCGCCTGCTCTACGGCCTGGATCGGGCGCGCAAGCCCATCCGCGCGGCTGACCAGGCGGTCATCGTCGAGGGCTACATGGACGTGATCGCCCTGCACCAGGCCGGCTTCGAGAACGTCATCTCGCCGATGGGCACCGCGCTGACCGAAGGCCAGTTGCGCCTGCTCAAGCGTTTCAGCCGCCGCATCGTGCTGGCCCTCGACCCGGACGCCGCCGGTCAGGCCGCCGTGCTGCGCGGGCTGGATGCCGCCCGCCAATCCCTCGACCGCGAAGGCGAGATCAGCTTCGACGCGCGCGGCTTGCTGCGGCACGAGTCGCGCCTGCAGGCCGACCTGCGCGTGGCATCCATGCCAGACGAGCTCGACCCGGACGAGATCGTCCAGCGCGACCCAGAGCAGTGGAAGCAGCTTATCGAGCAGGCCCAGCCCATCGTCGTTCATGTAATGGAGACGTTGGCTGTTGGGCGTGACCTGGAGGATGCCAAGGTCAAAGCCGACATCTCGGCCCAGGTGTTGCCCCTGATCGAAGACCTCCCCAATCCGGTCGAACGCGATGCCTATCGCCAGCGACTGGCGCGCTTCTTACGGGTAGACGAACGCGCTTTGATCGGCGCGCAGGCCAGAGGTCCGCGGGCGAGGCGGCCCAGGCCGCGTGCCGAGACCCTGGCTCAGGAGCAGGCTGCCGTGACAACGAATACCGTCGCCGCGCTGCCCCATTCGTTGTCCCCGTCTCACCGGATCGAGGCCCATCTCTTGGGCCTCCTGCTGCGCCGCCCCGGCCTGCTCTACCGTCTCGACCGCGACTTGCAGGAATCCGCCTTGAGCCGTCTCTCGCCGGAAGATTTCGAGTATACTGACCATCAGGTGCTCTTCCGCCTGGTGCGCCAGTCGCTCGAACAGGACGCCGCCGACGCCGACCAGTACCTTCACCAGAACCTGCCGCCTGCGCTGGCCGACCTGACCGACGAACTGCTGGCGAATTCGTTGTCGCTCGACTCGCTGGATGACCGTCTGCTGGAGGATCTTTTCCGCGGTGTGATCAAGATCCGCCGCCTCGGGCTGGACGAGAGCATCAACCAACTGCGCTTCTTGCAAGAGGACGCGCAGCAGCAAGGCGACCTGCGCGCGGCCTCTTATCTGGAAATGGTGTCGCAATACCGGCGTTCCCGCAATGCCCTGGATCAGGCCAGCCAGAAACTGAGCGAACGCCGCCAGGAGTGATTGAAGAGCCGTAAGGGTGCTATGCCTCGCAAGACGAAACCCATGACAACGAATGCTCCGCGGCCTCGCATGCCGCGCCGCCCGCAAGGCGGCTCGCTGCCTGAACCCGAAGCCAGGTCGGGCAGGCAGGCTGATTCCATGCCTGAAGCCGAACCGGTCGAGGCGGAGCTGGACGAAGAGCTGGAACTGGAGGAAGAGACCGAGCCGGAGGTGAGCGAACTCCTCCCCATCAGCGAGGAAGTTGCCGATCTGAGCGTCGAAGAGCCGCTCGACTTGAGCATCCCGGCGCTGGCCGTCGAGCTATCCGAGGACCCGGTGCGCCTGTACCTGCGTGAGATCGGGCAGGTGAAGCTGCTGGACGCGGATAGCGAGTTCCGCCTGGCGACGATGATCGAAGCCCGCCGCCTGATCCTGACCCTCGGCCGCCGCCGCGCGAAAGGACGCCGCGCCGAGTCCAAAGAGATCACGATCTACCACGGCGTGATGGGCGAGCTGCGCACCGCCTGGGGCCGGATGCAGGAAGATGCCAGACGCCTGGGCGCCGGCCTGCCAGACGCGGCCCTGATGCTGGCCGAAGCCCAGATGCTCCACCAGACGTGGGAGACCGAAACCCCGTCCTACCTGCGCTCTTACCTGGAGAGCGAGATGTGGGGCAAGGACCCCTTGTGGGACAGTCTGGTCGGCCATACGTTCAATGTCTACCTGTCTTTCTATACTTTGCCAGAGGGATTCGGCCAGTGGCTGTTCAACCACCTGCACAGCCATAATGCTTTACCCGCCCAGCGCACCCTGTACCGCAACCTGCCCGATGAAGCCGTGCTCGAGCGCGAGATCGAGAACATCCGCCTGCGCACGGAGGAGGCCAGCGCGGCCATCATCCGCGCCAACCTGCGGCTGGTGGTCAGCGTGGCCAAGCGTTACCTGGGACGCGGCATCTCGTTCCTCGACCTGATCCAGGAGGGCAACTTGGGCCTGCTGCGGGCGGTCAACAAGTTCGACCCGCGCCGGGGCTACAAGTTCAGCACCTACGCCACCTGGTGGATCCGCCAGTCCATCAACCGCTCGATTGCCGAGCAGGCTCGCACCATCCGCATCCCGGTGCATTTGTTCGAATCCATCACCCGCATCCTGCGCATCCAGCGCGCCCTGACCCAGCAACTGGGCCGCGAGCCGACCAACGAGGAGCTGGCCCTGGAGGTGGGTTACCTGTCTCCAGCGGACGTGCAGGCCATTTTGCGTTCCAAAGCCGAGGAGACGCCGCTCGACCCGCTGGTGCAGCGTCATTGGGATCTTGCCACCCTGAAAACAGACCGCGTCTTGCGCTCGTCGGAGGAACCCGTCTCGCTGGAGGGGCCGGTGGGGGACGAGGATTCCAGTCAATTGGGCGATTTCATCGAAGACGTGGACGCGTTGGAGCCGCTGGACGCCGCCTCGCGCGAGATGCTGCGCGAGCAAGTGCAGCGCGCCTTGGCCGGCCTCTCCGAGCGCGAGCGCCAGGTGCTGGAGCTGCGCTTCGGCCTGGTGGATGGCAAGGATCACACGCTGGAGGAGGTCAGCCGCTACTTCAACGTGACGCGCGAGCGCATCCGCCAGATCGAGGCCAAGGCGCTGAGGAAATTGAGGCATCCGACACGGAGCAGGCATTTGAGGGATTATTTGGGATGAACTGCTTTTTTCTAAAAACAAGGATTGCAACTCCATGAATCTTGACAAATTCATGGAGTTTGACTACGAGTTCAAGTGGTCGTTGACTAAGGTCGTGATGCCGCCCAAAAACTGGATAAGCGCTTATCCGGAAGCGGAATTCAAAGTCGTTCATCCCAACGATTACTTGGAATTTGTGATGCCAGGTTGAGGTCGAGATGCTACGGAAACACCCGGCGCGGTGCAGGCATTTGAGGGATTATCTGGGGTAGTTTCTTCTATATGGGAGGGCAAAATGCCAAAGGTAGATAACGTAGGTTTTAGTGAAAGCACTGTTCAAAAAGTTGAGGTGTTGTCAAGAATTTTGGATATGCATCTTCAAATTACACAAGCCGTCATTAGGAGGCATCCTGCCTTTCGACAGTGTTATCGATATGTGGATGCTACAGCAGGGAAAGGCCTTTCGCCTGCGGACGCAAAAATTTCAAAGGTTGCATCATTCAAACCTCCTACATGGTCTGGCGTTAGCCTTATAAAAGATGAAAAGCTTCTTGGAAGCCCGTTGGTATTTCTCAATGTTGTTCATTCGGAAAAAGTCAAGATTGCATTCCAGGCAGATTTAGTTGAGCGCGAGGAAACAAATAAGCAAGAGCTGCAAAACACTGTTGCGGAATACTGCCGTGAGAATGGATGGGGCGATTGTGGAGAAAGAGTAAAGTTCCATCTTGGTTGTTATCAGGACGTTATACCTAAACTTTTAAAAGGCGTAAGCGATAAGGAGCTAGGGTTGTTTTATGTTGATCCTTCTGGTGACTCCCCGGATTTTGAGTTGATAAGCCAGATAGCCAAATTTCGTCCCAGGATGGAAATTTTACTTTATCTTTCAGCTACAAATCTCAAGCGGGAACAAACTGGCAAGCACTTGTCTGATTATATGATCGAAATGGGAAAGGCATATTGGCTAATAAGGAAACCGGCCAAAGGTGACAAGCATCAGTGGACATTTTTATTGGGTAGTAGCTGGGATAAGTTTAAAGATTATAAGAGAATCGATTTTATGCGACTCGACTCCGATGAAGCACAAGTATTTTTCCCAAAGTTAAATTTATCGGCAAAGCAAAGGATGGCAGAAAAACAGCCACCACTTTTCAAAGAATAGACAAACACGAACATTCGTGCTAATATAACCCTGACTTTTATTGGTATCTTCATCTCAGGAGGAGAGATGTCAACTCATTCCGGCATCGAGTGGACCGAATCCACCTGGAATCCCCTCACCGGCTGCACCAAGATTAGCCCTGGCTGCAGTCGATGTTACGCCGAGCGCATGGCGAAACGATTGCAGGCCATGGGCCAGCCAAACTATGCCAATGGCTTCAAGCTGGCCATGCACGAGCACGCACTGGAAAAACCGCTGGAATGGAAGACGCCGCAGGTTGTGTTCGTCAACTCGATGAGCGACCTGTTCCACAAAGATGTACCGGTGGAGTTCATCCAAAAGACGTTTGACGTGATGCGGAGGGCGTACTGGCATCAGTTCCAGGTGCTGACCAAACGCTCCGAGCGCCTGCTGGAACTCGATGGTTGCCAACAGCGCAACCACTTTGGTTGCCAACAGCGCAACCACTTTGGTTGCCAACAGCGCAACCACTTTCCGCAAATCGAATGGCCGGAGAATGTCTGGATGGGCGTCAGCGTCGAAAATCAAGATTACACTTTCCGCATTGACCATTTGCGGCAGACCGGCGCGAAGGTGAAATTCCTGTCGCTGGAGCCGCTTTTGGGGCCGCTGCATCTTCTTGATCTTGGCGGTATAAATTGGGTTATCGTCGGTGGGGAATCCGGCCCTGGCGCTCGACCGATACAGGAAAAATGGGTCAAAGAGATTCGTGACCAATGCCTGACAGTGAAAGTGCCATTCTTTTTCAAGCAGTGGGGCGGCGTGAGAAAGAAGCAAGCGGGCCGAAGCCTTGAAGGCCGCACTTGGGATGAAATGCCCGTAAACTTGACTCCGGCAAGAGCATAAACTTCGAGAGCGATGCACCCCATCGCTCTCAATCAATAGGGAGGGGATGACATAAATCACATATTCAACGTCTTATATTACTTTCTTCGCCCCAACCATATTGTGAAAATTTACGCTCAAAGGATCTTGTGATATACTTTCGTGCCAGTGCGTTGGCTAGCGCTTTTCAAGGAGATTATATGCTGCTCGAATACGCTGCGATTGCCACCTTCATAATTGTCACTGCCGCCATCGGGTTTATCGCCATTGGCCTGGGGATGTTATTCGGCCCGCAGCACCCAACCAGTCGCAAGGCGATGCCGTATGAATCCGGCATGGATCCCATCGGCCCCGGCACGCGCCGGATGCCGGTGCGATTCTACCTCACCGCCGTCCTGTTCATCCTGTTCGACATCGAAGTGGTATTCTTCCTGCCCTGGGCAATCGTCTTCCGCCAGTTGGGGCTTTTTGGCCTGGTCGAAATGCTCATCTTTATCGTTATTTTACTGGTAGGCTATGTTTACGCCTGGAAGAAGGGGGCATTGGAATGGGAATAGAGCAGAAACTTGGCAACATGGGGGTTGTCACCACCACGCTGGAGGGGGCGGTCAACTGGAGTCGCACCAACGCCATGTGGCCGCTGTCCTTCGGTCTGGCTTGCTGCGCCATCGAGATGATGGCGGCCCAGGCCTCGCACAACGACATGAGCCGCTTTGGGATGGAGCTGATGCGCCCCTCGCCGCGCCAGTCGGATCTGATGATTGTCGCCGGGCGCGTCTCGCGCAAGATGGCGCCCGTCCTGCGCCGCCTGTACGACCAGATGCCTGAACCCAAGTGGGTCATTTCGATGGGTGACTGCGCTTCGTGCGGCGGCGTTTTCAATAACTATGCCATCGTGCAGGGGGTGGACGAGGTGGTGCCGGTGGATGTCTACGTGGCCGGCTGCCCGCCGCGCCCCGAGGCGCTCATCCACGGCATCGTCACGCTCTACGAAAAAGTGCGCGGCATGAAGTTCGCCGAGACGAAATAGATCACCACAAAGGGCACGAAGTTTCACGAAGGAGAAAAAAGAAAAACCTTCGTGAAAATTCGTGAGATTCGATGCAAAGAGTTTTTATGGACAAGAAACTGCAAACCATCGTCCAGAAACTGGAACAAGAATTCGGTGCAACCGCCAACGAAACTCGCGGCGAGGTGAGCCTGGTCATCTCGGCGAAAAAAATTGTCGCCGCGTGCCAGCAGGTTCAGGGTCAAGGCTTCGAGCTGCTTTCCACCATGACGGCTGTGGATTACTGGCCGCAGGAAAATCCGCGTTTCCATGTCGTCTATGAGTTCACCTCGGTCTCCAAGAACCTGCGCCTGGAAATCCGCGTCCCCGTGCCGGGAATTAATCCAAGCCTGCCGACCATTTCCAACATCTACCGCAATGCCAACTGGCGCGAGCGCGAGCTGTGGGATATGTTCGGCATCCGCTTCGAGGGTCATCCCGACCTGCGCCGCATCCTGATGCCCGCCGATTGGGAAGGCCACCCGCTGCGCAAAGATTATCCGCTGGGTTACGAGGAGCCGCAGTTTACCTTTAATTTTGAAGAGATTGATTTGCGCAAGCCGTACGCCAAGGAATGAAACGTGGAATGCAGACTTCAATCTGCTTTTTTTTACGGACTGAAGTCCGCGATCCGATCTGCACCATATGCGAAGGAATGAAAAGCGGAATGCAGACTTCAGTCTGCTTTTTGCGGACTAAAGTCCGCGATCCGATCTGTACCATATGCGAAGGAATGAAAAGCGGAATGCAGACTTCAGTCTGCTTTTTGCGGACTAAAGTCCGCGATCCGATCTGTACCATGAGGCATTCAGTCTGTTTTTTACGGACTGAAGTCCGCGATCCGATCTGTACCATGAGGCATTCAGTCTGTTTTTTACGGACTGAAGTCCGCGATCCGATCTGCACCATATGCGAAGGAATGAAAAGCGGAATGCAGACTTCAGTCTGCTTTTTGCGGACTAAAGTCCGCGATCCGATCTGTACCATGAGGCATTCAGTCTGTTTTTTACGGACTGAAGTCCGCGATCCGATCTGCACCATGAGGCATTATGACTGATCTGCAAGAAGTGACCGTTGACGACCTGAAGCATCTTGTCTCCGAGCGCGCCATCAGCGGCGAGACCGTGCTGCTCAACATGGGGCCGCAGCACCCCTCGACTCACGGCGTGCTGCGCCTGCTGCTCGAACTGGATGGCGAGATCGTCGTCAACTGCATTCCCGACATCGGCTTCCTGCACACCGGCATCGAGAAGAACATGGAAGCCAAAACGTATCAAAAGGCCGAGGTGATGACCGACCGTCTGGACTACCTCAACACGGTCGGCAACACCCTGGCTTATTCGCTGGCCGTCGAAAAACTGCTGGAATTAGACGTGCCTCCCCGCGCCCAGGCCATCCGCGTCATCCTGGCCGAACTCCAGCGCATCGCCTCGCACCTGGTGTGGATCGCCTCCTCGTCCCTCGACTTGGCGGCGATGTCGGTGTTCCTCTATGCCTTCCGCGAGCGCGAGATGGTGATGGACATCCTTGAACTATGCTCCGGCCAGCGCATGATGACCACCTACATCCGCCCCGGCGGGTTGTGGCGGGATGTGCCGGTCGAGTTCGAGGCTGCTGTACGGGACTTCCTCGAGGTCATGCCGGCGCGCGTTGACCAGTACGAGGCCCTGCTGACCAGGAATCCGCTCTTCCTCGACCGCACGCTGCAGATCGGCGTGCTCACGCGTGAAAATGCACTGCAATACGGCGTGACCGGGCCGATGCTGCGCGCCGCGGGCGTGGATTGGGACCTGCGCAAGACCAGGCCATACTCCGGGTATGAGCAGTACGAGTTCCAGGTCCCGACCCGCCCCGAAGGTGACGTGTACGCACGCTACCTCGTGCGCGTTCAGGAAATGCGCGAGGCGCTCAAGATCATCGTCCAGGCGCTGGACAAGCTACCGTTGGGGCCGGTGCGCAGCAACAATCACAAGTTCGTCCCGCCGCCGCGCTCGGAGATCGGCGTCAGCATGGAGGCGCTCATCCATCACTTCAAGCTGTGGACGGAGGGTTTCAACGCTCCGAAGGGCTCCGTGTATTCGGCAGTCGAATCGCCGCGTGGCGAACTGGGTGTCTATTTGGAGTCGGATGGCGGCCCGAAGCCGTATCGCGTCCACTGGCGCACGCCGTCGTTCGATAACTTGCAGGCGATGCCCTTGATGTCGAAAGGACACCTGGTGGCTGACTTGGTTGCCATCATCGGCAGCGTTGATATCGTGCTGGGAGATGTGGATAGATAAGTGTCAAGTGTCACGTGTCAAGTGTTCCAGTGTCAGGTGTGAGGTTTTATGCTGGCTGAAAAATATCCCGAAGAAGTGAAAAAGATTTTAGCCAAGTACCCGCCGGAGCAGAAACGCTCGGCGGTCATGCCGCTGCTCTATCTTGCACAGCGTGAGGGTGGCTACGTTACGAAGGAGGCGATGGCTGACATTGCCAAAATGCTCGAAATCACTACCACCGACTTGGCTTCAATAATTGGTTTCTACACGCTCTTCCACGACGAGAAGGCCGGCAAGTACCGTATGCAAGTCTGTACGGACCTGCCCTGCGCTCTGCGCGGCGCGGATAAGTTCCTGGAGGAACTGTGTGGCAACCTGGGCATCCAGGTTGGCGAGACCACGCCCGATGGACTGGTGACAGTTGAGGCGGTGACCTGCCTGGCAGGGTGCGACAAGGCGCCGATGTTCCAGCTCCAGTCTGCTGATGGCATTGAGTATCACGAGAACATGACGGTGGATAAGACGATGGAGTTGGTGGAGGCGTTGAGGAAGGCAAAGAAGTAAAACGTAATGCGTAATTCGTAATGAGTGATGAGTGATGACAACAGGTGTTATTAAAGAAATTGCTTATTGGCAACACGGTACAGCGGACAGCCTGGAATTTGCTGAAGTGTTGATTAACGAACTCGGACGCTGTGGACAAGGTTTGTATTTTACTCATCTGGCGATTGAAAAAACTTTCAAAGCGCACGTTTGCAAAGAAACCAACGAAATTGCGCCTCGATTGCATGATCTGTTTGCGCTGGCAAAACTTGGCAAGATTGATCTGACGCAGGAACAAAGCAATTTTTGCGAAACCATGAACTTTTATTACCGTGAAGGACTTTACCTGGGACTTGAATATCCAGAGCCTTCACCACAACAAGCCAGAGATTATTTAGCCCAAGCCAACGAAATGATTTCTTCTCTTATCATTCCACTGGCATAATGAGAGTCTTATGACATACATCCTTCTGCGTCATCGAGAGATCCCAGACATCGGCAAAATTGATGTTTACAAGAAGAACGGCGGCTTCGAGGCCTTCGAGAAGGCTGTAACGAAGATAAAACCCGCCGAAGTGACCGAGGCGGTCAAGGCTTCCGGCCTGCGCGGGCGCGGCG
>Ga0210033_1002121_pt1 | contig 17346 bp, 23 predicted proteins | sample CryGeymeta201501_FD_185465 | JGI IMG/M metagenome (GOLD analysis project Ga0210033, IMG submission 185465) | Groundwater microbial communities from Crystal Geyser aquifers in Utah, USA - Crystal Geyser metaG 2015-01 (SPAdes) (version 2) | ecosystem: Environmental > Aquatic > Deep subsurface >... | reverse complement strand
TCTTGTGTCCTGGCTCCGGCACCGCTCCAAGCGCCCCGAGATCATCGAGCGCATTCGCCAATCGACGCGCTACGAGATGAGTGAGCCCGTTGACAGGGTGCAGGTCCTGGAGGTGCGCTGAGTCCCGTGTGGAGCGCGCTGTGATCGGCTTCGGCCGTTGAGCACTTGACGCATCTGGGGGTTTTGTCGTTTGTGCCGTGTGGAGCGCGCTGTGATCGGCTTCGGCCGTTGAGCACTCACAACCTTGACAGGGCCCGTGCTGTGTCCCAAGTGGAGCGCGCTGTGATCGGCTTCGGCCGTTGAGCACCCGACCTGGAGGATGAGCCGTATGACGTCCCGACGAGTGGAGCGCGCTGTGATCGGCTTCGGCCGTTGAGCAGGGATCAAAGAGTGGCACCCACGGGCCACCCGTGGAGCGCGCTGTGATCGGCTTCGGCCGTTAGCACGTCGCCGAGTCTTCCGCCACGGCATTCGCGCTCTTGAGGATCAGGCTCCGGGTCTTGGGGTTTGCGAACGGCGCACGGCTGTTCGCAAACCTGATTAGGCCTCACCTCTTGCGCCCGTTCGTCCCGTTCTTCGTCCCGCCGTCTGGAGCGATCCAGCCCTCGACCTCCGCAGGGGAGGCCTGGGCGATCTGCTCGACCGTCATGGGGTGGGCCGCGAGGTAGGCCACGAGACGATCCGTCTCCTTGGCGGTAAGCAACCGACCGAGTCGCATCGCAGCCTGCAAGCCCTGCTGCAAGCCCTGCTGGCGATCATTCTCCCTCATCTTGTCGATGTTGTGTCCGAGCATGGTGTGGAGCCCCTGGAGGTCGCGGATGGTCTTACGGGCAATGGGGAGGCCGCGGCCGCCCAACACTTCACTCCACGGGTGATCCGTCGATGCCGCACAGGGGAATGTATGCACCGCCCTTGTATGGCTGGCGCAGATAGCCCTTGCGGACCAACGACGCCAACACCTGCGCCGGACGCGCCGTGTCAACGAGCTTCGCGATCCGTTCCAGCGTGGGTGGCACACCGAACTGGCGCGCATCATCAAGCACAGCCTGAAGGGTGCGACGCTCGAGCGTGGTCAGATCAGATTCAGCCTGGTGAGAGATCCGGGCATCGCCGCCGCCATAGCGCTCGGTGAAGAAGCCGTCAGGTGTGTAGATTCCGAGTCGGACACCCTGCTGGATGACCTCGTCATCGGTCTTGGCGCGAAGGTTCGCCATCACCGTCTCGAAGAGGCCTTCATGTGGGCGCGGCGGTGCGATCGAGGGCAGTGGCTTTGTGCGGGAGGTCATATCACACCTCTCTCTTGTGGGGAGAACAGCCCCACAATACAGGCAGGGTTGCGAATCGCAATCTGGATGTGGCTGGCCTTCTGGACGCCAGCGTGAGGGAACGCAGGTCCCCCCTCCCAGAAGGCGCCGCGGACCGTGTCGAAAGCCAACCCCGCGTTTCCGACTTCGTCAACGTAGGAGTTGATCACGGCGTTGTCCAGATCACGCAGAAGCAGGTCGGCGCCGACGCGGTTGCGAGGCAACGTTCGTCCTGCCGCACGCGACCTCGCTTCCCATGCGGGATAGAACCGAGCGAGCTCCGTCGTGTTACGGGTGTCGAGCAGATCAAGACACCGTCCAAGTTGGATGACTGCCCCCACGACCGTGGGCTTCTTTATTCGACCGCGCTTCATCTGCTCGTGCGCGAAGCGAAGCGCTCGATCCGGGCCATACTCCCAGAAGTAGATGCCGCTCCCGAGCCAGTCCCAAGCGTTCTCGCTGGGCATCAGGCTGGCCTTTCCAGCCAGGAGCCGCTTGGCCAGCGAAGCGTCGCATCCATGGTAGCCGAGTATGTTGCGAGCGTAAGCGTACATGATTCATGACCTCCTGCAGCAGCTGACGTTCATGTGGGCTGCAAAGCTACTTCGACGCCACTGCACCGGCCAGTTCTTCCACCGCCTGACCCACTGCCCTCCGCCCGAGCCCCGCGTGCAAGCCAATCCGAAACGTCCTCGCCCCTTCCTCCCCGCTCACGCCGATGGCCTCGAGCACATGCGACGGCCTCTTGCTGCACGAGCACGCCGAGCCCTGCGAGAACGCCAGGTGCGGCACGCGGTCGCGGAGCTCGGCGACGGTGAGGCCCTCGGGCAGGGTCAGGGAGAGGTTGCCGGGCAGGCGTTGATCCGGACGCGGGCCGTTGATCTGGACGCCGAGCGGGGCAAGGCGCTCCCACAGGGCCTGCGCCCCGCGGATCAGCCTCACTGCCCGCTTCGGGGCCTCGGCGGTGGCGATGCGGGCGGCCTCGCCAAACCCCACGGCCAGCGGCACAGGCACGGTGCCGGGCCTCAGCCCGCCCTCCTGGCCGCCGCCGCGCATGATGGGCTCGAGCTCGAGGCCGGGGCGCAGCAGGAGGGCGCCGATGCCCTTTGGGCCGTGGAGCTTGTGGGCGGAGAGAGCGGCGGCGTCGACGCGTGGGGGCAGGCGGGGGTGGAAGCTGGCGAGCTGGGTGGCGTCGACGATGAGGCGGGCGGGGTTGTCTGCGAGGGCGCTGGCGACGGCGTGGAGGTGCTGGATGGTGCCGATCTCGTTGTTGGCCCAGCCGATGACGACGAGGGCGGTGTCGGGGCGGAGGGCGGCGCGGAGGACGTCGTGGATGGCGTAGGGGATGGTGCTGAGCTCGGGGGCGAGATTGCCGGTGGGCTGGATGGGGAGCAGCTCGAGCTCGACCAGGCCCTCGGCGACCAGGGCGCGTAGGGGAGCCAGGACGGCCTTGTGCTCGATGGGCGTGGTCAGGACGTGCAGGGGCGTGGGTGAGGTGCGGGCGAGATGGCGGACGGAGCCGACGATGGCGAGGTTGAGGGCCTCGGTGGCGCCGGCGGTGAAGCAGACGCGGTGGTCGGGGGCCTGGAGGAGCTGGGCGACCTGGTGGCGGGCGGCATCGAGGGCGGCGCGGGCGGCGCGGCCTGGGGGGTGGGGGGAGCCGGGATTGGCCCATGCCGTGCGGTCAGCGCGGCGCATGGCGGTGATCACGGCGGGGTGCGGGGGCGTCGTGGCCTGGGCGTCGAGGTAGATCGGGCGGCGTCGGGGGTGGGCGACGGCGGCGCCGGTGAGCAGGAGGGCGCCGCCGCCGAGCACCGCCAGGGTGGTGACGGCGGCGTTCATCAGTGGCTCCGGCGGCGGGGCGTCTTCGCGGGGCGGCGGGGCTCGTCGTCGGGCTCGTCGTCGGACTCGGGCTCGTGGTCGGGCTCGGCGCCCACGAAGTCTTCGCAGGCGGCCTGGATGATGGCCGCGGCGTCGGGGTGGGAGGTCTTCATGGTCTCGACGGCCCGCTCGATGACGGGGACGAGGTGATCGATCATCCTGACCCCACCGTCGGCGCGGATGCGGGCACGCTCGATGGAGGCGGAGGCCTCCTGTCGAGCCTCGCCGAGGGCGGTCTCGCTGTCGATCTTGCGCTCCTCGAGGGCGAGGGCGCGGTTGCCGATGGAGGCGGCGGCGATGATGAGGCGGTCGAAGACGTCGAGGGTCTGGGCGCCGAGGGTGTGGGCCAGGGCCATGACCTCGCGCTGGGGGCGGAGGCCCTCGTCGAGGGCGACCTGGACGAGGGCGGCCTCCTTGGAGCCGCGGGCCTTGCGGGAGCCGACCAGCTTGTCGGCGGTCATCCTCTTGTAGGGGCTGCGGAGGCTCTTCTTGATCGTCTTGGACATGGGGAACTCCTTGAGGTTCAGGGTGTTACGGTCGGTGGTCGCCCGAGGCGGACGCCTTTGGCGCGAGCTCGGGCGTGAGAGGTGCGGGTGGTCTCGCTGGCGACCTCGCGGTCGAAGCGGGCGAGGTGGATGAGGTGTTGAGCGCCGATGCGGCCGCGGCGGGTGTGGCTGTCGAAGCCCTCGGCCAGCGCGATGAGGCGGGCCTCTCCGAGCTGCTCGAGGAGCTCGCCGAGGTGGCGGACGCTGCGGGCGATGCGGGAGAAGCGGGTGATGAGGATGGCGTGGTCGCCGGCGCGGACGTCGCGGAGGAGTTGGGCAAGGGATGGGCGGCGGTCGGCGGTGTCGACGTAGGTGGCGCCGGGGGTCAGACCGAGGTCTTGGGCCGCCTCCTCGAGCTCGCGGAGCTGGGCGGCGGCGTCGGGGAAGTCGATGGAGGTGCGGGCGTAGAGGGCGATCATGGCGCGATCCAGACGCCGGAGGGGGAGTGGGGATCCAGCGCCCCGCCCCAAGCCCACGCGGCACGAGCGCGACCCTTGCGGGCGGGCATTACGCCGCCGATGCGGTCACGGGCCTGGGCGACGCCCTTGGCGATGGTGTGCGGCACCCACCACAGGGTGCCGAGGTTCCACGGGTCTGTGAGGACGAAGTCAGCTTTGTCCGGCTTGATGCGGACGATGTCGCTCCTCAAGCCGGACTCGCTGTAGACCCACAAGCCACCCTTGCGCGCGGCGCGCATGAGGTTGCCGGCTCGCGTGGCGCGCTCCTGCGGGCCAGGGTGACCGAGCCAGGGGTCAAACGGTAGCTGGTGCCACGCGCCGTGCTCGTCTCTCCAGAGCACGGGGGCGAGGCGCTCGAAGTAGAGGGGTCGGGGTGCGCCGCCCCAGGAGACGCTGACGTTGACCTCCGGCTTCCAGCTCACCCAGACCTTGCGGAAGCCGGCGTTGTCGAGATCACGGAAGGTGGTGGGGTCGGTCGGGGCGTCGGGGCCGGTGACGAGGCTGCCGTCGGCCCGCTCGGCGACGATGGTGAGCAGGAGGCCCCCTTGACCGCCGAAGTCCGGGAGCACGTCGCGCTTGAGCGTGGCGCGCTCCTCAGCCTCGCGGCGGGCGTTCTCGGTCTCGCGGCGGGCAAGAAGTTGAGCCTCTCTGTCTCGGGCTGCACGCTTGTCCGTGATCTCCCGAGCGAGCGCTTCGGGCTCTCCTGCCGCGGCCGTGAGCTCCGCCTCGTAGGCGCCCCTGGACGGCCTGTGCGCAACCCCGCTGACCTTGTGGAGGCGCGCGGCGATCCGAGACCCGAGGTCCATCTCCTCCTGTGGTGTAAGGTCGGGCAGGGCGCGCTGGACCGCGGCCAGCATTGCCTTCTTCCACGCGCCCCGGACCTTGTCGAGTTCGGCGCCAGCCACCGGCTTCGGGGCTGGTGCGGGCTTCGGTGCGTCGTGGCTGGGGCTGAAGTCGCCGACGTTGGCGATGCCGGTGCCGCTGGGGACGGGGAGCTTTGCGGCCTTGGCGAGGGCTGGGACGGGGAGGATGTGGTCGCCGAAGAGGGAGGGTGTGTTGGTGTAGGCGCTGGCCTCAGCGAAGGCGCGGAAGGCGGCGGGGAGTTGGCGGGAGCCGGCGCGCAGCAGGAGGAGGTTGGCCAGGAGGACGTTGGGGGTGTCGAGGGGATCGAGGCCGTCGGTGGTGAGCTCGCGTTGGGCGGCGAGCTCGGAGGCGTCTTTGAGGGAGGCGGCGCGGGCGCGGCTCCAGACGCGGACGGCGTCGGGGAGGCGGTGGGTGACGTCCCAGCGGGCGCGGGTGGCGGGGTCGGCGTGGACGGTGGCGGCGTTGAGGATGTAGGGGGTGGCGCGCGCCAGGCTGTCCTTGAGGCTCTCGGTGAGGAGGTCGAGCAGGTCGGGGTGGGGGAGGATGCGGCCGAGCAGGGCGCGCTGCAGGAGGGCGCGGCCCTCGTCGGAGAGGAGGCCGGTGGCGGCGGAGATGAGGCGGTTCTGGCGGGCCTTGGGGATGAGCTCGGCCTGGACCAGGAGGCGGACGAGGCCCTTACTGGCGGGGGAGGCGAGGAAGGCGGCGAGGGTGTCGTCCTCGACGCGTTGGAGCTCGGCGAGGATGGCGTCGTTGAGGCGGGCGGAGACGGCGACCTGCTCGGCGGTGCGCTCGAGGTCCTGGGTGAGGCCTTCGTTGTAGCGGCGGACGAGGTCGCGGAGGTGGGCCTTGTCGGCGGTGGGGGGCTCGACGACGCGGACGACGACGGGCGCGGTCATGCCGGCCAGGGCGGCCGGGGGGAGGTTGAACTCGTGGAGGTGGGCCGTGAGGTGCTTGCGGTAGGCGTTGGCCGCGGTTGGGGGCGTGGCGGCGTAGATGCGCTGGAGGACCATGGTGCGGCTGTTGCCGCCGAGGACGACGCCTTCCGGTGTGGCGATGGGTGTGCCGCCGAGGGCGGTGGGGTCGGTGTTGACGATGATCGCGGGCTGGAAGCAGCCGGGGGCGCTGTTGTCGATCACCTTCTGCTGCTCGGCCTTGTCGGCGTGGTAGCGGCGCTCCTGGACGCCGGCGGGGTAGTCGGGGCGGGGGCGGAAGGTGTGGGCGTCGTGGGAGGGGATCAGGCGGGAGGCCTCGACCAGGCGATAGGTCGCCGGCTGGATGTCGGCGCAGGCCCGGCCGGTCAGGACGACGTGGCCGCGGCCGCCGAGGATGCCGGCGAGGGCGTCGGTGGCGTGGCGGAGGTGGGGGCCGGCGGCTGCGGGGAGGTCGCAGGTCTGGGCAGTGATGGTGGTGTGGAGCTGGAGGCGGACGCGGAGGGTGGGCGAGGACCAGATGAAGGTGAAACGGCCGGGGTGGAAGCGGACCTCGGGCACGGTGCCGGGCATGGCGCGCTGGACGCGCTGGACGATGGGGTGGCGGGCGATGGACTCGGGGAGCTCGGTGGGGGCTGCGCCGAAGGGGGTTGCGAGGGCGTGGGGCGGGTGGTCGTCAGGAGGGGCGAGGGCGCCGCGGGCGGGCTCGAAGCGCATGGCGGGGCGCGTGGAGGGGTGACTGGCCCTTGCGTGCCAGCGACGCGCCAGGGGGCGGGCGCCGTCGCAGGGCATGGAGACGTCCACGCGGACGTCGGCGCTGGCGGCGCCGGAGTGGAGGCGACCGTCGCGGAGCTCGGTCCAGAAGTGGCCGGAGCGTCCGAGGGCCGCCGCGGTGAGCCGGAGCCAGCGGGTGGCCTCGGCCTTGGTCTCGAACTCGATGTCCATCGTCTTGCTCCTCGCTCCTCGCTCGCAGACGGTCAGATCGACCAGTCGGAGCCTCCGGCGTCCTCAGCGTCGCCGTTCTCGACCATGGCCTCGATCCGGATCTCCCAGTGCACCTTCGTCGGGTGACTGGGGTTGATGACGGGCAGGTTGGAGGGCGCGGTGAGCTCGGCGCGGAACCGCTTGTCGGCGGCCGTCAGGGCCTCCTCGAGCTGGATGCCGCCCTCGAAGCTGTAGAGGGGGGTCTCCTGGAGCGCCGCGGTCGAGGAGTTCCCGTCGTAGACCACCAGATTGATGCGCTGCAGCGCCGTCTCGATGGCGCGGGACAGGTCGAGGCTGTAGAAGTAATCGTACCCACCCGCGCCGTCGTCCACGCCCTCGAGTGCCTGGACGTGGACCTCGGTGCGCAGCGCGGTGACGGCGCGATCCTGGAGCTGGGCGTTCAGCTCGCCCTCGGCGTTGGACAACTGCTCGGCCACAAAGCCGGCGTTGGCGACGATGGCGGCGACGATGTCCGCGTCGGCCGTCACGAGCAGCTGGTTGGCGACGCCCGAGCCGTACAGGGGGCTGCCGGCCGCGGCGCCGGAGGCGAGCGAGCAGGCCCAGGCGTCGGTGACGACGGGGCGCTTGATGTCGGGTCGGTCCCGGACCTCGCAAGAGCCAGGGCCGAGTCGGCGGGGGAGGGGAATGAATCGTTGCATGGGTGGCTCCTGTGAGTGCCTGGAGGTGCCGAAGGAGGCGGTTGGCGGGAGCGGGTTGCGCCGCTCCCGCCGCGGGCTACTTCCTGGGCGGCGAGATGAAGAGGCCGGTCAGCTCGAGCTCCGCCTGGATGACGATCGCCGCGGTGGTGACGTTGACGGCGTCAATGACCGTCCCCGGATCGCTCACCTTGAGGTAGCTGCCGTCCTGGGCGAAGACGAGGGCCCGGGAGAGCCCCTGGGGGAACGCCTTGCCCGCGCCGTCGTACTCGCCGAGCGGCGTGGCCGCGAACGCGGGAGTGTTGCTGGTGTCCGGAAACACCTCGAACGTGCAGCGGTAGAGCAGGTCGCGGATGGGGCGGAGCTGCTCCTCGGTCCAGTGGATGCCCGCGGTGCCGCCGACCGTGCCCGTGGCCGTCAGTGTCCACTTCGCCTTGAGGCCCACGAGCATGCGCTCCTTGACCTGCGCCCCGACGGTGCCGTTGCCGAGGAAGAACTGACGCGCGGCGTCGTTGGGGAAGACGGCGGCGAGGATGCCGGCGACGATGCCGGCGGTGTTCGCGACGCTGATGGCGGTGGACGCCTTGCGATCGACCACCACAGGGCGCGCCCAGTCGGGCTTGACGCCGATCGGGCAGGCCATCTCGGCGAGGTTGACCGGCCCCGCCGGGGGCGTGAACTTCTTGAGCTTGCCGAGCGTGCCCTGCAGCTTCGGCAGCTGCTTCAGCATGACGGCCTTGGCCATGACGTCGTCGCCGCTGGTGAGGTGCCGCATGATCTGGTCGAGGCCGCTGATGGCATCGTCGTCGATGGCGTCAGCGGGCGTGGGGTAGAACGGATTCATGGGGAGCTCCTTGGTCTGTTGACCATTGTTGGGCCGAGGCCCGCGTGAGTGATTGGACCGGGGCGGCACCCTGCCGCCTCAGTCGTGGTAGCCGTGCTGCGCCGCGGCGGCGCCGTTGGCGGGAACGCGCTCGTACTCGCGTTCGTAGTCCTGCTGCCAGTCCTCGTCGAAGGCGGAGCGGTCGGCCCTGCCTCGATCGGTGCGCTTGACGATCTCGCGACTGATGGCGCGCCCACCGCCCACGGCCAGGGCGGCGTTGCCCGCCGTGCCGAGGACCGCGGCGACCTCGCCGTCGCTGACGATCTGGGCGATGAGGCCGCCGGTGGCGAGCACGCCGGTGGCGATGGTGGCCTCCTTCTCGTAGCCGAGGCCGTCGAGGGTCTGGAGGGCGGTGCCCGTGGCCAGCGCCGTCGCCGCGTGGACGCCGGCGCGGGCGGCGCGCTTGCCGTAGTTGGGCTTGCGGGTGGTGGTCGCGGCGCGGGGCTTCTTGCGGGTGCTGGCCGGCGCGGGCGGGTTTCGGGGCGGGGTTGTGCGTGCCATGGTCGATCTCCTTGGTCCGGGTGGACCGGGCTCCGTGGTCGTTAGCGTGTGGCGACGTAGCCGACGCCGCCGGCGATGGCGAGGGCGAGGGCGGCCAGTCCGGCGATCAGGCCGACGGGCGCGGGGCTCACGGCAGGCGGCGGCGGGGGGTTGTCCTGGACGGGGGCGATGCCACCGTCGAGGCGGGACAGGCCGGAGGCGTTGGTGATGACGCCGCCGGTGACGAGCTGGCGGCTCTCGGCCTCGGACAGCAGGACGAAGCCGCGAGGGTTGTAGAGGACGACGGGGATGGCACGCTGCGTGCCCGCCTTGCCGTAGACCAGCGCGGCGCCCTTGACGCCGGTGTAGATGGCGGGGCTCAGGCGCCCCTTACCCTCGACCACCGTGGCCTTGGCGAGCTCTCGCACCGTGGCGACCGCGGCGTGCGCGACTCGAGCGAGGGGCTCGAGAGCCCTCGGCAGGGCCCGAAGGGTCTTGACCTTGGCACTGGCGCGCGTTGGGGCCGGGTAGAGGGGCTGGCCCAGGGCGGCGCGGGCTTGCTCCATCGTCATGCCGGGGCCGTCGGACCCCTGAAACCACTTCTCTAGCATCGCTCGGCCTCCTACCAACGCTCGAGGGCCCAGCCCACCAGCAGCGAGCCGATGACGGTGCCACCGGCGAAGAACGTGATGTTGCGGGCGGCGCGCTTGCGGGCGCGCTTGCCCTTGCCCCGGGCCTTCGGGCGGCCTTCGGGCTCGGCGGAGTCCAGCGGCGCGGGGCGCGGCTGGCGTTGCGGTTGCGGCCTCATCGGGTCACCCCCACGATGACGCCGGCCACCGCGGCGACGGCGGCGACGGCGCCGAGGGCCCACGGCCAGGCCGAGGTGGTCGAGGCGGGCGCCGCGGTGTCGACGGGCACAAAGCCGGCCGGTCTGGGCCGCGCCCTCCACTGCTCGATGGAGCCGTTCGCCTCGTCGAGCTGGCCGGACGGGTAACGGCCGGCCAGGAAGGCGCCGTAACCGGTGGCGGCGCTCAGTAGGAGCACCTCCGGCGCCGACCGGTCGCCGAGCTGGCGGCGGCGGGCGAACTCCACCGCGAGCCCCTTGTAGAGGAGCTCCGCGCTGGTGGCCTCGCCGGCCTCGCCGAGCAGGGCGCGCCGGTTGGCGGCGTGCCAGGTCCAGCCCGTGATCGTCTGCGTGGACACCCACTTCGTGCACTTGCCCGCCAGGTAGTCGGCGGCGGTCGCCTTGCTGTCCCCCGTGGCGCAGATCTCCAGGCTCCACCGGCCGCGGTGCTCGAGGTGGCCCGCGGTGCGCAGCAGGGCCTCCTCAAGCGTCGGGTGCGTGGCGCGCTTCGGCTGGCCGTCGTCGTCAAAGAGGTCGTCGAGCGCGCGGCCGGCCGAGCGCCAGGCGCCGCCGAGCTCGTGGCCGAGCTGGCGGGCGGTGCCGGCGGGGTCGTCGGTGGCGGCGATGCAGCCGACCACGCCGCCGGCGACCGCGCCGGCGGGGCCCGCGAGGGAGCCGGCGCCAGTGCCGGCGGCAGCGCCCTCAGCGCACTGGAGCACGCGATCCCACAGCGCGCTCATGGTCGACCTCCAAACGCGGTCCACAGCGCCGTTCCGACGCCGACGGCCACCGCGGCGAGTCCACCGAAGAAGCCCCACTCCCGCTTCACCGTCCGCACGCCCCGACGGACGTGGCGCTGGACCGCCTGCCGCGTGGCCTGCCGCTCCTGCTCAGCGCGGGCCTCGACCTCGGCCTCGCCGAAGCGGTGAATCTCGAGGTCGGGAAGTCGGATGCCGGTGGGCGGCTCGACGGCAGGGCTACTGGGGTCGATGGCGTCTTCGAAGGGGTGGTGGTCGGCGATCGCGGGCACCGGCGCTGTTTGTCCGCGCGGGTGCCGAAGCGCCAGGAAGTCACCGTAGGCCCGGATGGCCTCGGCCAGGTGAACGGACGCCGACGGCACCGACGGCATGAGCTCGCGCACCCTGCTCGCCTGGTCGAGCAGACCGAGCGCGACCAGGTCAGCGGAGCTCGCTCGGCCCTGCGCGCCATACAGCTCGGCGCGCAGGTCGTCGGTGAGGGTAGCGGCGAGCTGGGCGCGGTCGCCGGCCTCGATGGCGGCGAGCATGGACCGCCAGGTCGCAGCGTCGGCGTCGTCGGCGTCGGCGATCCTGCGCGCCAGGGCGCTCGCCCACACCCACGGACTGGCGGCGTCCCGGCTGGCGGCGTAGAGGCCCTCGCGCTCAGCGGTCGCGGTCGGGGCGGGCTGGACGGCCGGAGCCGCGGCGATCATCTGTGCCTCCATCATGGCCGCACCTCCTGACGCCACCGCCACGCCGACCATCCGGCCAGCGCGAGCGCAGCGCCAAGTCCCACCGCCGCCCACGCCGAACCGCCGGCGCGGGTCTGGCGCACGAGCAGCTCAGCGTCGAAGGTGGACAGGGGCTGCACGTTGCCCTTGTCACCGGGCTTGCCCCCGTTCGGGGAGGCCGTCACGACGGCCTCGAGGTGGATGTGCGAGGGGTCCCCGCCAGGGAACCTCGCCGGCGTGTAGGTGCGGGCCAGCTCGTCACCCTGCGTCACGGACTGGCCGGGCTTCACGGCGAGCGCGCGCATGTGGATGATCCGCAGCTTCAGCCGGGGCTGCTCGGCCGACCGCAGGACGATGACGTCACCGTAATCCCCTCCACCGCTTGGATAAATCGCCTCAACCCTGCCCGCGAAGGGCGCAAAGACGGCGCTCCCCGGAGCCACGTAGAGGTCCTCGCCGAGGTGCGTCCGCCCGGCCTCTTCCCGCCACGCGCCATACTGCGTGCCCGCAGGCACTGCGCGCAGGCCGGCGGGGGTTGCGGCGTAGCCCCGCCCGAACCGGGCCACCCAGGCGGGCGAGGTGCGCAGCGGCACAAGCTTGCCGGTCACGCGGTCGAGGATAGTCCCAAAGGTCTTGCCGAGGCCGATGGGGGTAGTGCTGATGCTCATGCCGCCCTCCAGAGCCACCAGAGCCCGAGGCTCGCCACGGCGGCCAGGACGCCCCACAGTACGTTGGAGGTCGCCGGGGCCGTCGCCAGGCTGGTCGGGCTCACGCCCGCGGTGGAGCTTCGCGGGCCGATCGTGCGCGTGATCCCGCCGTAGCGGAGGGTGCCGTCGAAGGGGTTGATAAGGACCGGGCCGAGGTGGACGCCGGAGTCCAGCGCCAGCTCAACCGCGTAGTCCTTGCCGTCGCCGCTGCGCACGGCGCCGCGCGCCGCCGGGCGTCCCGACGCGATCCAACCGCTGTACCAGCGGCTGTAGGCGTCGTGGGCGGCCATCAGCTTCGGGGCGTAGACCTCGATGTGGCGGGTCACCACGGGCGGCACGTCCTGCCCCTTGACCAACTTGGCGAGGTTGCCGGCGCCGCTGGCGTAGGCGGCCCAGGCGCTCGCGCGGTGGCCGCCGGTCTTCTTGCTGTAGTGGGCGAACAGGCCGGCCATGGCGGCGAGTTGGTCGTCGGGGCTCCAGGAGACGCGCCAGGTGAGGATCTTGCCGTCGGGGTGGACGGCGGGCGGCCCGGTCCAGCGGCTGCCGTTGACCCAGGCGAACTGCTGGCCGAGGCCAAGGGCGTTCGAGGGGTTACGCGCCGCCGGATCGCCACCGCTCTCCAGCGAGATGACGGCGAGCATGAGGGGCACCCACGCGCGGGGGTCGAGCCCCGCGGCCTGCGCCTTCTCCTCAGCCAGGGCGGCCCAGCGGGTCGCCTTGTTGCTCGTCGTCGTCATGATCCTCAGCCCACCATCATCCACAGCAAGACCAGCGCGAGGCCGTACAGCAGCACGCCAAGCAGCGTGCTGCGCAGCCCGTCACGGGCGCCCTTGAGCAAGACCTGTCCAAGCTCCGACCACATCGCGTCACCTCTCACAGCACCAGGTAGAGCAGGAGCCCTACCAACAGCAGCAGGGTCACCGTCACCGCGGCCTGCGCCGCGATGTCGGCGACGTCAACGCCCGTGTCAGCCACGATGCCGAGCTCGGCGAGGATGCTCCGCAGGCCCTCGAAGGGCGTGCGGGCCAGTTCGATGACGTCGTCGAAGGCGTCGGCGACGGTCGTGATCACGCCGCGGCCCTCGCCGCCGACCGTCGTGATCACACCTTCGACCGCCTTTCCTCCCTCGCGGACCACGTTGGCGGGGCTTGCTCCGCCGAAGATCGAATCAAACAGGCCCATGGTCAGCGCCCTCCCTTGCGTTGCGGCTTCAGCACGTACTCCTCGACCGCGATGGCCGCGGCGACGGTGCCAAGCGCCGCCAGGACCACCACGACGCCCGTGGTGGCCGCCGAGCTCCCGCCCGACGATGTCTCTTCGGTGGGGGGCTCCTCGGCGGGCGTCTGCGACGGGCCCTTGGCCTTGCCGCCCTTGCCCTGCTGCTGGCGGGCCTTCTTGCCCGCGTCGGCCGCGGCCTTGTTGGCCGCCTCGGCGGCCTCGCGCGCTCGCCGCTCAGCGTCTTGCTGCTGGCGCTGCTGGTGGCGCTGCTGCTCGGCGGTGACCTCACCGCCCAGGGAGCCGGCGGCGCCAGCGAGGAGGTCACGGGCCTTCTTTTCGAGGTCGTCGAACATCTCAGGACCCCATCAGGAGGCCGCCGAGGCCTCCCTTGACGAGGGCGGTGCCGGCATCCAGCGACTTGCCCCCGATGGTGCCGCCGGTCGTGATGCCCGTGTTCAGGACGCCCGCGATGGCAGGCACCACGCAGGGTGCGATCACGGCCACCACGATCAGCCAGCCGACGCCCAGCACGGCAGCGGCGATGAGCGCCCACTTGGCGACCGTCACCACCTTGTCCTGTGTGCGCCCAATGAGGTCGAAGAACCCGCCCCGCGACGCCTCCACGCCGTCGCCCGCGTCCGGGGCGGGGCCGGCTCCGGCGTTCTCGGTCAGGAGCAGCGGGGCGACGCCGGTCGGCCCATCGCTGTCGTCGTCGCTGGTGAACCAGCCGGCGAGCGTGTCCCACAGCGTGCCCAGCCAGCCGCGCCCCTGACCCATCGCCGCCACCAGCTCCTCGAGCTGAGCCCGCTCGGCGTCACTCGCCTCGACGATCAGGGCCCGGACGTCGTCCGGGGTGAGCTCCTCGGGGTTGACCACGGGAACGGCAGGCGGCAGCTTGAGGCGCAGCGGCGCGGGCGTCGGCTCGGCGGGCGCGGCGTTGCTGCTGGACAGGATGCGAACCAGGCGCATCGGCCAGCCGGAGCTCGCGCCCTCGGGGGCCGGGGCGGGGGCTGGCGCGCGCTCCTGCTGGGTGATCGAGGGCTCCAGTTCGGGCGAGGGCTCCGAGCTGGACAGCGTGCGGACGCGGGAGCGGGAGCGGTAGTCGGGCTGGTGGCCGAGCTCGTCGAACAGCGCGACCGTCTCCCGACGTCGCCGCGCCTCCCGCACCAGCTCCAGACGCATGCGCTCACCCGTGAAACGGGCCCAGCACCTGTTGTCGGGCCCGTTGCACGCGACGAACCGGACCGCGTTGAGCTGTTGACCGCGATCGATGAGCTCGTGGACACTGTCGAAGTGCCCACGCTCCGCGGCACTCTGGCTCAGCTGCCAGGCGTCGAGATCTCGTCCGCCGAGAAAGCGGGGCTGTAGGTAGTAGGCGGGGGCGGTCATGCCAAGGTAGTTCCTGGCGAGCTCCAGCCTCATGCGCTCCTTGCGAAAGCGCTCCTTGCAGTCCAGCGCGTCCTTCGGTTGCCTGGTGGCCGGGCAGGCCACCGCTTTGGCGATCAGTCCGATGACGCCCAGCAGGATCTCCTCCTTGCTCTTGCCTCGAGCTGGGTTGTCGAGCTGGGCGTGCGCCTCATCGAACCGGGCGCGCTCATCGCCACCCTGGCTCGCGTGCCACAGGGGGTCGCCAAGCAGGTCGGCCGACGGCGTCAGCGCAACGACGGGCCCGTCCACGCGATCGAGCCGCGAGGGCCCGTCAACGGGCCCCGCCCCTTCGCTGGCTGGCGCGGTCGCCATGAACCAGGACGGCGACGCGGCTTCGGCAACACCAGCACCGCCGGCGCCGCTCATGCCGCAACCTCCCATCCCGCAAGCCCCGAAACCACCAGCCATTTCCATAGCGACGCTCCATGCAAGTGTGATGCGATCGACGCATCAACCACATGGACAAGCCTGGATACAAAATCGTCGTAAGTCAAATCGAAACGACTTACATCAGCCATCAAACATGGACAAAATCAAACTCAATGGAGCCATAATCCTGCCCCATCGACCTCCAAATCGCCAACAAATACGCATGACCGCTCAACAAATCGACACAGACGCCCCCACCGCCGGCCCCGAATCGGCCGGAACGGCCACCTCGCGGCCGGGTGCGGCGGCGCAATCAACGATTGCGCTGAACAAATCACGCCCGTTCTCGGAGTGGGTCTTCGGAATCGATCCTGAGTGGATCAGACTGTATCGCCAACTTGATAGCGAGGGTAGACTCGAAGAGATCGAGCAGCTCTATGTGCCGAGGACGATCCGCCTCTATGGGGCCTACAACCGCGGCCCGGCCATCGACGAGCTCGACCTGCCGCCGGACGGCACCACCGAGGAGGAGCTCGACGGCCTCCTCCTCCAGAACGGATGGCCATCCCAGCGCCTGCAACTCAAGGTCTACCGTGGCTGGGCCTACCTCACTTCACACTCCTTCCCCGCCGACCCCAAGGCCACCCTCGCCGCCGAGACGGGCGAGGACGCGGACGACAGCGAGCGCACCCCGAGCTCCTTCACCGAGAAGCTCGGCGCGGTGATCGCGAGCGAGCAGGGGCCGGCGTACGTCGAGAGCATGGTCCAGGTCATCGCGCCAGCGCTGATCAACATCCTGGCGATGTACCACAAGCAAGCCGCCACCGCGAAACTCGAAGCCGAAGCCGAGTTCCGCCAGCACCAACAACAACAGCTCGAAACCGCGCCGCACCTGGCCTACCAGCAGCGGCCCGTCCCCCAATACTGAACCATGGCCGAACTCAAGCTCACCCTCCCTCACCGCATCCCCGCCGCAGACCTCGGCGACGCCTTCGATGCGCTGCTCGCCGCCGACGCGCTCGCCAATTACGTCCGCGTGGTCGACCGCCAGCGGACCACCACCGCGTTGCGCGCCCGGCTGGCCGGGGACCACCTCCGCGACGGCATCGTCACCCTGACGCACACCGAGCTCATCATCCGCCTTGACCTGACCAGCCTGGCCTCCCTGGCCAGCGGCCGGATCGAGCGCGAGCTGACCACCCTCCTGCGCGAGCGCCTCCGCCGCCTGTCCCCTCCGGAGCACCCATGACCACCGCCCTCTTCACCGTCCGCCTCACCGCCGGCGAACAGGTCTCCGCCCTGCCCGGCGCCTGGCTCGCCAGCCGCGCCCCCGCCCGCTGCGCGCCCCCCGTCGTGACCCTGGCCCTGCTGGACTCCGACACCCCCGGCGTCCCCATCCGGCTGCGGACCGACCGCAGCGCCGTCGCCCCCTCCCGTCGCCTCGAGCCCGCCGGCTCCATCGACGGCCGTACCGTCACCCTCGACCTCCACGCCACCAACCCCCACCTCGAGCTCGACCCCCGCCACACCCCCGCCGCCGTCGCCTCGATCGCCGCCCCGACCGCCGCCACCGACGGCTATGACACGCACGACCTCGACGTCGTCACCCTCCACCTGCCCGGCGACGCCAGCGGCAGCTACCGCATCTGGGCCTTCGACGGCACCGCCTGGACCCCCTGGAACGGCACCGCGGCCGCCGTCATCGGCGCCAGCGGCCTCACCGTCCTGCTCGAGCCCAAACGCCTCATCCGCCGTCTCGCCGTGGAGCTCAGCGGCCTCGCCGGCTCCATCACCCCCCGCTGGTCGTTCAGCCTCGCCGCCGACGCCACCGTCACCCTCACCCGTCAGGCCTGGACCCCATGACCGACCCCACCGCCTACCACGCCGCCATCGACGAGGACGCCCGCGCCTTCGACGGCGCCACCCTCATCTACCGCAACGACCTCATCCGCGTCCTCGACGCCGACCGCCAGCTCCCCTCCATCGGCACGCCCTGGCCCACCCGCCCCCTGTCGGCCATCGAGGGCCTCTGCGTCCACCACAAGGGCGGCTGGGCGTCCTACGTGCGCACCAACACCTTCGTCCGCACCCACCGGCCCCGTCCCTACGCCCGCCTCGCCTACCACCTCGGCGTCCACCACGCCCCACCCCGCGACCCCACCGGCCGCGTCACCGTCTACCTCCTCAACCCCCTGACGGCCACCACCTGGGCCAGCGGCGCCCCCCGCGCCTCCGCCTCCCCCTGGTGGCGCCACCAGACGCCCGCGCGCCAGAAGGACGCCAACGCCTGGACCGTCGCCCTCAACCTCAACGGCTTCTTCGCCTCCA
>Ga0210033_1002117_pt1 | contig 17378 bp, 8 predicted proteins | sample CryGeymeta201501_FD_185465 | JGI IMG/M metagenome (GOLD analysis project Ga0210033, IMG submission 185465) | Groundwater microbial communities from Crystal Geyser aquifers in Utah, USA - Crystal Geyser metaG 2015-01 (SPAdes) (version 2) | ecosystem: Environmental > Aquatic > Deep subsurface >... | reverse complement strand
GGGGGAGGCCCTCACCCCCCAGCCCCCTCTCCCGTATGACGGGAGAGGGGGAGGCCCTCACCCCCCAGCCCCCTCTCCCGTATGACGGGAGAGGGGGAGGCCCTCACCCCCCAGCCCCCTCTCCCCTATGAGGGGAGAGGGGGAGCCGGACCCGTAAGCTGTTGCTGGATAAGTAAAAACCCTGTTCTACCCCCCCTCTACCCGTCGAGGGGAGAGGGGGCTGGGGGGTGAGGGCCGACTGCCCGGTGGGGGCCGTGTGCACCGATGGCGTCTGCATCGTGGAGACGGGACCGTGCGTCGGGGACACGTGCCCGTGCCGGTCGGACTTCGACTGCGAAGAGGGCGAGCGGTGTGACACCAGCACGGGGGCGTGCGTGGTGCCGGAGTGTCGGCAGGACGCCGATTGCGGGCTCGGGGAGGTGTGCTCGACGCGAGGGGCGTGCGTGGTGGATGTGGAGGCCGACCGGGACTACGACGGTGTGCCGGACGGGTCGGTCGGCCTGCCGGTGGACATCGTGCTCACCGACCTGACGGAGGACGGCATCGATGACATCGTCGCCCTCTAACTCGGCAGCGCCACCGTCGAGGTGCTTCCAGGGCGTGGCGATGGCACCTTCGCGCCCCCAATCGACCGGACCGACGTTCACCCCTACACGCTCAGCGTCGGCGTCAACGGCTTCCCAACGGATCTGGAGGTGGTCGACCTCGACAGAGACGGCACCGAGGACCTCATCATCGCCGTGCGTGACCGCGACGAGGTGCAGCTCTGGCGCGGCCTCGGCGGTGGCCACTTCGCACCGCTCCCAGCCCTCACCGGTCTCCGCCGCCCCCTCTACCTCGACACCTTCGACCTCGATGGTGATGGCCACCTCGAGGTCGGCATCAGCCACGCGCTCGACGACGTCGTCAGCCTCCTGAGCGTGACGCCGGACCCCAACGGCGAAGGCATCACCGCGGTCGTCAAGCAGGCCGTCCCGCTGGATCGCCAGCCGGCCAACGTCGTGCTGACCGAGCTCCAGCCCGGACGTCCGGCGCTGATCACGGTGCACAAGGGCGCCGGCACCATCGCCGTGCATCAGCTCGGCGTCAGCGCCGCCGCCAGCGTCATCCGCGAGGGTAGCCACCTCGCCGACGCCGACCTGCCCCCTTGCCGACCGTTTGAGGTCACTGGCACCTGGGATGCGGTCACATCGACCACTATCTTGTCTGCGCCGCAGGACGAGCCGATCGATCCCGACGCTCCCGACGCCGCCCGCCGCCGCTGCGCGATCCGCCGCGTCGAGCTGGCGCTGGCAGGCTGGACGGCTCCCGCCCGCTTCGCCCTCGAGGCCAGGTCCATCCACCTCGGCGCCCAGCGCCAGATCCTCACCGAGGGCAACCCGACCGCCCTCGGCTCCCGTTTGCGCCCCGAGCAGCTCCCCGCCCTCGCCCGCTTCGAGGGGCTGCCGCTCGGCGGCCCCTGGGTCTTCACCGCCTCCGACCTCGACTGCAGCGCCGACTCCCTGGTCTGCCGCCAGCCCACCCCGGCCGGGGCGACCGTGACCCTCCTCATCAACCCCGAGGTCCAGGATCCTCTCGACCCCGACCACCTCGCCCCCGACTGCGCTGACGGCCCGACCTCCTCTTCGTTTGAGCCCTGCCGATGGAGCCGCACCCCGCTGACCGCCACCCTCCCCGCCGGGGCCACGCACACGCGCCTGATCGAGGGCAGCCAGCTCGGCGACGACCGCGCCGTCGGCAGCATCTTCCGCGGCGGCTTCCTCACCCACGAGGCCCTGACTGTCTGCGCCCGCGACACCGCGGGTCGCCCCATCGACGTCGCCATCCTCGCCGTCCGCGCCGACCGGCCGCTGGCGACCGGCCAGCGCCTCGACAATGGCTCGGTATGCGCCACCCTCGTCATCGACGACACCTGGCAAGGGCGCTACCTCATGGCGCGCATCACGACCCCTGCCTCGGCCGAGCTCGCCTACAGCACCTGGACGAGCGTTTCTCGGCAGATGCCGTAAACCGCTGAAACAACATATCTTTTATCACGAGCCAACGTCCCTCCCGGCTCATCCCTGTGGACGCCGCGCACCTGCGTGCTACACTGTCCGGCCAGGTCCTCTCCACCCAACGACCCCAGCCCCACACTGCCATGCACGCACGTACCGTCGTCCCGCTCGCCGCCCTGCTCGCCCTCCTGCTCGCGGCCTGCACCAACGGCAATCCGCACCCGACCCGGCCTGTTGGACCGGCACCGGTCGTTGACGCCGGCAACAACGGCAACAACGGCGACCCGGACGCGAGCGACGACGCAGACGCTCAGGACAACGACGCCGACGCCGATCGACCCGACGCCGATCGACCCGACGCCGACGACGCGGACACGGGCGACACGGACGTCACACCCTCGACCGAGGCGCTGCGGATCCGGTCCGTCCCGACGTCCTACACGCTCGCGGGCGAGAAGTGGACCTACTACACCCGAACCGACAAGACCGGCGCTGTCGCCTGGCGGCTGGTCGAAGCCCCGGAGGGGATGACGGTCGGTGAGGGAGGCGCGGTGACCTGGACAGCCACCGAGGCGCAGGTCGGCTCGCACCGCGCCGTGCTCGAGGCCACGCTCGGCGATGAGGTGACCACGCAGGCCTTCACCGTCACCGTGGCACGCGAGCAGCTGCTCGCCCAGCAGACGGTCGGCGACCTCGGCGGCTCGTTCGGGGTCAACTCGCCGATCGGCGGGCTCGTCGGCGCCGGGATCGATGTCCCCGCCGGCGCGCTGGACGGCGACACGATGCTCACCATCGGCGCGTTGGACACCACGCCGCCGCTGCCCGGCGGGGTCGGGCTCGGCGCGATCGGCAAGTTCGGGCCGAGCGGCATCATCTTCCGCCAGGGCGCGACGCTGGCGCTGCCGGTCTCCGCCGCGGCCGCCGCCCAACCGAACAACCTCGTCGCCATGTCGTACGACCGGGGCACGGGGCAGTGGGGGGCGCTGCCGATCACGGGGATCGACCCGGACAACCACGTCGTGCAGCTCGAGGCGCGCCACTTCACCCCGCACGCCATCTTCATCCAGACCGACCCGCCACTCCTCGACCTCCACGCCCAGCCCGACACGACGGCGTGCGCGGACACGCTCATCGCCTCGGCCGAGGTGACCGACAGCGGCTTGCTGCAGGCCCCTGTGGACCGCATCGCCAACCTGCCCGAGGTCCTGTTGAGCGTCCCTGACGCCACGCTCGACACGCTCCTGCTCTCGCCAGACTTCCCCGGCACCCTCCAGCGCGTCACCGCCTTCACGCCCGTCACCACCGAGGGCCGCGAGCGCGTCGAGCTGGACACGTCCTACACCGTGACCTCGGTGCGCTGGAGTCTGGACGGCACCGCCAGCATCGTCGACGCCGACGCCGCTGGCAACGTGATGCTGCGCCGCTACCTCACCTGGAGCCCCACCGAGCCCGCCCTCAACGCCGCCACCCGCGGCGCCATGGTCGAGCACCTCCGCGGCCGCGCCCAGGTGGCCGTCCTCGACGCGACCGCCGACGGTCGGGACTACGGCCTCGACGTGCGCATCCACGCCCTGTTCGTCGAGGGCGACGCCACCACCGGCCCCATCGACGTCGCCAACCTTGGCGTGCCGCTCGCCATCGGCGCGCTGGCGCTCGGCGTGCCCTCGCCGCCGCCAGGGTCTACGGACACCGACTGCGACGGCCTCCGCGACATGTTCGACGAGGTGAATGACTCCGCCGCCACGCGGTTGATCGCCTCGCCACGCGCGACCGTCACGACCGTCGTCGGCGCGCCGGTGCCGCTGCGCGTCGAGGTCGCCTCGGGGCCCGAGCCCTCCGACGCCTCCTGGACCGTGGATCCCCTGGCCGGCGCCACCCTCACCGACACGACGGGCAGCTCCGCCACCTTCACCGCGACCCTGCCCGGCCCGTGGACGGCCAGATGGACGGCTACCGTCGACGGGACGACGCGCACCGTCCGCTTCCCCATCGTCGTGCGCGCGCAGCGCGCCAACAACGCCCCACCGCGCTGCAACCCCTCGACGACCTCGCAGACCCTGTTCGTGGGGGACAGCGCGACCCTCACCGCCAACCCCACCGACGACGGTCCCGTCAGCGCCCTCCGGATCACCTGGGGTCTGGTCGATCCCGAGCTGCAGACCCTGACGCCGTCGCCGCTGATCGCGGCGATGTCGGCCACGCGCGCGACCTTCAGCCCGGACGCCCCGGCGACCTGGCACCTCGGCTGCCAGGCCCACGACGGCATGGTGGCCGGCCCGGTGGACACGCTCGACCTGACCGTCGTGTCTGCGGGCACCAACCTGCCGCCGCGCGACCTGCGCCTGTCACCGACCTCGATCGCCGCGGCGCCGGGCGCGCTGATCACCCTGAACGCCTCGGCGGTGGACCCGAACGGCGACCCGCTGACCTTCGCGTGGATGCCCTCCCCCGGCGTCATGGCCGGCAACCCGACCCAGACCGCCACGACCAGCCAGCTCACCGTGCAAGTCGAGGCGCCCGGCATCTACCGCGTCGAGGTCCGCGTCTCGGACGGCATCGACGCCGCGGAGCTGCGCGCCAGCACCACGCTCCTCATCGGCACGCTCGGCACCGACGACGTCGACAACGACGGCTTCCCGGCGGGCGACGGCCCCCTCGGCGACTGCAACGACAACGATCCGGCCATCCACCCCGGCGCCGCCGACACCTGCGCCGACGGCGACGACGTCGACAACGACTGCAACGGCTTCACCGACGAGCAGCCCGACCTCGACAACGACGGCCTCTGCACCCTCGTCGACAACTGCCCCGACCTCCCCAACCCCGACCAGACCGACGCCAACAGCAACGGCGTCGGCGATGCCTGCGAGGAGCTCATCGACTCCGACGGCGACGGCCTCGACGACGCCACCGAGCTGCAGCTCGGCACCGATCCCAACGACTCCGACTCCGACCACGACGGCCTGACCGACGGCGACGAGCTGTTCCTCCACGGCACCGATCCGCTCAACCCCGACTCCGACTTCGGTGGCGTCACCGACGGCCAGGAGCTGCTGGACGGCACCAACCCCCTCAACGGCGGCGATGACCTCCTCCGCTGCCCCGACCGCGACCGCGACGGTCACACCGACGCGGTCTGCGGCGGCGACGACTGCGACGACCGCAACCCCTCCGTCAACCCCACCACCTCCGAGGTCTGCGACGACGGCTTCGACGACAACTGCGACGACGCCATCGACTGCGCTGACCCCCAGTGCACCACCTTCCCGCTCTGCCCGGTCTGCGACGACGCCAACCTCCTCGAGGCCGACATCCCCATGGCCGGCGACACCACCGCCGCCCCCAACAACTTCGCGGCGTGGTGCGGCGGCTTCGACGCCCCCGACCACCTGTTCACCTTCACCCCCTTGACAGACGGTCCGGTCTGCATCTCGATCAGCAACGCCGACCTCAGCACGCTCCTGTTCATCCGCGTCGGCGAGTGCTTCGCCCGCCCCGAGGCCCGCTGCGACGCGCCGCCCATGGGGACGGACCCCATCGCCTCTTTCACCGCCCGGGCCGACGTCCCCGTCTACGTCTTTGTCGACAACGGCGGCTTCACCGGCGGCGCCTACACCCTCGCGGCCACCTCCGGTCCCTGCGCCGCCGACCTCGACGCCGACGGCCTCCGCGACGACGAGGAAGCCAGCTTCGGCACCAACAACCTCCTCCCCGACACCGACGGCGACGGCCTTGAGGACGGCCTCGAGGTCCAGTTCTACCTCACGCTCCCCTTCGAGCCCGACACCGATAACGACGGCCTCCTCGACGGCGAGGAGGTGTTCGTGACCCGAACCGACCCCGGCGACCCGGACACGGACAACGGAGGCACCTCGGACGGGCAGGAGGTGCTCGACGGCACGAACCCGCTCGACCCGGGCGACGACCTCTGAGGGGACCGGAGGACGAGAGGCTGCGGCATGTGCAGCCACCTGTCCGTCGAAGAGGCAGCTGCCTCAGACCGGCAGGACGACTCCACCCCAGCAGACCACAATGCTTGACACCCCGACATGGCACTATGATAGTTGCGCAAGTGTAGTTGAACTTCGAGACTTCCCTGTGCGGGATCGTCGACTGCACACGTCCATGATGTGTTGATGGCCACGCCCACGGTTGCGGCGATCGTACAACAGGAACCGGCATGCTTGCCGAACCATCTGCAGTACAGAACCATGCGGAGCAAGGGAACGGGGCTGGCCAGCCAGCTCGGCCAAACCTTCGCAACAGCCTTGCCCCTCATGACGGCATGGAGGTTCTGCCCTCGCTGACCGTGCCCCCTCAACTCCACGCCGTCGACTTCTTCTGCGGCGCAGGCGGGATGACCGAAGGCCTCAAACAGGCGGGGATCCACGTCTGCGCGGGCGTGGACATCGACAAGAACGTGCGAGCCACCTACGAGGCGAACCACGGAACCAACCTGTTCCACGAGAAGGATGTGCGGCGCTGCTCTGGGCACGATGTGCGAACCTGGCTCCCGGAGGGCACAGACGCCGACGACCTCGTTCTGATCGGCTGCAGCCCCTGCCAGTTCTGGAGTCGTATGCCGTCCCCCAAGGCACGCTCGTTGGAGGGCAGCCAGCTGCTTCACGAGTTCGCACGCATCGTCGCTGAGACCTTGCCGGGGTATGTGGTCATCGAGAACGTCCCTGGCCTGATGAAGGCCGGTCGCAAGACCGTCCTTCAACCGTTCGTCGCACGCCTCAAGGAACTCGGCTATGGCGCCGTCGACCACGGGAAGGTGAACAGCGCATGGTTCGGTGTGCCTCAACTCCGACCACGGCTCGTGCTCGTGGCCAGTCGCCACCACGACACCATCACGCTTCCACCGCATGACACGGCCCTGCGGCCGACAGTGCGCGAGTTCATCGGCGTCGAGAATGGCTTTCGGGCGTTGGCGGCTGGCCAGCGTGACGCGAAGGATCCATGGCACCGCGCCGCCGCACTCTCATCCGACAACCTCAAGCGCATTGCCCTGACACCACCTGACGGCGGCGATCGAAGCGCCTGGAGCGACACCGACCTCCAGTTGGAGACGTACAAAGAGCACGACGGGTTTGCCAACGTCTATGGTCGGATGTGGTGGGACCGTCCGGCAGCCACCTTGACCACCCGCTTCAACTCCCTGTCGAACGGCCGCTTCGGGCACCCGGAGGAAGACCGCGCTATCTCGATCCGTGAGGGCGCCACCCTCCAGACCTTCCCAAGAAACTACCAGTTCATCGGCGGCTCCCCAACCGTCTGTCGGCAGATCGGTAACGCCGTCCCTCCCAGGCTCGCCCGAGCCATCGGCGAGCACCTCCTGAACCTTCACGTTTCCCGTCCAGGCCAGACCCTCCCGTAACCTTCCGCTCAAGTTGAACGACGGACCCATGGCGAAGTTCAAGACACGGGCACGGACCGTTGACCTGCTGGGACGGCAACAAATCGCCGGCATCCCCACCGCCGTCCACGAGCTGTTCAAGAACGCCCACGACGCCTACGCCGATCACGTCGAGGTCGACTACTTCCGCTCCGACGGACTCTTTGTCCTGCGCGACGACGGCCTCGGCATGACCCGCACCGAGTTCGAGGAGCGGTGGCTGGTCGTCGGCACCGAGAGCAAGGTGTCCGGCCCCAAGCAGATGGCCTCACCGCCGACCGATCCAAACAAACCGCTACGCCCCGTGCTCGGCGAGAAGGGCATCGGCCGCCTGGCCATCGGCATCGTCGGCGACCAGGTACTCATCCTGTCCCGTGCCATCCGGCCGAACGAGCGACATCCCCTCGTCGCGGCCTTCATCCATTGGGAGGTCTTCTCACTGCCCGGGGTTGATCTCGACGAGATCGAGATCCCGATCATCGAGGTGGATGGCGACGACGGCGTCGATCAAGACGTCGTGGATGAGCTGGTCAGCAGGTTCCGGGCCTGCATTGAGCGGTTGGTCGAGAGCGGACGGGTGGACCACGCCGCAGCCGCGCCAATCCTGAAACAGCTTGGCAGGTTCCGGTTCTCCCCCAGCGAGATGGAGTCCTACCTTCCAGGCTCCAACATGCTACGGCTTGCAAGTGGCGGACGCGGCACCCAGTTCTGGGTGGTCCCGTCGAACGAGGTGCTTCCGTCGGACCTCGAGGTGCGCAACGACACCAAGGACGCGAGCCGAATGGAGGGGCAGCTCCTGGGCTTCGCCAACACGATGACGCCAGATGCGCCTGAACCGGTGATGGCCACCGCCTTTCGCGATCACCGAACCGCGACGGACGTGCGTGACATCATCGCACCCGAGCTCTTCTTCACGCCCGGCGAGTTTCGGAACGCCGATCACTACATCACCGGCAGGCTCGACGAGCTCGGGCAGTTCACGGGCGACGTGTCGGTCTTTGGCGAAGTGTACCCCGACTACGTCATCCCCTACCACGGACGAAGGGGCAAGCCGCTTCGTTGCGGCCCGTTCGAGGTCCACCTCGCCTATGTGCAAGGCGATCGGAAAGAGACCACGCTCCCAGACGAGGACTGGTGGGCCTTCTACCGCAAGTCGGACCGGCTCGGCGGGGTGTACATCTACATCGACGGCGTCCGCGTCTTGCCCTACGGCATGCCTGACTTCGATTGGCTTGAGATCGAAGAGCGTCGGAGCAAGTCCGCCGGTTACTACTTCTTCTCACACCGCCGGATGTGTGGAGCGGTGCTGTTGAGCCGCGAGCACAACGGCGGGCTTCAACAGAAAGCGGGCCGCGAGGGCTACATCGGTAACGCGTCCTACCGCGACCTACATGACGTTCTGGCGAGTCTGCTCGAGCGCCTCGCCGCAGAGTTCTTCCGCAAGGACAAGGGCTTCGGCGAAAAGTTCCTCACGCGTAAGGCTGCGAATGTGCGCCACGCCAAAGCGCTCGAGAAGGTGAACGCCAGCTCCCGAGAGCGTCAGAAGCAGCTTGAAGCGAGGCTCGAAGGGGTGCTCAACGACGTGGATGCCGAGAGTCCGCGCATCGAGGTCGCCGAGCTCTCCCAACACATGCAGGCGACGTTCGAGGCCGCTCTCGACCGCGAGGACGACGGACTGCCGAGCTACCTCGTCACGCTGGAGCACGACTTTCGTGTCAAGCTGAGCGCCCTCCGGGCGAAATACAACGTCACGGTTCCACGGGTCGCTCTGCCCAAGCGGCTGGATCGCGCATTGCGTCAGTACCGTACCCTGGCCAGAGAGCTCGAGGACACCCTCTTCGCACCCGCGGAGCGCCAACTCGACGAGCTGACCACGACGGCCCTCGAGGCGGTGGGCGCCACTGGACAGTTCTACGAGCGCCTGAAAGAGGCGACCGAGACCGCCATTCAAGACGCCCAGCGCCAGCTGGACGAGCAGCGAAGCAGGGTGACGACCGCGATCACATCCGCGAAGAAGACCGTGACCGAGGGGGCATCGCGTCGACGCGACGAAGGACGACGCAAGCTCGACGAGATCGGCGCCGACGTCGCGCGTCTCGGCGCCACCCTGCGCGATGACGCCGCGCTGAACGACGCCCGAACCCTTCTGCTCGCCAGAGTGGCCGAGGCCTCCGACACCCGATTGAACGACCTCCGACGCATGGCGGAACAGCTCGAGTCCATCACCTGGGAGGCGGAGAGCGCCCCGCTCGAACAGCTGACCGCGGTCGAACAGGACGCCGAAGACCTCCGCGAACAACTCGATGACGAGCTCGAGACGGCACAGCTGGGCATGACGGTCGAGGTGATCTCCCACGAGTTCGACCACGCCATCTCGGATATCCGGCATCTGCTGCGCGAGCTGAAGCCCTGGGCCGACGCGAACCCCGATCTGGCGAAGCTGTACGTGAGCCTTCGCGACGCCTTCCAGCACCTCGACGCCTACCTCACCTTGTTCACGCCGCTCCAACGTCGCCTCTACCGGACCACCACGATCTTCACCGGCGCGGACATCGCCGCGTACCTGTACCGCCTCTTTGGACAGCGCCTGAGCAACGACGGCGTCACCCTGACCGTCACCCCGCTCTTCGAACAGACATCCATCCGCGGCTATCCGTCCACCTACTACCCCATCTTCGTGAACCTGCTGGACAACGCGATCTGGTGGCTCAAGGGGCGACCCGACGCCAGGATCCAGCTGACGGCCGGTCGCGGCGCGCTGCGGGTGGTGGACAACGGCCCGGGCGTCGCCGTCGAGGACCGCGAACTCGTCTTCCAGCGACGCTTCAGCCTCAAGCCCGGCGGCCGAGGCCTGGGACTGACCATCTCTCGCGACGCCATCCGTAAGGTCGGCGGCGACCTGCGGATCGACGACACCCACACCGGCGCCTCCTTCCGAATCATCCTGCCGAAGGACGCCCTGCTCAACGAGGAGGACGGAACATGACCGAGTCCGTGGCGCCCATGGCCTTCGACAACCGACGCACCGAAGCCGCCAGAGCCTTTCTGCGCACCGTCGTCGTCGTGGATGACAAACCGGTGAGAAGATCACCGCAACAACCCCCAGCTCAGGTCGTACAACCCGTTGCCGGCACGCGTCCCCCCATTGGAGCATCTCAAGACCGCCCATCCCCGATCGAGGTGGTTGCGACACCGCCCTCGACATCCACAGCCAACGCCCCTGCGGAAGACCCCACCCATGAACTGGACGGCGATGCACTGCAGGCCGCGTTCGCTGACGAGGGGCTGGTCTGCTCGGTGCTCTTTGGCAAGAAGCCAACCGATGACCAGGAAGCGAAGGACTGGATCAAGCGTGTGGTCACGGTTGGCAGCCGCACAGACGTGTTGGTCCTTGACTGGTCCTGGAACGGCGACCACGGAGTCTTCTGCAAGCAGATGATCGACGCGCTGTTGAAGACGGACAGCTGTCGTCGGCAGCTCGTCATCATCTACACCGCCGAGGACGACAAGCAAGTGTTCGAGACGAGGCTGACCTCTTCGTCGGAGAGTTCTTCAGATAGCCCCCGTGAGCAACCCCAGCCCAGGGTCACTTCAGACACCTTGAGGTTCTCCTGGCCAGACCATGGCCTCGACGTCGTCGTCGTCCAGAAGTTCAGCGCAAGGGGAGAAGACTTCTACAGGGGCAGCAAGGTGCGCGAGAAGGATCTACCCGAACGGGTCTTCAAGCTCTTCGGCGAGGTTTGTGGCGGCCTGCTCGCCAACGCTGCAATGCACGGCCTCGGGCACCTGCGCGAGTCCACCCATGGCATCCTGCGAAGGTTCCGACCCGAGTTGGACGCACCCTACGTCGTCCATCGAGCATGCTCGTCTCCGCGGGAGAGTGCTCAGGAACAGGTGCGTGACCTGCTCGTTGATGCCCTCGGCGACGCGCTGACCGGGAGTGAGGTCACCAAACATCTGGATGACGCGCCGGTCGAAGCGTGGTTGAAGACATGTGATGGCATCGCGGATCGGTGGGCCAAGATTGACGGCCTGAAAGGACGTCCTTCGCACGACGCGCTTGCCAATGGATCGCTTGACACAAGGAACACCAAACGAAAGACGGTCGTCGCCATGACCGAAGCGCTGGTTGTGTCAGAATCCTCAACCGAAAGCACGCCCAAGCGAGATCACGCTTTGGCTGAGTTCATCTACTGCGCTGATGAGACAGGCAAGCATGAACCAGCACTTCGCCTCGGAACGATACTGTCTACGGCCAACGGGGGTGACCTGCTCGTCTGCACCGTGCCGCTGTGCGACTCGGATCGTGTCCCAGCGACAGGCCAGAAGTTTCCTTTCCTACCCCTGACAACGACCTCGGAGAGCGGCTCCCTCGCCCTGACCATACCCGGAAGCAAGGACATCTGGTACGTGCCTGTCAACGTTTGCCAGCTGACGATGCTCAAGTTCGTCCCGCCGCGCGACCAGACCCCCGTGCGCGCACAGAAAGAGGCGGATGGATTCGTCTTCACGGATGACAGCCGGGACGAGTATCGCTACGTCGGTCGCCTTCGCCCGCTGTTCGCCCAGAGACTCGCCCAGGAGCTCGGCGCAAAGGCAGCTCGCGTCGGAGTGGCCGAGTCCGAGTTCATACGCCGACGTGACAAGTGACAGCATAGTCACTGCACTTCGGCAACGCCCTCGACAACGATGGTGGCACCGACGCGCCGGACGGCCGCTGACGGCGACCGGGGCGAATATTCTCATAACCACCCCGTTGACAGCCTCACCCTCACCTGGGTACCTTTCCCTCCCCATGAACCCTCGCCGCGGGCAACGCCTCACACTTCCTGGCGCCGTCAGCGCCGCCCCGCGCCACCTCATCCCCCAGACCCCCGAGGCTCCCATGCAGCTCCAGACCACCATCCCCACCCGCTACACCCTCGAAGCGACGCCCCTGCGGGCGGCGCAGTTCCTGATGACCCTCGGCACGAAGAAGCCGATCCGTCGGGCGCTGGCGCGCCGCGGCTACACCGCCGAGGTGCACGCGCAGGGCTGGGCGAACGTGCATGCCGCCTCGGGCTACACAACCAGTATGGAGCACGGCGGCCCCGCGCTCGCGTCAGCCCCGCCGGGTGACACCGCCGCCGCCCAGGCCGCCGTGGACCTGGACGCCCTCGACGGCCAGATCCTCCAGCTCTCCCGCGCGGCCCTGCAGTGGAACCACCCCGAGGTCGCCCAACTCCTCCTCGCAGATCTCGAGCCCGCCACCGGTGTGAAGGCGGTCCTCAACGTCAAGACCTGGCTGGAACGGCTCGACGAGCTGGAGAGGGCCGAAGGCCTCGCCCCGCAGATCGTCGCCCGAAACACCGCCGCGCTCCAGACGCTGGCCGCACGCGGATACACACGCCAGGAGCGTGAGCGACTCCGCGGCCTCGTCCAACAGGTCGAAGCCCTCGGCGAGTTGGAGGAGGACGACGACGCCACCGCCGACGCACGCATCCACGAAGCACGCCTCACCCTCTACCGCTGGTACAAGGAGTGGGCCGAGATCGCCCGCGTCGAGATCGCCCGGCGCGACTGGCTGATCAGCCTTGGGCTCGCCCGCCGCAAGAAGAGCGGCAACCTGGAGGTGATCGAGGACGTCAACCTCGATGCCCCCGAGCCCGAGCTCCCCGAGGCCTAGCGGGACCTTCCGCCACCGTCAACGACGCTCGCCTCGCCGCCGCACCATCACCATCCCTCCCTCAAGAGCCTCGCGCCACGACCACCGGAGCTTGCACCGCAACCGCGGAGCCTTGCTAGACGCCTCCGCGAGCCTGCCCGACGTGGAGCAAACCCGCGACGCCGGCCAGAAGGGCGTCCGCGCGACGCGGAGAGGTTGACTGGCGAACGAGCGGCGACCGGGCGCGAACGAGCAAACTCGCGAGGCCGGCCAGAAGGGCGTCCGCTGGCGCACTCAAGGTCCGCAGGCCGTCTAGCAAGCTCCGCGCGGCTGCGAGCGACCGCGCGCGCCCTCTACAACGGCTCCGCCGCGAGCCGCTCCAGCGCCACCCTGGCCTCCCGCACCTTGTCCCGCCGCTTGAGCGCCCTCCAGCCTCGTAGCGCCAGCTCCCACGCCGCCGTCGCGCGCACCGGCTCACCGGCGCCCTCGGCGACCTCGGCGCTCTGGTGGATGCAGGCCACGTCGTCGGCGTCCATGGACCGGCCCTCCTCATGCACGGCCCACGCGACCGCGGCCAGTGCGGCGTCGAAGCCGTCCCAGCGCGCGAGGGTGGCCAGGCCGGGGAGGCGGGCCATCTGGACGCTCTGGAGGAACCAGGCGTCGCCGCGCGCCTCGAAGAGGGCGGCCAGGGCGTCGAACAGGTCCAGGGCCGACTCCCAGCGCTGCTGGGCGTTGAGGACGAGGCCGAGATTGAAGCGGATCAGCTCAGTGGCGCCCGAGCCCATGGAGTCGTACAGCGACAGAATCTGTCGCAGCCTGCCCTCGGCCTCCTCCAGCTCGCCGCGCAGGCGATGGACCTCGGCGAGTCCGTTCATCGCCCGGAGCATGACGTAGCGGGCGCCGTGGGCGTCGAGGGTCTGCTGGGATTCGCTGAACAGGGTCGCCGCGCCGTCCAGATCGCCGCGCATGGCGCGCACCTCGGCCATGGCGATCTGGACGCAGGCCACCATGTAGGGGTCCTCGCGGCGGGTGTGCCACTCGAGCGCGGCCTCGAAGCAGCGCGCCGCGCCCTCAATGTCCTCCATGTGGTAGAGGTACAGCTCGCCGAGGCTGTAGATCGCGTCGGCGAAGCCGGCCATATCGCCGCAGGCCTCGAACATCTCGCCGGCCTCGACGAGCGTCTGGCGGGCCTCCTCGCTCTGGCGGGCCATGTACAGCACGCGGCCGCGCTCGAGCAGGATCTTCGCGCCGAGCTGAAGGCCGCCGCGGGGGATTGCCACCGGGCGCGCGCGATCCATCACCGCCAGCGCGTCCAGGGGCTTGCCGCGGTTGCGCAGCACCGCCGACCGCAGCAGCCAGCCCTCGCACCAGCCGAGGTCGTCCGGCGGCACGCGCGCCGTCGCCAGCGCCTCCTCCCACCGCTCCAGCAGAGCCTCGGCGTCGAGGAGCTCGCTCTTCCAGGCCCGCTCGCGGGCGCCCCGGAGCAGGTACGGCGCGGCCTTGTCGGGCAGGCCCGCCAGGCCGTAGTGGCGGCCGATCCGCTCCGCCACGCCGCGCCGGGCCGCGTCCTGCCCGCCCAGCTCGAACGCCAACGCCTCGGCGCACACCCGATGGTGGCCCGCCAACGTCCCGGCTCCCCGCGCCATGACCTCCAGGCTCTCGCGCAGCATCCCATGCACGAAGGACCAGCCGCCCTCGGTCGCCACGGCCAGGCGCGAGGCGATCATCGTCTCCACCAGGGCCGCCGGCGCGGCCACCGAGGCCCTCCGGCACGCCGCCTGCCACTCGACCTCGTCCACCTGCCCGCCGAGGACCGCGGCCAGCTCAAGCGCCACCTGCGCGCTGGCCGGGCGCCCCCGGAGCAGATCGGCCAGACGACCGCGCCAGAGGGTCTGGATGTTCTCGGGCAGCGGCGCCGTGGCGCCCGGCGCGAGGTGGAAGCCGTCCTGACCCACGGCCAGCACCTTGCGCTCCACCCAGTCCCCGATCAGCTGGACCGCGAACAGGGGGTTGCCCTCCGTCCGGGCGATCACGTCCTCGGCCAGCCGCTCGTCGAGGCCGAGCAGCGCGCGCACCAACTCGTCCTGGTCGGTCCGATCGAGCGGCCCCAGCGCCAGCCGACGCGCCTCCGGGTGCGACGCCAGCTCCGCGAGCTGCCGGCTCACCGTGGCCGTGCTCGCGCCCTGGAGCGCGGTCAGGAGGACCACCACCGGGAACGGCCGCTCGTCCTGGACGTAGAGCAGGTGCCGCGCGAAGTCGATGCCCTCCGGCCCCCACTGCACGTCGTCCAGCCACAGGATCACGGGGCGGTCCCGGCACAGGTCCTCCAGCAGGAGCTGCAGCACGGTGTAACGCTCCTGGATGCTCCGGATGCGGAACGACCGCCGGTCTGCCTCCACCGCCGCTGGCGACACCAGCTCGGCCACCGCCTCCCAGTGGAAGCTGTCCCGCACGCCCAGGTGCTCGAGGTGATGCCGCACCCGCTCCAGCACGGCCTCGTACCGCAGGCCGCGCGCGCGGAACAGGCGCATGACCATCGCCTCGAGGCCGGCACCTGGCGCGTCGTGGGCGTCGTAGAACGCCTCGAGGGCCGTGGCGGCGCCCACCTCCACCGCGCGCTCGGCGATCCAGCGCACCAGCCGGCTCTTGCCCACACCGGTCGGCCCCTCCACGAGCACCAGCCGGGCCGCTCCGGTGGTGTGCGCCTCGTGCACCGCCTGCCAGAGCGCGTCGCGCGCGTCCTCGCGGTCGACCATCGGCACGGTGCGGAGGCCGTAGAGGCCGAGGCCGGCGCCGTTAAGCATGGGCGAGTCGGTCGCCTCGGTGCGACGCCAGCTCGCGGGGAGCTGCGGGCGGACGCGGCGAGGGGACGGGGCGGCCACGCGAGGCGCGGCCGGAACCGGGCGGGGCGGCAGGGTCGGGAAGGCGTTGGTCTGGACCGTGTCCGAGAACGCGTCCACGGCGCTCGGCAGACCACCAGCCACCGTGGCGGCGGTGGCGGCGGTCTGCGCCTCGCTGCGCGCGTGCGCGTCGGTCCCGGCGCTGGCCGCCGGGCCTGACGCGAGGGCCCGCCGCGCTCCCGCCCCCACCGTCGCCGCGGTGACGCCCGTCTCCGACGGCAGCGCGTCGACGGACTCCACGTGCACCACCGTCGCTGAGTGGCCCTCGTCCGCCAGCCCCAGCCCCAGCCCCGTCCGCAGCTCCGCCACGGCGCGCAGGTTGAGGCCGGGTGCCCTCGTCTCCACCACCGCCGCCTCGCCGAGCGCCTCCAGCGCCGCCATCGCGTCAGCCGCGCACGCGAACCGCAGCCGGTGCGGCTTCTCCAGCAGGCGCTGGACCCACCCCTCGAACCCCTCCGGCACGGGCAGGACGGTCGGCGTCATGGAGGCGGGCGGATCATACATGTGATGACTGAGGATCTGGAGCTGACCACCCCGCCGATCCGCATCAAACGCATGGAACCCCGCCGCCAGCCGAAACGCCATGCAGCCGACCGCGTACAGGTCCGTCCAGGGCCCCTGATCCCGCCAGCGCCCCTGGATCTGCTCCGGCGCCATGTAGTGCACCGACCCCGCGATCTGCCCCACATTCTCGTCCGCGTTGTTCAGATCGTCCGGCTCGAACGCCAGCCCGAAGTCGCTCAGCCGCAGCTCCTGCCCGTCCCCCACGGCCTCGCCCAGCAGCACGTTCTCCAGCTTGATGTCGCGGTGCACCACGCCGCGCGCGTGCGCGTGCGCCAGCGCCTCAAGCAGCCGACGCAGGATGTCACGCAGCGCCGTGTACCGCTCCAGCCGGGGCAGCTCCTTGAGCGAGCCTCGCGCCGCCAGCTCCATCACGAGGTACGGGCTCTGCGCCACCAACGCCCCCCCGGACGCCGCCTCGGCCCCTTCATCGACCTCGCCGAGGTCAAACACCGTCACGATGCCCGGATGATCGAGCGCCGCCACCGCGTGCACCTCCCGGATGAACTTCCGCCGGAAGTCCTCCGACCGCGCCAACTCGCTCGTCATCACCTTGACCGCGACCGGCACCCCGCTCTCCAGGTGCACCCCGCGCCACACCTCCCCCATCCCGCCCCGGCCGAGCACCCCATAGAGCTCGAAGGGGCCGAGGGGAACGCGCAACGTCTTCGAGCTGTCCGCCATCGATGGCTCCGTCCCCGCCAGCGGGCCCCGGCGCCGACCCGTCCCCTGAGAAGCCGTCCGGAAAGTTATGGCCGTCGTTGACGAGCCCCATGCACGCCATCTGCGGCTTATCGTCGTCCCCATGGGGCGCTGCCCCAATGGAGACTCCTCAAAGCCACATCTGACGCACCTGGAACTCGCCAACTCGGCCATTC
>Ga0210033_1002112_pt1 | contig 17395 bp, 10 predicted proteins | sample CryGeymeta201501_FD_185465 | JGI IMG/M metagenome (GOLD analysis project Ga0210033, IMG submission 185465) | Groundwater microbial communities from Crystal Geyser aquifers in Utah, USA - Crystal Geyser metaG 2015-01 (SPAdes) (version 2) | ecosystem: Environmental > Aquatic > Deep subsurface >... | reverse complement strand
CCGACTTTCTGCAAGGGCCGTATCCATCGGCTCATGCTGAAAGCCACCCACCCCGCCCACACCATGCCGACTCCACGAGATCCAGGCCCGGGTTCAATGGCGAAACCCAAGCTCAGGCGCCGGAGCTTGTCCCGGACGCGCACGTCACGGGTTGGCGGTCAGATCCACATCGAAGCTGACGTAGTCCCTGCCCTGGCCGTCCGCGCGAATCCCCGCGTTCGCCAGGCCCAGCCCCAACAGATCGACCTCGCCCAGATCGAACAGCCCGTCGAGGCCGCTGGTGCCCAGCAGCGTCGGCAGCTGCGACAGCAGCCCCGCCAGCGCCCCCTCGATGGCCGCGTCGTCGATGTCGAACAAGGGCTCCTCGGCCAGATCCGCCCGCGCCGTCACCCCGAGGTCGAAGGACAGCGCGCCGTCCACCAGCCGCATCCCCACGTCGAGCCCGATCATCAGCGACACCGACGCGAACTTCACCCGCGCCCCGCCCTCCGGCGCCAGGTAGAGGTCCAGCATCATCTCGTTGGCGTCGATCTTCAGGAAGCGGTCGCCGTCCTGGATCCGCGCCACCGGCGGCAGCAGAGGCCGCAGCTCCATGGCCAGCGGCGTCTGCGCCGTCCCGTGCTGGAGCAGCTCCGGCCCCACCAGCGCCGCGAGGAACCCCGCGTTGAGCGCCACCGGCAGGCTCCCGCCGTCGCCGAGCAGCTCGGTCAGGTTCACGTTCAGCGCGCCGCCGCGCCAGAACGTCGCCAGCAGCGCGTTGATCAGGTCGTCGCTCAGCGACAGCCGCACCATCCGGGGCGGGTTGGGCTCGGCTGGCGGCGCGCTCGGCGTCACCCACATGCCCGGCGAGGGCGGCACCGCGGCCGCGGCCATGGTGTCGACGCCCGCATCGGCCACGAGGGTCGCGCCCTGCGCATCAAAGGCCAGCTGGCGCACCTTGAGCCCGAAGTCCAGCGTCTGCCCCATGAACATCGCCTGCTGGTTCAGCATCGCCGGGTCGAACAGCTGGTCGAGCACGAAGCCGTTGAGCACGTCCATCAGCGCGTCCTCGGCCAGGTCCCGCACAAAGCCCTCCACCAGCCCCGCGATCAGGTCGAGGATGCCGTCGATGTCGAGGTTGAAGCTGTGCAGCGCCACCTGCGTCCCGGTCAGCCGAACGCCCAGGCTCCCGTCGGGGTGCACGTCCACCACGACGTCCGCGGTCAGCTCGGCCGGGTCGGCGGTCACCTTGCCGGTGACCGTCACCGTCGTGATCAGCAGGCTCTGCTCGGCCTTCACGTCCACGCGGAGGCCGTAGATCTTGATGTTGGCCCGCAGCGCCCCGGCCACCGGCGTCAGGTCCACCGCCACCCGATCGTACCGAATGCCCCGGACCTCGATCTGACCGAAGTCCCCGACGTTATCCGCCAGCAGCGCGTCCACCGCCCCGCTCTCCAGCGCCCCCACGATGGCCTGCTCGAGCACGTCGAAGGTGTCCGCCCGCAGCCGCGCGCTGACCGCCCCGTCGGTCTGGCTCCCGTAGGGGGCGAACTGCCCGTAGAGCGCTCCGCGCAGCGCCTCCGTGGACCGCCCCACCGGATCGAACGCCGTCACGCTCACCACGTTCGGCCCGACGCTCGGCCGGCGCGTGACCTCGAACGCCCCGTCGGCGCCGACCGGCACCACCTGCCCGTCGACCTCGACCCGCTCGAGGCCCGTGCCCGCATTCGTCGCCACGCCGCGCACCACCAGCACGTCGTCACGCCCCTGCATGAGGAACGCGCCGCGCTCCGGCGACGAGAGGGTGACGGTCGGAGGCTCGGCGTCGACCACGATGGGGATCTCCAGCGGCGAAAGTCCCGCGCCGCCCACCGTGAGGACGTGCTCCCCATCCAGCAGCGGCACCGCCACCCGGAACGCCCCCTGCGTCACGGCGGCGACCTGTCCATTGACCGTCACCTCGGCGAGCCCCTGGGCCGTGCCGTTGACCACGACCTCCGACCCCATCAGGACCTGACCCCGCTGCGGCGCCTCCACCGTGAGGCTGAGGTTCCCCGCCCGGGTCTGCTGGACCCCGGCCGCGCCACCCTGTCCACCGGGCACGCCGGCCACACCGCCGATCGAGGTCGTGGCCGTGAGGGTCGAGTCTCCACAGCCGGTCACGGCGATCAGGAGCGAGGCGAGCAACAGGATCGGGGTCGTCTTCATGGCGTTCCCTGTCAGGAGTCTCCGAACACGACTCGCTGCCACCGCAAAATCCGCGCCACCCATCACCGCCGGCATCGGACCCCGACCAACACGCCCTCGAAGCCTCCCCGCCGCTGGGGACGACCGACCCCGGCCCCCTGTCAGCCGGCGACAGTTGTCCCCAGCTCGGGTGTGGCTTGGGTGGCACACCCGACAGGTGGTGTCGACTGTCTCCACCGGGGCGGGGCCACCCCAAGGGGGCATGGACACAGCACGCGTCGTTCGCCATCGCAAAATCCGCCGCCACCCGATACCATCACCTCCACCTCCGCCCCGCGGCCCATCCACAGCACCGCCCCTCTCCCCACTCCCCACTCCCAAGGACCACCCCATGGCCACCCTCCAACCCGACCGCTCCTCGCCCGGCCCCCGCAGCAGCGCCGGCCTCCTCATGGTCCGCCGAACCCCCGGCGGCTGCGAGGTCCTCATCGCACACCCCGGCGGCCCCTACTACGAGGGCCGCGACGAGGGCGCCTGGTCCATCCCCAAGGGCGAGATCGAGGAGGACGAGGACGCCCTGGAGGCCGCCATCCGCGAGTTCGCCGAGGAGACCGGGGTGGAGCCCGAGGGCTCCTTCCTGCCGCTCGGCGAGGTCCGGCAGAAGGCGGGGAAGCTCGTGTTCGCGTGGATGTTCGAGGCCGACCTGCCCGCCGACTTCGTGCTCGTCAGCAACACCTTCACGATGATGTGGCCGCTCCACTCGGGCCGACGCTCGACCTTCCCCGAGATCGACGACCTCCAGTTCTTCGACCCTGAGACGGCGAAGCGCAAGCTCAACCCCGCCCAGAGCCCGTTCGTGGACCGGGCCGTGGCGGCGCTGTCCGGCGCCGCCTCACGCGAGGATTGAAACCCCGCACCGCTTGGCGCTACCCTGTCGTGCGAGGCACGAGGCCTCCCCCAACACCAGCCCGGACTGCCATGAACGCCCGTCTCCACCTCCTGCTCGTCGCGGCGGCCGCCGCCGCGCTCGCCTTCACGATCGTCGCCTGCGGGGACGAGGACTCCAACGGCGCCACCAACAACGGCGACGCCAACAACGGCGGCCTGCTCGGCAACAACGGCACCTCGAACAACGGGGCCACCAACAACGGCGCGACCAACAACGCCACCAACAACGGCGACGCCAACAACGGCGCGGCCCAGGGCGAGATTACCCACGTCTCCACCATCCCGGACGGCGCCCGCCCCGCCGACGCCGTGCGCCTGATCGTGCTCGGCGACTCGATCAGCGCTGGCGTCGGCGCCAGCCGCCGCAGCCGGGCCTACTACGCCCTGCTCGACGAGAACGCCGACGACGTCTACCCCGACGACGCCGACATCGACCTCACCAGCCTGTACGGCCACGACGTCGAGCTCGTCAACGAGGCCGTGGGCGGCGCCACCACCGCCACGATGCGGGCCAACCAGCTCCCGGCGCTCGCCCAGCGGCTCGGCGACTCGGTGTCCGGGCACTCGGTGGCGGTCATCACCATCGGCGGCAACGACGTCACCACGGGGTTCGCTGCAGGCGCCGACCTCGAGGGCACCTACCTCGATCACGCCCTGACCAACATCCGCGACACCATCGAGTTCCTGCAGGACCCGGTGCGGTTCCCGGACGGGACCTCGGTCTTCATCGCCAACGTGTACGACCCGGGCGACGGCGTGGGCCGCGTGGCGGGCTGCTTCGCCGGCATCGACCTCACCGAGGCGTCCAACGCGCTGCTCACCTGGGCGCGCCGCTACGACGACCTCGCCTGGGACTACGGCATCGGCGTGGTCGACGCGCTCGGCGCCTTCCGCGGGCACGGCTTCTACTTCGAGGACCCGGCCAACCCCTACCACGACGCCGCCGACCCGACGCTGTGGTTCAAGGACGACTGCATCCACCCCAACGACCGCGGCCACCAGGAGCTGCGCCGACTGTTCTTCGAGGCCATCGACCCTTCGGAGACCTTCGTGGCCGATTGAGCCCCCGCCGCGCCCCGTCGAGATGCTCAGCGCGACGAACTTTTTCCGGTAACAGATCGCAGGCTGCCCCTCTACCCGTTTGTCAGCTCCCTGCGGGCCGCCCAGCGCGCCCACCCCCCGGATGGCCCTCCACATCACGTGTCGATCTGTGTCTCGCCAAGACTCGGGCCATCCGGAGGGAGCCGACACCCTGCACACTTTGCCTCGGACCGCCGCGGGGGGTTTCACCGCCTCGCGGAAATGCTATCCTGTCGCCGTCCCTTGTTGCGAAGACGACGAGGCGCGCGTCCACAGCGGTCGTCCGGCACGCTCGACGTTTGACGCCACGGTGAGGAGAGCGATCCCATGTCCGCACGGCCCAAGGTCATCATCCGACGCTGCCCCGATTACGACGCCGACCGCATCCATCGGATCATCCACGACGCCCTGGTGGAGCTCGACCTCCGGCCGACCGGCCGGACGCTGGTCAAGCCGAACGTGGTGGCCTCGGGCAAGCAGTTCCCGAACGCGTACACCCGACCGGAGTTCGTCGAGGGCGTGCTGCGGGCGCTCAAGGATCGGGCGGGCTCGGACGTGACGGAGATCGCCGTCGGCGAGCGCTGCGGGATCACCGTGCCGACGCGCTTCTCGTTCAACGAGGCCGGCTACTACGACATGGTCGAGCGGGTGGGCGGGGTGGAGATGTACCACTTCGAGGAGGTGCCCCAGGTCGAGGTGCCCCTCTACCACAAGGACCGCCTCCGCGACGCGATCTTCATCCCAGAGCCCGTCGTCAAGGCCGACTTCTTCGTCAACTGCCCCAAGTTCAAGGCCCACCCCTGGACCACGGTCACCTTCGGGATGAAGAACTACATCGGCATCCAGGACGACCGCCATCGCCTCATCGACCACGACCACAAGCTCAACGAGAAGGTCGCCGACCTCCAGTACGTCGTCCAGCCCCAGTTCTGCGCCATCGACGCCATCGTGGCCGGCGAGGGCCGGATGCTGACGCCGATCCCGTTCGACATGGGCCTGGTGATCACGGGCAATCAGCAGCTGGCCTTCGACGCGGTGTGCTGCCAGCTCATCGGCCTCGACCCCATGGACGTCCCCCACCTCCGCCTCGCCTTCGAGCGCGGCTTCGGCCCCGTCTCCCTCGACGAGATCGACATCACCGGTGACATCTCCTTCGAGGACGCCAGAAAGAAGTGCGAGGGCTTCCGCACCGGCCTCATCCGCGTCGAGGACTACTTCGAGGGCACCCACATCCGCGCCTACGCCGGCCCTCCCCCCGGCGACGACGTCGAGTACTGCTGGGGAGGCTGCCCCGGCGCCATCGAGGAGGCCATCGAGATCCTCCGCCAGTACGACTCCCAGTGCGACGAGAAGATGCCCCCGCTGCACATCGTCTTCGGCCGCTACGACGGCCCCATCGAGGCCGCCCCCGGCGAGAAGGTCATCTTCATCGGCGACTGCGCCACCTGGAAGGGTGACATCGGCGGCCGCTACGTCCACATCCCCAGCCTCTACGCCGACCGCTCCACCAGGAGCCCCCACGAGGCCCGCCACCAGGACATCTTCGCCAAGATGGCCAGCGTCGCCCAGAAGTTCTGGCAGACCCGCGACGAGCCCGTCATCCGCATCCAGGGCTGCCCCGTCAGCGTCGCCGAGCAGGCCCTCCTCCTCGTCTATTACGGCGGCCTCAAGAACCCCTACCTCGAGGGCGAGAACGTCGTGAAGTTCACCCTCCCCTACATGAACTGGCGCGTCCACCAGCTCGCCGACCGCCTCCGCGGCCGCACCTACCAGATCGCCGGACCCACCGAGCGCGGCGCCGCGCGACCCGTCCAGAACCTCCCCCCCGCCGACATCCACGCCCCGCTGGAGCTGTACCGACGGCGCGAGGCGTAGCGGGCTCCCGATCCACCCTCACCCACCCGCCGGTTGCCCCCCCACCCGCTTCGGCAGCCCCCCGTCCATCTGCAGGGACGGCCGACCGGCCAGCGGGATCAGCACCAGCGCGGCGATCCCCAGCGCCATCGCCACCAACGCCATCACGCTGCCTTCGAACCCGAAGGCGCCGCCGGTGATCAGGTCGGGGCCGGTGAGGTGGGTGGTGCACAGGGAGGGGACCTCGTCGCCGGACAGACCGCTGATGGGGATCCCGAACAGGAGGCCCTGGGCCAGGTTCCAGCCCCAGTGCAGGCCGATCGGGAGCCAGAGGTCGTCGCTGCGGAACAGGGCGACGGACAGGAGGACGCTCGCGCCGGCGATGCTGACGAAGCCCACCGCGTCGATGTTCGGGTTGAAGAGGTGCAGCGCAGCGAAGCTGAGGGCGAACACGGCGGTCGCCCCGGCCCGGCCGAGGCCGCGCACCAGCCATTGGAAGGCGTAGCCGCGAAACGCCAGCTCCTCCCAGGAGGCCGCCAGGGCCAGCAGGCCCAGCCAGACGGCGAGGTCCACCACCCCGGCGCCGCGCCAGCTCACCTCGGCGTAGCCTGCGACCACCAGCCCGCCGAGGATGGCCGCGATCATCCCGACGCCGATGCCGAGGCCCACGGTCAGGTTCAACGCCACTCGGGACGCGGGGCCGCCGAGACCCACGTCCCCGAGGCCACCCCCGTCCACGGAGCGCACCATCGCGAAGGTCGCCGCGAGCGCCGGGAGGGTCGTCGCGGCGCTGATGGCCAGGAGCACGAAGGTGGAGATCGGGACCGACAGGGCCGGGAGCATCGCCGCGCCGAGGTACAGCGGCAGGGTGAAGAGCGTCAGGGCCTGGCTCCACATCAGGAGGCGCCAGCCGCTGCGGAGGCCGTGGGGACCGTAGAGGGTGGAGTGGCCGAGGCGGCGAAGGGCGGGCGTCATAGGCAAGCGCTCACGTTCTGGGGTATAGTTCGTGGTCGCCGGTGCACCCACGAACGTCAGGGTGGTCATGAGTCACGGGACCGATCAAGGATACACGGATGCCTTCCAGCTCGCGATGGAGAGGGTCCGGCAAGGCGACCCCGCCGGGGGGGAGAGCCTGCTCGTGGACGCCGTCGAGGCCGCCCGGCGCGCCGAAGGGCCCGACTCAGGCGCCTTCGCCCGGGCCAACCACGAGCTCGGCATGTTCCTGGCCGGGCTCGGGCACCACGAGCGCGCCATCGTCGCCTACCGCGCCGCCGTGGACCACGACGACCCCAACGAGCCGCAGGTCACCCGGGACCGGCTGACCTACCTGCTCAACCTCGGCGACCTCCTGCAGCGCGTCGGGGAGCTCAGCGAGGCCGAGCGGGTGCTTCGGCGAGGGCTGGTCGAGCGGGAGAGGTTCTACGGGCGGCAGCACGCGGGGTATGGGTTCGGGCTGGAGCCGCTGGTCAAGGTGCTCCTGAGGCGCGGCGCCCTGGACGAGGCCCTGCAGGCCGCCTCGGCGCTGGTGGCCAACTTCTGGAACAACACCCACCCCCGCATCGCCGCCGCCCTCGCCCTGCGCTGCGAGGTCCTCAAGGCCCAGGGCGCCGAGGAGTCCGCCTTCGACGGGCTGGAGAACCTCCCGACCGACATCTTCGTCGACACCACCCGGACCACCGTGGCCCGCGCCCACGAGGCCGCCCACGAGCTCGCCCACCGGATGCTCGACGACCTCCTCGGCGCCATCGACCGACGCCTCGGCGAGACCTCCGACGCGGCCATCCGCGTGCTGTCCGCCTCCAGCGACATCGCCCGCAAGCACGACCGGAGCGAGGCGCGGGAGGCCGCGCTCCGCCAGGTCCTCGACCGCTGCCAGCGCCGCGGCGACGACCTCGACGTGGTCGAGTGCCTCCAGGGCCTCGCGCTGTGCCAGAGCGAGGCTGGCAAGCACGACCTCGCCATCGACGCCTACCACCAGGCCCTCGAGGTCATCGAGCGCCTCGACGACCCCGAGAGCCACGCCAGAGTCCTCTGCAACCTCGGGCTCTACCTCGCCGAGCTCACCCGCCGGGAGGAGGCCGAGGTCCACCTGCGCCAGGGCCTCGCCCGAGCCCGCGAGGCCGGCGGCGACGACGGCGTCGGCCGGTGCCTGGTCGCCCTCGGCATCTTCGTCCAGCACGGCCAGCAGCTCGACGAGGCCAGGGCCCTGCTCGAGGAGGCCGTCCGGCGCCTCGCCCCGAGCGAGCCCGACGCCATCTGCGCGCGCAGCCACCTCGACGCGATCGCCCAGGGCGGGTCGTGTGGCTGCGGCGACATCGACGCCGCCTTCTCCCGCACCATCGAGGCCATCATCGCCGACCAGCTCCCGGACGGGCTGCTGGAGTCCGTCCGCGTCGACCCGGCTGCCCGGAGCGGCGCCATCCAGGTCAGCCTGGCCCGCGCGGCCAGCCCGGACGAGCACGCCCTGCTCGAAAGGATCATCCGCCACGCCCAGGCCGAGGTCCACTCCCGCATGAAGAGGCAGTATGGCGATTGACGCCCGCGCCACCGGCATGAGAGGGTTGGGCTGGCGGTCAAGAAGGGGTATGCTGGAGCGGCTTGGCGCGAAGATGGCCCAGATCGCTGGTGGGGTCCCATGAACACGGTCCGCGGTCCCAAAGACTACGCGCTGCTCGAAGAGCTGGCCAGCGGCTCGGACGGCAACACCTACGTGGCGCGCCGCGCCGGCGCCTACTCCGCGCTCGTGGCCCTCAAGCTCGTGCCCGAGCAGCTCACCACCGACCAGCACCTCCTGGCCCGCCTCTCCGAGGAGGTCCAGATCGCCCGCTCGCTCCGCCACCCGAACCTCATCCAGGTCCTCGAGCTCGTCCTCGACGACCAGAGCGCTGCCTTCGTGCTCGACCTCAACCACGGCCGGACCCTCGGGCAGCTCATCGACGGGGCCGAGGCGGTCGGACGGCGCATGACGCCGGCCATGGTCGCGGTCCTCGTCGCCGACATCGGCCGCGCGCTGCACTACCTGCACGAGTTCGAGCTGCCCGGCCACGCGCTCGGCCTCGTGCACGGCAACGTCTCGCCGCGCAACGTCAACGTCGGCTTCGACGGCTCGGTCCAGCTCATCGAGACCGGACTCGCCCGCGCCGCCGGCCGCAAGCGCTCCCTGCTCGGCGGGCTCGGCTACATGTCGCCCGAGCAGGTCGCCGGTGAGGACGCCGACCGGCGCAGCGACGTCTACGGACTCGGCATCATCATGTACGAGCTCCTGTGCGGCCGCCGCGTCTTCGCCGGCCTCCCCTCGATGACCGAGCTGCGCGACGCCCTCGCGCACCACCCCCACGCCGTGCCCACCTCGGCGTCCTGGACCGGACCGGCGCTCATCGACATCTGTGGCCGCGCGCTGGCGCCCTCGGCAGATGCACGTTATGCCACCTGTCAAGACATGGTGGACGACCTCGAGCGCTGGATCGCCGAGCACGTCCCGACCCCTACCGCCGTCGGCCTCGACCTGTTCGCACAGGAGATCGCTGGCGTCGACGAGCCCGACGTCATGAACGTGGCCACGATGCCCCCCGGCTCCATGTTGGGCCGGGGCCGACGCATGACCACCGATGGAACCCTCACGGACGAGCCGGCCCGCTCCGGCGACGCCAGGGAGCGCCCGACCGGCGCCTCTCCGGCCAGCTCGTCGCTGAACCCTGAACCCTCGCCCATAGACACGAACGTGGATCACAAGGCCCCTTCAGCATCGCCCGAGTCGCCCGACACGGGACTCGCCGAATCCGCGGACAGCGCCCCCGTCTCCGACGTGTGGTCCGTCATGGACTTCCCGGACGCCTCCGGCGCTGACGCCGGATGGATGGCCGACATGGGCGGCGACGGCGGCGCCTTTGGCGACGCCTCCGACCTCGCCGCGCTGTCCAACGACGTCCCCGCCGCCGCACCAGAGGCCGCCGCGCCAGAGCCTTCAGCGCCGGAGCCTGCCTCGGCGGCTCCAGAGGCCACGCCCGCCGACGCGGCCGCAGCCCCCGAGACGGACACCGCGCCAGCCTCCGCCGAGGCCGCACCGGCGGCCTCTGACGACGCGCCGGCCGAGGCCGCAGCCGCGCTCTCGGCCTCCAGCGACTTCGACATGTTCGACAGCTTCGGGGCGCCCGGAGAGGGGGTCGCGGGCCTCGCGGCGCGGCCTGCCCCTGCCGAGGCCCCCCCGGCGGAGGCGCCCGAGGAGGAGCAAGAGGAGGAGGAGGGCGGCAAGCTGCAGTCGGCGCTGGCCTCCGACTTCTCCATCCCGCCGCTCGACATGCTGGTCGCCGCGGATCTGTCCGCCCCGCCGCCAGCCGAGCCTGAGTTCGCGTCCATGCCGCTCCCCCCCGCTCCTGGCGTGGGCCCGCTCCCCGAGCTCAAGAGCACCGGCCCCGACGTCCTCACCATGGACCTCGGCGTGGTCCCGGTCGCCCGACCGAGCCTCCTGACCCCGATGGCGTGGGCCGGCATCATCGGCGGGGGCGTCTTCGTCGTCCTGATCGTCGTCCTCGTCGTCATACTGACCGGCGGTGACGACAAGAAGACCGATCCTGCCAACGGCGGGGCGATCGCGGCCCTCCAGCCCGACGCGGGCGCCGCCCCCGAGGCCGACGCAGGCGCTGCGCCCAAGGAGGAGAAGGAGGACAAAGACGAGACCTGGGTCAAAGCAGATGACGAGGAGTTCCCCGCGACCGACAAGGACAAGGGCGACGACAAAGCGGCCGACAAGAAGGACGCCGACTCCCGCCGACGACGCGTCGCCCGAGGCGCTGCACGCCGTCGTGGCGGCACCGCGGGTGGTGGGGGAGGAGAGGCCCCCGCACCTCCAAAGGACAACGGCAACTGGCAGGCTCGCGGCCAGTCCCTGTTGACGATCAGCTGCAGCGCCCCCGCGGAGATCACCGTCGATGGGAAGGTGGTCGGCCGCACACCCCGGAGCGTCCCTGTGTCGCCCGGTAGCCACAAGGTCTCGATGAAGCGCATCTCGGACGGCCGCAAGTATGCGCGCACCGTCAACACGTCCAAAGGGCAGCAAAGCCCGGTGGCCTGCGTGTTCCGCTGATGACCCCTCCCCAGCCCCCCACCGAGATCCAGGAGCTCTGGGCCGACAGAGACAAGCGCGCCCTCGAGGTCGTGCGCGCCTCCGTCGCCGCCGACGATCTCGTCGGGGCGCTGCTCGCCATCGAGGGCGCCGCCCCCGAGGACATCGCGACCTGTCGACACCAGCTCTACCAGTGGGGCGCGAGCCTGCACCTCGACCCCTCCCTGGCGACGGCGGTGGTCGTGCTCAAGATGACCGGACTCATCCACAACGAGCTCGAGTTCAGCGGCGACGCCAACAACTACTACCACCCGGACAACAGCCGCCTGTCCCTCGTCGTCGAGCGTCGGCGAGGGCTGCCGATCCTGCTGTCCTGCATCTGGATCGTGATCGGCGAGGTCGCGGGGGTGGACGTGCAGGGGGTCGGGATGCCGGGGCACTTCCTGGCGCGGGTGGGGGGGGACGGGGGGATCCTCGTCGACCCCTTCGGGGGCGGACGCATCCGCTCGCCGGAGGAGTGCAAGGCCATCTTCAGCCACGTCACGGACGGTAAGGTCCTGTGGCGAGATGAGTTTCTCCTCGCGACACCGCGCCCCCAGATCGTCGAGCGCGTGCTGTGGAACCTGATCAACGCCACCCACCGCAGCGGCGAGCTGGTCCCCTGCTACCGCCACGTCCGCACGCTCGCCGAGCTCTTCCCCGAGCGCGGGCACCTTCAGGTCCTGCACGCCAACCTCGCCGAGCAGGTCGGCGCCCTCCCGCTGGCGCTCAGCCTGTTCCGCGAGATCGCGCAGCGGTTCGCCAACTCACCGCTGGAGCAGATCGCCGCCCGGCGCATCGAACAGCTCGAACAGCGCATCCCCTGGGTGAACTGACATGGCAGGCCCTCTGGCTGGCAAGCGCGCTCTCGTGACCGGCGCCTCGAGCGGCATCGGTAAGGCGATCGCCGTCGACCTCGCCCGGCGCGGCGCCGACCTCGTCATCAGCGCCCGTCGCGCGGATCGCCTCAACGCACTCGCCGCCACCCTCACCGCCGAGCACGGCGTCAAGGTCGACGTCGTCCCGCTCGACCTCGCCGATCCGACCGCACCCGCCGCCCTGTTCGCCGCGACGGTCGGCCAGGGCACGCAAATCGACATCCTGATCAACAACGCAGGCTTCGGCGTCTATGAGCCGTTCGAGGACGTCGCGTGGGAGACGCACGCCCAGGTCATCCAGCTGAACCTCGTGGCCCTGACCCACCTGTGCCACCTGTTTGTGCCGCACATGCGCGCCGCCGGCACACCCTGCCACATCATGAACGTCGCCTCCATCGCCGCGTTCCAGCCCACCCCCTTCTACACGGTCTACGGCCCGACCAAGAGCTTCGTCCGGGACTTCACCGAGGCCCTCGACTACGAGCTGCGCGACACCAACGTTCGCGCCATCTGCGTCTGCCCCGGCGGCACCCACACCGAGTTCGCCGACGTCGCCGGAATCAAGCTCCAGAAGCACCACGAGGCGGCGATGATGAGCGCCGAGCAGTGCGCCGCCATCGGCGTCGAGGCCATGCTGCGCGGCCGGCGGCTCGTGGTGACGGGCTTCATCAACAAGCTCGCCTGCTGGCTGCTCCGGTTCGTACCGCGCCGCGCGATGCCGCTCCTGGCCCACAAGACCCTCGGCGACCCGGTCAAGCAGCTCCCGGCGGGCTGACCTCGCCCACGCGACGCCACGCGGTCAGTCCCCCGTCGACTTCAACAGCTCCCGCACCAGCGCGCGAAGGTTGCGCGCGTCGAAGGGCTTGTCCACCCTCAGGTTCGAGACGCGGTCGAGGAACGCCTTGGCCCGCGTCGTAAAAGCCCCACCTGTCACGAAGATCATGACCCGCGCCTGGTCGGGGAAGCGCTCCATCAGCACTTCATACAGGTCAATTCCGGTCATGTCGGGCATCATCAGGTCGCACAGGATGAGGTCGAAGCGCTCACCGGCCTCGATCCGAGCAAGCGCCAACCGCCCCGCCAACAGCACCTCCACCTCCAACTCCTCAGCCCGCAACATCCGCTGCACGATGCGACCGATGCCTGGCTCGTCGTCGACGACGAGGATGCGGCCCCGGCGCGCGCCCTCCGCCGTCGGCACGACCGATTCCGGGCTCGACTCAGGCGCCTCCTGGAAGGCCGGCAGAACGATGCGGAACACCGTGCCACGCCCCACCTCACTCTCCACCTCGATGCGCCCGCCGTACTGCTCGACCGTCTGACGGGAGATCGACAGCCCGAGCCCGGTCCCCTGCCCGACAGGCTTGGTCGTGAAGAACGGGTCGAACAGCCTCGACATGTCCTCCGGCCGGATCCCATGCCCTGTGTCCCGAATCTCCACCACGGCCTCATCGCCCTGCGTGAAGGTGCGGACGCGGAGCTCGTTGCGGTCCGCCGCCCCTTGATCCATCGCGTGCGCGGCGTTGACGAGCAGGTTGAGAAACACCTGGCCCAGACGACTCACGTTCCCCAGCACCAACGGAACCTCGCCGTAGTCCTTCACCAGCCGCGCACAGTGCCGAACCTCGTTGAAGCTCATGTCGATCGCCGACCCGATGACCCCGTGCAGCTGCAGCGGCTCCCGCGTGTCCTCGTCACCACGCGAGAACGTCTTGAGGTCCCGTACGATGTCGCGGATCCGCTCCCCCCCGCTTCGCGCGTCGACCAGCACCGCGCCCATCTCGAGCAGCGCGCTGCTCCCCTGAGCCTCGCCGCACGCCTCCAGCAGCGCAGCAGACCGCTGCACGCCCAGCTCCGCCCGCAGCTGTAGCCGCAACCTGTCCACGAACGACCGCACCTCCCCGAGCCGATCCAACGCGAAGCTCACGTTGCCCGTCACATACGTCAGCGGGTTGTTGATCTCGTGCCCAACGCCCGCCGCAAGGGTACCCACCGCGATCATGCGGTCCATCTGCATCGCCCGCGCGAGGAACTCCCGACGCTCGCTGACGTCACGACCGATCGCCACGAAGCTCGGCGCACCCTTGTACTCGATCGGCAGCGCCACCACCTCCGCGTGGACCACCGAGCCGTCCTTGCGCACGAAGCGCTCCTCCGCGAGCGGCAGCATCGCTCCCGTCGTCGCCATCACGCCGATGCGCTCGGCGACCAGCGCGTGGTCGTCCGGGTGTACGACCATCGGCACGGGCTTGCCGATCAGCTCGCGGTGCGAGCCGTAGCCGAGCATCCGCACCATCGACGGGTTGACGTACACAAACATCCCCTCCCGATGCACCGCGATCGCGTCAGGCACGCTCTCGATCAGCTGTCTGAAGCTCTGCTCGGAGCGGCGCAGCGCCCGCTCGAACCGCAGCCGCGGGGTGATGTCGCGCAAGATGTGGATCCACGTCATCTCCCCGTCGATGACGCAAGCCGTCTGGGTGCACTCGAGCGGAATGGTGCTCCCTCCTCGTCGCAGCCCCATCTGCTGAACCACCGCGTCACGGCCCCAGAACCCCTCCCCCGTGAACTCCCCCGAGACCGGCGGCAGCCCCTCGTCCTCCGGCTCGTGCGCGGGTAGCAGCGTCGCAAGCGGCTTGCCAACACAGTCTGCGCTCCTGTAGTCGAACAACAGCTCAGCGGCGTGGTTGAAGTCCGTGACCCGACCCGCCTGGTCGGTGATGACGATGCCGTCTGTGGCCTGCTCGATCACCTGCCGGAACCGCTGCTCGGCGGCCACCGCCTGGCCCCGGAGCCGCTCCTCCTCCGTCAGGTCCTCCACCGCGATCAACAGGCGCGCCTCGGCGTCCATGATCGCCGGGATCGCGACCAGAGAGACCCGCTGGAATCGAAGCACACCGTCGTGCCCCCGCCACGGCGACAGCACAGCACGTCGATCGCGGCCGGTCCGCACAACCTCCCGCGCCAGCTCGGCGAACTCGCCGCTCGGGAGCTGCTCCGTGATCGGCGCCGACGATGCCGACTCCCCGAGATCGAACATCGCCAGGAACGACGCGTTCGTGTGCAACGGCACGAGCCGCTCATCGAGCAACGCCATCCCCCACGGCAGGCTCTGGACCAGCAGCTCCGCGTGACGATGGCGCTGCGCGCTCTCCTTCACCAGCGCCTCGAGCCGCGCCGTCATCTGGTTGAAGGTCTCCGCCAGGTGACAGAGCTCATCCCCCGTCGTGCACGCCAGCCGGACCGAGTAATCCCCGACCAGGACCTGCTGCGCCCCGCGCGCCACGTCCAGCACCGGTCGAATGATCGAGCCTCGCGCGTACCACAGGCCGATCAACAGCACGACCAGGTTCACGAACGCCGCGACGACCAGCACCCAGAACAGCTGCAGGCGCCTGACCTCCGCGTGAGCCTCCAGCGCCTCGGCGAGCCGATCACTGCTCCCGCTCAACGCCTGGATGGCCGCAGGCAGCTCCAAGCCCCCCCGCCGGAACCCCGGCGAGTCCTCGGGGCTGTCAACGAGCGTGCGCAGGATCGAACGCGTCTGGTTCCAGTGCACCCGCTGCTCGGCAAGGACGGGGCGTATGTCCGCCGGGGCCGCCTCGATGCGTCGCCCGTTGAGCGCGCCGCCAACCTCCAGCACGGCCACCGAGCGCTCGAAGTCCTCCATCAGCACCTGGACCTCAACCTGCTCCTGCCCCCCCCGCACAGGCTGCTGCGCGAGCTGATGCACCATCACGCCCTGGTGCGCAGCCACGTGCATCTGGGACAGCGTCGACTGGCTGTCCGACAGGAAGACCCACGAGACGACGGTCACCGCCAGCGCGCTGCAGAACGGCGCCAACAGCAACCCTCCGATCTTTCGCGCGATGCCGCTCGAACCCGAAGGTGGCCGCGGAGGTGACTGCGGTCCGCTCGAAGGGGACGGCGAAGACCTCGCACCTCGACCGATCGCTTGTGTCTCCATCCCGCCCCTCCAGCCGCTCACGCTTCCCGGTCTCGCCGCGCCATATGCTCGGCGAGCTTGCTTCCGCTCTCTTGAACGAACAGCTCCTTCAAGTGCTCGAACTGGCGCAGCAGCCCCTCGCGCTCGCGCTGCAACGCCCAGATCAGGTTGCGATTCGACCGGAAGAACGTACGCGCGATGATGCGATCCCGGTACCGCGTCAGCTGCCGGCTGTACCGAAGCCAGAAGAACCCCGTCGGCGGCAGGCTCAGCACGTACAGCACGATCAGCCACGGCCACCACGGCACCATGTCCACAAGGTGGCTCAACCCCCACGCCTGCAGCCCATAGAACACCGGGAACACCACAAAGCCCACACCGAACGCCCGGATCGACCGCATCGCCTCGTCGCGCGTCAGATCCCACGCCGTCCGCGCGATCGCGTACGGGGCGACGTTGTGGAGCAACCCCCACAGCGCCGGGATCGCGAAGCACAACGCGTAGAGCGTGAACTTGATGGACTCCCGACGCAAGGAGACGCTCTTCTCAGGCCGCTCGGTGAACTCCGCCCGGAGCTTGATCTGGTTCAAGTGGTCCTTGTACCGACGCACATCCGCCCGGATCCGGTCCACCAGCTCCGGACGCCGCGCCGAGAAGTGCTCCACCGCGTCCGCGATCCGCTGCTTGATGAAGAAGTGGTCCTCCAGATCCTTGTCCAGCTCCCCGCTCGACCGAAGCTGGTTCATCAAGAAGCTCTTGATCGACCGCTTCTTGCTCGCCGCCACCGAGTCCCCGAACAGGTCCCGCTGCAGCCGCTGCCCGTAGATGTTGTGAATGTCGTTCACGAGCTGCAGCGTCAGGTGCGTGTCGATGTGCACCGCCTCCGAGCGCAGCGACTCCTGGATCTCGTCCGTCAGCGCCCGCACCGCGCCGCGCGGGTCGTGGTGGTGCAGGTCCGCGTACTTCGCCGCCCGGATCGGCTCCCCGAACCGCACCAGCACGCTCGACATGAACCGCGACCGCGCCTCGAAGTTCAAACCCACCGGGATGATCTCCACCCCGAGCTCGTACGCGTTGCGCCCCTCCGCCTCCAGCGCGATCCGGGCCGTCCCCGTCTTGAGCTCCCGAACATGCCGCTCCGGCGCGTTCTGCCCCTCCGGGAAGATCCCTATGCAGCCGCCCCCCTCCAGCACCTCGTACGCCCGCGAGAAGCTGTCGCTGTTGCGACCGACCTCCGCCGGGTCATCCTGCGCCCGGTAGATCGGGATCACGCCGCACTGGTTGAACAAGAACCTCGAAAAGGGATTGGCGAACAGGCCGTTGCGCGCCATATAGCAGATCTGGCGGTCCGTCTGGGCCCCCAGGATCACCGTGTCCATGATCGAGTTCGGGTGGTTCGCCGCGAAGATCAACGGCCCCCGC
>Ga0210033_1002109_pt1 | contig 17411 bp, 16 predicted proteins | sample CryGeymeta201501_FD_185465 | JGI IMG/M metagenome (GOLD analysis project Ga0210033, IMG submission 185465) | Groundwater microbial communities from Crystal Geyser aquifers in Utah, USA - Crystal Geyser metaG 2015-01 (SPAdes) (version 2) | ecosystem: Environmental > Aquatic > Deep subsurface >... | reverse complement strand
TCCCGATACCGGAATTAGCGCCTGTAACCAATGCCTTTTGTCCCTTCAACATTTTAACTTCCGAACATACGGGCATCACTACACCTGGCAGGCTGATATTAATTTCACTCATTTCGTTTTCCTTTATATTTTTTCTTTGCGTTACTTCGTGAATACCTTTGAGATACTTGGTGGTTAATCTTTTCTCACCACGAAGGCGCACGAAGTTCATCACTCCCGAAAGGATCACTATGTGAAAAGGCGCACGAAGAAATAGGTTTACATTATTACTCGTTTTATTCCATCTTTAAGATGTCTAACATTAAAATTGACTAACAATCCAAGTTTGCAGCCTAATAGCTTAAGATAAGTGAGTATCTGCGCTAAATGGATATCTGCTAATGCTTCTACAGATTTTATTTCAACAACAACACTTTTTTCCACAAAAAGATCCACCCTATAACCAGCATCAAGTTTAACGTCTTTATAAACAAGAGGCAGTGGCTTTTGTTTTTCAACTTTTAAGCCGGCATTTACAAGTTCATAATACAAACACTCCTCATACGCACTTTCGAGTAAACCTGGACCAAGCGCAGTGTGCACTTGAAAAGAACAATCCAAAACTTTTTTAAATACTTCTTCAATGTTCATAAATGTACTCCTTACTTTATTTTCCTTTGTGTTACTTCGTGAATACCTTTGAGATACTTGGTGGTTAATCTTTTCTCACCACGAAGGCGCGCGAAGTTCACCACTCCCGAAGGGATCACTATGTGAAAAGGCGCGCGAAGATTTTTAATTTTTCTTTGGCTGCAATATTTTTGCAATCAAACCCGTCCACCCGGTTTGATGAGAAGCGCCGACGCCTCTTCCGTTATCGCCGTGAAAATATTCATGAAACAATATGTAATCCTTAAAGTGCGGATCATTCTGAATTTTGCTGTTATATTTGAATACCGGGCGCAAACCGTTTTCATCTTTTAAAAATATTTTTGACAATCTCGATGCAATCTCGTCAGCCGCATCTTTAATAGTTACAAAGTTTCGGGAATTTGTCGGGCATTCTATTTTAAATTCATCTCCGTAGTAATGATGAAACCGATAAAGCGATTCCAGAATTAAAAAATTAACCGGGAACCAGATTGGTCCGCGCCAGTTAGAATTACCGCCGAACAATCCGCTGTCAGATTCAGCGGGCGTATATTTTACTTCAAGTCTGCTTCCATCTATTTTATATTCATACGGATGTTCTTCGTGATATTTCGAAAGTGCGCGTATGCCGTAGTCTGAAAGGAATTCCGTTTCGTCCAACAATCGTTTCAATAATTTTTTCATTCTGTGTCCGCGAAGTAATGAAAGCAAATGTCTTTCGCCAACGCCTGTATCACTCCAGCGGGAAACCAATTTTGACATCTCTGGTTTATTAGCAAGAAACCAATTCAGCCGTGCAGAGAATTCCGGAACTTGTTTTAATAAGCTCGGTTCTAAAACTTCAACTGCAAAGAGAGGAATAAGTCCCACCATAGAACGAATTTTTAAGCGATGAATATTATCATCAAGATGAAGAGCGTCATAATAAAATCCATCTTCGTCATCCCAAAGCCCAATGCCTTTGCAGCCCATATTTGTCATTGACTGAGCGATATATAAAAAGTGTTCTAAAAATTTAGTTGCCAAATCTTGATAGATGGGTTTTGTTTTAGAAAGCTCAAGAGAAATGCGAAGCATATTAAGCGAGAACATTGCCATCCAGCTTGTGCCGTCTGATTGATCCAAATGTCCGCCGGTAGGAAGTTGAGTGCTTCTATCAAAAACACCGATGTTATCCAAACCAAGAAATCCGCCCTGGAAAATATTATGACCATCGTGATCTTTTTTATTCACCCACCACGTAAAGTTCAAAAGAAGTTTGTGAAAAACTCTTTCAAGAAAGTCAACATCTGCTTTCCCTTGAATTTTTTGATCAATCTTATAAACGCGCCACGCAGCCCATGCATGAACCGGCGGATTAACATCGGAGAAATTCCACTCGTACGCAGGCAGTTGTCCGTTTGGATGCATAAACCATTCTCGAGTAAAAAGTATTAGCTGATCTTTTGCAAATTCGGAATCAATCATCGCAAAGGGTATGCAATGAAAAGCTAAATCCCACGTTGCGTACCATGGATATTCCCATTTATCGGGCATTGAAATGATGTCTGCATTATTTAAGTGAAGCCATTCTTTATTCCTTCCATTTTCACGCTGCCCCGGCGGTTTAGGGTGTCCTTTATCTCCTTCAATCCATTTTTCAACATCGTAATAATAAAATTGTTTACTCCACAGCATGCCGGCGAACGCTTGACGTTGAACATTTTTAGCGTCTTCACTTAAAATATCTTTTTGAACCGCTGAATAAAATTCATCGGCTTCTTTTTTCCTTTCAGAAAATGATTTATCAAAATCTTTAAAAGGATTTTGAATTCTACCTTTAACGAGTCTTAACTTAATTGAAGCGGATGAACCGCTATCAATTTCAATATCAAAATTGCAAGCTGCTTTCGTTCCGGTTTTGGAAGGGTTAACGGTTGATTTATTATCTTGAGTAATGAAGTCATTGATTCCGTCTTTAACATAATCTGCGTTATTATCAACGTTGTACAAACGTTTGTAATTAGTTTCATTCTCACAGAACAAGACTTCGGGATTTTCATCAAAATACAAATTGTATTCACCGATTTTCTTGTGAACGATTTTAATTGAATTATTTTCCGTTAAAAACAACTCGGGCTTGCTGTTATCTTCTCCTAAATTCCAAATGTTTCTAAACCATATTTGCGGAAGCAGATTTAATGAAGATTTTTCTTCCCCCCGGTTGTGAGCGGTTATTTTGATCAGAATATCTTCTTCAGAAATTTTTGCATACTCAACAAAAACATCAAAGTACTTGTCTTCATTGAAAATTCCTGTATCAATCAGTTCAAATTCGGGATCGGCTTTTGTTCTGCTGTTGTTTTCTTCACCTAATTGAGAATAAGGAAATTCAGCTTGCGGATATTTATAAAGCATCTTCATGTAAGAGTGGGTAGGAGTATTATCGAGATAATAATAATACTCCTTAACATCCTCGCCGTGGTTGCCTTGATTACCGGTTAATCCAAAATATCTTTCTTTAATAATTGGATCTTTTTTATTCCAGAGTGCAACAGAAAAACAAATAAGCTGCTGCTCATCACTGATGCCGGCAATTCCTTCTTCGCCCCAGCGGTACGCTTTGCTGCGCGCATCATCGTGGGATACATGTTCCCAGGCTGTGCCCTCAGGGCTGTAATCTTCACGAACGGTCCCCCATTGTCTATCGGTTAAATATGGGCCCCATTTGCGCCAGAGTTTACCGTTACTTTTAATTGATCGAATTCGCTCAATTTCTTTTTTCATAATTTTTTTATTTCCAAGTTAGCAATCAAACGCAAAAGCCAATGTCTACTTTTTGACAATAGCCAGATCTTTCAAATATTTTTTTAGAATAATTTAAGCAACAGCCAGTAAATTGCTGCGCTAAATAAAGCGGCGATAGGCAGCGTTAACAACCATGACATGAGAATGTTCGACACGACTTTGATATTTGCTTTTTTAGTTACCGTACCAATTCCAAAAATTGAACCAACCGAAACGTGCGTTGTTGAAACCGGTAATCCATGCAGTGAAGCTGTTGTTACAAGCAGACCGGTAATCAAATTTGCAGTAAATCCTTGTCCGTGATCCATCGGTGTGATTTTCTTGCTTACGGTTTCTCCAACTTTTCTCGCATTCAATAATCCACCTATTGCCATTGCAATTGCGACGGTAATCATTCCATACTTTATATCTATCGCATTAATAACTAAAAGAAGTCCAACAATTTTAGGAGTATCGTTTAATCCTCTGGCAAAACTCACTACTCCCGAACTGATGTAGTGAGCATAATCTAAAATTGTCTGTGCGCCAATTCCGAAGATGGTTCCGTTATATTTTGTAATACATTCTTGATTAGTTCCGACAACGATTTTTTTATGAACTTCTGCATCTAAAACAACAGCTTCACTATTAAAGAAAGCAGTGGACGCGGTATTGCATTCGTCCACAACACAGAAACAAGTTTCTTTTGTAACTCCTAGGGAAATTCTAATTTTGCGGAATAGAACATACACAACTGCGCTTGTAGCTAACGCTATTACCGGGCTAACAATTAGAGGCATCAAAAAAGTATTTCCTAATTTTGAAAAATTAAAAGCTGTCCCGACAGCCACCATTCCACTTCCCAACAGAGTGCCGACTAAACCATGAGTCGTGGATATTGGCATTCCAATTTTAGATGCTAAAAAAACAGTTGAAGCCGCGCCGAAAGCAATAGAAACAGCAAAAGCCGGTGTTTGAATTAACTCATCCGGGATTAATCCCTTGCCGGAAAAGTTTTTCACCAAAGTTCCGGCAAGAAATATGGCTGTTACTGATCCGAGAAATGTAGTAATGGTCGCCCACATTACGGCTTTTTTATAATCGGTTGTCCCGCTGCCAAACAAAGTAGCCACACCTTTGAAATTATCGTTTGCGCCGTTGCTGTATGCTAAAAATATTGCGGCGAGAAAAAGAAGCATCAAGATCATAATTCATCCTTAATGATTGAATAGTTTATTTAACAGCATCCGCCGCCGTCATAAAAGAATGTTGATTCGGAGATAAAAATATCTTTCCGGCTAAGTCCGCCAAGTGCTTTTGCAGTTTTATCGCAAACGGCAAGCGGTTGATTATTCAAAAGAACGTGTCCTTTTTTATCATCAAACAATTCTTCCGAGCCATAATAAATAGCTGTTTTACCGGTGAAGACGCACGGACCATCAGCCGGAGTTGGATCTTTGATTGCACAAATTTCTACACTCTCGATAAAGATATTTTTGTTGGTGTTGTAATGTCCGGGGTCAAGAATTCTGTATGGTCGTTTTGCGCGGACTTCAATTGTACCAAAACCAATAGAAGTAATCAGCTCTAAATATTTATTTAAAGGAAGAGCGCCGCTTAAACATAATGCGCGCAGATGCGCATCATTTTTAAGATTCGCCGGCATTTCGGATTCGCTTATAGGATCGGAAAGCACTAATCTTCCGTGAGGTTTAAGGACTCTATAAATTTCTTTTAATGCTTGAACCAGTTCATCTTCATGAAAAATATTGAACAAGCAATTTTGTGCTGCAACATCAACCGATTCGTTTTCTAACGGAAGTTGAAGCGCGCTTCCCTTATGCAATTTGATGAAATCTTTTTTGAACCACTCGTTTTGTATTTCGGCTTCAACTAAATTTTCTTTACAAGCAGTAAGCATTTCTTCTACCGGATCAACGCCAATTACGGATTCTGGTTTTCTTGTGAAGTATGAAAATTGAAGCAGTTCCATTCCGCCGCCAATTCCAACATAAAGTACTTTGGGATTGTTCGATAAATCACGCGGATGAACGGTGCTTCCGCATCCGTAATTCATCTCTAACATTTTATTTGGAACTGATAGTCCTGGCAATTGCCAGATTGGCGTGGTGGTACAGCATAATCCTTTTTCAGGATTTAATGCCGCTTCTCTATATACATCTTCAACTTTTTCAAGGTAGGTCATATTTGTCTCTCTGTTTTTATTCTGGATTTTGGTTTAAAATATTTTATGAGATTTCACTTCTCAGTTTAATGTAATAATGATGATTGAAAGGTTGTTGGTAATTTAATTTTAATTTTTTATAAACTTTGTTAGGAATTCCAATATCTGCAAGATAAAGTTCACCGGTTAACGAAGGGTGCAATCCGGTTTTGGGTAAAGCAAGCGTTAATGTAATATCGGGTCTTATAAAATGACACGCTGCTTCGCCTGTTGTTGAATTAATGCCGGAGGGAACATCCAACGAAATAATAATACCAAGATGTTGAGAAGTCCATTTTATTAACTCAAGAGCTTTGCCTCTCGGTTCGCCGGTTAAGCTGTAGCCGATAATTGCATCGATAATTAAATCCGGGTTTTCGTTTTGCAATTCTTCAATTGAAATAATTTTTGCGTTTGTTGATTTAAGAATATGAAGCTGATATGCAGTTACTTCTTTTAATTTTTCAGGCTCGGTAACGCAGACTTTTATATTAGCTCCCCGGTTTGCAAGATGCCGCGCCGCGCAAATACCGCCGCCGCCGTTACCGCCTGTTCCGGCAAGGACGATAATATTTTGTTTTTGCCAATCATCGCCCAAAGTTTTCATCGTCAGTTCGGCTAAACTCCTTCCTGCATTTTCCATCATCTGGAAAAGATTCGGACCGGTTTCTTCGACAGCTATTCTGTCAATTTCAATCATCAGATCCATTGTTACCGAAGGAACCGCAATTCCATTTTCTGTTTTGAATTCCACTTTCACGCTTTTTTCATCCTGGATTAGTTTTGGCCGCAGAATAAACCGAGACTGCAAATGGCACAAAAAAGGTTAAAGCAACTTTGAAAAAATTTATTGGGCTAAAGTTTAAATGCACAAAGTTGTCACCTTGATTTATCGCATTGAGAAGAATTCCGACAATGAGAGCGGTTCTCAAATGCATGATAAATTTTTTCCGGTTTTTTATTTGATTGACGAATTGTGCCATAGAATTATTTCTTTTCTTGAAATTTAGTTCATTTTATTCCTGGTTATTGTCAAAAATGCGACATAATAGAACTTTTAGTTTCCCCTAAAAAACTGGACTATCTTTCCGGCAACTTTATATCCTTTCCATTCCCTGACTTTAAACGCCGCATCTAAAGGAGTATGAAAAAGATGATTTGTGTAATTGCTTATCGTCTTTACAGAGATAGCCAGGATAATTGATAAAATATGTTTTTGAGAATATCCGGCAGTTAAAAATTTATCAACATCTTCTTGAGCCGGACGCCCACGTTTGTTTAACATTGTCATTGTGAATTCAGACAATGCTTTTAATTTCGAGTCGCTAATTTCTTCTCCATTCCGTATTGCCTCGGTAACATCCATAGGAACTTTAGATTGAAAATCCGCTACTATTGAATGTGCCGCTAAGCAATAATCGCAGCCGTTCTCATAACTAATTGTCAAGAAAATTACTTCTTGTTCCTGAGGGGAAAATCCGGCGTCTTGCCTAAATTTTTTGTAACCATAAAGATATGTTTCAAGCAATTCCGGAGTATTTGCCATTGCAAGATACATGTTGGGAATCATTTTCATTTCTTGTTTAACATTTTTTAGAATTGTTTCGGCTCTTTCATCTGTCTTTGCCGGATTCACAAGTTCTAAAGTTGTTTTGAATGTATTGTGCATTTTATTCTGTTCCTTTTTAATTGATTATAATAATAGTTGTTGGATATGTGAAATAATCCATCAAATTTGTTCTAAGAGTTCAGCATGTTTAATATCCCATTCTCCCATAATCATACGGTGGATATAACAATTATCCGCTTGTTTTAAAAGTTCATCTCTTTGTTTGGAAGTAATATTTCCTTCAATTTTTATAGAAATACCAACTGAAGTTTTTAATCCGTCTGGTTCACGTTTAACTTCTCGTGTTAGTTTTGCATCAACATTTCCAATGTTCCATCCATTCTTTCTGGCAATAAAACGAACTGTAGCAACTTTACACATTGCCAAACCCGATAGCACTAATTCGGCCGGACTTAAACCTAAATCCGTTCCTTTGGAAGTAAGTGGTTCGTCCCCAACGATTGAATGCTTTCCGTTTGTAATTATACTTTGATAACCTTCGGGTAGGTTTTTAATCTTGATTTCTGTTGCCATGTTCGAGTCCAATTTTTAATGGTGATACTTTTCATTTATTGTTGTACTAAAATAGATTGTTAAGGGAAGTGGGAATGTCGAATATTTGACAGATTTAAAAATAACAGAGGAATAACTTCTCAATTAAAAATTAATTCATCAAATAAAAAACAATAAATTACGGATGACGGTTGAAGAATATTTGACACTAGACCACTTTTGTAATAAGAAAGCTATGCAGACGAAATCTGATACTCCAAATAAGACGATGCTCTTAATGTTTATTACGGGATTGGAAGCATCTTTAATTATCATGCTTCTTTTTTTCCCTAAGTCGCTTGAGGGGTACACTTCTGCGTTCATTGTTTGTTCTGCAATCTATTTACTCATGTGTATCGTTGTATTTAAGAACAGTTTAAAGGAACGTGATATTATACTTTTGATCGGCTTCTGGTTCTTGCTGAAGATTCTGTTTTTAACTTATCAACCGATCGGCTCGGATGATTACTATCGTTATCTATGGGATGGGAAAGTGCAGTTGAATGGAATTAATCCCTTTTTGTACGCACCCAACGACCAAAGATTAAATTCGCTGCATTCAGAATTACTACCTGCTAAAGTAAGCTACCCCAACATTAAAACAATTTATTTCCCGGTTTCTCAGGTTTTGTTCGTAGTTTCATTTGCCATTGGGAGTTCTAGCGTGTGGGGCTTGAAACTATTTTTACTGCTTTGCGATATTTTGATTCTTGTGAGTCTTTATTTTCTATTTAGAAAATTAGATTTACCGATAAAATACATTTTACTCTATGCCGCGCTGCCGCTCATTCATTTTCAATTTTTCATTGATGCTCATATCGATATTGCCGGCGCGGCTTTGATGATGGCTGCGATTACATTATATCTTTATCAAAAGAAATATTTTGGTTATGTTTTACTGGGATTGTCGCTTTCAATAAAACCTCCTGCTATTCTTTTGCTGCCGTTCTTTTTTCAAAAAGAAAATACGATAAAAGGAAAAACCGCATCAATAGTGTTGCCGGTATCGATCCTTATTCTTTCGTTTTTGCCTTATGTGTTTACAGCTTCACCAATTGAGACATTAATCAACTATTCCAGTCATTGGACATTTAATGGGATGATTTATAATTTTGTCCAAATTCTAATCTCAGATAACTATACAATTAGAATTATTTGTGGAGCGCTTTATATTGCCGTATATGCCGTTTTATTTTTTTCAAAGTTAGACTTCTTTAAGAAAATATATCTATCAATTTTCTTGTTAATGATTTTTTCACCAATTGTTCACCCGTGGTATTTGATTTGGTTTGCCGTGCTCTTGCCGATAACTCGCAGTTTTTCGGGTTTATATTTTGTAAGTGCCGTTAGTCTGACTTTTTTCACAGTTATGAATTTTCAGACAACAAATAATTGGATGGAATATCCGGTTGTGCTTCTTGCTGAATATCTTCCGATTGTAATTCTATTTTTTTATGAAATGATAAAATTAAAATTTGATTGGAATATCTTTGAAAGATCAATCCCTGAATAAGCTTGAAAAAATCAAATAAAGAATTTTGACCGAAGCTTTAACTGTGCCTTTGATTGTCCCTGTAACCTTTGATTGTCCAATTCGTTTTCTATATCTAACCGGAACCTCGTTGGTTTTAAATTTCAACTTCGCTGCTTTAATCTGCATCTCTACAGTCCATCCAAAATTTCGATCGCTCATTTTCAACTGCAATAAAGAGGAATATTTAATCGCCCGGAAAGGTCCAAGATCGGTGAAAGAATATCCCCAGAATAATTTTATTAATAATGACGCGAGCCAATTTCCAAACATCGCTTGCGGTAGCAACGCCCCTTTTTCTCTTTTGCCCATCATTCGTGAACCGATAACAAAATCATTATCGTCATTGAGGATCGGATCGACCACTAAATTCATTTCTTCAGGATGATCGCTGTAATCACCATCAAGAAAAACCACCACATCAAAATTTCTATTTTGGAGATAATCAATTCCCTTTAAACATGCCGCTCCATATCCTTTCTCATTTTCAGTAAGGACGGTTGCGCCCGACTTAATAGCAGTTTCAACAGTTCGATCTGTTGAGCCGTTATTGACAACGATAATTTCATCAACAAATTTCGGAATATCGTTAATTACCTTTGGAAGGGATTCTTCTTCATTGTAAGCCGGAATTATCACGGCAATTTTTTTATCAGTAATCATTCTGAAATTGCGCCGCCGCAACTGCTTCCCGCTCCTGCAGTACACCCAAAACAATGTGAGTCAAAAATGATATTTCGTTTTACCAATTTTTCATAATCAAAATCTAATACCGTTCTTGGTTTTTCAATGAAGACTTGCATCCCCAGCATCTGGTTAAAATCGCAGTCGAAGATTTTTCCATCATACGAAACGCTTAATAAAGAACGGCACATAACTCCCATTGCCGCAGAAGGATTAAAAGCATTAATTAATTTTTCCATGTATTCGTCATACGTGCCGTGTCTTTCCAATTGTTCTTTAAAGCGGTGGATCGGCATATTGGTAATTGTGTACAGGTTATTAAATTTCAATCCAAAATTTTTCCACAATTCCTCCTTATAATCTTTTTCCAACGTTTCTTGCGATGCAGGAAGAAAAGCCCCAACCGGGTTATAAACAAGGTCAAGGATCAACCCGCTTTTTTCATCTCCATAGCCGACTTCATTAAGCATTTTCATAGACTGAATACTTTTCTGAAATACTCCTTTCCCACGTTGCTTGTCCGTAAAATATTCCTGGTAATATGGCAGGGAAGAAATCACTTCTACACCGTGTTCTGCATAAAATTTTGGGAGATACATTTTCGAGGCTTTGCTGGTCTGGTCACCATCAATTGTTACCGTTAAGTTATGTCTGACCAATACATGTTTTCCTAATTTTTTTGCTTCGCTAACAAGATAATCAAAATGGGGATTTAACTCAGGTGCGCCACCAGTAATATCAATATTTTTTATTTGCGGATGATCCTTAAGAATTCCCAAACATTTATCAACGGTTTCTTTGCTCATTTGTTCGGTTCTTATCGGCGAAGAATCAACATGGCAATGCAAACAAGCCTGGTTGCACTTCAATGTAATATTCACTTGAAGAGTTTCGATGGAAAGGGGAGGAAGTTCCAATTTACTTTCTCGAAGTATATCTTCGAAATTATGTTTTCTTTCTGCAATCTTTTGAGTGAAATTCTCTCTCATATTATCCTTTCGGTTTTCCGGTCAACTCTTAAGCGCCGCTTTTTTCAAGATTGTTTAACATTTGTACGCCGTGGACTAAATCAATTCCCGCCGCCATTGCAGCGGCAACATGTATAGCTTCCGTCATTTGCTCGGGGTTAGAACCATTTTCAAGACAAGCGGTGGTATAGGCATCAATGCAATATGGGCAAGGTTTGAAATGAGCAATAGCAAGCGCTATCAAAGCCTTTTCTCTTTTTGTTAATGCTCCCTCTGTGCCAACGGCAGAGTTGTAGTAGTCAAAAAATTTTTTCATTAGATCCGGTTTGAATTTACCCACTTCAGCAAAACGCCCAAGATCTTTTGATTCGTAATAGTTCATTTTTAGCTCCTTATTTTTGTTCGTTTAGATTCCAGTTATAATCTTTGTAAGAAATATTCCAGTTAGATAAATTATCCAAAATATCCTTTGACATATTTTCCGGTAGATGTTGCGCAATAAACTTTAAAACAATCTCATCTTTTTTACCAAAGTCTTCACTGAACCAGCTGAAAATTTTTGAGAGATATACTTCCCGCTTTTGCTTATCAAAGTAATTTCTTGTCTTGTCATTAACAAATTGTACTGCTTGAGATTTTAACTGTTCTTCTATTATATTCGGTTCAAAAGCCTCGTCGCGCAAAGGAGGACAGCTTATAGACGCGCAGACAATAGCAAAGTGAATTCGTGGTTCGTTCATCTTCCTCAAGATTTTATGTTCAATATCGCCGAGAGAATATTTTTTTTTATTAATTAAAATGAACTCTTTATCCCAAACTGTTTTACCAAACAGATAACCGATGATCTTTCCGCCGGTGTTAAGATCGGTAATACTTTCAACGGGATAATTTTCTACAATAACTTGAAGTGTGAAAGCGTTGTAAGCATTTATCCAGAACGCAAGTTTCTCATTTCTCGAAAGTTTCTCCGGCTCGGTATTGGATAATTGAACTAAATATTTTTCTAATCGGGAATCTTTTTTAAGATTTTTATAATCGACTAATCCGTTTTTAACGTGTTGATTTAGTATCTCCGTAAAAAGTTGATGACTTTGCGCCATAATTAAGTTTCCCGATAATATTAAAATAAATATTACTATTCTCCACAATGAGCGCATCGCTGATTTATCCTTCCGTTAATGAGGTTGTAAACAAAATCTATATCTTTTCTAATTGGTGAGCCGGAACCATTTTGTAACCAGTGTACAAGCTCTTCTTCTGTATCAATATCCTGAAGCTGCGGCAGAAGCGAATAGCGCAATCCCAACTTTTCTATTTTGAAAATTGTCTCGGACAAAACTGAATGTGAGCTGAACTTGATATCATCAAATAAGTCGTTGTACATCTTTTTCATTCCGAGCAGGTAGTAACCACCGTCTTTCGAGGGACCGATTACAACATCATTTTTATCTAACTCACTGATTGCTTGTTCAATAATTGTCCTGTTCAAATCGGGAATGTCTGTCCCCACTATTACCACTTTTTCCGCGCCGTGACTAAAAACTTGTTGAAATGCGTCTTTCATTCTGCCGCCGAGATCATCACCTTTTTGATGAGCGTAATAAAATTTTCCGCCAAGCCATTTCTTTACTTTTCCGAATTCTTCCTTTTCTGAGTAGAACACATATTTATTTATTCGGGCAATCCGTTTAATTTCATTCATAATTTTATCAGCGCATTTCTTGTAAAAGTGAAGTGCGAATTCTTTTGTTGTTGTCTCAGCAAGTCGTGTCTTTACTTTCCCAATCTGTGGATAGCGAAGAAACACTATTAGTGAAGTGCGTCTTTTTTGATTTAGCTTTTTGTTATAAGCGTGTGAAAGCGCTTCCGGTTTTACATTAAATAAATATCCTGCAAACAGAGATGCATTAATTAACTTCTGCCTCATCGGTCCATTTTCTATAAATCTTCGTGCAGATGAAATTACTTTTGACGGAAGAATATGAATGCTTTTGTTTCTAAGATTGCTCGCTGCATTACTAAAAAATTCCACATCTTCAAATCCGTTGCGTTCCCGGAAACCGTTAAGCTTTTCATAAAATGATTTACGAACAGCAATTCCCGAATCGCCGAATCGTGTAAAAACGGTATCATATTTTGAAAACGAACCACATATATCAAGAAGCCAATGGTTAATATCAAAACCGAGAAGGAATCGGCAGATACTGTTGTTATCATTCATAAAAAATTCGTCTAACAATTCAAAGGCATTATCCGGTAAAAAAGTATCTGCATGAAGAAATAGTAAAACATTACCGCTTGCTGCCGCTGCACCTTTATTCAATTGGTTGCCTCTTCCTTTACCGGAAGTAACAAGCACAACTTTTTGGCGTTTACAAATTTCAAGAGTAGTATCGTTGCTTCCTCCATCGGAGACAATTATCTCAAAATCGTTTTCAAACTTTTTAAGAGATTCCAAATTCTTCTCTATGAAATATTCTTCGTTAAAAGTCGGTATGATAATCGAATATTTAATCTTAACCTCAGTCTTACTTTATAAACCGCTCCGCCAGTCACTGTGATCGAGCAGATGCAGTTTTGTTATTTTATATAATTCATTGTCCGGATCAGCTTTAGCTAAACTTCCGAAAGAAAGAACTTGTGTCGGACAGTTAACAACACAAGCAGAGCATCTAACGCATTCAACATCGTTCATCGGAATTCCTTTGTTGGCAAAATTCATCACATCAATTCCCATGTGGCAAACTTTTGTACAGATGTTACATGAGATGCACTTTTTCTTTTCGGAAAGAATTCTGTACCGGGAAAAACGATTTACAATGTGCATCCACGCGGCAAGCGGGCATCCAAAGCGGCACCAGACCCTTCCGCTTAAAAAGAAATAAACGCCTACGCCTAAAACTCCGGCGAAAATTATATCAATTGTGAAGTGATAAAAATTATGGAGAAAATCTGCCGCGTAAGAAACGTGCTCATTGATGACCGGAATGTTGAAATCATAAAGTACGCTTAGCAATTTTAATCCCGTTACAAAAAATGCAGCTACCAAAGCCCACTGACCGAAATTTTCCCACTTCTTCGCATTAGCACCGTGAGGAGCAAGCGTTCGATATTCATCACCGAGAGTTTCTGCAAGCGCGCCGCAAGAGCAAATCCATCCGCAATAAGCGCCCTTACCCCATCTGTAAACGATGAGAGGAATAAAAACAAATGTTTGAGCAAAACTAAAGACTAACCAAAAAGTGGTAACACTTGAATTATAAATGTTGCTTAGGAATAAAGGCCATGCAAGAATAAATCCGTACGAGCGCCAGTAACTTCCGTTGGGAAATATTTGTGTGAGGATGAAACCGTCGGGAGTTCCGAGTGCACCCATCTTTCCGAGATAAGGGAACAGAAACTCCGGGAATATAAATAGCGGCAATGCTTGGATTAATATCAACGTCCACGTTTGAATCTTAATATACCGTGTTGGCTTCATCTTCATACGTCTCAAGCCGAAGATCAAAATGGTAAGTGAATAAAGTCCGGTGTACCAGAATGTTTGCGGCTTTCCGAGAACCTCAACTCCGAAATATCTTCCGCCAAAAAACACAATTGCAAAAAATAGTGCGACTGCAATGAAATAAAAATATTTACAAGTCTGCCAATTGGGTTTTATCTGCGAGCCGTAATCTTTGAAAAATTTATAGAGCAAATAACTCCCAAGAACAATAACTCCGGTAAGAGAAAAATAGGCGATGAACGCATTCACATATTCAGTCGCATTCCAAATTTTGATTTCACCTGTTGAGAAAATCTTTATTATGCCGAGAGGAAGAAGGAGAAACTTTGCCCAAAACTCTATGCTGAAAATATTTGCGAAAGCATCCGTCCATGAATTCATTTTTCCAAAGAACGAAGAGAAAAGTTCTGCGCTGCTTTTGCCAAAATAGATTACGCCCGCAACCAGTATTAACAAGACGAACTGCAGCTTTACAGTTAGTGATAATTCTCCTTCCATTTTAATATTACTTCGCTTAAAAAAAGCGGTTGGCAATTCCTTTCCGATCATTGTATAAACAATAGAATTCGGGATCTCTTTTACACCATCTTTTGCAGAAAGGATAACAGAATCATTTTTTACTTCTTTAATATTTGATTCCATCATCAATTTAATTTTGCCTTGTTGAACAAGCGCATCAAGCTTTTCGGCGTTCTTTTCTTTTGGTCTGGCAAATGTTGGTTTGCGATAGGATATTGTTACAGACTTGGCGCATGAAGAAACGGCAATTGCAGTTTCCAATGCCGAATCACCGCCGCCAACAACTAAAACATCCAGCCCATGCGCTTCTTCGGGATCGATTAATCTGTTAAATACTTTCGGCAAATCTTCGCCGGGCACACCAAGCTGTCTTGAGTTTCCCGATTTACCTATCGCAAGAACTACTCGTAATGCTTTATATTTTTTCTCATCTGTGACAACAAGAAAATGATCTCCTTCCTTTTCAATCTTATCAACCATTTCGTTTTCATCAATCGGCAAATCAATATTTTTTAATTGAGCGTTTAACTCATCAAGCAGAGATTCTTTTATTCCATCGTTTATTATTAAGCCGGACTGCTGTTGATAATCACCCGGTGCAGCAATGATCGGTTTTGCTTTTGGAAAGTTTAAAATCGTGTTAAACTTTTTGGCAGCTTCCAATATTTTGAATGAATAATTTTTTTTCGCCGCTTCGATTCCCGCGGTAATACCCGCTGGACCTGCGCCTACAATTAAAACATCCAAAATATCATTGTCGGTTTTGTTGAACCTTTGTTTTTTGAATTCTTCGTTTGATTCAAAATAATCAATTACCCTTTTACCACTCTCCGCAGCTAATTTAAGCAAGGGAATGCCGGTGAGATCGCCGATAATAAAAATTCCTTTTACAGAAGTTTCACCATTCTGATTGATCTCTGGATATTTTTCAACTTCTCCGGTTGGAACATCCTTTTGAAGCCAGCTAAAATATTTATTTAGTAATTCCATTTATCGCCTTGCTCAAATACTTTATAGTTAAATGATGCTCAATTTAACCCAAAACCTATTTTTAATCAAAAACAAGTTTTGGGTTAACTTTTCTAAAAGAACAATTTTTAAGTTAATATCTATAATAAGTATCGCTGTCATTTATATGTGATGCGAGTTCTTTTAACCCTAAAGGCTCTACATAGTTGGGTAATTTTGTTTTCCCTTTTATTTCTTTTTCAACTCCCGTTAAAACATTCCAGGTGCCGTTGACGGTAATTTTAGCTCCCTTTTTATTTAAGAAAGATAAGAACTCACCGAAATTTTTAATGTTTAAAATGTCCTTGTCGTTCAATTCTTTAACGAGCAGTTCTTTCAAATCTTTCGGAACTTCATATCTGTCAAGATCACTTTTCCCATCCTTCTCGATCCGCTTCAAATTCCAAGAAGCTTCAGCATCAAAAAGAAATTCGACTTTTTTACCAAGTTTCAAATTTACTAATGCAATATCAAAAGCAACGCAAGGCGGTCCATCATCTTTCTTGATATTTGTAACTAAATGAATGAGCACTTTATTTTTTGATGGAGTTGCAGAAACTGTTTCTTCTTTCTTAAATCCGAAGAAGGCGATTACTGTAAATAGTAATGTCGTTACGATTAATGTTTTTATATTCATATTATTCTCTTTCAATTTTAAGTTAAAGAATTATTTCCCAGTATGCGGGTTATAAAGAAAACCTAATACCGTGCCGTATAATAAATGTCCTATAAGGCTTGCCATTGCAATCAGAACCGAACCGGAGAATAATCCGGATACGAAACTTCCACCGCTCATTAAACCCATCATCGGCATAACCATTAATTGAGCCAGCAGCCATGGAGCGATACCAAAGAGAGCGCCGCTTTTAATGGTTGCGTCTTTATTTAGTTTTGGTAAAAAAATTACTGCGTATACAATAGCTAAAATTAAACCCACCATAAAATGAGCTAACCACCCTGCAATTATTGGCGCTCCCATTGTTCCGGCAAGCATTTGGGGGATGTTCATTTCGAAGCCCATTAACGGAGCCATAAAAGTAAATGCTGTCATTGCTGCTGTTGCCGCCAAACCGGCAACTAATGCTGATTGAATTGAGAATTGTGTTTTCATTTTTTTATTCCTTTTTAGTTTATAATAATTTCAATAGCAAATTAATCTCAGTGGCCCAACTCTACTGTCAACAATTTGACACAACTCCTTTTTTAAACCAATAGGTGGTACTCTTTTTAAGGGAATAAGTCTTGCTTCCAGATTTCCTTGTTTTTTTAATTACTTGGCAATTCAGCCCATTTGTTCAATTCCAATCCATGTTTTTGTCATCATGTTTTACTTCATTCTTCTCTCCACATTCTTTACTTTTCTTTGTCCCTTTCGTCCATTTGGCTAAGTAAAACCCCTCAACAACAATTCTCCT
>Ga0210033_1002105_pt1 | contig 17422 bp, 11 predicted proteins | sample CryGeymeta201501_FD_185465 | JGI IMG/M metagenome (GOLD analysis project Ga0210033, IMG submission 185465) | Groundwater microbial communities from Crystal Geyser aquifers in Utah, USA - Crystal Geyser metaG 2015-01 (SPAdes) (version 2) | ecosystem: Environmental > Aquatic > Deep subsurface >... | reverse complement strand
AGACTCGCTATTACAGTTCGCTCGTCTGGGGCGGGTTGAGCCCGCGACGCAGGGTCTTCTGCGAGCTGTCGCTCACAGAACCCCCTGCACTGCGGGCTCAACCCACCCCAGACTCGCTATCGCTCACAGAACCCCCTGCCCTGCGGGTTCAACCGAGATGCAGACGGGGTTGGTTCCAGGCGGGTTTTCTGCTCGGTCATGGGCCTCTGGGCCCACTCCCTCCCATCAAACGCCGCCTGGAACCAGAATCCACGTCGGATCCATCGGCATCTACTTTCCGAATGGCTTCTGAGCGGCCGGCGCGAAATCTTGCACAGCGCGCATGGGCGGCATAACATCGGCTGTCGCATCCGGACACGCTGATCCGGCGATCAGGCCCCGAAGGCCAGAGAGAGAGGTACGTGAGGCGATGTCGGACACCTTCCAGATGACCTTCCACGGCACCCGCGGCTCGCGCACCATGAACGGAGCCGAGTGCGTTGAGTGGGGAGGGCACACCACGTGCGTCGGCATCCTGGCGGGGGAGCGGCAGATCATCCTCGACGCCGGCAGCGGCGTGGTGCCGCTCGGCGAGTCCATGGTCAAGGCGCATTATTGCCGTCCGGACCGTGGCAGCCTGGTGTCGTATCTGTTCGTGACGCACACCCACTACGACCACATCTGCGGACTGCCCTACTACGTTCCGTTCTATGTACCTGAGAGCACAACGTATTTTTACGGCCCGCGCAACCCGTACATGAGCTTTCGGGAGACGATCGAGCGGTTCATCCACCCGCCCTACCACCCGGTCCCCATGCATGAGATGCAGGGGGTCGTGCGCTGGGGCGAGGTCGGGGAGCCGGACTCGATCTTCTTCGTGCGGGGCCAGCAGGAGCCGGTGGTGGTCAACCTCCGCCACCCCGAGCTGCGCCACCTCGCGCCGCCCGCCGAGGAGGTCGAGACGGCCATCCACACGATGCACGGCTACAACCACCCCAAGTGCGGCGTGACCATCTACAAGGTGCAGCACGCGGGCCGCACGGTGGTGTTCGCCACCGACGTCGAGGGCTACGTGATGGGCGACCAGCGCCTGATCGCGTTCTCCCGCAACGCCGACGTGCTCATCCACGACGCGATGTACACCCGCGACCGGTACGCCTCGACCAACGGCCCGACCCAGGGCTGGGGCCACTCGACCATCGAGATCGCCACCGAGGTCGCCTCGAAGGCAGACGTGGGCAAGCTGGTCCTGGTCCATCACGACCCCGGCCACAGCGACGCCAAGTTGACGGAGATGGAGGCGGCCGCCCAGGCCATGTTCCCCCGCACCGTCTCCGGCCGCGATGGCATGGTCATCGATCTATTGGCCTCGCCGCCCACCCGCCCCTGACCCTCCCTCTCCCAGAAGCCAGGCGCGCTCCCATGCAGATCCAGTCCGTGACGTTCGACACCTATGTCGAGACCCACAAGGGGCACGAGCTCGCGTCCATCCGGGCGTGGGGCGAGGCCTGCCCCCTCGAGCCGCCCTACTATGTGGAGGTCGGCTGCAACCGCGGGCGTTTCCTGGCCGGCACGGCGCGCCTGATGCCCTCGGTCAGCGTCATCGGCATCGAGCTGAGACGTGAGTGGGCGGAGATCGCCGAGCGGCGGGTGGCTCGGGAGGCCCCCGGCAACGCAGCGGCGCTGCACGCCGACGCGACCCTCGCCTTGCCGCTCTTGTTCGCCGACGGCGGGATCGCGCGCCTGTACATGCTCTTCCCCGACCCGTGGTGGAAGAAGAAGCACTCCAAGCGTCGCCTGATCCAGCCTGGCCTGCTGCAGCTGTTCGCCGCCAAGATCCCGACCGGCGGGCTGCTGATCATCAAGACCGACGTCGAGCCCTACTACGTGGCCTCGCGCGAGGTCTTCGAGGAGCAGACCCAGTTCCGGCTGCTCGAGCCGGGCGACCCTGCGTGGCCCGCCGACGAGCCGGGCTGGCCCCACACCACGCGTGAGGCCCACATCGTCGAGGAGGGGCTGCCGGTCTACCGGCTCTATGCCGTCCGCACCGCCGTGGCTGCCGAGCCCCATGTGGACGAGCGCCGCGAGCCAGAGCGCTTCCCCAAGCGCCACGACCTCACCACGGACCCGGACACGGGCGGCGACCCGGGGTAGGCGGCGCACGCCGTCCACGCCGGTTTGCTTGCGTGCCGGTGGAGCACCCTTATAGTTGGAGCTGTGGGTTTGCACGCCCGTCCCGGGCCAGGGACGCTGGCGCGCTCGCCAACCGGCTCGCCCCACACCCCACACCCCACACCCCACCACGCGCGAGCCTCCCAAGAGCGAAATATGCCTGATGAACCATAAGCAGAAAGAAACGCTCGCGAAGATGCGTGACGTGCTCGGCGACAAGTACCTCTCCTTCACGGCGCTGTCCTACGCCATCCGCGAAGACTTCGAGACCGAACAGGCCGAGATCACCTGCGTGCTGACCCAGATCAACGGGGGCGCCCCCGAGGTCATCGAGGTGGTCGGTCGGGGGACCGGCTTCATTGACGCCCTGTTTCACGGCCTGAACGACCAGCTCGCCCGCGAATACCCCTCCCTGAACTCGATCCAGTTCTCGAACTTCGCCGTTGAGGGCATCATGTCCACCCGGACCGACCAGTCCGGCTCCGACGCCGAGGCCCGGGTCACCCTGACCGTGCTGTCGAGCGAGAACGTCCAGTTCGACTTCTCCTCCACCTCCCGATCCGTCGCCCGCGCGTCGGTCGACGCGGTGCTGCAGGCCGTGGGCTACTTCGTCAACTCGGAGCGTGCGTTCATCGAGATCTACAACATCCTGCAGCACTACCGCAGCCAGAACCGGGCCGACCTCGTCACCAAGTACCAGATCCTGCTCGGGCAGATGGTCGAGAACACCTCCTACACCGAGGTCATCCAGCAGATCCGGAACAAGGAGCTGCGGCGCCCCTGACCCGAGACGAAGGCCCGTTTTGGCATTCGGCGGGTGTATGGTATCGTCGGTGCGGGCAGGCACTTTCGAGATTTACCTTCCACCGTTCGACAGCAGGTGAACCCTCGAGGTTCGATGGGCAGTGAGGCCAAGGGACAGCACGTGTCGCGTGGCAACGCGCGAGGGCCGTCCGCCAGGGGACTGGTGGACGAGGCTGTGCGCCTCGAGCATGCCGGCCGCGTGGACGACGCCATCGGTGTGCTGCGCGAGGGCCTGTCTCGCGGAGATCTTCGGGCCGGCCAGGCCGCCGACGCCCGGTTGATGCTGTCTCGGATCCTGCTCAACGCGCACCGCCCCAAGGCCGCCGTCGCGGAGCTGGTGGAGGTGCTGCGGGTCGACGCCCACCGGCCCGACGCGCTCATCCTCCTGGTGGAGGGCCTGCTGGCCTGCGGGGAGCTGGCCCGGGCCGAGACCATCCTCGCGCGCGCACGGCAGTCCGGCGCCGATCGGCAGCGGCTGGACGAGCTCGAGGCGCGGATGCGCTTCCCGGACACGCTCGACCAGTCCACCGTGCCCATCCCCCCCTCCTTGATGGCCGCCGCCAGCGGCGGGCCGTCGTTCCGGGACGAGGACGAGGAGACGCAGTTCGACGACCTCTGGGCGCCCGTGGAGCGGGGGCCGGCCGGGCTGATGTTCCACGACGACGAGCAGACCGTCCCCTGGGAGCGCGAAGCGAAGCCGCCGGTGTCGCGCGCCATCGTGGAGGAGGACGCCGTCTGGGCCGACTTCGACATGATGGAGGAGGCGATCACGGAGAACAGCAAGGCCATCCCGGCGCTGGAGCCGCGCTCGGCGCTCGGGCTTCGGATCGGGCAGACCGGCACGGGCAAGCGGCCTGCGCCGCTGCACAAGGGATGGAGCGTCGGGGACCCGTCGCGGGGACGGATCATCACCTCGCCCCGAACGCAGGTGCCGCCTCCAGATGACCTCTCCACGACCGGGTCGTTCCGGGAGGTGTCGCGCAACGTGCTGGAGAAGGTGGACCAGCAGCTCGACCAGTTCAAGGCGCGCGGGATGCCGCGCCTGGGCTCGGCCTACCTCGCCCAGGTGCATGCCCCGGACGACGAGGTGGTGACCAACCCCGTCGACGCCCGTCAGGGTCCGTTTGTGGCCGATCCTGCGCCGCACCCTGACGCGGTGCGGCGGCACAGCCCCGCCGGGACGGGCCCGAGGCGCCCGAGCCCGATGACGCCGCAGGGCCCGCTGCCGCTCTCGGTGCTGCCCTCGGACCTGCTGCCTCGCCACCAGCGGGGCACCCCGATCGAGACCAACGCCACCGCCGCCGCGACGCCGGTCTCCAAGCTGCTCCAGCGGGCCGAGTCGGACGATCAGCTGGAGATGATCGACATCGACGCGATCGCCGAGTGGGAGGCCGACGCGCCGACCGAGGTCAGCCAGGTCGGACCCTCGCCGAGCCCGCTCTCGCAGCGGCTCGACCGCATGGTCCCGCCGCCCTCGATGCCTCCGCGGTCCATCCCGCCGCCAGGCTTTTACCAGGGCGGCCAGGACCTCGGTCAGCCGCCCCCATCCAACCCACGGTCGAACGCCGCAGGCTTTCGGCCCCCCGAGGCCGCGCAGCCGGCGCCGCCCCAGATCTGGGATGCGCCCGTGCCGAGCGCGCCGCAGCCGGTCTGGTCGCCGCCGTCGGTGGAGGCCCGGCCACCGGTCAGGTCCGCCCCGCAGGCCGGGCCGCCGCCAGCGTGGCAAGAGCCGCAGGCCCCTCCAGCGTGGCAGGAGCCGCAGGCCCCTCCGGCGCGGCAGGAGCCGCTGGCCCCTCCAGCGTGGCAGGAGCCCGCCCCGCCGCCGACGCTGCCCCCACGTGCGCTGGCGCCGTCCGCCCCGGTCGCGCCACGCCCGGTGGCCCCGGTCGAGGCACGCCCGGCGCCCCCCGAGCCACGCCGAGCGGCCCAGCCTGAAGCCCAGCCCGAAGCCCCACCCCGGCCCACACCTCCGGCCGCTCGGCCGAGGGCTGAGGTCAAGCCGCGCGTGCAGCCGCGGCCGCGCCAGGGCGCCGCTGACGTCGAAGATGTCAGCGTGAGCCCTCCGCCGCCGTCGTCCCGCGAGCGCAGTCGCAAGGCACCGAAGCCGGCGCGGACGGGCCGGCGCGGGATCGGCGTGGTGGCGGTGTTCCTCGTGCTGGGACTGGCCGGGATCGGTGTGCTCGTCATCTATCCGTGGCTGCACTACGTCGAGGTGCTCGACGGGATGGAGACGCACCTGCCCCGGGCCAACGCCGGGCGCAGCCAGGACACCTACCGCGGCTACTGCACGGCCGCCGACAGCCTGAACGAAGCCATCCACGCCCAGGGCCTCGTCGAGGGCCGACCGGCGGAGATCACCGACGATTACCTCCTGCTGCTCGGCCTCAACGAGCACCAGCAGAAGCGCGAGCGCGCGCGCGCCGAGCTCGCCGAGATCTACGCCCTGCTCTGGCAACGCTACGGCGACGACACCCGCGAGAAGGCCGAGGCGCTCATCCAGGGCCTCGACGCCGACGGCTACCGGTCGCCCTACCTGACGGCGGCCAAGACCTACCTCCGGATCGGCACGGGCGACCTGTCCGGGGCGCGCCAGCTGCTCGAGTCGGAGAACTACGCCGCCGATGCCAACCTCAACTACCTGACCGGCCTGACCCGCGATCTGGCCGGCGACCACGACGGCGCGGCCCAGTACTACCAGACCGCCATCCAGCAGGACCCCACGCACCTGCCGACCGTCTTCGCGCTCGGGCGCACCTGGGCGGCCAAGCACGACGCACGCGCGCGGGACTACTTCAATCAGGTGCTGGTCAGCTCGCCGAACCACATCGAGGCCTCGGTGGAGCAGTCGCTCTTCCTCGTGGAGGAGCAGCGCGACCTGAACGAGGCCCGCGATCGTCTGCACCGCGTGGTGAACGAGCTCTCCGGGGACGCCAGCCCGATGGAGCTGTCGATGGCGCACTACGCCCTCGGCTTGTTCAACCGGGAGCGCTACCACGATCGCCCGAACCTGGCCGAGGAGCAGTTCAAGAAGGCGCTGGAGCTCAACCCCCACAGCATCGCGGTCATCTGCGGCCTCACCCGGCTCTACCTCGACACCGATCGCCTCGAGGACGCCGAGGGCCGGATCACCGCGGCGATGGAGCAGCACAAGGACAACCAGACGCTCGTCCGCCTCCAGGCCGAGCTGCTGCTGCGCAGATCGCGCCCCGAGGCCGCCATCAAGCTCGTGGACGCCCCCGGCTACAAGGACGCGTCGTCCAAGACGCTGCTCGGCCACATCCTCGTCGAGATGGGGGACTTCAAGGGCGCCAACGACGCCTTCGATGAGGCGCTCAAGCGCGACCCGGCGATGAAGCGCATGGGCCTTGACCAGGACCTGCTGATGACCGAGGCGGCGCTGGGCAGGGGCGCGGCGCTGACGAGCCTGCAGGCCGCGTTCGAGACGACCGAGACCGCGCCGAACGCCTGGCGGCTGGCCCGCGCGCTGGAGGCGCGCAGCGACCCGAAGCGGGCGATGGCGTACTACGAGATCGCGCACAAGCTGGACAAGAAGGGCGAGTTTCGCTTCTTCCTACCTCCGTCGGCCGACGCCTGCCGGGTGGCCGTCGGCCGCTACGCCTTCGCGGAGGCCGATCGGTGGTGCGCCACCGCCGTGGGGCTGCGCCCTGCGCACCTGCCCCCGCAGCTGGCGTTTGGCCAGCTCGCGCTGCTGCGCGGAGACTACCTCAAGGCCAACCGCACGCTGGAGGAGGCAGTGCAGCAGCACCCTGACAGCGTGGCGCCGCTCGTGCTCCTGACCCGGTCCCAGATCATGCTCGGCAGCCTTAGCGCCGCCCAGGCCAACCTGGATAAGCTCGGCGGGCTGGTGGGCGACACCGCCGAGTTCCAGGCGCTGCACGGCCTGCTGGACTTTCAGGGCCACGACTTCGAGCACGCCCGAGGCTGGCTCGACAAGGCGCTGCAGGCCGAGCGCAAGGCGGGCCAGTCGGAGCCCGAGACGCGGCTCGTGCTGGCCTGGTGCCACCTCAAGACGGGCAACTCTGCCGCCGCAGCCAGCCTGCTGGACCGGGAGCTGACCCGCCACCCCTATTGGGGCGGACCGGCGCTCATCGCCGTCTCGGAGTTTCATCGCAAGGGCAACTGGCGCGTGGCCTCCCAGCGGGCCAGCCAGGGCCTGTCGGCCATGCGCCGAGCCGAGGTGCCCGCGTGGCGCATGGCCGAAGGCTACACCGCCCTCGCCCTCGCCTTCGCCGAACGCTACGGGCTCGCCGATGATCGCTCGGCGAAGTGGCTCGTGAAGGCCATCGAGGTCTACGACGCCTACGCCCCCGCGCTCTACCACCTCGCCCGCATCGAGAAGGCCGACGGCAACGATGACAAGGCCATCGCCTACCTCCAGATCGCGGTGGACGCCGACAGCCGGTTCTGCAAGGCCGTGGATATGCTCAAGGCCTACAAGGATGCGCGCAAGGACGACAAGATCGAGGTGCCAACGACGTGTGGCAACGGCGAGACCGGTGATGCGGCGAAGGCCGAGGCGCCGAGGCGCAGGCGGAAGTAGCGCGCGTCGGCGCGTGGCGGCCCCGGTCAGTCGCCAAACAGCTTCGTCCACATCGAGCGGGCATCGTCCGCAGCCGTGGCGCTCGTCTCGGGCACACCGGGCATGAGGCTTGCTCGCAGGGCGAGGGCTTCGCGGTGGTCAGGGTGGATGTTGAGGCAACGACCGACCCACGTCAGGGCGTCCTCAGGGTGACGCGTCTCGTGGGCGATCATCGCCGTGTAGTAGCAGGTCTGGGCCGAGCGCGGATCGAGGGTGAGCGCGCGGCTGAGGCGGGCACGGGCGTCGTCGGCGGTGGCCTGACCGAGCTTGTACTGACACCACGCGTGGTCGGTCAGCAGCGCCGGATCGTCGGGGTTGAGCTGCACCGCGCGGTCGAGCGTGTCGACGGCCAGGGCGAACTCACCGCGGGTCATCTGGGCACGGGCCACGCCGTGGGCGATCGCGCCCTGGCTCAGGCGGTACTCCGCCGTGACGCCGCTCTTGAACTTGCCCGGCCCGGCGGGTGCCGCGGGGACGTCGAGCTCCTTGTGCTGCTCGGACACGACCTTATGGACCCGCCGGGCCTTGTCGCGCACCGCGTCCGGCAAGGCCTGGATCGCGGGGGAGCTCGGGTCGAGCAGGCGGAGGCGGTCGGCGAGCGCGGCGAGGATGGTGGCGGCGTTGGCGTCCCTCGGGAGGCCCAGCCAGGCGCCGAGATCCCTGGTGCCGAGGTCGGCCTCCATGCGCAGCACCTGCGCTGCCAGCCCGGAGGGCGCTGGCGTCGGCCCCGGTGAGGAGAGCGGCCGCTGCCCGGGCGTGGCGTGGGTGGGCGTGGCGTGGGTGGGCGTCGCCGAGGCCGCGTTCCGGCTCTCGAACTGAACCAGCTGCCCTTCAAACAGCCCCCACACGAGGTAGAGCGCGTCGGTGACGCCGAGCACGCGACGCTGCAGCAGGTCGCCAAGCGAGCGGGTGCCGTCGATCAGTTCCACCAGGCGCGCCTCCCGCTCGTCCAGCGGGAACACCTTGATGAGCGCCTCAAAGTGGAGCGTCCGGGTCGGGAAGCGGTCCACCAGGGTCTGGAGCCGGCTGGCCAGCGTGTTCATCGAACGATGCCGACGAAGCCCTTCGCGGACGAGCTCCATCGGGTTCTGGGGGAAGCGGCGATCGCTCGGCGCCGCGTCCGCGTTCGGGTCGAACTCGAATTCCCCGGTGTCGAGGGCGAAGGCGTTGGTGATGCGCAATCTCACCTGCTCACCCAGCGTCTGGTTCAGCACGTCCGCTTGCACCACCCCGCGCCGCAACAGCTCCTCGCCGAGCGACCGGTTGGAGACGCGATGGGCGATCACCTCGTTGATCACCGAGGGATCGGCCGAGCCGCGGGCGATCAAGAGCGAGCCGAGCGCCTCGCTGATGGCGTTGCTGCGGGCGGCCACCGGCACGCCGTCCGCGAACACGATCTCCTTGCGCGTGCCGTCCCGCCGAAGGATCAACGTGCCCGAGCGGCGCTCGACGAAGATCAGCGCCAGCAGCTTGGCGATGCCATGCTGGGCGACCGCGCCCGTGAGCGGGAATGTGTCGGAGATCGCTTCGCGGCCGCCCCGCGAGGTGACGCGCACGCTGAGGGAGCGCCCGAGGTCGTCCACCGCTGCCCGCAGCGCCGAGACGGCGAAGGGCTTGGCGAGGTAGGCGTCGGCGCCGTACTTGCGGCGGTCCCGCTCCGCCTCCTGAGCGTTGCGGGCCAGCGCGCTCATCAGCAACACCTTGACCTTGTCGCCCCGGGCGGCCTTGATCTGACGACACACCTCGAGGCCGTTGAGCTCGGGCAGCAGGATGTCCACCAGGCAGATGTCGGGCTTCATGGCCGCGAAGATGTCGAGCGCGCGGGCGCCGTCGTGGGCCTGTCGGACCTCGTGCCCCATGGTGCGCATCGCCTGGGCGATGACGTCGTTCAGGTCCTCGTCGTCCTCGACGACGAGCACCCGGCGCACGTGCCCCTTGCTCTGGCTGGAGTCCGCCGAGGCACCTGGCACCTCGGCGATCCCGCCCTCGCGGGGCAGGTAGTAGCGGATCAGCTCCTGCAGCTGCACCATCGTGAACGGCTTGGCGACGAAGTCGTCCGCGCCGTAGGCCACGAGGTCGTCCCGGATCTGGTCGATGGTCCGGTACACCGAGCTCATCATGACGACGGGCACCTTGCTGCCGCCGAGCTCGTTCTTGATCCTCCGGCAGACCTCAAAGCCGTTGGCCAGCGGCAGCAGGATGTCGACGAGGCACAGGTCGGGCTGGTACGCGGAGAACTGCGACAAGGCAGCATGGCCGTCGGACGCGGTCACCGGCTCGATGTCCATCGACGCCGCGAGCGCGCCGATGATCTGCAGCAGGTCGGCGTCGTCCTCCACGATCAAGACCCTCGGCTTGCGCCCAGCGCTCACCGAGGGTGCTGAGGAGCCACCAAACTGGATGTCATCACCGGTCAATGGGGAGCGGGTGTGCGACGTCATAGCGTTGGAGACGGTTCGATGGCAAAACGATAAGACCGCGAACCAGGTCAGTTCGGCGGATTGGCCAACGATGCGGCAGGAGCCTACACTGCTGCAGGTTCAGGGCCCCCATCAACGCATCGAGGGAGGACACCTCTCCCGCCAGGCTACCACGATGTCGCACCGAACACCACCTCCTGACCGACCCCTGCTCAGACTCTCGGCGACGGCTCTGCTCGTGGCCGGTCTGCTCGGCGCGTGTGGAGACGGCGGTGGCCCGGAGCGCGTCTGGACGGGTCAGATCACCGACGCGGCTGGCGCGCCGATCGCAGGCGCGGTGGTGTCGGTCGGGGACGTCTGGGGGACGACGGGGAACGACGGCGGCTTTCGGCTGCGCGACGTGGAGCCCTCGGTCGAACATCCCTGGACGGCCACCGCGCCCGGCTACGTGGCGTGGAGCCTCGCGACCGAGGATCCTGGCCACCTGATCGCCCGTCTGCAGCTGCGACGGGCGCCTTCCGCCACCCCCACCGCCACGGTCCGCGTGACGCTCCGCCTCGACGCGGCGACGACGGCGCCGCGAGACCTCTACATCAGCATCGGCGCTGGCCAGGTGGTGCCGGTGCCGCTTCAGCCCGGCGAGGCCACGCGCATCGTGGACCTCGCGCTGCCGCTCGGCGTCACGCGGATCGCCGCGCTCGCGCCGAGCGGCAGCGCCGGCGCGGCACGCTACGCGGCCCCGGTGGAGCTTGAGGTGGTGAGCGGCGGCGCGGCGGTGACGCTGACGTTGCAGCCGACCCGCCCGGCCCGGCTCACCGTCGAGCTCATCCCTGCGAGCGGGCCGACGCCTGTGCCCGTCGACGTCGCGATGGTCTGCACCGACGCGGGCGCGCCCCACCTGGCCGCCGTCTCGGTCGTGCAGCCCGCCGCCCTGGGCCGGCCGGCCGAGGTGGAGCTGTTCGGGGTGGGCGGCGAGTCCCGCTGTGACCTCACAGCGTCGTTCGAGGCGACGGTCAACACGCTGGGCGAGGCGCGCCACGTCGCCTTCGCGCTCGACCTGGACGGCGGCGAACTCGCCGGTGGACAGCTCGCCCTGCGGCTGCCCGCCGTCACACCGCTGCGGCCCCGCTTCGACGGCCCCGTCGTGCGCTGGCAGCCGGTGCCGGAGGCGACGGTCTACGATCTCTACCTTGCGCCGGACCTCGGCGCCGAGGCGGGCCCGGTCGTCTGGAGCGGCACGACCGCGCTGCCCTCGATGACCCTCCCGAGCCTGCCCCAGCCGGCCAGGGACGCTCTGGCGCTCGACGCCGGCCACCCCTGGCTCCTGCGGGTGATCGGCCGACGCGTGCCGGGATTCGACGTCGAGGACCGGTGGGATTGGAGCACGTACAGCGGCTACATCGCCTCGCCCTGGGCGCCGGTCCCCGACAGCGCGCTGGCCGGGTGGCGATAGCCGCGCGGGCCAGCTGCACGTCGCGGCCCGCGCCCATCCCAGGTTATTCCTCCAACCCATTGTCGACGGGCCGTCCCGCCTGATATGATGCGGGTGGATCTGACTGAAGAACGTGGGCTGCCTCCTTCCATCGAGAGCGAACCTGTGGCTTCCTCCCGCCTTGTCACCTTCGTGGGTGCGGCCTCGGTGATGTTGTGGATCACCGCAGCGCCGTACTCTGCCTCTGCGCAGCCGATTGAAGACGCCCCGCTCCTGGAGGACGTTGGTGGCGGGGATGCCGTCGAGACGCCGACCGAGACGGTGGGGAGCGGCGAGTCCAAGGCGAGCGCGGACAGCAACAGCGTCCTTGTGGCCGAGTTCGGCCTGGAGGAGCGCAACGTCGTCTTGTCGGCGGCCAAGACCAAGACGACCATCCAGGAAGCGCCTGCGATCGTCTCGGTCATCACCGCCGAGGACATCCGCAGCCGCGGCTACCGCACGATCAACGATGTGCTGCAGACCGTCCCCGGCTTTGAGGGCGACCGCTGGGACAACAACGGCTGGACGGAGGAGTCGTTCGCCCGGGGCACGCCCCGCGGTCTGCTGGTCCTGCTGAACGGGGTCAACATCATCGACCCGATCCGCAACACGGTCTCGCTCGACCGCAAGATCCCGCTCGAGGTGGTCGAGCGCATCGAGGTCGTCTCGGGGCCCGGCGGTGTGCTCTGGGGTTCGAACGCGCTGCTCGGCGTGGTCAACATCATCACGCGGGACGGCAGCTCGTTCGAGGGCTACGAGGTCATCGTCGGGGGCGGGACGGGCGTCGGAGAGCGCGAGGCGGGGAAGGTCGCGGCGTCCTGGGGCGCGAAGTTCTTCGACGATCGCGTCAAGGTGTTCTCGCACCTGTCCTTCTTCACCACGCGCAGCGCCGACCTCACCGTCGACATGCAGAAGGTGGTCGGCGCCCTGCCCGAGCCCACCAACGACAGCCTCACCCTGTATGTGCCCACCGAGCGCGCCGCGGGGGACCCCGCCTCACGGGAGTACTTCTTCAACTTCATCGGCACCGCGTCGCTCGGCGACCTGCGCCTGGAGTGGATGGTGCCCTTTGAGCAGGACTACCGCCAGATCGGCACCGGCGGCGCCGTCCTCACCGAGGACCTGCGCGCCGACAAGACCCAACCGAAGTTCGACCTCGAGACCGGCGCCTCGGACGCGATCCGGCTGGGCGCGATCCACTACCAGTCGCGCTTTCTGGAGGACACGTTTGGCGTCAACGCCAAGGCGTTCTTCATGAAGCCCGACCTGAAGGAGTCGCCCTTCGGCGCCTTCCCCGCCTCGGACGTCTCGACACGCGTCGCCCGCGGCGTCGCCACGCGCTTTGTGGATCTGGGCGTCTACCGCACGGGCTTGAACCTCGACATGGACCTGAGCCTGCCCTACGACAACGGGCTGACGTTCGGCGGCGAGGTGTTCCGGGAGTGGACGGACGGCATCAAGACGACGAACCCGATCAACGCCGCGCAGGCGGCCCAGCTCATGACCGAGCCGGAGCGCGGCGAGGTCGTCTACGAGGACGGTCAGCCGTTCTTCCGCGAGTTCGCGATGTTCCCGGCTGCCCGCACCATCGGCGCGGTCTACATCCGTGACGAGTTCAAGGCCAACCGCGATCTGGCCTTCTCCGGCGGTGTCCGCGGCCAGTTCTCCGACACCTACGACGCGGCGCTGCTCCTGTCGGTCGCGACCGTGTGGAACGTGGTCGACGACACCTACATCAAGCTCAACTACGCCGAGGGCTTCCGCCCGCCGAACTGGCTGGCCACGGACGTCAACGGCGAAGCCATCAGCGGCATCAACTACCAGCCCAACCCCGACCTGACGGTCGAGACGAGCCGCGCGGGCGAGATCGAGGTCAACACGGTGCTCTTCAAGGGCGGCAAGCTGGTCAAGCGCCTGTATCTGCGCGCCGACTACGCCCTCACCCAGCTCGACGCCATCATCGTCCAGCAGGGCGGCATCTACACGAACTCGGGCCAGCGCCTGACCAACTCGGTCGAGGTGTTCGGCCGCCTCGAGCTCAAGGGCGGCCACGAGGCCTGGCTGGGCTACTACTTCGTCGACGCGGACGACGCCGCCACCGGCAAGCTCCGCCAGATCGCCAACAACGTCGTCAACGTCGGTGCCAAGGGCATGATACTGGAGAACCGCTGGGAGGTCTCGACGCTGCTGACGTGGATCGGTCCCCGTGAGGATCGCAACCGCTTCGTCGACCCGACCCGTGACCCGTTCTTTGTCGACTGCCCGACCGCCGGGGCGCGAAGCTGCATCCCCGTGAACCCGACCGACGTCTTCTACGAGTTCATCGACCCCGTCTGGCTGCTCCGGGTGGGCACCCGCGTGCTCGACCTCTACGACACGTTCACCCTCAGCGCGTTCGGCTACAACGTCCTCAACAAGGGCTACTTCGAGCCGAACCTGTTCGACGACGACCGCATCCTCACCCGCCCGCAGGCCAAGCCGGGGTGGAGCTTCTTCGTTCAGGGGGAGGCCCGATTCTGATGAAGCCCACGACCCCAACCACGCGCGCCGCGACCGCCCTGGCCGTCCTGGCGACCCTCACCGCCCTGCTGCTGTCCGGCTGCCTGCTCGAGCCGTTCACCGGCGCCGAGGTCATCCTCGAGCTCGGCACCAGCTCGGCCAACTCCGGCGACATCGCCAACCGACCCGCCGAGCACTACGAGCTCTTCGCCGAGATCCACGGCGGCCTGGTCAGCGTCGGCAAGTTCCGCATCGACGAGAACCTCAACGCGGTGGCGTTCCCATCGGGCGAGAAGATCGGCGCGGCGAACCAGCTCGGCGAGGGCCTGCCCGAGTCGGGCATCCGCTTCCGCACCGAGGTGAACCTCGAGGACGCCGAGCAGGTCCTGATCACCATCGAGGACAACGGCGAGACGGATCTCGCCCCGAGCGAGCGCATCATCGGGCGCTCGGTCTTGCTTCCTGGCCCGCGCTCAGCGCTGGTGGGCGACATCGAGGGAGAGGTTCCCACGGTGCTCGGCAAAGCCCCACTCGTCAGCAGCCGCGTCGCCATCCTGCTGACTGACGATCGCGTCTACTTCTGATACGACGGAGCCCGACGATGTCCAACCCGAAGCAGTCCTCCCGCGCCCATCACCCCCTCGCGCCGCTCCGCGACCGGCCGCTCCTGGCGGTCGCAGTCGTGGCCGCAATCGGTGCCTTCGTCAGCATGAGCGGATGCCGGTTCACCGAGTGTGGCCCCGGCACGGTCGAGCAGAACGGCGAGTGCTTGCCGCTCAGCCCGGTCAACTGCACCGGCGACACGGTCCAGCTCGTCGACGGCCGCTGTCAGGTCAAGCCTGACGTGTGCGGCGAGGGCACGGCCTGGGACCCGAGCGCCTCGAAGTGCGTCGCCATCATCGGCGGCGGCAACAACGGCAACAACGGCAACAACGGCAACAACGGCAACAACGGCAACAACGGTGGAACCAACAACGCCACCAACAACGCCACCAACAACGGAACGAACAACGCCACCAACAACGGCCAGCCTCCGGCCATGACCTGTGGCGACAGCGCCGCCAACGGCACGGTCTGCGTGAGCGGCGTGCTGCTGAACTGGGCGACCAACACGCCCGTGTCCGGCATGGAGCCGGTCGGCCTCGTCATCGACGACCTCAACCTCCGGCTGACCAACCCGACCAAGGCGCCCTTTGCGGCCACGGGCCTCGGCGGCGGCGGCACGTTCATCTTTGAGGAGGTGCCGATCTCGACCGCCGACGGCCCCCTCACCCAGATGATCATGATCGTCGACGAGGCCCCCGAGGTCCCGACCAACGACTGGATGCGCACGCTCACCGGCCTGCCCACCCCCGCGGCGGACGGCAACGGCTACCCTGGCCAGACCGTCTTCATCATCCCCTCCCAGCTCGTGGCGGCCTGGGACGCCCAGCTCGGCCGCTCGGGTGACACGTCGCTCACCGCGACCGGCTTCCTCCTCCTGCGCGTCCTCGAGCTCAAGGACGGCGGCCTCGTCCCTGTCGCCGGAGCGACCGTGGCCAACGTGGACGCGGGCCAGGACAGCCAGATCGTGGCCAAGAAGTACCTCGACAACAACCTCACCGGCTTCCGCAGCGAGAGCAGCACCGGCCCGACCGGCGCGGTCCTGCTCGTCGGCGCGCCGACCGGACAGTACAACGCCACCGCCGGGGGCTACTTCTTCCAGGCGACGCTGGGCGGCTCCAGCGGCGGCGTCGGCATCGCCACCGCCATCATCGGGGCAGCGCAGTAGCCCCCCTCGAGGCGACGGGGCGCGTCTTGTTCGCCCCCGTCGGGCCGGTCTGGTAGTATGGCGGGTGGGGCGACCTGCCCTTGTCGCGGTCCGGCCACAGGCCCGCGGCGGAACGCCTGCCGGGATCGTCCATGTGCCGCTTGTTTGGTTTTCGCTCCATCATCCAATCCCATGTCCACCGCAGCCTGGTCTACGCGGACAACGCGCTCGCCGTCCAGAGCCGCAAGCACGCCGACGGCTGGGGCGTCGCCTACTACCTCGCCGAGGCCCCCCACGTCATCAAGAGCGTCGTGGCCGCCCGCGACGACCAGATCTTCGAGCGCGTCAGCGGTGTGGTCTCCTCGCAGACGGTCGTCGCGCACCTTCGCCAGGCGAACGTCGGTGACGTCAACATCCTGAACTCACACCCGTTTCAGTACGGCCACTGGGTCTTTGCCCATAACGGCCAGATCCCCAACTACGCCGCGCACCGCGACCGCCTCCGCGCCGAGGTCGTGCCAGCCCTCCGCCGCTACATCCTCGGCGACACCGACAGCGAGACGGTCTTCTTCATCTTTCTCACCCATCTCTCCCAGCTCGCCGACCTCCACCAGAAGGACATCTCTTTCGACCTCGTCGCCGACGCCCTGTGGGAGACCATCCAGAAGGTGAGATCCATCGCCGACGCCGAGGACCAGGAGGAGCGCAGCAAGCTGACGTTCATCGTCACCAACGGCCACCTCATGGTGGGCGTGCGCTCCGGCGTCCCCCTGCTCTACTCGACCTTCCAGAGCCGCTGCCGCGACCGGGGCTTCTGCCCCCACCTCGGCCCCGAATGCGAGGCACCCACCGAGTCCGGCTTCGTCAAGCACATCCTGATCGCCAGCGAGCAGCTCCAGGGCGACAACACCTGGCTGGAGATCGCCGAGGACGGCTTCATCGGCGTGGACGCGGACATGCGCCTTCACCAGGGACACTTTGGCGACGGGCACCTGAAGCTGATCACGAGCCCCGCCGCCTGATCTCGGAGAGAGCATTGGCCCCACGACTCACCCTCCGCGCCAACCGCGCCGCACACCCCGCCCCCACCGACCTCAACCGCATCGGCGGACACCCCATCGGCATCGGCCTCGACAACTGGCCCCGCATCTTCAACCCGGCGACGCAGACCGACCAGCCCATGATCCACGTCCTGACCGTGGACGCCCGAGCCGTCGGCGCTGCCGTCCCCGACAGCGTCCTCGCCCTCGCCCTCTTCGTCTCCTCCGCCGACGAGCCCTTCTACTTCGACGACCCGACCTCCGACTACGCCGTCGTCCCCCTCCGACAGCCCGACATCGCCGCCGGCGAGCTCCCCGCCCCCGACCTTCCCGAACATCCCCTCCCCGCCGCCGTCCTCGAGCTCAAGCCCGGCCGCGGCAGCGGCCGCTCGTACGCTGGCGGCCGCCCCCGCTGGATCCAGTCGCACCTGCACGACGGCGAGGACACCCCGGACGACTTCGTGCTCCAGTTTGACACCTCGCTTGTGCGGATCAACCTCGGCGACAGCGGCGTCTGCTACATGTTTACGGGGTGGGCCATGTGGGAGTGCTTGTAGGGCGCCCTCACCCCCCAACCCCCTCTCCCGTATGACGGGAGAGGGGGAGGCCCTCACCCCCCAACCCCCTCTCCCGTATGACGGGAGAGGGGGAGGCCCTCACCCCCCAACCCCCTCTCCCGTATGACGG
>Ga0210033_1002102_pt1 | contig 17443 bp, 17 predicted proteins | sample CryGeymeta201501_FD_185465 | JGI IMG/M metagenome (GOLD analysis project Ga0210033, IMG submission 185465) | Groundwater microbial communities from Crystal Geyser aquifers in Utah, USA - Crystal Geyser metaG 2015-01 (SPAdes) (version 2) | ecosystem: Environmental > Aquatic > Deep subsurface >... | reverse complement strand
AGCCGATTCTTGCAGTTTCTGCTTCCATTCGGAGACTTGGTTGGGGTGAACCTCGAACTGTTCAGCCAGCTCCGCCAGGGTCCTGTCGCCCTTGATTGCGGCGATTGCCACCTTGGCCTTGAATCCCGGTGCGTGATTCCTTCTCGTCCTTCTCATGCGCTTGCTCCTCTGGTTGCCGTGATCTTCACGGCTTGGGTTGGGCAAGGCTACCACTTAACGCGCTGTCCGAAATACCGAGGCCACTTCTGTCCCGCATGGGTTGTCTTGTCCAGTCACCGGAACCAAGCCTACAGCATCTGAAGAGACCGAGGAGTAGCTGATAGAAATAATGGTGTCGAATCATTTTGCCGCTCTTCGCAAGAGCGGCCCGACACCATTACTATTGCTTTAGTTGTTACTCTCCACTCTCATTCATAGGACACTCTTGGAAGGAGCCTTTGTGCCAGATGAATTCAGGAGGCCAGAAGGAGCACTCGTCAACAATCTCCACAACTTCATCAACGCTTTCAGGAACGGTTGAAGCCGTGTATCGGAAGAATACAAAATTCATCAGCCCTTCTTCCATCCATTCCAGCCTGTCCTCTTCGTAGTGATAATCAGTAGCAAGCATGTCGGAGTCTTCATCTGCTTCGCGGATATATCTGTATATGTCATCAGCGCAAAGTGCGAACGCAGATGAATCTTCAACGAATCTGCCAGATGGATCACGGAAGTCCATCGCATCTTTAATATCCATCGCAATGATCACGCCGAAGTAGTACGCCCGTTCGGTTGGTTCGAATGCCTTTGCTGATTCGGCAACATGATGCCAGTGATTGAAGTGAACCTCTTTGGCAACGAGATCCAAAGCTTCATGGTGAGAAATGCCGCTCTCTCTCTTTAGCTTTCGTGCCTTTTGCTTGAGCTTTTCGACGGATGCCGAAGTAATGATGATTTGTGTACGCATTGTTAAACTCCTATCAATAGCGCGAAAATTCAGTGCCCACTGCTGAGACCCGCATGAAAGGAATCTCGAATGCAAATTTTGCGATGATTGTCCCGTCCGGGTATGCCAAGGTGGGCAGCAGGCTTCAATCCAGCCTGCTTAAAGAATAGCAGGAAAGAGGAACGACAGCACCCAACATCTTCTAGGCCGGATTTCGTACGATGTCCGTTTAATGAATTCAGCGCTAGCCATTAGCCGATGCCATCGAATATCCCAATGGCTTATGCGGCCCAAGAATCCAGTTCTATGCTGCAATCGGCATTCCTGATAACTCTTATTATCAGGAATCGCACTTTATAGAGGCTAAGTCGCAGGTAAAGAAATCGCTGTCCGACGGACTGACACCGCAGCCCACCAAGGCTCTGCAATGCAGCGTATCTGAGATACTATCGAGGCATTCCAACATGGCACTACATCATGAATGAACCGCAAAACATGGATGAAATAATCGACGGGCTGGTGCGACCTGTGAGAATGGCTCATGCCATTTGCCAATCCCCCGAATACATCAGGGATGAGATCGCCGACCTTGTGGAGGGTGCGCAGATTCCAGGCTCGTTCGGGGATCTAGTCAAGCAGTCGGTCGAGATGAGAAAAGAGCACAAGGAATTCAAGGCAACAAATATTGCCTCCATATTTCGGCATGCTTAGTGCGGGGCATCTGGACGTATTCAACGTCACGCAGGGGAAGGATTTGTGTGTACTGCTAGTTGTATGTCTAGAGTCATCAGGGTGGAGCCCCAAGCGCCACATTCAATCTCGCCAAGGGCATGAAGGCGCTTCACAAGCTTGTCTGACGCCAGGCCAAAGCATTTCTAGATAACATTCGCATCTCTCAATTCCTACGGACGAAACCTGCCAAGGCAGGCATTCGTATTCGCTCGCCTCGAGCGAGCGCTCTTTAATCGTCAAGAAAGGAATTGAAATGTTGCAATATAGATCTGTGACTGTGGAAAGACTCGTTTGCACCTGTGACCGCTGCGGGAAGGCGATGGATCAGCAAGACGACATGATGGAATGGCAGGAGCGGTTCATCGTTTCGTTCAGGGCGGGTTTTGGAAGCGTGTTCGGTGACGGCAATGTAGTGGAAGGTGACTTCTGTCAGGATTGTATCCAGGCAGTTCTGGGCAAGTACCTGAGAGTGAAGCTGGATGACCCGTTCGAGCCGCAACACAAGCTGGACAGCGAGCCGCAGCGCTTGCTTCAACCCAATCAGCAGAAGAAGGTCGAGCAGGCAGAGCGCTTGCAGGCGGAGTTGCTCGGAATTGTGACAGGGACTGATGAACGCGTAGTGACCATCAGGAAGCTGGCGAGCCGTCTGGGTATTCCTGCCGCGCAGGTGGCGGATGTGGCGATTGAGCATATGCTCCGCGCCACAGAGCATTTGGAGAAGCCAAAGGTCGACACAGCCAACCAACCATCTTCTGAATAACCCGCAACCGGGCCAGCATCGCTGGCCCGTTTCTTTGTGTGCGAATAAAAGGTGACGGACAAGCTTGTCAGCTGCTATCGCCGGAATGGGGTGACTAGAATCCACCCACGATGAAACTCATGGAGGAATACATGGCGACCACACTCTGGATAATCGGCGTTGTCATTGCGGTGTTGGCACTGTCTTCGGCGGCAGGCGGGGGGGCTCGAAATTCATTCACCGGCGCCAGCACGGGTGATCGCAATGCGGAGGAAGACACATCGAGCCTGCTGGCCGGAGCGGCAACCGCCTCCGGGCTGATGGTGGATGACGATTCGGAGGATTGGAGCAGCTCGATCTCCAGCTTCGATGACGATGACATGGGGTGTGGCAGCATCAATCCCGCTTCCGGCCTGCCCATGGTCGGGTGTCTCGATATCGAGGGGAATCTGTACGGCACGAGCAGTTCATCGTTCGATGACGGCTTCTCATCCATTTCCGACGACACTTTCTCCTCGTTCGACGACACTTTTTCATCATCGCTGTTCGATGATTGAAATGAATGTGAAAAACACCTTGACCCTGTTCGCAGTGCCGAATTACAGTCCGGCCTGCTACAGGAAAAGCAAAAATAAAAACAGGAGCTGATTCGTTGCAAACGAAACAACGTGCACCACACGAATTCGAACGTCGTGTATTACTTGCTGTAGCAGGAACCACACCACAGATTCTCACCGAGACGCTCTATGCGCTGACGCAAAGTGCGCAGCCTTTCGTGCCGACGGAAGTCCATGTCGTCACAACCACGGAAGGTGCGCACCGCATCCGCTTGCAGCTTCTGGATAAAACCAAAGGCAAGTTCCATGAGTTCTGTCATGACTACGGGCTTGCGGGGCAGATCGCATTCCCGCCGGAGAATGTAAAGATACTCACCGATGTCACGGGAAAGCCGCTACAGGACATCGTCTCGCCCGAAGACAATGAGAATGCCGCCGACCAGATCGTGGCCTGGCTGCGTTCCTTCACACAGGATGAAGACTGTGCCATCCATGCCTGTCTGGCTGGCGGGCGCAAGACCATGGGCTTCTATCTCGGCTATGGACTTTCCCTGTATGGCAGGGAGCAGGACCGGCTGTCCCATGTCTTGGTCTCGCCCGAATTCGAAGGTCATCGCGAATTCTTCTACAAACCGCCGGCATCCCAAACGATCTTTGCCAGAAGCATGGTCGGCGCGCTTGTGGATGAACGGCCCATCACCACCGACGACGCAAAGATCTGGCTGGCAGAGATCCCCTTTGTGCGCTTGCGCGAAGGGCTCCCCTCGGAACTATTGGATGGCAAGGCAAGTTATACCGATGCCGTGCAGGCGGTACAGCAGAGCTTGCCAAACAGCTTGCTCAAGATCGACATACCCAATCGCCAAATTGTCTGTGGCGGAATCAAGGTGAAGCTGGCACCGCGCGAACTGGCTTTCTACACCTGGCATGCACAGCGCAGGTTGGAGCACGGCGATGCCGCGTGGGTCAGCTGGAAAGACACGCTGGGTGACGACAACCCGCAAATGAACGGATATTTTTCCGCCTATCTGGCCGTGCTGGGGAACGACCGCATGCACCCGGATTACGAAGAGGCAAGACGCGCCTTCGCTGCGGGGTTCGGCAAGGACGATTGGGCGAATGTGCTGCACCACGTCAACAGCGGGATACGGCAAGAGCTTGGCAGGCATCGCGGGCAGCCGTTCGAACTGCAGTCTATCAAGGGTGATCGCGGCAACCTGAAGAAGAATGCGCTGACCTATTCTGAGGACAAGATCGAGATCGCCGGATTCCCACTTGGCGGGAATGACTGAGATGGGACTGGTTCAAGCTGCACAACCGCTGCGCATGCTCCCGCTGCGCTTCACATTGCGTTCCAGCGGCATACGGTTCCCCGGCTTCTCCGGCAGCATCTGGCATGGCGGGATCGGGCAGATGCTCGCCAAGGCATCGCCCCAAGCCTTTGCCACGCTCTACCAGACCGAGCCGGAATCCAGGCTCTACGCCATCCTGCCACCAGCCGAGGCCGAATACCCAGCCGGGGCGATATTTGAATTGCGGATGACCTTGTTCGGAGCCGGGATCGAATACGCACTCGCTGTCGCACAAGCCATCGCCGAACTTGGCATGATCGGTCTGCGCCCCGGCGGCAGCTACGACGTCATCGCAATCAGCCACCTCTCCCCCGAGTCGGAGGTCCGCTTCTTTACCACCGAGCAAGGTTTCATCACCTTGCCGCAAGCGCATGACCTTGCAGACTGGCTGCATGAAGAAACAGCCCCTGGCGCGCATAGCACTGTGCGATTCACCACTCCGTTACGCATCAAAGAGGGCGGCGAACTGCTCCGCACAGCACCGTGCTATGCCCAGCTCATGCGCAGAGTAATGAGTCGGATCGACCAATTGGCGCATGCCGCTCAGGCAGACACCCCTTTGCCAAAAAGCGAACGGGCAGGGCTATTCGCCGAAGCCGAGGCGGTCAACATCGCAAGTGCCAACGTCATCCCTTTCACGATTGAACGCAGATCGGCACGCAGCGGACAGCAGATGCAGTTCGAAGGATTGACCGGGCAGGTTGACTATCAAGGCGACATGCGACGCTCATTGCCCTGGCTGAGATTGGCCGAACTGATCCAGGTGGGCGGGAAGACGGCATTCGGGTTCGGCGGGATAGAAATCGAAATATTGAACTCGGCAGGAAATTGAAATAAGGGAGTATAGGTATGGCAAAACTGGCACCGTCAACACTTGATTCGGAAATGCTGCAAGAGCGACTTGACGCCAACCTCAAGATGGAGCAATGGCAAAGCTACCGCTGCAGACTCGTCACGCCGATGTATGGTGGTGGAGTCAAAGCGGGTGAGGTGGATGTGGACATGCCGATCCGGGCGACCGAGATACGCGGTCAATTGCGGTTTTGGTGGCGACTGCTGAATCGAAACTTGGATAGCAAAACCATGTTTCAACAAGAGCGTGAGATTTGGGGCGGCTTGGGCGATGAGCAATCGCTGGCTGCCAGCATGGTAGTTATTAAATTATCTGAATTCAGCAATCCGAATCTGGCGGCCTGTGCCACCTATCCACCAGGCAAATCCTTTCCAAAGTGGGCAGACTGGGCTAACGCTTATGCTCTTTTTCCTGCGCAAGGAAAAGCTGCGAAGGGCGTTGTTGAACAAGAACCAGCCAAATTGGCGCGAGAGGGACTAAGTTTCGAGCTTCACATTAGATATCGCAATTTGCCCAAAGACGCTGCAAAGCAAGAGCAAATATGTCAATCGGTCAGTGAGGCATTTCGCTGGTGGGCTACCTTTGGCGGAATGGGCGCTAGAACACGTCGCGGGCTCGGGGCAGTCGAAATCGAAAACTTAAGTGAGAAGCAATTATTCAAGTATGTGACTGCAGCGGAAGTAGCGTGCGCCGGTATGCAACTGGCGATAAGAAAGCCGGCCAGGAAGAACGCACTGGAAGCATGGCAACAAGCCGTCAATGCAATGCGTGACTTTCGTCAGGGAGAAGAGGTGGGCAGAAACAAAGGGCAGCAGGCCAACCGACCTGGGCGCAGCCGTTGGCCTGAGCCGGCGAGTATCCGAAAAGCTGTCGGGGTGCATAGAATCAAGATGGGAGAGAAAGGGGAGATTAGTTTTTCCCCAACTCCTGACACTGAAATAGCCTTTCCGCGAGCCGCGTTTGGCTTGCCTATCATTTTCCATTTCCAGAACGAAAAGACTGATAAAAAGAGCGATCCAGGTGATACGCAACTTACCCCCGTGATTGACGGCAAGGATAAAGAGCGTATGGCATCTCCGTTGATCCTGCGGCCCTACCGCACCGTCGACGGTTGGTATCCTGCAGCACTAAAACTACCCGAAGAAAATCTGTTGCGAATGGATTTAAAGCTTGAAAACTCCGGTAAAGGCAGAAATTCAAATCTTCCTAAAATAACGACAGCCGGAAAATGGTGGCCGCAAGACAACTCGTCCAAGGCGAGCAAGGCAGCGATGATTCATCCCATGAAAGACCGGGGTAATGATGCGCTCAGCGCGTTCCTGAAATACTTTGAAGAAAACTCCACGGGGAGTGCCGTGCAATCTGCGGTGGTTGTTGAAAAGACAGAACAAACATGGGAAAAGGCACAGGTTAAATTCAATAGATCCAATGGCGCGCTAACCGTCGAAAAGGACGGCAAATCGGCCACGGCAATCAAGCCCGCTTCCGATGTGATTCTTAATGATCTTTCACCCAATGCCCAGCAGAAAATAAAAACCGGTCAATTCTTTCGCGCAACTGCCACGATAAAAGGCTCCGAATTGCTCAAGCTGGAGGAGGCAAAATGAGCCAATACCTGATTGAGATCGCTTTCGGCCCCGTGCAAGGATTCATCGCTTCCGCGCGGCGTAGCCGAGATTTGTGGGCAGGCTCGCACATCCTTTCCGAAATCGCGCGTGCGGCTGGTCACGCACTTCTTGCGCGGGACGCCCGGATGATCTATCCCATGGCTGATCGGGTTGCGCAAAACAGCCAGGAGGAAAACAGCAACCTCTCCAATGTACTGTTGGCACAAGTCGAGGCGGCAGGCGAAGACGAAGTTCGCGCCATCGTGGAGGCCGTCAAAGCCGCAGCGCGTGAAAGAATCAAAGCCTTTGCCGACGAGGCTTGGGATAAATGGCAAGTAGCGCGGGTCGAGTTGCGTGAGGATTTCTGGAATCGCCAAGTCGCGGATGCCATCGAAGCCTATGCCGCTTGGGCAAAAATCCCGGCGCAGGGCGAAGACGGAAAAACGCCTTACCGCACCGCTTACGAACGGCTCAAGAAAACCTTTGCGGCACGCAAGAACACGCGCAACTTTGCGCCCATGTTTGAGGCGGACAGTATGGCTGATGGTGCGGGCATTCCAAAATCGTCGTTCGACGGATTGCGCGAATCTGTCTTGCCTGTCAAACGCAAACGATTCCCCGCCATGTTTGGTTTGTCAGCAGGCGAGCAATTGGATGCATTGGGTGCAATCAAGCGCGTGGTCGGCAGGCAAGAAACATTTACGGCCCTTACTCGTCTTGCAGCAGATGGATGGCTTCAAGCTCTGGACAAAGCGGACTTGCAAACTTTGCGAGAGGCTTATGAGCCACTGGTCGAATTGCAGCTCGCCACGCGCACCAGCGGCAATGGCAACATTTACGGCGACTTCCCTTACGATGCGGGCATGCTGTTCCCGGAGCGGTTGGAGCGTGCAAAACAAGATGCAAAAGAAGCCAATGAGGATGAGCGGGCATTGCCTGTTTTGGAAAACCTGGCCGGGAAACTACGCCCAATCTATAAAAAGTACGGGCAACCTTGCCCTTATGCCGTGCTGGTGGTGGCCGATGGTGATCGCATGGGTAAGTTTGTCGATACCGCACAAGAGGCCGCGCAACACACAAAAATCTCCGCTGCGGTCGCCAAGTTCGCCGACCGCGTGCCGCAAGTTGCCCGCGATAATCGTGGGCACAGTATCTTCAACGGCGGTGAAGATTTGACGGTTCTGTTTCCATTGGGCAGCGTGCTAAAGGGCGCAACTGATTTGGCTCAAGCCTTCGAGACCGAGATGGCCGAAGTGGTTGCTGAGTTTGCGAAAGACAACGATGCCAAGCCCACCCTGCGGGTTGGCGCAGCGATCTGTCATGTCTTGGAGCCGTTGGGCGTGATCCGCACGTGGGCAAATGCTGCAGAAAGATACGCCAAGGGCGAGGCGGGCACAGACACGCAAGGCAACGCGCTCGGTTTGAAGCTGCATGAGCGGGCAGGGCACGAAATCGGCGTGCGCATCGTCTTCGATGACGCGGCGGCATTCGGGCATTTCCGGCAATGGCAAGAAGCGTACAGCAAAGGAAAAGTGCCCGGACGGCTCGCCTATGACACCCGCGCCATCGCCATGCAGAGCAAGGCGATCGGCATGTCGCCTGAAGTGGCAGAGGCCGAATTTTTCCGGCTGCTGACGCGCGCACAGCAACGCGGCGGCGCGGAAAAGATCAGCGAAGAAATCCGCGATGCGCTTAAAGCCCGTCAGAAGATCCTGCGCACCAAAGCAGAAAAAGCCGACCCCAGCGGATTATTGAGGCTGGCGAACGAACTGATTGTCGCGCGCTGGCTGGCGGCAAAAACCTTGCGCGATGTGAGCGACCTTGAAGGAGGCCAAGCATGAAAACCTACCAACTCGAACCGCAAGCGCCGCTGGTGTTCCGCTCCGGTAAGCCCTTCGGCGAAGGCAGTCGCGACGGCGCGAATTTTCCGTGGCCGTCCTCGCTCGCGGGCTTGATGCGCACCGTGCATTGGGACGCCCTCAACACGTCTGCACCACCCGGCAAGGAAGCCGCCAAAGACTTGCTGGCACTGGCCTCGGCAGGCCCGCTCCTCGCCAAACGCGAGCAGGGGAGGCTCACCCCGATGTTCTCCAAACCGGCTGATGCGCTCTACCTGCTCAAAGACGAAAAGAAAGATCAAGAGAAGGCCGTATACCGTCTTTTGCCCGGCTCGCATGAAGCCGATTGCGACAGTGACCTGCCGCAAGGTCTGCAACCTGTCGTTGCGGAAGTGAACGCCCCCAAAGCCAAGCCGCAAGACGGTCCGGAATACTGGACGCTGGAACAGCTGCTGACTTGGCGGATGGGCGAAAAAGTGGAATTTGCCGCGCTGGAGCAATGCAGCTACAGCCGCGAAACGCGCACCCATGTTGCCATCAACCGCAGCACTTTGGCTGCCGACTCGGGCCGGTTATTTCAAACCGAGGGGTTAGATTTCGCCCCGTGCCGCAAGCCGGATGGCATGGGCTACGAAAAATTCGACTGGGTATTCCTCGCCCGTTCAACGGTCGATGTCGCGCCGCAAATGGTGGCCTTCGGCGGCGAACGCAGGCTCTCGTGGTTGCAACGCACCTCCGCCCAAGACCCGCTGGCCTTGCCCGAGGCTCACCGCAAAGCCTTGCAGACCAGCCGCAAGGTTTCGCTCACCCTCGCCACGCCTGCGCTGTTCAACGCAGGCTGGCAGCCGAGTTGGGCGGGAAACGAAGTGCCAGGTGTGCCGGGATTGAATCTCAAGCTGGTTGCCGCAGCGGTCGAGCGTTGGCAAGGCATTTCCGGCTGGGACTTGCTCAACCAACAAGCCAAGGCTGCGCGCAAAGCCGTTGCTGCAGGCGCAACCTATTGGTTCGAGATCATCGGTGAGCCACCCGCAGACTGGGTGGAACGACTCTGGCTCGCTCCGATCAGCGACGAAGCACAAGACAGACACGACGGCTTCGGCCTGGTCATTCCCGGTATCTGGAAATAATTTTCATTCAGGAGATTCACACAATGTTGACCCGCATCTTTCACCTCAATGCACTTTCTGCTTTGCATGTCGGCGTAGGCCAAGCCGTCGGGGTAGTTGACCTGCCCATCGCCCGCGCCAAAGCCACCAACCTGCCCATCGTGCCCGGCTCCGCCATCAAGGGCGTGTTGCGCGACGAATTTGCCAGCACCGAAAATCAAAAAACCCTGTTCGGGCCGGAGAGCATCAGCGGCGACGAAGCCGCCCATGCCAGCGCGTTGGCCTTCGGCGATGCCCACTTGTTGTTGCTGCCCGCACGTTCAATGGCCGGGGTCGTAGCTTTCGTCACCTGCCCGTTCGTGTTGGCACGCTACGCCGCAGACATGCAGCGCGCCGGTGCGAAAAACATACCCGCCGTGCCGGAGAGTATGCAGGGCGCGCAAACTTGCAGCGCCACCGCAATCAAAGCGAACAACACGACCGTGATATTGGAAGACCTCGATCTGGAAGCATGCGGCGGCGCTGATGACTGGGCAAGCTTCATCGCCAAGCAGCTTTATCCCGGCGAAGCCGCTGATCAAAACTGGGGGAAACTATTCAAAGAACACTTCGCCATCATTTCGGATGACGACTTCTCTTTCCTTGCCGATACCGCGACAGAGATCAGGGCACGGATCAAGATCAATGATGAACGCGGTGTCGTGCAGCGCGGCGCACTTTGGTACGAAGAAAACCTTCCCGCCGAAAGCGTGCTGTGGGGCGTGCTTGCTGCCGGAGCAGCGCGCGACAGCAGCAAGCTGAACCCGGAACAAGTGATGGCCGCGTTTGAGCAAACTATCGGCAAAGAAAAAACCATCCAGATCGGCGGCAAAGCCACTGTCGGTCGCGGTCTCGTGCGCTTCGTTTTGTGAGGGGAAGACAATGAGCCAAGCAAACCGCACACGCACTCAGCATTACGCTGAAAAATCCCTCAAGAAGATCGAGGCCATCAAAGGGAAAGAGACCGCCAAAGACTACAAATCCCGTTGCGACAATTTCCCCGTCATGGTGATGCAAGCGGGCATAGCGCAAGCTGTCGGCTTCATGTTGGCAAAAGGAAAAGAAAATAAGGCTTACAGCCAATATCTGAACGACCTCGCCTCGGTGATGGGCGAAGCAGACGGCACAGCCTTTCACGCCAAGATCATCGCGGTGCAGATACCCGACTATCGCAAACTCACACGGGAAACCCTGAATGCGGCAGGCTGGTTCAAGCGTTTCGGCCAAGCATATTTGTCTGAAAAATAGAGGATGCCATGACACAACTTTGCCGCGACAAAATAAAACCCTTATTAGCCGATCTCTCCAAGCTCAAGGCGGGCTATGCACATCCGGGTTTGCTGCTCACCAAAGGCTTGGTGGAATTTCCTGAAGGTAGCAAAGTCGGCGAGATTAAAGCCAAGCGCATTCGGGAAATCTGCGAAATCAATCATTCCATAATTTACGCAGAAGCGTACCAACGCTGGAAAGCCGCCACCCGCGACTTCGCCCACACCGAAGCAGCGTTGGTTGGTCGTCTCTACATAGGTGTCACGCGCGACAATGCGCTCGAAACCGGTGTCACCGTCTCGCACACCTACGGCATGCCTATGATCCCGGGTTCGGCGGTCAAAGGCTTGTGTCGCGCCTGTGCGGGCGACTGGTTAGAAAATAAAGAGGCCGTCCGCTACCTTTTTGGAAATGTATGGGGCGAGTCAGACGAAGAGAAAATCGAAGTCGGCGGGCTGATCTTTCACGATGCCTGGTGGATACCCGAAAACGGGAAAAAACCTTTCGTGCCCGAAGTCGTCACGGTTCACCATCAAGACTATTACGGTAGTGAAGGAAAACAAGCCGCCACTGATTTTGATTCGCCCGTTCCGGCACCGCAAATCGCCGTACAGGGCAGTTTCAATTTTGTGATAGAAGGTGATCCGGCGTGGGCCAAACTCGCATTGCGATTGTTAAGAGAAGGCTTGTCGCATCGCGGAGTCGGCGCGAAAACAAGTTCTGGTTACGGCTATTTTTCGGAGTGAACTTTGTATGTCTTTGCGTAAAAGAGCAAATGATTGGTTGAAATCCAATCTTGAGGATTTAGTAAGCTGGGTTAATAAGCAGTCTACTCTGAACAAAAAAGCGGGACTTATCGTCACCTCGTTAATACTCATCGCAACTGCAGGCTGGTTTGGTGATGCGCTGAAAGGTGATTGTCTTTTTCAGCGAGAATGTGCGGGATGGGATATATGGGGGATATTGATAAGTTTGCTAATCTATATACCAATTACTTTGTTAGCGTATCTACTCGGACGTCAATTGCTGGATGTTAAAGTATTGGCGCGAAGCGGAACACTCAAATCCAAGCGCGCCCTGATTTGTTTCGTTTCGAGAAGCATCGAGCCAAATCAGGAAGAGGGCGGCTGGGTTATGTCCAATGTGGATTCAAAATACACATTCACCAACAACATCAAGGAAGATATAGTCGGTTTGACCCCATTCCGGCACCCATTGCAGCAGCTACTGCGCGCATTGGAGCCACATTGCAATTCTCTGGAATGTTTGGTGATGCTCTGCACAAAAGAGTCAAAAAATCTGATTCACCCTTATAGCGAAATTCTCAGGCAATATTTTCAAAATGTTTCCATTGAGAGCGAGGAAACCGATTTCGAAGATTTGACTGTATTACTGTCGAGTATTCCTCACGCGATCACGCATATCGAGCGGCGATGGATTGGCATGGAAGATACCATCCTCGATATTACTGGCGGGCAAAAAACCGCCAGTATTGCGGCGGCTATGACCACGCTCAAGTACGAAGATCTGGAGTTCCAGTATGTCAGCACATCGAACAATGATGTCTGGCAATTCAATGCGGTTGGGCAGCAAGAGGCAAAACTGACTGGTTGATCCGGATTATTTGATGGACTTGAACTTCGAACTCGAAACTAATCGTCGCCCCCCGATTCCCAGAGTAGGAATTACGGTTCATTCTCACAAGCAATGTGCACTGGGTTTGAATAGGTGTCGGCTGCTCCTTATGCCGCGACCAGCACACTCTTAATGTTCACTTCAAAACATTTCCAACTGCCGCGACCCGGCGGGTCTTCCGATTCGTCACCCGCATTTCCTTCCCCGGGAGTCCATTCATCTCCCTGCCTTGTGGAGGTGCACTAAGAAGGCGAACTGATGTATTGATCGTCTGGCCATCCGGCAGGTTTTTCGAAAACATCCGAAATGCACCGGGCTTCAGCCACCGGATGACGCATTGTTCTACGAGCGCGGCATCGGCATCTTAAGTCGGCAGATTTGCGGGCAGTGCATCACAAGCTTGTCATGTGGGGACTTCCAGTGACCTCTGCTTAAATCTGCTGCCACAATCGGAGAAAACAAGCCGACAGCGTCAGCCCGCCATGCTCCTCCACCTCGCTATCACCGACGACAATCTGGCCTTTGCATGGTCCCGCGTGCGCGCCAACGGCGGCGGGGCGGGGGCGGATGGTGTGTCACTTGAGCGCTTTGGAGACGACTTGCTGCTGCGTCTCGGCAAACTCCGCCAGCAAGTCATCAGCAATACCTACAATCCAGACCCGCTGTTAAGGATCGAGCTGCCACGTCCCGGAAAAGCCCCGCGTCTGCTGGCCGTGCCCACTGTGCGCGACCGCGTGTTGCAGACCGCTATCTGCCAGATACTGGTACCTATCCTTGATCCATTGTTCGAAGACGAAAGCTACGCCTACCGGCCCGGTCGCTCGGTGCCGGATGCGGTGCAAGCCATCGTCACGGCGCGCAACGAGGGATTCGAACATGTCGTCGACGCCGACATCCAGGCATTCTTCGACAACATCCCCCACGAACAGCTGCTGGAAAGATTGGCCGAAGTATTGCCGGACGACAGCTTGCAGCCGCTCATCCGTGCCTGGCTGAACGCACCGATCAAAACCAAAGACGGCTTTGAGCGTCCGAAGTGCGGCGTTCCCCAGGGCTCACCCATTTCGCCGTTACTCTCCAATCTGTACCTTGATGGTTTCGATGAAGTGCTGACGGAAGATGAGGGCCGCCGGCTGGTGCGCTATGCGGACGACTTCATCCTCCTCGCGCGAGACAACCACGGTGCCGAGATCGCGCTGGAGGAAGCCGCGCTGTGGCTGGGCAGCGCCGGGCTTGCGATCAACTTCGACAAGACACGCATCACCACCTTCGAGCAGGGCTTCAACTTTCTGGGCGTGCGCTTCGAGGGCGACGCCCTGTGGGCGGAGGATCCTGAAGCCTCGCCCTGGCTGTTGCCGCGCGAGTATCAACCCAAACACACCCAACCCAAAAAAGGCAAGGCGCCAGCGCAATCCAAACGGAACGGCAAGCCCGCCAAAGGGTCTGCCAGCGAAAAGAAGCAGCGCCTGCTCACCACCCTCGGCGACATGGCAGCGCCCAAGGCACCGGCCGAATTCCAACCTGCCCCCGAAGTCAGCTTCGACGAACCCGCCGCGCCCTTGTTGCGCACCCTCTATCTGGGCGAGCCGGGGGCCTACATCCGCCTCGACGGCGGCCGCATCGTCGTGCAAAAGAGCGAAGCCGAGTTGCTCAACCTGCCGCTGGAAAAGATCGACCAGATCATCGTCGCCGACGAAGGTGCAGTCAGCTTTGGCGCATTGCGCGCGCTCATGGCGCGCGGGGCGGGGTTCTTCATTCAGGGCAGCAACGGACAACCGCCCGGCCACTTCATCTCCGCACTGGATAACCGCATCAGCCTGCGCGCATTGCAGCACGAAAGGGTGCGCGATGCCGACTTCAACCTCGGCATCGCCCGCATCCTGGTCTCGGCCAAGATCGCCAACTCGCGCCTGCTGCTGCGGCGTTACTACCGCTTCCAGCCCGGCGGCGAGAATCCGGCGGACAGCCCCATGAAAGAAGCACAATCCAGATCACTCGTCGCCAACGATCTGGACAGCCTGCGCGGCTACGAAGGCATCGCCGCCAAACACTATTTTTCTGCCTGGCGCGAGCTGCTGCCCGAATCGTGGAAACCGCATTTCACCGGCCGCAACCGCCAGCCGCCGCAAGACCCCATCAACGCCATGCTTTCCTACGGCTATGCCGTGCTCTACCACAACCTGCTCACCCTCATCGCCGCGCGCGGACTCGAAGCGCACCTCGGGCACCTGCATGCCGTGCGCAACGGGCATCCCGCGCTCGTCTCCGATCTGGTAGAAGAATTCCGCGCACTGGTGGTGGATGCCACTGTCCTCAAACTGATGCTCGACCGGCCCTGCGACACAAGCGAATTCCAGATCGTCGGGGAGGGCGCGGCAAGAAACTGCCGGCTTGCCCCCTCGCTGCGCCGCGCGCTCATCGAACGGCTGGAAGCCAAGCTCAACAGCCGCCTGACTCATCCTGTCAGCCATGAGACAGGCGACTTCCGCCGCATGATGCGCATCCAGATCGCCCACTACATCCAGGTGCTGGAAGGCGCAGTGCCGGTCTATCAACCCTTCGTGTTGAGGTGACACATGCGGCTCTGGGTCATCGCCTACGACATCGCCGACGACAAACGCCGCCGCAACTTGGCCAAATGTCTGGGCAAACAACTCCAACGCGTACAGGAAAGCGTATTCGAAGGCTGGCTGCACCAGCCGGAATGCAACACACTGATCGAAGAAGCGCGACAACTGCTCGATCCCGGGCAAGACCGCCTGCGCGCCTATCCGCTCGCTGTCCGCAAGCCGGAACGCTACCGCCTGCACGGCCGCCAGGTGCAAACGCAACGCAACACAGACTATTGGATCATCGGATGAGCGAGACGGGCATCTTCACCGTCATCGCCTTTGACGTGGCCAATGACAAACGACGACGGCGTCTGGTCAAGGTCCTCGAATCGTTCGGCGAACGCGCACAGGAAAGCGTGTTTGAAGCCTGGCTGGATGGCGATGAACGCCGCAAGCTGGAGCGACGCGCACTGGCCTGTCTCGATCCGCGCGAGGACCGTTTGGCGCTCTACGCACTCCCCACGGCAGACCGGCAAGACATCATCAGCATCGGCCCGACCGCCATCACGCAAGACTTTACCCACTGGCTGCTATAAGAGAGAATGCAAGCGCACATGAAAGCAACACGGATTTGCCACAAGCAGTGGCGCAGTAGGCTGAATCAGAAAGAAAAATACCAAAAAATGGAACACCTTTGCCGTTGCACGCACGCCGTCAACGATCTGGCGCAGATAATGCCCCGCGCAAGCCAGGCACAGCAGGGTTCCCAGAAGGTACTGTTTTCCCACCCCGTTTTCCTGAAGGGGATTAAGACTGAGAATATCACCCTCCAACTTCAACTCTTGGGTTTTCCCACCCCGTTTTCCTGAAGGGGATTAAGACTCGTTCGCTAATCTTATGGTGTGCGGCGTCATGTTTTCCCACCCCGTTTTCCTGAAGGGGATTAAGACAAACGAAGGTCACTAGCCACGTCGCCTTGACTGGTTTTCCCACCCCGTTTTCCTGAAGGGGATTAAGACTGCTTAGCATCCCGGATCACCTTTTGCGACCGGTTTTCCCACCCCGTTTTCCTGAAGGGGATTAAGACTGCTTAGCATCCCGGATCACCTTTTGCGACCGGTTTTCCCACCCCGTTTTCCTGAAGGGGATTAAGACCATGCGGGTCATTCCTGTGTTTTCGGAATAATGTTTTCCCACCCCGTTTTCCTGAAGGGGATTAAGACTAGCAGCCAGTTCTCCAGCTCGTTTAGGGTCAGTTTTCCCACCCCGTTTTCCTGAAGGGGATTAAGACGCCAGGGTGACGTGGTCGAACGTGGCGTTAGCGTTTTCCCACCCCGTTTTCCTGAAGGGGATTAAGACGATCAACCGAGGAGGAAGAATTCGGCTACAGTTTTCCCACAGGTATCGCTACGCGAATTTCAATTCACTGCAGTTTTCCCACCCCGTTTTCCTGAAGGGGATTAAGACCGCCGCCGCCGCCCAGATCTGGCGCATGGCCAGTTTTCCCACCCCGTTTTCCTGAAGGGGATTAAGACCTTTCTCCCCTCAAGTTCGTACACCTCCGCCTGTTTTCCCACCCCGTTTTCCTGAAGGGGATTAAGACATCTGGCGCATGGCCAGGGGTACGTGGTCGAACGTTTTCCCACCCCGTTTTCCTGAAGGGGATTAAGACTCTGGGTTTGTCACTGCATCCCAGTCATACACGTTTTCCCACCCCGTTTTCCTGAAGGGGATTAAGACTCTTACGCTGCTGCTGCCCACAGTTGGCGCTGTTTTCCCACCCCGTTTTCCTGAAGGGGATTAAGACAACAGTCGCGCTGGGCTTTGTACTCTTCGACCGTGTTTTCCCACCCCGATTTCCTGAAGGGGATTAGTGAAAGGTGTTTTGGTTACGGCCGTTTCGCGTTGCTCCACTTCACATCGCTACGCGATATGAGCCTGCGCCGAAGCCTCCGCGATGCGGAGGTTTTCGAGAGGTGGCTGAGGTTGCGTGGTGGGCGGGTCTATCTGGCCCAGGAGGGCAGGAAGGGGTCGTTCGCCGAATGAATCACGGGGTGGGTTTCAAGATAGTGCTGCAATTCATCCAGTGCTTCGGGTAATTCTTCGAGTTGTCTGGCCAGTAGCGGTGCCATCTCTTTTTCGATCATCAGTTGTGCGGCGACGCCGTAGTCTCCTTTGAGGATGCTGCATGCGATCTGGCCGTGCATCGCTTTGATCAATCTGCGATAGAGGAAGACAT
>Ga0210033_1002094_pt1 | contig 17465 bp, 12 predicted proteins | sample CryGeymeta201501_FD_185465 | JGI IMG/M metagenome (GOLD analysis project Ga0210033, IMG submission 185465) | Groundwater microbial communities from Crystal Geyser aquifers in Utah, USA - Crystal Geyser metaG 2015-01 (SPAdes) (version 2) | ecosystem: Environmental > Aquatic > Deep subsurface >... | reverse complement strand
TTTGAGCGCGGTGTTCGTCGGGATCAAGCAGCACCGGGACGTGGACCGGGGCGGGGTGATCGGGTTCTGGTCGGCGCTCGCGATTGGGCTGGGGATCAGCTTCATCGCCGGTATCTTTTACGTGGTCGCGTGGGAGGCGGTGCAGGCGATGACGCAGATGGATTTCGCCAGTGCCTATTCGCAGGCGATCATCGCGAGCGAGCAGGCGAACGGCGCGAGCGCCGAGGCGCTGGCGAAGTTGAGCGCCGACATGGAGGCGTTCAAGGTTCAGTACGCCGATCCGATGTTCCGCCTGCCGATGACCTTCGTGGAGATCTTCCCGGTCGGCGTGCTGGTGTCGCTGGTATCAGCGGCACTGCTGCGTAACAGCCGGTTTTTGCCGGCGCGACGCGGCTAAGGCGTTGGCTGAGCGAAGCCGTAAACAACACTGTCCCCCACCACCACCCGAGCTTGGAGGTTTTATGAAACGTGTTACTGGTATTGGCGGCATTTTCTTCAAAGCCAAAGACGCGCCGACGTTGCGCGCTTGGTACCAGCGGCACCTCGGGATCGATGTCCAAGCATGGGGTGGCACCGCTTTTACCTGGACCGACGGCGGTGGCAATCCGGTGGCCGGCACCACCGTTTGGTCGATTGGTTCGGCGCAAGGTGACCAGTTTGCCCCCAGCACGGCAACTTTCATGGTCAATTACCGGGTGGAGGATCTCCACGCACTGGTCAAGGTCTTGCGCGAAGAAGGCTGCAATGTCCTCGACAAGATCGAAGAATCCGAATACGGGAAGTTTGCCTGGGTCATCGATCCCGAAGGAAACAAGGTAGAACTTTGGCAGCCGCCGGTCGGCCAATGATCAGCAGCGGTGCGGATTCCCGTTTCGAAAAGCCCTGACGATCATCAGCCAACAGCAGCCACCGCCAGGCCGCGCAACCGATTATCAGGATTTGCTTGGGTTTGCTGCGCGCAACCGCTGCACACCTCTACCCACCGCCCCCGCCATTGCCAGTGGGAGAAAGGCGACTTCGCCGCCACACACTTGATCGTCATTGGCTACTGTATTACAGTGAAATACAAAAGGAGAGACATCATGGCCGTCAGCCGCATGGTTCAAGCCCGCGTTCCGGGTGACATTCAGGACATTGCAAACCAAGTCATTGAGGCTTCTGGCCTGACGGTGAGCGGTGTTGTGCGCGTACTCATGACCCGCATTGCCCAAGACAAGATCATTCCTCCGGGGCTGTTCCAGCCGAACGCGGAAACTCTGGCTGCTTTTGCCGAAATCGAGCGTGGCGGCCTCAAGCGGTTTGACTCTGTCGAGGCGCTGTTCGCCGATCTTCATGAGGAAGATTGAGCCGACGACCGCTTTCAAGCGGGATTTCAGGCGAGCGGAAAAAGGCTCAAACCGCGCCCTGTTGGATACCGATCTTAAGCAGGTCATCACCGCTTTGGTGAACGATGTGCCGCTTGCAGCGAAATACCGAGACCACCCGCTCACCGGCAACTGGAAGGATTACCGGGATTGCCATGTGCGGCCGGACTTGGTGCTGGTTTATCGGCTCATTGCGGGCGGTGGCACTGAGGACAATCCTGCCCGTCTCGTTCTGGCGCGGCTTGGCTCTCATTCGGAGCTAGACCTCTGACGGTCAGATGCCCATGCTGGGGAATATACCGCCCGTGGGTAAACCGACTCCGACTGATCCACGCATAAGATCGGTACCTGCTTCGGTTCGGGTCGAAAGTCGATGTCGATGGCGCGGTCGCCCAGGGTGACAGGCTCGACGGGTTGGGTACCTCGGAATCCGTTTGTTTTTTGATGCCATCCAAGCCGCCGCAAAGACACGCGGTATTGCCCGCTGGTGGAAGCAGTGCCCGGCCCCGAGCGGCCCACTTTTGCCGTGCGCGACTTCGACCGCGCTGATTGCGGCCGCGCCACGCGCAGTCATTCCCCATGGATTGGCGGTTTCGCTGTCGACCAATCGACGGCACCGGCGTGACGGTTCAGTGTTCGATGCGGTAGTTGAGCAGCAGTCGATTGCGTTCGCTGGCGTTGGCTTCGATGTCCAGGTGCCGGCTCAGGCGGTAGCGGATGGTGAAAACTTCGCCGCGGGTGAGTAGGGCGATGCCGTAGCCGATGTAGAGGCGCGGTGATAGAAATTTGCCGATGGTGAAGGCTTCGCTGCGCAAGGTGGCGTCGCTGCCGACACCGAGTTCATCGAGGCCGAGGTTGCGCGCCAGCAGGTCGCCGCCGATGCTGCCCAGCGCCAGCGCGGCGCCGGAGAGTCGGCCCCGGTCGGCGTTTTTTACGTTGCCGAGCGGGCGTCCGGTGACGAGCAGGGCGAGGGCTTCGGATTCGCTCAGTGCCGGTCGCGAATAGACCCGTGACTGCGGGTTTTGCGCGGTGCCGGTGATCGCCAGGCCGACGCTGGTTTCGGCGACCTTGCGCTCGGCGAGCAGGTCCAGGCTGGGTTCGTCGAGGCGGCTGGCAGCGTAGGCCAGGCGGCCGCGGGTGATGGTGAGTTTTTGGCCGTAGGCGGCGTATTTGCCGGCCAGATCCAGTTGGCCGCTGGCGGTTGCCGAACGCAGATTGGATTGTTCGATGGCGAGGCGGCCGGTCAGGGTGCCGTCATAGCCGTATCCGGTGACGCGCACATCATCGCCCAGTTGCACCTGGACCGCAGCGCGCCAGCGATCCAGCAAGGGCGTCTCGGCCGGCGGGTCATCGATCACCACGACATCGGCGCTTTGCAGTTGCGGTGGCAACAGTTGTTCGGCCAGGATGCGGGCGCTGGGCACGACGATCTGGCCGCTGAGGTGCCAACCATCGGCGTCGCGTTCCAGTTGCAGATTCGGGTTGGCAATAATGCGCAGCGCCGGGATGTTGACCAGTTGCACCTGTTCGCCACGGATCTGCAAGGCAAGCGATTGGATCGCGCCCGGCGCGATGCGGCCGTCCACGGTCAGACTGCCGGTGCCGGTGTTGACGGCGCCGCGCACGATCAATCCTTCTGGCACCCCAGCGAGGGCGAGCGCGCCGTCGCGCAAGGTCAGTCCCAGGCTCGGTAGTTCGGCTTTGAAATCGACCAGGGCCAGTGCCCCGCTGGCATGCCAATCGGCCAGACTGCCTTGTAAATGGAGTTGCCCGTTGACGCGACCGCTGGGGTCGGCGATTTCGGTGGTGTAGGCCTCCAGCGCGCTTAGATCGCGCACCAGCAAGTTGATGTCGCCATCGAAGTGGAGGGCTTCGCCAGCGTTTTGTTGCAACTGGAAAGCGGCGCGGATTTCGCCATCCGGCAACAGCGCGCTGTGCAGGTCAAGGTTGCCATGGCCATCGGCGAACTGGCCTTGCAGTTGTAGTTGCTGAAAGCCCAGCAGCAAGTCGGGCCGCTCCGGGATTTGCATTTGGCCTTGTGCTGCTTGCAGGCTGATCTGCGCGCTGAGCAGGCGATTTCCGGACCAGCGCAGTTGGCCCTGCGCGGCCAGATTGCCGGTGACACTCGGTATCGACAGGTCTGGCCGCAGCAGTGCCAGGCTCGCCAGCGGCAGATCGGTAGCGGCAAAGTCGAGTTCGCCTTGTGCGTTCTGCCAACGCAATTTTCCGCACAGGGTGGTGTTGGGTTCGGCGCGCCAGCAGTGTTGATCCAGCGTCATGTCATCGGCGCTGAGGTGTACGGCAGTGGCCGCGACCAATTGCAGCGGCGGCGTCTGGCCGAGTGTGAGGGCGGCTTGTTCGATCACGCCCACCCAAGCCGTGGGCTGCTTGGCGGCGTAGTTCAGGCGGCCCTGCGCTTGGGCGCTGAAACTGCCGAGCGGGCTGTGCCACTGAACCTGCACGTGGTGTTGCGCCTGGCGGCCGCGAATCTGCGCAGTACCCGATAGCGGATCGCCTTGATCGATGCGCAAGGCCGCCACACTGGCGTCCAGTGTCAGCAGAGGGTCGTTGCCGCGATCGAGTTGGCCATCGACATCGAGCCGCTCCAGTGTGCTGCCCTGCCAGGCCAGCGCGCGGCCTTCAACATGCGCGTGCACGGTGTCGGATTGGCGCAGGTCGATCAGCAACCGACCGCGCGCGGATGGATGGACCTCCGCCAGATTCGGCGCGTGCAGGCTGAGTTGCAGCGACCGGCCGGCGGTGACTTCACCGTGCGCTTCGAGGCGGGCAGAACCCAAAGTGGCGCTGAGCTCGGCGCCAGCGAGCGCGCTGCGCTCGAGTCGAATACGGCCATGCAGGTTGAGCGGTTGTCCGCGCAGCAGTCCTTGCAGGCCCTCGCTGCTGAGGCTACCGACGGCGCCTTCGGCTGCGAGCACCCCCTGCCAGCGGAATTGCCCGTTGAGGGAGCCCGGCCAATCCGGATAGAGCAGCGCTGGGTCCAGTTGTTTGAGCACGACGCGCACATCGGCGGTGCTGGCCGCGCCACGCGCCAAGCTGCCATTCATCGTGGCACTGCCGCGCTCGAGTTGCAGGCGCAGATCGACCATTTGTGTCGCGGGGGGTGTCCACACCAGGGCGCCGCTGAGCCCGCCACTGGGCAGGCCGGCATGGTCGATCTGCAGATCGGGGGTGATGCGCAATGCGCTGGCCGGTCCATCCAAGCGCACGCTGCCGGAAAACTGGGTGATGGCAGCGCCGGGGGCGTTCCAACGCAAGGATTCGGTGCTGGCGATGAGCGCAAACTCGCCAGCGCTGGTGACTGGCAGAAACCCCTGCACCAAGACCTGGCCGCGCCCGGCCATCTGTAGCGGCAACGCCGAAATGGCCAGGCCGTTGTTTTGCCAGGTCCACTTTGCCGATTCGATGTTGGCCGCGGTGGCACCCAATTGTGCGCTGCCAGAAACCTGAAAATCGGCGCCGTCGATGCCGAGTTTGAGTTCGGCTGACAATGGCGCAGAGGCCGGCAGTCCGAGCACACCAGCGTTCTGCGCTGGCAACGATAGTTCGGCGTTTGCTCGCCCGAACGCTTTGCCCGGATGCAGCAGCAGTTGCGCGTGCAGCGGCTGCTGCAGATCCAGACGGAAACTTTGTTCGTGCCCGGCAAGGCCACGTTGCAGGTGTGCGGAAACCTGACTGACGCCGTCGCCTTGGTGCCGATAGTGGATATCGGCGAGGGCAATCCACCAGGGGTCGGCAAGATCGAGCTTCAGTTCACCGATCCACTGTTGTTGCTCGCCAATCAGCTTCAGATCGCGCCATTGGAGGCGGGAACCGGCCATCGCGAAGTCGCTGCTCAAGCTCTGCCAGTGCTGCCAGGTTGGCGGCAACTGCGCCAGGTGCAGGCGGTGAATGCGTAGGGCCGTAATTTGCACATTCGGCAGCGGTCCCGGCGCGGTGACGGCTGCGGCTGGGTGGCCACGGCCGCGTGCCAGCCGCAGGTCGCTGGCGTCCAGGTGGCTGAGTTGGAAATGGCCCAACAGCAGCGGCCAGAACGCCAGCCGACCACGTACCTGCTGCGCCTGAACCCGCGCGTCGTTGCCGTCGTAGACCAGGCTTTGCAACCGCCAACCGCGGTGCAGGCTGCCACTGGGGTGATCGAGTTTCAGCTCCGGCCAGTGCGCTTCGACGCGGGCGACGGTAAAGCGCAGACCGGATTCGGTCCACCCCAGCCAACCCAGCAGGGCGGTGCCGACGGCGAGCAGCAGCAACGCACTGAAGCACCATAAGTACCGAGTCTTCACAGGTCTGGCCCCGCCGAAATATGCAGCTCGAAATTGCTGTCCGGATGATTTAGCCCATGGCCGATATCGACGCGGATCGGTCCTACCGGTGATGCCCAGCGCAGGCCGACGCCAGTGCCGAACCGAAACTGCGGCAGGCCATGCGAAAACACATCGCCGCCATCGAAAAATACTGCGGCACTCCAGCCGGGCAGAAAAGTGTGCTCAAGTTCGCTGGAGAACGTGGTCAAAAAGCGGCCGCCGATGGCGGTGCCCTCGGCATCGCGATCACCCAGGCTTTGATAAGCGTAGCCGCGCACGCTGCGATCACCACCGGCAAAGAACCGCAGTTCCGGGGGCAGTAACGAAAAGCGATTGGTCTCGGTGGCGCCGAGTTCGGCGCGCAACAGGATTCGGTTAGCCGGACTCAGCGCTGCGATGCCGCGCGCCTCGGTGCGGATTTGCAGCAAATCCACCGACGATTGCAGATTGCTGCTGGCGGCACGCAGGGTGACGCGCAGCGACGCGCCAGCCTCTGGACGAACCCGATTGCTGCCATAAAAGCGTGCGACATTGAGTTCCGGATAAAGCATGTGCGAATTGCGGCGCGGGTCGAAACTGGCGCGGCTGCCGACCAGGAAACTGCCGGTCAAAGCGTTCACCGACAAGGCGCCGTTCCACTGCTCGCGACCGATGGTGGTACCGGCGCTGAACAACGTGGAGCGGGCATCGACGACGCTGGTGTTTTCGTCGCGATAGCGCACGCCAGCGAGATAAAAATCCTCCGCGCCACTACGCCTGGGAATGCGATAATCGACACTGCTGTCGGTCAATTTTTCCGCCATGCTGAGTTCTGCTGCCAACACCTGACCGTGGCGATTGAGCCAACGCCGTTCGACACCAGTGCGGACGCCGAAGCCGATGTCGGTTTCGTAGCTCAGGCCGATGTTGTAGGCCGTGCGTTTGGCGGGCGTCAACCGCACGCGAATCGGTACCTGTAGGTCGTGACTGTGCGGCAAATCGGGGATCACTTCGATCATCGAAAAATAATTGGCGGCGGCCAGCGCCTGTTGCAAGGCTTCGATGCGTTGCTGGTCGTAGCGATCACCGGCCTGCCAGGGAATGTAGCGCTGCAAAAAAGCGTCGCTGAACTGGCCACCCTCAAATGTCACCGTGCCCATCAAATAGCGGGTGCCGGCGCGCCAATGCAAACGCACCTCGGCGAGACTGGTTTCGCGCCGGATCTCGACCCGGGGCTCGATCAATTGCTGATCGAAATAGCCGCGTCGCAACAAGGCGCGCTCGATCCGGGCCTTGCTTTGTTCGTAGTGGCGGTGATCGAACACGGCGCCCACCGCCGGTGCAAACTCCGCCAGCAAACGGCGGATGCGGCGATTCTTGCCGGCCGCGCCTTCGATCTTGAGATCGAGCATCGCCACCCGCACCGGCGCGCCGCGATCTACTTGAATCTGGACCAGGGTGGAATCCCCCGCGCGTGGGGTGACCGTGGTTTGGGCAGTGGCGTGGTAATAGCCGAATACTTCCAGCGCGTCGGCGATTTGCTTTGGCACCAGGCCAAGCAGTCGTTCGAGGCGCGCCGCGCCGATGCTTTTGCGCGATTGGTAGCTGACCAACGATAGCGCCGTGCGCGCCGCCGCGAGTGGTTCGCCGTCGATGCCTTCGATTTGCACGGTGACCGCGTGCGGCGTGGCCTCCGTTGGCGTTGCCGCCGCAAGCAGCGTCATTGGCGTACTCGATAGCAGCGCCAGCGCCAGCCAACGCCAGCCGTGCTGGTGGCTTACCCACCGTGCGCGCCAACACGCCTTGCCGAGCAGCCCCCGCATCACCCGTCGCCCAGGGCAAAACGCGTGGCCGGCAGCGCCAACCAACGCAGCGCATTGCGGTGAAACAGGTTGCACCGAACCGGCTGATCGAGTGCCAGCGCGTCGATGCCACTGCCGGGCTTTTGCTCGCCCAGCGGAAACGGATAATCGGTGCCGAGCACGACCCGATCCGCACCGACGACTTCGATCAGATAGCGCAGCGCCTGCGGATCGTGCACGCAGGAATCAAAAAATAGCCGTGACAGGTATTCGCGCGGGTTGCGCGGATTATCCACCGCGACCAGATCGGGGCGCATGTGAAAGCCGTGCTCGATGCGGCCGATGGTCAGCGGAAATGCGCCACCGCCATGGGCCAGGCAGATCCGCAGTTTCGGCAGCCGTTCCAGCACCCCACCAAAAATCAGCGAACACGCTGCCCGCGATTGTTCGGCAGGCATACCAACCAGCCACGGCAGCCAATATTTGGGCATCGACTCGCCGCCCATCATGTCCCAGGGATGGATCAGGATGGCGGCATCCAGATCCTGTGCGGCCTGAAAAAACTCGAATAACTCCGGCGCATCCAGATTCCAGTCGCCGACATGCGAGCCGATCTGCACACCCTGCAAGCCGAGTTGATCGACGCAGCGTTCCATTTCCTGGATCGCCAGTCGCGGCGACTGCAACGGCACCGTACCCAGTGCCGCATAGTTTCTGGGAAATTGACGGCAAACCTCGGCCTGGTGCTGGTTCAGGTGCTGGTGCAGCTCCAACGCCTGGTGTGCTTTGGCCCAATAGGAAAACAGTACCGGCACCGTCGATAGCACCTGCACCTGCACGCCGAACGCGGCGTACTCGGCAATACGCAATTGCGGATCCCAAGTTTTGGGCCAGATTTCACGAAAAAACTTGCCGTCCTTGTAGATGCGATGGTGGCCCTCGTGTTGATGAATCACGGCGAAGCGCTGGTCGCCGTATTTGGTCGCTAGGTCGGGCCAGCTCTCCGGCAAGACGTGCGCATGGGTATCGATTTTCAGCATGGCGGCAGTGTAGCGGCGGTGTGGTCCACGTCTACTTTGGACTGCGGCGGCTTGCCGTCGCTTCGCTTTGCATCATGGCTGCTGGTCAGTGGCCGGGAGCAAAGCGGGAGCAAGCTCCCGCACCGCAAATTTGAGTGCATCAGGTTGGGCTTAAGCGCAGCGATGCCGTGCGCCCGCGAGGGCGTGCAATCAGCGGGGTGGAAGTCCCCGTCGAGGTCAGCCACGGCCTCGTAGTCGAAGGTCACTGCGTTGCCGTGAGGCGGGGTGGGGAGCAACCGGAGGCGAACCTGCGGTCCGCAGGATAAAGACGAACCGAGTTCGGTTCTATCGAATGACGAGTCGTCCGGTATCACGATGAAGTCTGGAAGCAACGCCAGACGCTTAGGCGTCGCGCAGAAATAACTTGCCCATCTTGCTGGTCCTTATCGCCCGCCTGCGTCGTTGCACAAAGCGTCACATAGTCCGACTATGCTCCACTTTGTGCGCCTTGCAGGCGAACGAAAGTCCTGCGCAATCTGCGCAAGTTATTTCTGCGCGACGCCTTACGGGTGGTGAAGCAAGCGATCTGGCGATTCGATAGGGTGGTTGCGGGCGGAACGCAGGGAAGGTTGTACGCAGTAAGGCGTTGTAAATCTTGCTGGTCTTTTGCCCCGTCTGCTTCGTTGCGCAAAGGGTTTCATAGTCGAACCATGCGCCCCTTTGCGCGCCTTGCAGACGGGGCAAAATCCTTCGCAATCCGCCACCTTTAATGATTTACAACGCCTAAGCGGGGAGCTCTGTCGATGGGCGAGCGGGTCGGCGGAAGGCATGAGGACTCGTAGTATCGATGAAGGCCGTGAGAGCGGTTGGAGGGAAGGGGTCCAGGGCAGGTGATGCGGGATCGCCACGATGACGAAGTTGAAGACCGGCACGCGACTGCCGAAAGGCTACGTGGGTGCTGGCAAGGAAGGCTGATGGACGAGCGACGCAGGCTTGAGCGTGTGGCCTGAGCGCGTCGGTGTGGACGGAACGCAGGGGAGAGGCCCTGGTGACGAGGGAGGCGTTACACAGCCTGCGGTGCCATTTGCGAAGCGCCGAAGGCTGCGTGGTGGGGCCAATGGCTGGACGGCCCATACCCGTTGGTGCAACCGCCACTTCCGCGACCTCTTTAGCCGATGCCCGAGTCGTCAACCTCATGCTCCCTTCGTGGACCCACCTGCCTGGAGCGCCGTATGCGGGGCTGTCAACAGCGAAGCTGGTCAATCCGCCCGTACGGTTCGGAGGGCTTGGGCGGTGCAAGCCGTCCCGACCCCTATCAACCAAGCCGGAGGCGGAGCACGGTGTGGGTGGTTCGCGTTGTGGTGGGTTTGTTGGGGTGACCGGCGGTCGCCGTTAAAAACCGCTGCGCTCACCGCCAATCCATCTGGCGCTGACGACCATGCTGCCGACCACGATGGCCTTGATAAAAACCCCGAGCCCGGGCATGGTGGGCCATGCTGCGCAAACTCCTCAAAACCATTTTCACGCTGGGCCTGATCGCCGTGCTGATCGGCGGCGGGTGGTTGTGGCGCGATTACCGCGCGTGGAGCGCCGCACCGCTGCGCCTGGCGCAACACGAACTGGTGTTGAACGTGGTGCTGGGTACCTCGTTCAATCAGATCGTCAGTCAACTGCGCCGCGCCCACGTTTCGAACGCGCCACGACCGTACTGGCGCGTGCTGGCACACGAAATGAAAGTGCTCGATGGGCTGCGCGCCGGAGAATACGCGTTGACGCCGGGGATGACGCCACGACGGCTGCTCGATCGCATGGCCAAGGGTCTGGTGATCCAGCACCAGTTCACCATCATCGCCGGCTGGCGTTTCGCAGACTTGCGACAGGCCTTGGCCAAGGCGCCGCTGCTCAAGCCGACGCTGGCCGGATTGAGCGATCAGCAGATCATGGAGCGGCTCGGCCATAGCGAGCTCAATCCGGAAGGCCGCTTCTTGCCGGAAACTTATTCATTCATTCGCGGCCAGCGCGATATCGATGTGCTCAAGCACAGCTTTCGGGCGATGCAGTCGGCGTTGGCGGCGGCCTGGCAGGAGCGTGCCGGAGACTTGCCGCTGGCATCGACCGACGCGTTGCTAACGCTGGCGTCGATCGTGGAAAAAGAAACCGGCCGCGCCGTTGATCGCGATAAAGTTGCCGGCGTGTTCATTCGGCGGCTGCGCATGGGCATGAAACTGCAAACCGATCCGACCGTGATCTACGGACTCGGCTCGGCGTTCAATGGCAACCTCACCCGCCGTCATCTGGAAACCGATACGCCTTACAACACCTACACGCGCGCCGGACTGCCGCCCGCCCCGATCGCCTTGCCGAGCCGGGAAGCGCTGCTGGCGGTGGTGCATCCGGCAGCCGGCGATGCCCTGTATTTTGTCGCCAAGGGCGATGGTAGTACCGAGTTTTCGGCGCGACTCGAAGACCACAATCGCGCCGTACAACGGTATCAATTGCCATGAGCTACCAGCCATGAATAGCGTTTCTACCTGCGTCGAGGCGTCGTCGCTGCCGCCAACCCAACGCGGTCGCCTGATCACCTTCGAGGGCGGCGAGGGCGCTGGTAAAAGCACCTTGATCGCGGCGGTGTTGGCGCATCTGCACGCCGCCAAAATTGCCTTCGAGCTAAGTCGCGAACCCGGCGGCACGCCGCTGGCCGAAGCGATCCGAAGCTTGCTGCTGGCCGCCGAATGGCAGGGCGTCATGCAGCCCGAAACCGAATTACTGTTGATGTTTGCTGCCCGCGCCCAGCTTGTGCGCGAGCGCGTGCTACCGGCCTTGCAGCGCGGCGTCTGGGTGATCTGTGATCGTTTTACCGATGCCAGCTACGCCTATCAAGGTGGCGGTCGCGGACAGCCCGCAGCGCGTATCCGCGAACTGGAACAATGGGCAGCGCTGGATCTGCAACCGGACCTGACGTTCTTGTTGGATCTGCCGGTGGCCGATGGACTGACGCGGGTCGCCACGCGTGGTGCGCACGACCGCATGGAGCAAGAATCGCTGACTTTCTTCGAGCGCGTGCGGGCCAGCTACCGCGAACGCGCGGCAGCGTATCCGCAACGGTTTCGGCTGATCGACGCCAGCCAGTCGCCGCAGCAAGTAGCGGCTGCGGTGATGCAGGCACTCGATGCTTGGCGCCAGCGCCTGGAGCCATCCGCATGATCGCGCCCTGGCTGCGCTCCACCTGGGCCGAATTGTGGGCCCGGCGTCAGGCTGATCGAATGCCGCACGCACTGCTGTTGGCCGGGCCGCAGGGCTTGGGAAAACGTGCATTTGCCAGTGCCCTGATGCATGCGCTGCTGTGCCAACAACCGGGGGCCGAGGGCTTTGCCTGCGGCCATTGCCGCGCCTGCCAGTTGCTCGCCGCGCAGACCCACGCCGACGGGATGCGCATCACTTTTGGTCTGCGCGACGATGGCAAACCGCGCACCGAGATCATCGTCGAACAGATTCGCGCCTTGTGTGAATCGATCACCCGCACCGCTGGTCGTGGCGGTTGGCGGGTGGTGCTGATCGATCCCGCCGATGCGCTCAATCGCAATGCCGCCAACGCCTTGCTGAAAACCCTGGAAGAACCCGAAGCCAACGTCTTGATCGTGTTGCTGGCCGATCAACCGGGGCGCTTGCCGGCCACCATCATCAGCCGCTGTCAGCGCATCGCTATCACCCTTCCCAGCCGCGCGTTGGCACTGGACTGGCTCCAGCAACAAGGCATCGACGCCAGCGTCGCGGCCGAGTCGCTGGCGCTCGCCGATGGCAACCCCGGCGAGGCACTTGGCCTCGCGGCGCCCGCCGCCCGCGAGCGCGTGGACGAAGTAGTAGCAGACATCGAAGCAATCGCCGCCGGCCACGAAACTTACGCCATCGCCAGCCGTTGGGCCGACGAAGACGCGGCCGGGCGTCTGCGCACCTTGGCGCGGCTATTGACCGCAGCGCTGCGCCCGGTTCAGCCCAACGCCGCGCCCGCCATCCTGCGCCTGCGCCAAGTGCTGGCCGAAGCCGACTTCGTGCGATTGAACGCGGCCTGGGAGCAATGCAACTTCGTCCGCAACCAGCTTGACTCACCCCTGCGCAAAGATCTGCAAATCCTCGAAGTGCTGCAACGCCTGCGCAGCTCGCTGGCACGCTGATCCTGGCGACCAGCCGCGTTTTTCTGTAGGCGCGACGACAAGCGTCGCGACCCGCCCAAACTTGAACTGGTACTGGCGATGGCTCCCACGGATTGCCGCAAGGAACCACCGACAGCTTGCCAGTGTCAGTCCGCCAACACCCTCAGACACTGGCGCGATTTCAGCTAGGATTTTTCCGAAGTGCCGTAGCCCGGATGAAGCGCAGCGCAATCGCTCTTCAACAGCGGAGCTGGTCATCCGGGGATTGAGCGCCGTAGCCCGGATAAAGCGCAGCGGCTTTCAACAGCGGAGCTGGTCAATCCGGGAAAGAAGCCGGACACTGCGATATTGATCCACTCTGCACTGGTCCCCGCATTCCACTTCGTTCCATGCGGGCTACTTGCTGCACTGGTCCCCGCATTCCACTTCGTTCCATGCGGGCTACTTGCTGTGGGTGGACCGAGTCGTCGCACAGCAATGTGGCGGGGTCCTGTTCACCAGGGCTGAATACGTGGCTGGCTTACGCCACCGACAACAACGGCGGCAGCGGGCAGTGCAGGGCGGCGCAAATAACGCGCAGCAGTTCTGCCTCTGCGACCACCACCTGGTTGTCGGTGGCGATCGCCGAGACCATGGCTTCGATCAGCAGTTCTTTGCCGGTACTGTCGAGGCCGTTGAGTTCCGGCAGGGCGCGATCGAGTGCGCCGACCCAGTCGCTGGGCAGGGCGTAGCGGTGGCTGGTTTGGCGATAGACGGCGTCGATGCCGACATTGAACGCCCGCTTGGCACCAACTTCATCGTCATGGCCAAAGTGGGCGAGCACCGAAAATAAATGGACGACGGCGGTCTCGCAGTCGACCAATTTGCGTTTGCCGATGGTGCTGGAACGCGGTGGATCCAACGCATCGGTGACTTGCGCGCCGATCAGTTTGGCCAAGCAGTATTCGAATAGTCCGGTCTTGCCATCGGCATGGATCAGCCGTTCCAGAACTGCCACGAACTGCTGCAGATTTTGCCGTGGAAAGCGGCGTATGGCTGGGAACGCCATCGCTGCCAGCGGCAGTCGCGACATCGGATGCAACGTGGCGACGGCGGCCAGCAAGTCTTCGGTGCCAGCCATGGCGGCGGCGCCGGCGTGGTTGGCAATCAGGCTCAATTGTCTCGCGGCAATCGCGGTGTCGGTATCGATCAACAACGCGAATACGGTCTCCATCGCGCTGGTCTGGCTGCGGGCGGCATCGCGCAGGATTTTGGGGATTTCACGATGAATGCGGTCGGCGGTGCGGTAATCATCCACCGCCGGATTGCCGACTTGGCCGGCGACCTGCGCTGGCGAAACCGATTGTTCGCTGGTGCGTGTCGGCAGCACGCGCCCGGGCGCTGCCGGGGCGCCGCTGCTGAGACCGGCGACTGGGGCCTGCGCCAGTTCGGCATCGAGGGCCAACACGTCCACCGGTGCCGACCAGCGTTTGGCGATATCGACATATTGGCGCGGATCAAATTGCGGGTCGAGGCGGCGAATGCGGTCGACCAGTGGCGGGTGGGTCGCGAACAACGCCGAGTAGCCGACGCCATCGCCAAACAGCATGTGACTGACTTCTTCGGTTTCGGCATTGTCGAGCTTGGAACCCACCGCCAGGCCGCCGATTTTCTTCAGTGCCCCGCCGATGCCAAGCGTTTGCCGGGTGAACTGCACCGCCGATGCGTCGGCCAGATATTCGCGTTGGCGCGAGATGCCGGCTTTGATCATGCGGCCGAAAAACACGCCGACGTAGCCGAGAATCATCACCACCACGGCGATCAGCAGGATCGGCAGGCTGCCTTTGTCGCTGCGCACACGGCTCAGGCCCACGAGCAATTTTCGGCCAATGAGGCCGAGCACCAGAATGCCGAACAATACGCCCATCAATTTGATGTTGAGGCGCATGTCGCCGTTCTGCATATGGCTGAACTCGTGCGCGATGACGCCCTGCAGCTCGTCGCGGGTGAGCTTTTCCAGCGCACCGCGGGTCACCGCCACCGCCGCATCGGCGGGCGAATAGCCGGCCGCAAAGGCGTTGATGCCGGCCTCGTTTTCGAGCACGTAGATTTGTGGCACCGGCACGCCCGAGGCAATGGCGATTTCTTCGACCACATTGCGCAGGCGGCGGAAGTGCGGGTTGCTGGAATCGGTGGCAATCAAGGTGCCATCCAGCGACTGTGCAACCGCACTGCCGCCACTTTGCAAGGTGGAAATCTTGAACAGCGAAGCGACCGCGACCAGACCAACCGTGATCAGCGCGCCAGCGATCAAGGCACCGTGGTGGCTACTGATGACCTGGCCAATGGAAACGCTGGCGTCTTCGCCGTGGGGCTCACCAGCAAACAGGATCAGCACCAGCGCAAAATCGATGGCAGCGATGATCGCGAGCACCGCCAAGGCGAACAACCACAGCATGCGTCGCGACTGCACGCGTGCCAGGCGCTGGCTTTCAAAAAAGTTCATTGCCACTCGCCAAGGCGCGCGCACGGCCGTGCAAACCGCATCGGTAGCAAACGTTTACCGTTCACGATGATCGCCGCGATCAGTTGAATTTGACTTGCGGCGCGACCCGCTTGGCCTCGTCTTCAATCTTCAACATGGTGGCTTCCTTGAAGTTGAACAGGCCGGCGATGATGGTGTTGGGGAACATCTCGCGACCGACGTTGTAATTCATCACCGCGTCGTTGAATGCCTGTCGCGAAAACGCGACCTTGTTCTCGGTCGAAGTGAGTTCTTCTGACAGCTGCATCATGTTCTGGTTGGCTTTCAGATCCGGATAGGCTTCGGACAGGGCAAACAAGCGGCCAAGGGCGCCAGCCAGTTGCCCTTCGGCACCGGCCAAACCCTGCATTGCCACCGCATCACCGGGATTGGCCTGGGCATTTTTGAGCCCGGATACGGCCTGATTGCGGGCCTTGATGACGGCTTCCAGGGTGTCCCGTTCATGGGCCATGTAACCCTTGGCAATCTCCACCAGATTCGGGATCAGGTCATAGCGCCGCGTTAGCTGCACATCGATCTGCGCAAACGCGTTTTCGAAGCCGCGACGGCCACGGATCAGCCCGTTGTAAATGCCCACGGCCCAGATCACTGCCACTGCCACTACTGCTAAAAAAATCAGCCCGGTAATCATTGCTGTCTCCTGTTGAAGTTTGGCTGGGATGGTGTTGCGATTTTAACCTGTCCGCATCCGCATCATTGCTACACTAGGGCGGGTCTGAAGCGAGCATAGCATGGTGGTTTTTCGGCAAAATCGAGGCTTGGGCAGGGCATTGGCAGCAGTCGCCGTGCCGGGATTCATGGTCGCTGCGTTGCTGGCCGCTGGCGTCGCCATGGGTGAGTCCAATGCGGCACCACACAACGCGTTGGCGTCGACTGGATCGCACTTGCCGCTGCGGCCGTTGCTCGATCCGCAGACAGCGGCGCCGGTTCCGCTGACGGTGTGGACCGCCAGCGCAGAAGTCGCTTTGCTGGCCGAGTTGGATCGACTATCGCAATCGGTGGTCGATGGCGGTCATGCACCCGGCATGGCCTGGGTGCTGGTATCGCAAGGGCGGCTGGTCGATGCGCGCGGATACGGGGTCACCGACATCAATCGCCGGGGCCAGGTGGGACCGCAAACCGTGTTTCGGTTGGCGTCGCTATCGAAGGCGTTCGCTTCGGCGCTGACCGGGTTGCTGGTCGATCAGGGGGTGATCGAATGGAGTGATCGTGTGCAGGATTTGGTGCCAGCACTATTGCTCAAGGACGACGCCGGCGCCGGCCATCTGCGAATCGATGAACTACTCAGTCATCGGGTTGGCTTGCCGCACAATACTTATGACCGGCAGATCGAATCGGAACAGCCGTACCCGTTGCTGGTGGAAAAGCTCAATCAGATTTCGCCGCTGTGCCACGTCGGCGATTGCTATGCCTACCAAAACGTCGCCTTCAGTCTGATCGGCGATGTCGTGTTTGCTGCCACGGGTGATTTTTTTTCGCATCAAGTGGAAAAGCGATTGTTCCATCCGCTGGGCATGACCACCGCCACCTATGGCCGCGATGCCCTGTTTGCCAGCCCGAGTTACGCCTCGCCACATGTGCGCTCGCGCGGGCGCTGGTTGGCGGTGACCCCGAAAGAAACCTACTACCGCTTGCCACCGGCGGCAGGCGTCAACGCCAGTGCCTTGGATATGGGGCAGTGGCTACTCGCCCAACTCGGCCACCGTCCCGATGTGTTGCCGGAAAATCTGGTCAGTATTCTGCACGAGCCGCAGGTGCTGACTCCCGGCGAAGTCGGTGGTTCTGGATGGCGTCGGGAACGCCTGCATGCGGCCGCCTATGCGTTGGGATGGCGGGTATTTGATTACGCTGGCCACGATTTGATTTTCCACGCGGGCGCGGTTCAGGGCTATCGAGCGGTGCTTGGCCTGTTACCAGCCGAAGATTTTGGTTTTGCGGTGCTCTGGAACGCCGAGAGCGGTGTGCCGTCCGGGGTATTTCCCACTGCGCTGGATCGTCGACTGGCGCTGCCAGAGCACGATTGGTTGCAGCCCACCCGCATCGCCAAACCGCGCAAGACTACCCCCGGCAAACGACTGCGGGTCAGCAGCGGGTCATCACGTTAGCCGCTGACACTTCGCCGCCCGCAGATCAGCGGCGAGTGTGGGTTGGCAACGGCGCCTTGGCCGCTTGCGGCAATCGGTCATTCGCCAGCGGTCGGGATCAATTGTCTTGTTTGAACTCGATGCGGCGGCTGAGCGTGGTTGGCACTTTAACGCCATTGCGCAGCGCCGGCTCAAACAGCCACTGCTGGACCGCACGGGT
>Ga0210033_1002093_pt1 | contig 17472 bp, 10 predicted proteins | sample CryGeymeta201501_FD_185465 | JGI IMG/M metagenome (GOLD analysis project Ga0210033, IMG submission 185465) | Groundwater microbial communities from Crystal Geyser aquifers in Utah, USA - Crystal Geyser metaG 2015-01 (SPAdes) (version 2) | ecosystem: Environmental > Aquatic > Deep subsurface >... | reverse complement strand
CCCGCATCGAGGCCCTGGCGCCCCCCGAGCCCGGCGTGAATCGCTACGAGGCCTCCGGCGTCCTCAGCCGCGACGGCAACCTCACCATCGTGCTCGACAACAGCCCCCGCTTCCTCGAGCTGGGCGACACCCTCGATCGGGTCGGCCGCTGGCTCGGCGACGCCGAGGGCTACGGCATGACCTCCGGCCCCCGCGATGGCCGCCTCGAGGGCTTCGAGGGCATCGCCCGGCCCGACCCCGAGCACTACCTCCTGCTGGCCGAGGCCCTCAAGCGCGACGACGACTGGCGCGCCTGGGTGGTCGCCTGGCAGCCCAACGACCCCGCCGGCCTCGAGACCCGCAAGCTCCGCCTCGAGCCCACCTTCAAGTCCGGCAACAAGGGCCTCGAGGGCCTCGCCTTCCTCAAGCTCGGCGACCGCCAGCTCCTGATCGGCCTCTGCGAGGCGCCCGGCGGCGACAAGGGCAAGAAGGGCCCCGGCACCCTCCACATCCACCAGCTCGACGACTCCGGCGCCCGCTTCCTCGGCAAGACCACCCTCCCCGCCTCCGTCCAATTCGACGACTACGCCGACCTCGCCATCTCCGGCGACCGCATGGCCGTCGTCTCCCAGGAGTCCGCCACCGTCTGGATCGGCACCTGGACCGAAGGCCCCGACGGCCTCCCCACCCCCGTCGCCCCCGGCCAGCTCTACAGCCTCCCGAAAGGGCCCGACGGCGAGGAGGTGTACTGCAACCTGGAGGGCATCGACTTCATCGATCAGGACACGCTCGTGCTCGTGTCGGACAAGGCCAAGTCGGAGCAGCCGAAGGTGTGCAGGGAGAAAGATCAGTCGGTGCATGTGTTCGGCATCCCGGCCCTCACCCCCCAGCCCCCTCTCCCGTAGGACGGGAGAGGGGGAGGCCCTCACCCCCCAGCCCCCTCTCCCCTCGACGGGGAGAGGGGGGGTAGAACAGGGTTTTTACTTATACAGCAACAGTTTACTGTCCGGCTCCCCCTCTCCCGTCATACGGGAGAGGGGGCTGGGGGGTGAGGGCCTCCCCCTCTCCCGTCATACGGGAGAGGGGGCTGGGGGGTGAGGGCGGCCGGGGTGAGAGCCAACCGGCGGCCGGGGTGAGGGCCCCATTGCGCCCTCAACCCCACTGTGCTATCCCACCCCGGCCCATGGCCGCGCTCCGCGCCGGCCTCGGCCCCCGCGCTCGCCCGCTCGCGGCATTGCATTATACTGAATTTCATTGTTGTCTGGTGCTTCATGAAACGAGTTCATGTTGTTTCTCTCGGCTGCCCTAAAAATCGCGTAGACAGCGAGCTGATGATCGCGCGGATGCAGGAGGGGGAGTTCGAGCTGGTCGGCGCTCCTGAGGATGCGGACGTGATCGTGGTCAACACGTGTGCGTTCATCGAGTCGGCCAAGGTCGAGTCGATCGAGACGATCCTGGAGATGGCCCGGTTCAAGGAGCAGGGTTCGGCGGAGCGGCTGGTGGTGACGGGGTGTCTGGCCCAGCGGTACGCGACCGAGCTGCTGGATGAGATGCCGGAGGTGGACTTCTTCCTCGGGACCAACGAGTTCACGCGGATCAACGAGGCGGCCGCGGGTACCTTGCCGAACCGGGCGTGGGTCAGCCAGGGCAGCTACCTGTATTCCAACGCGGACGCGCGGACGAATTCGGTGCGCGGGGGGACGGCGTACGTCAAGGTGAGCGAGGGGTGCAACCGGACGTGCACGTTCTGCATCATCCCGAAGATCCGGGGCAAGCAGGTCAGCCGGACGGTGGATGACGTGGTGGCCGAGCTGCAGCGGCTCGGGCGGGCGCAGGTGCGGGAGGCCGTGCTGGTCGCCCAGGACATGACCAGCTACGGCGTCGACCTCGGCGATCCGAACGCGCTCGCCGCGCTCATCCGCAAGGCCGAGGCCGCCGAGCAGGTGCCGGACTGGATCCGGCTGCTGTACATGTACCCGTGGAACTTCACCGACGAGCTGGTGCAGCTCATGGCCTCGGGCCAGCGGCTGCTGCCGTACGTCGACATGCCGCTGCAGCACGTCAGCGAGCGCATCTTGAAGGCGATGCGGCGCAACACGACGCGGGACAAGCAGCGGCGCCTGATCGACAAGCTCCGGGACATCCCCGGTCTGACGCTGCGCACGACCTTCATCACGGGCTTCCCCGGCGAGACCGACGCCGACTTCCAGGAGCTGTACGACTGGGTCGAGGAGGTCCGGTTCGACCGCGTGGGCGTCTTCACCTACTCCATCGAGGAGGATACGCCCGCTGGCGTCATGGACGGGCAGCTCGAGGAGCACGTCAAGGAGGAGCGGCGCGACGCCCTGATGGCGCTCCAGAACGAGATCGCTGCCGAGAAGAACCGCGAGCACGTCGGCAAGCGTCTGCGCGTCCTCGTCGACGGGATCAGCGAGGAGCACGAGTACGTCTACGAGGGCCGGCACGCCGGACAGGCGCCCGACATCGACGGCGTCGTCTACCTCTCCTACGACGACGGCGGCGAGCCCGCCACGCCCGGCTCCTTCATCGACGTCCAGATCGAGGACGCCTCGGCCTACGACCTCATGGGCGTCGTCGTCTCGGACGCACCGCTGCTCCTGTCCGCCGACGGCCTCACCTTCAATCCCCACCGCATCCCTGCCCAGGAGGGCTGAATGACCACCGACGTCCGCATTGAACGCTACGCCCATGGGGGCGAAGGCGTCGGCCAGCTCGAATCGGGCAAGGTCGTCTTCGTCGCCGGGGCCTTCCCTGGCGATCTCGTCAAGATCAACATCGTGGAGGAGCAGCGCAGCTTCGCCCGCGCGGAGCTCGTCAAGCTGCTCGAGCCAAGCGGCGACCGGGTGAACCCGGCCTGTCGGTTCGCCGACCGGTGCGGCGGCTGCCAGTTCCAGAACCTCGGCTTCGAGCCCGAGTGGCGTCTCAAGACCCAGGCCGTGCTCGACGTCATCGAGCGCATCGGCCGGCTGCCGCTGCCCGAGACCATCCAGCGCGTCGGCCCTGGCGCGCCCGAGCGCTACCGCCGACGCGTGCGCTTCCAGATCGACACCCTCGGCCGCACCGGCTTCTACGCCCCGCGCTCGCGGGACATCGTCCGGCCGGGCGACTGCATCGTCACCCACCCGTCGCTGCTGGCGGCGCGGGAGGCCCTCAACGGCCACATCAAGCGCTTCGCCGGCGGCAACCTGCTGCTGGAGATGTCCCACGACGGCAAGGACGTGGCGGCATGTCTCACCCCCGAGCGCGCCGAGTTCGACCTCTCCCGCGCCATCAAGGCGCTCGAGCCCATCCTCGAGGAGGCCTCGAAGACGACGCCGCTGCGCGGCATCCGCCTGGCCCCGGCCAACCCCTCGGCCTGGAAGGACACCGCCGACATCGGCCGCGTCCTGATCGACCTCAAGGTGCTCGGGCAGACCCGGCGCGTGCCCGTGGGCATGTTCAATCAGGCCAACGCCGCGATGAACGACGCCCTCGTCGAGATCGTCCTGCAGCAGCTCGAGCTGCAGCCGGGCGACGAGGTCCTGGAGCTGTACAGCGGCTGGGGCAACTTCAGCCTCGAGCTGCTCGCCCAGCCCATCAACCTCCACGCCATGGAGGTCAACGTCCTCTCGGTCAAGACCGCCCAGCACCTGGCCGAGCGCGACGACCGCATCAAGCAGGCGAAGAGCACCTTCAACTTCAGCCCCCGCGACCTGCTCAAGCGGCTGCCCACCAAGCATCGGCGGGCCGGGCGCTACGCCAGGATCCTCCTCGATCCGCCCCGCTCCGGCGCCCGCTCGGTCATCCCCGATCTGGGCGAGCTGCGCGCCCCGACCGTCGTGTACGTCTCGTGCGACGCGGCCACCCTGGCGCGCGACCTGGGCGACCTCGTCAAGCTCGCCCCCTACCGCCTCGCGCACCTGGCGCTGGTGGACATGTTCCCCCGCACCCGGCACATCGAGGTCGTGGCGACGATGAAGCTGGACGACGGCACGGCCGGCTGACGGGACGGGCGCGCCACGTCGCGCCCTCAGAGGGTGTTCCCATGACCTCCCGTCGTCCGGCTTGCTCTCGTGTCCACCGGTGTCCCCGCTCTCGTCATCCAGACCACCAGTCCGGATTGCTCGACCAGGAACACCGGTGAACTCGAGTTCGGCGCCGGACCCGGTCCGGTTGTGGGAACACCCTCTCAGTCAAGCCTGTTCTCGGCCCACATCTCCTCGACGCGCGGCGATGGGTTCAGGTCCCGTTCGGCGGGCTCGGGCTCGATCGGTGGGAAGTCCCGCTGCACCCCTCGCCATGCCCAGCTCACTGTGAAGCGGGCCTGCCACGGCGCCTGGAACGAGGGCTGCCAGTGGTCGAGCGTGTAGTCGCGCACCAAGGAACGCAACGGTCCATTCGGCCTCCGCGCGACTCTGGTAACTTGAGGGCGGCGACACGAGTCCGAACGCATAGCGGTGTGAGACTATCGTGTCCACTGCGGTCGGTGGCCCGAGATAACTCATGACTCCGTACTGATATCCGATCGCCAGGACACTGAACCACAGCCCCGCTCCGCCGCTGATCGCCAGCATTGGTGTCCGGCCTTGCTGATCGGCCCGCGCCAGCCACCCGCTCCCTATCGGACCGCGATGGTTGACGCGCACGTAGCCCTCCAGGCCTGCAGGCGACATGGCGTCCTCCGTGTGGGCCATCTCCCACCGCCCCGACAGCGCGTGCGAGCCGCTGAGCCCGCCCAGGGGGGACAGCGAGTCAACCCCTTCCTCGATCACCGTACCCAGGTTGGTGCTGGCCATGATCCGAGTGCCGCTCAGGTGCCCTGCCCCGGCGCCCAGCCACACCGAGGGAGCCAGCCACAGCCGAGGCTCCTCGCTCCCCCCTTCCGTCCCCATCTCAACGACCGCCGCTGGCCGCAACGAGAAGTCTCCCAGCCTCCACCCCATCACGCGACTGGGCACCACGAGCACCCGCAGGTCCGGCTTCGCGACCTCGCCGAGCGTGGGCTGCGCGACCGCGCGCCCCGCGGCGCCGAGCGAAATCAGGACGAAGAACAACAGGAGGATAGCCCGCGGCCGTGCTTGCATGGAACCTCGGCGGTAACAGAGAACGGCCGGGTGACCGTTGCGCGGAGCATGAGACAATTGTGATTCAACTGTCAATGAGAGGTTCGGCGTCTGCAGCGCTTGAGGCGCTGAGACGGCCCACGGCCTCACCCTTCGTCACGAATCGTCGCCAGGGAGGCTTCCAGGCGCTGTGCTCATCGGCCACCCCACGCCCGATAGCGCACGCCGACCCACCCGGCCTATACTGTGCCCCGGGCCCTCTCCGGCGCCTCGCCGAAACCTTCACCGAGGAGCTCCCATGAGCCAGCGTCAGAAGAAGAAGCTCGTCAACGAGGGCGTCGCCCGCCTGAAGGCGAAGCCCGGCTGGGACCCGGCGGCGTTCAAGGGCAAGACCCCCACCGAACAGCTCCGCGACCTCCATCAAGCACAGCGCACCCTGGAGACGGCCGCCGAGGCCGAGACCTGCGACGCCTGCACGGCCGCCCGAGCGGCCACCGATGACCCGACGGCGCTCTGTGACGCGCATCTGGAGGCGGCGCTCGGCTTCCGGTGAGGGCGCACGGTCCTGGCGAGCGCTCGATCACGCGAGGCCAGACGTCACGGTGGAAGGGTCGGTGTCATGAAGGGGACAGGACGGCCGCGAACCCAAGGGCTCAGAACCGCAGGAAGACCTCGTCATTGCTGACGGTGCGCAGGACCAGGTCGACCAGCGCGAGGATCTCGCGGAGGGTCTTCTGACGCTGGCGCTCATCGCTCCAGACCTGAAGGTCCCTGGCGAACGCCTTGCCGGTGTCGGCCAGGCGGAGGTGGATGTTGCACTCGTCGTCGCGGCGCTCCCAGCGAGCGGTGTCCATCTCCCAGAAGGGGTAGTCGAGCATGCGCTTGACGAACGCGCGCAGGTCGCGGGTGGAGATGTAGGCCGAGTAGAGCTGGTCCTCGGAGGGCTCGGCGCCCTGGGGACGCCAGCTCGCCAGGACCCAGCCGGTACCGGAGATCTGTAGGGTGGTGACCCCGTACTTCCACCGCGCGCCGCCGACCTGGCAGAAGAAGTGGAAGCCCTTCGCCGTCTCTCTGCCGCGCTGAATGGCGGTGAGTCGTTTGAGTATGACCTCAATCGGTTCCGACACTGCCGTCTCCTTTCCAGTTCCGCTGGCTGGCCGCACACACTCCGGTGGAATCGACATCGAGATGCTGGGGAGGCGGCCTGCGCCCGGCCTTTATACCGGCGTGCGGTCCAAGAATGCAACAGGGTTCTGCCGCGCCCCACCGCGAACGACGACCGCGAGCGGTGACGAGCCGACGCAGGTGCGCCGTGTCCCCGGCGCGGCGTTCGATGGGCGGGGCGTCGGCGGGCTCACAGTCTGGCCAGCAAACTCAGCGCCCCGCGTCCGGGGCCGGGTCGGCGGTGGCGAAGCGGAAGGGATAGGTGACCTTGACCGAGCCGTCGCCATCCGGCGCGGGAAACTCGAGCGTGCGCAGTTCGTCGAGCATGCACTGGTGGAGCTCCTGCTCGTGCAGGGAGCTGTCCGGCGCCACGGCCTCCAGGTCGACGTGCCCGGTGCCGTCCGCGGCCACGATCTCGAAGCTCAGCACGATGTCCCCCTCGGCCTCGGGGAACGACTCCAGCGTCTTCTCGTAGCAGGCCTTGATACCGGGCTTCATCTGACCGATGACGGAGCGGACGGTCTCCTTGTCGATCGACGCGCGAGGAGGTGCGGCGGCGCCCGCGTCGGGCGGCCCACCTGCGGCGCCAGCGTCCGGGCGGCCGTCCACAGACTCGGTCGGCGGCGCGTCCGACCGCGCGCGGTCCGGGTCCGACGGCGCGGCGGGCTCGGTCGGCGCCGCCTCGACGGCGGCGGACGGCGCGGCGGGGGAAGCCGCCGGGGGCGACGATGGGTCCGTCGGCGTCGTCGGGTCGGTGGAGCGCTCGGTGGGGTAGAGGCCGAGCGCGTCGTCCTCCGAGGAGGGGCTGGCGTCGGGGACGAGCCCGGCCGGGCTCGCCGTCGGCACCGTGTCATCATGCTGGAGGGCGATGACGATGGCGATGACGAGCATGACGGTCACGATCGCCGTGGCCCAGAGCAGGGTCTTTCCTTCCATCGCGTCCTCGGGGGCTGGGTGGCACACGCTGCCGGCTCGATCTGATACACGGCGATCGCAGGGGTGGCAAGCGCGAGGTCCACCGCCGCCTGCGGCGGCTCTTGCCGCCACACTCCGTGCCAACCTCGACTTCTCAAGTCCGAAAAGCCCAACTTGACGCCTCGACCTGGCCTTGTTCATCTCAACAAGCCCAACTTGACGCCTCGACCTGGCCTTGTTCATCTCAACAAGCCCACCCTGACGCCTCGACCTGGCCTTGTTCATCTCAACAAGTCCACCCTGACGGCTCGACCTGGCCTTGTTCATCTCAACAAGCCCACCCTGACGCCTCGACCTGGCCTTGTTCATCTCGACAAGTCCACCCTGACGGCTCGACCTGGGCTTCCTGGCCCGAGAAAGGGTACCTGGAGAGCCCCCGCTCGACCCTCGGCCTCCGACATCCGACCTCTGCTCACGTGGACGCCGCGCGTTCGGGATCCAACCGACGCATGCGCCACACGAGGCCCATGGGGCGTGACGCTCTGGACAGAAGCCAGGTCAGAGCCGGGCTCGACGATCGTAGACCCGTTGGACAACCGGTGCGTTTGACGCCCATCTGTCTTGTCGCGGGCGCGGACCGGTTGCAGTCTGGCCCCAAACGGGCGATCACTGTGGCTTGTCACGCACTCGACCGCCTCCGCTGACCCCGAACCCCGGTGCGCTCATGAAGCCTGCTGTCCCCCGTCCCCTCCTCCTGCTCCTCGCCGCCCTGGCGATCCTCGCCGGCTGCGACACCTCCTCGCCGCCCTCCCCCACCCCCGACGGCCCTGCGGTCACCGGGACGCCGGACAGACAGCCGGACGCCCCTGCGACCGCCCCGCCGCCGCTGACCGGCTTCTTTGAGCCGGGCAACTTCGCGATGATGACCATCCCTACGGCGACGGGAGGCGATGAGCGGCTGTCCATCCGGGAGCTCTCGGTCAAGGTGAGCGTGGTCGGACGGCTGGCCCGCACCGAGGTGACCCAGGTCTTCCACAACCACACCAACGCCCAGACCGAGGGCACCTACGAGTTCACGCTGCCCGCTGGCGCAGCGGTCAGCCGCCTGGCGATGACCGTGGACGGGCAGCTCATGGAGGGCGAGCTGGTCGAGCGTGAGAAGGCCCGCCAGATCTACGAGCAGATCGTCCGGCAGAAGAAGGACCCGGCGCTGCTGGAGTGGCAGGGCGGAGAGCGCTTCCGCACCCAGATCTTCCCGATCCCGGCCAACGGCGACAAGACCGTCGTGCTCGGCTACGAGCAGGTCCTGCCGCGAGAGGGCCGCGAGGTCCGCTACCGCTATGCCCTGCCCCACCTCGAGGGCGAGCCCGCCGGTAGCCTCATCGGTCACTTCATGTTCACCGTGAACACGGCCGGCACCGGCGCGCTGACCGCGACGGGCTACGACCTCACCATCGACGGCGCCAAAGCCACCTTCGACGGGCAGCAGTTCGTGCCGAAGGGGCCGCTCGGGCTGACCTTCACCGACACGACCGCCGCCGGCTCGACCGTGCGCTACGCCGAGCGCAAGGGCGAGCGCTTCTTCCTGCTGGACTACCTGCCGGAGCTGCCGCCGCAGAGCCAGGGCGGGAGGCAGGACGTGGTGCTGGCCCTCGACACCTCGGCCGGCATCGGGGCGACGGAGCTGGCCCGCGTGGTGGCGACGGTGAAGGCCCTGGTGGCCGCGCTGCCCGAGGGCGTGCGGTTCAACGTGGTCCACGGCGACCTGCGCGCCGAGGCATGTGCCGCCGCGCCGATCCAGGCCCCAGCAGCGGCACCGAGCTGCCTCGACGCCCTCGACGCGGGCGGCGCGACCGATCTTGGCGCGCTGCTGGGCGCCGCCATCGACGCGGCCCGCCCCATGGCTGGCTCGCCGACGGCGATCGTCGTGTTCACCGACGGCGTCGCCTCCTACGGCCAGCTCGACGGCGACCTGCTGCGGAGCACCACGGTGAAGGCGCTCGGCGAGGTCGGGGCGAGCTTGCATACGGTGGCCATCGGGCATGAGCCGGATGAGGGGTTTCTGGCCACGCTGGCCGCCGAGGGGCGCGGCCACAGCGTGAGGATGACGCCGCAGGACACGCCCACCAGCATCGTCGAGACCGTCGGGCACGTCGTCCATGAGCCGCTGCTGAGCGACATCACCGTGGAGGCCATCGGCGGCAAGGTCGAGGGGCTGGTCCCCCACCACGGCGTCCACCTCGCCCGCGGCGAGTCGCTCGCGGTGATGGGGCGGCTCGATGAGGGCAAGACCAGCGTTCGCGTGCGCGGTATGTACAACGGCCAACCCATCGAGCGCACCTTCGACCTCGACGGCAGCGCCGCCAGCCCCGACAACGACCTCGTCGTCAACTTCTGGGCGCGCGCTGTGATCGAGGAGATCGAGCGGGGCCACGCCAACCGGGACAAGATCGTCCAGACCTCGCTCCACTACGGCGTCATGAGCCGCTACACCTCCTTCCTCGTCCTTGAGAACGACCAGGCCTACAAGCAGTTCCAGGTCGCACGGCTCAAGGAGGCCGAGCGGCAGCGCAAGGTCGAGGAGGACCAGAAGCAACAGCAACAACAGAACCTGACCAAGGGCACCGGCAACCTCCAGGAGGTGCTCGCCGCGAACAAGGACAAGGCGCCGGGCGGCGAGGCGCCAGCCCCCGAGCCGAGCCCAGGCGACGATGCGAAGGAGGAGGAGGGCAAGGTCGGCGACGAGAATGCACCCGCCGAGCGGGCCGACCGCCAGATCGTCGCCAAGAACGACGTCGCCGAGCTCGCCGACCCCAAGCCCCTGGAGCGTGAGATCGAGGAGTCCGAGGAGTCCGATGACGTCGCGGCAGCGCGGCCTCCCCTGGCCGACCCGCAGAGGCGGCGTGAGCCGCCAGCGCCACCGCGCAGGGCCGGGGAGCGCCTCAGCGGCCTCGGCCAGATCGACACCGGTGGCGGCAAGGGCAGCGGCCTCGGCAACCTGGACGGCAAGGACAGCGGCCTGAGAAAGGACAAGCGCAAGAAGTCGGACGGCAACTACTACGACAACCAGCTCGCCCAGCTCGAAGGCCGCAGAGACTCCCTCAGCGTGGCCGAGCAGGCCCGGCTGATCGAGGTCTACGTCAACGTGCGCCAGAAGGCCAAGGCGAAGGCGTACCTTCAGGAGCTAACTCGCGCCGTGCCCGCCGACCAGCGCCCCGACGGCGTCTACGCCCTCTTCGAGCCCCGTCCGGCGCTCCGGGAGGCCTTTCCGAAAGAGTATGAGGCGGTCGCCAGGGAGATGCTGGCCAGGCAGCCGACCCCCGCCAACGTGGTCAACGACCTCTGGGGCTATCTGGCGCAGGCGCGGCGGTTCGGCGAGCTCGAGAAGACCTTTGCGAACACGCACGTCGACCCGCTGACCGCGTCCACGAACCTGTGGGAGCTCATCTCGACCTGGAACCAGCCGGCCGTCGCCGAGCGCCTGCTGGACCAGTGGACGAAGGCGGGCCTCTACACCCAGGGCGAGCTCTACCAGATCGTGACGGCCAACCCGAACCTGAAGGCGCGCCTCGGCCGCCAGCTCTACACCATCTCCGCCGAGCTGGTGCGGACGGGCGACAGCCGCCCCGAGGTGATGGACGACTTCGTGCGCACGGCCACCGAGCAGGGCAAGGCGGCCGAGGCGGCAGACACCGTGCTGGCGCGATGCGCGCAGCCCAAGGAGACGGAGGTCGAGTTCTGTTACCAGTGGTACACGGCGACGTCGGCCGATCCGCGGGTCAAGGCCCGGCTGGTCGAGCTGAACAAGGACCGGCTAGTGGCGGTGGCGAAGCAGCGGCAGCAGGACATGGGCAACATCCAGCTCATCCTCCACCAGGTCCAGCTGCTGCGCGAGGTGGGCGAGGCCACCGAGGCGATGCGCCGGCTGAGCGAGATGGTCGAGTTCGCCCCGCACGACTACGCCACCCGCGTGGCCTACGCCCAGCAGCTCACGCAGGCCAAGCTCGTGGACGACGCTTGCGCGCAATACGCCGCCGCCGTGCAGCTCAACCCGTCTGAGCGCGACGCGTTCCGCACGATGATGGCGCTCCGGCGGGACTTCGAGTCCCACGCCACGGGCCTGCGTCGGTGCATCGTGGACGGTGTGTCGAACCTGCCGGTGCAGCGCGCCGTGTCGCTCGTGCTGACCTGGGAGGACCCCAGCGCGGACGTCGATCTGCACGTGCACGAGGTGGGCGGCGAGGAGGTGTTCTTCTCGCATCGGGAGTCGGCGAACGCGGGGCTGCTGTACTACGACATCACGGACGGCTTCGGGCCGGAGATCTACGTGCTGGGCAGCGGCCCGGCGGGCGAGTATCGACTGACGCTGGTCTACTACAGCGGTACGGCGCGCAACATCACCGGCACGCTGACCATCCTGCGCAACGCAGGGTCGCCCGAGGAGACGCGCGAGGATCGTGCGTTCACGCTCCCGGTGGCGAACTCTTCGCTCCAACTCCCGATGGGCGTGTTCCGATTGTAGCGCGGCACGGGCACGCCCCCCTCACGGGGGCGCGCGCCCTCGCGAACGCACAATGTGGGACATGTGGACGGTCGCCCGACATTGCCCTTTCCATGGATGTCCATCTGCGCTAGAGATGTGGGCCGCGAGAGGGTGCGATACGCCCTCTCGCGGGCCGCTCGCGTCCCGCGATGGTGCGCGTGCTCTGGCCGTCTCCGGAGCTGTACCCCCAACCTGTGGGGTTGAGTGACGGGGGCTCCCTTCGGCACGACCGCCTCGCAGGCCCGGTATGGGACGCGCGCGACCTCTTTGGGCCGTCTTTCTTGCCGCCATCGAGGAGCTCCATGCGTCACCTCTCCCGCCTGCTCGCCGCCCTCTTCATCGTCACCAGCCTCAGCGTCGTCGCCACGGCCGACGCGGCCGACTGGGTCCACCGCCCTTCACACCAGACCCGCATCACCGCACCGGTCCGTCTGGACGCGGACACGACCGCCAAGGCCGTGCAGGAGGTGCTCGGCTCGCTCGGGGTGGGTGAAGCGAGGCTCATGTCGCGGGGCGCTGTGCCGATCATTGGCGGCAACACCGTGCTTCGGTATACGCAGACGCACGACGGATTGCCGGTACTCTCGACCTCTGCGGCGTTCGTGGTGGAACCCGACGGAACGATCGCCGAGGCCATCCTCCAACTGGAACACAACCTCAGCGTCGCGACGAGTCCGACGGTCGGCCTCGACAAGGCCGCGCAGACCGTGGCCGGCTCCGAGCCGGGGCTGCCCACCGACGAGGCGATCTCGACGCTGGCCGTGCTGCCCGCCCCGAGCGTCGGCGGCCGGCTGGTCTGGGTCCTGGACGTGCCGAGCGCGGGCGGCGGCCTCCGCTTCATGGTCGACGCCCACGACGGCGCCCTGCTCGACCGCCGCCCGCTGGCCCGCAACGTGCGCGGCCGGGTCTATCCGGCCAACCCCATCGTCACCCCGGACCTGGTCGACGTCGAGCTGACCGACCTGGACGAGGCCGACCCGCTCTACCTCAACGGCTGGAGCGGCAACTTCGCGGTGACCAACTACGCCGGACTGGTCCCGATCACCTCGGCCATCCGGATGGAGCAGACCCTGACGGCCGACGCCGACGGTGAGTTCCTCTACGATCCGCCGGCGGACCCGCTGGACGGCTCAGACGCCTTCGCGCAGGTGTCGATCTTCTACCATCTCACCCGCGGCCGGGACTTCTTCACCGAGCAGATCGGCCTCGACATGACCGGCGAGGCGTGGAAGCTGACCGCGGTGGCGAACGTCATGGACGGCGACTACCCCATGGACAACGCGTTCTACTCGCCCATGGGCACGACGAACGTGACGTTCAGGGCGCCGAGCCTCATCGCCATCGGGCAGGGCTCGATCATCGACTTCGCGATCGACTCGGACGTGTTCCTGCACGAGTTCACCCACTACGTCAGCGAGGTGGCGATCGGCTACAACCTCGGCCAGTTCGAGTTCAACAGCTACGGCCGCAACCCGTTCAGCGGCGCCATCGACGAGGCCGTCGCGGACTACTTCGCCGGCACCATGAACGGCGACCCGGTGCTGGCCGAGTCCGCCCTGGGCACCTTCGGCGCGGCGCGCGACCTGAGAGACAAGTCGGCGCGGTGCCCCAAGGACGTGGTCGGCGAGGTCCACGAGGACGGCCGGATCATCGGCGCGGCGGCGTGGGGGATGCGGGAGACGTTCGGCGCGGAGCTCGCCGACCAGCTCGTCTGGGGCGGCACCGCGCTGGTGCCGGCAGGCGGCAGCTTCGGCGACTGGGGCCGCGGCATCAAGCGTACGGCTGACCTGATGGCGAACGACGGCATCCTCAGCGACAGCCAGGTCGCCGAGGTCTCAGCGATCCTCGACGCCCAGGGCATCCCTGGCTGCGAGCAGGAGATCGAGCTCGAGGCGGGTGACCCGAAGACACTTCTGGCCGTGGGTCTGGACTGGTACACGCAGTTCACCGGCCGCACCTGCGCGCAGCTCCAGGAGCGCGGCGTTCAGCAGCAGGCGCTGTTCCACTTCGTCGCCCAGCCCAAGCGGGAGGATATCGGCCTGCGCTTCAAGGTGGAATACGACTCCTTCGAGCGCGGCGACCTCTCCTGGGACCTGTATGCCCGCGAGAACGACCACGTCACCTTCGAGCTCCAGGGCCACTACGGCCGCTCGGTAGCGACGAAGTGGGACTACGAGGAGCTCGGCGTCAACACCCGCACCGGTGAGCTGGTCATCGACGCCAACTCCCAGCCCCCCTTCGACCCGCTGGCGAGCTACCACATCGTCCTGGTCAACAAGAGCTGCGTGAGCGGCGAGGCGACGTTCTCGGTCGAGCACATCGCGCCCGAGCCCGAGGTGACCAACAACGGCGAGCTCAACAACGGCACCACCAACAACGGCGAGCTCAACAACGGCGAGCTCAACAACGGCGCCACCAACAACGGCACCCTCGACCCGGGTCAGAGCCCGTTCATGGGCGGCGACACCGTGACCACCGGGCAGCTCGGCGGTGGCGGCTGCGCGTGCGCCGTGCCCTCGGGCTCCTCGACGCGGACGCCGATGGCGTGGATGCTGGTCGGCCTCGCGCTGGTCGGGATGGCGGCTGTGCGACGGCGGTAGGGACCATCCTGTCCCGTCCCACGCTGTGCTGCGCTCGTCGCGCGTTGCGGCCTCGCTGCGCCTGCACTATCATCCGCAGCAGCAACGCCTGCTGGAGACGTGACGCATGACATTCTGGGGCGACGCCATCACCCACGCCAGAACCGCGGCCAGGCTTGAGCTCGGCGACCTGTCAAACCTGGCAGACCTCACCGCAGCCCGTCTGGATGCGTTGGAACGGGGGGCTGAACCCACCACGCAAGAGCTCGACGCGATCGCGACGGTGTTCGGGATCGAGCTGTCTGAGCTGGCCGGGGCCGAGATCGATGGCGCGCCGGCGACTCTGCTCTTTCGAGCATGGCCTGAGGTGCAAGGGGATCTCTCCTTGTTTGGAGCGCAGAACGCCCGAACACTCGGCACCTTCCTTCGGTGTGTCCGGCGACTCGACACGCTCGAACCATCGCGATCATCCCTGGGAGCGCTTGGCGTTTCGCCCGAGCTGGCCGCGGCTGCGACGGCAACAGAACGAGGGGCAGAGCTGGCGGCGCGCGTGCGCCAGAGCCTGGGGTTGGCAGAGGCAGAGGCCATCCCCTCCATGCTCCAACTTTGCGGGCAGCTGGGTGTCGCGGTCTTTGGTCTTCTCGAGGAGGATGACCCTCTACCTGGCATCGACGCCGCCTGCACGCTGCTGCCACAACCTGCTGTGCTGCTCAATCTGTCCGGCTACCGGGGTTCCTGGTGGCGCGTGCGCATGACCCTGGCACACGAGCTCGCCCATCTGCTCTTCGATCATGTGGGCCCCCATGGGCTCACACTGCCTTACCTTGTCAGCCCCCAGCGACGCAGCAGCGCGCTTCTGGAGGGGATCGAGCGTCGAGCCAACGCCTTCGCCGCGTCCTTCCTGGCACCGCCGGCCGGGGTACGCACTTGCGTTCAGCCGCTCGACGACCCGACCTGCGAGGAGGCCATCTCCAGGATCATCCACACCTTCGGGGTGGGCCGCAGCGTCGCGGTCAATCGCATCACGGACGTCGTGCTGGAAGCAAAGGACTCGCGAAGAGAGTCGATGGAGAGACGGGCGAGCCACAGGCCCATGCCCGACTGGGGGTCCGACACCTATCCCACCCACCACTGCGGACTGCCGGGCGGTCCGCTGCGGGCCTCCGTTCTCCGTCGGTTCGAGGAAGGGACGATGGGCGCCCTCCGTGCCAGAGAGCTGCTTGACCTCGAACCGACGGATTGGCTGCCGGAAGGTGCGGGGTTGAGCCACGAGCGGCGCCAGCCGCTGCTCTCCCGCCGTGACGTGGTGAGTCGACTGGCGACCCAACTCCTTCGCCGGGCAGGCTACGGACTGCGCACCGTGCCCACGGACGTGGAGCGGGTCGGTGATCTCCGGCGTGTCACAGTGGCCGAGTGGACTGACGACGGGCACCAGCGCGTGTGCGGTGAGCTGATCCTCGACGACGGGCTCGACCTGATCGAGACCGTCCTCCCGTTGACCCGTCGGTGATGAACCCGAGCTGGCTGTCGCTTCACCTTGAGCAGCAGCAGGACGACACCTGCGTCGCCGCCTGCACGGCGATGTTGTTCGCCTGGCAGGGCAAGCAGACGTCAGAAGCGGCGCTCTGCGGAGCCTGGGCCGAACCTTCGCGAGGTGGCTGCTCGCTCACCCTCGCGGCGAGAGCGCTGAACGGACACCTCGACCTGACAGGGCTGTCCAACACACGTGTCCAGCTCGCCCGCATCAAAGCGGAGCTTGCGCATGATGGTGCGCTGCTTCTCGGAGACCGAGATGGCGGTTGCCTTTGGCCCGCCTGTTCGGGATCCTGGCCACCTGATCCGCTGCGAACCCCGAGTCAACTCCGGCTCGCGACCTTGATACGGTCATCTAGAGCGCTGATCGGTTTGACGGACCGAGGATGAGCGAGTCCCGTGTTCACCGAGGTCCCCGGCCGAGGAGCCTGTGCTGTTAGCACAGGCGACGAGGACGGGGACCTCGGTGGACACGGGGCGAAGCTCAGCCGACGGGAGTCAAACCAATCAGCGCTCTAGAACAGCCTTCGCCACGAAGCACCAAACAACCGTATTTACGCACACAAATAGACCATGAACATCACACAAAGCAATGCCTCTTACTATGCCGCCACCTTGACGGCGTTTTTTCTCCTGCTCTTTTGCAATCTAGCCCACTCCCAATACAGCAATCTCTTCGAGCACACGGGCCTCATTGCTGAGGGTACAGTGACGAGCGTAGGCTATGCCTATTCCCCAGACTCCCTGACTCAATACAGCACAAGATACGTTCTTTGCGGTGTTCGCCCAATGGTGGGTGAATACAACAAAAAATGCGTAGTTCTCGGGCTCTATGGAGCTCAGCGCGAGGGTTCATTCTATATTGTCGGTTCACCGACGCTTATTCTAGGGGAAAGATATATTATCTTTATTAGCAAACTAGATAAATACATGACCTCTATTGTTGGACTACGGTCCGGCGTGTTTCGAATCCTGACAAAAAATGGAATCGACTACGTGACTGACTATGATAAATGGTACATCACCGGCCTTGACAAGGATGGCGCCTTTCAGAGAACCAGGGAACGTCCAGGACTGACCGTTCAGGAGTTTGCAAATGCACTGGTTGAATTTTCTGAAATTCGTAAGAAGGCAGGGCTGTGGGTTCCCGCTGGACTGAGCCCAAAGCGCAAGTGGGTGCTTGAAGATGCATATCGCGCACAACATCGCGACAGCCACAAAGGGAACTCCGATGAATAGCCTTTTCCGGGCCTCCCTCATCGTTTGGTCCAGCCAGCGGGAAGGAGTCACCGCCACCTTGTCCATCGAGGCCATCCACACCGTCGGGGCCGTGGTCGACTCACGGCCTCGTGTCGCTGGCAATTTGTTCAGTGTGTGAAACAATGAGAAAGGCCAAAATGGAATGAAAAGGTGATAAGCACGTCAATAGTGCTTATCAGAAGATTCGTTTATCCAGATCATTTATCGCGAAGCTAACCAGGCAATGCGTTGACACCCTCTGGAAATGCGTATCTAGCGAGGACTTTGTCGGGGCAAAGCGAATGCCAGACGTCGGACCAGATGGCACACCGGCCTCGGTCATCGTTCCGGCCACCCCCTGGGCGGCCACAAGGGCCGCCCCTACCATGGGCATCGTCGTAGACGGGATTTGTAGGGGCATCCCCTTGTGGGTGCCCCTCGCCGGGTGGCCGGAACG
>Ga0210033_1002092_pt1 | contig 17473 bp, 14 predicted proteins | sample CryGeymeta201501_FD_185465 | JGI IMG/M metagenome (GOLD analysis project Ga0210033, IMG submission 185465) | Groundwater microbial communities from Crystal Geyser aquifers in Utah, USA - Crystal Geyser metaG 2015-01 (SPAdes) (version 2) | ecosystem: Environmental > Aquatic > Deep subsurface >... | reverse complement strand
GCCTCGACGACCTGAAGAACTTTCGGCAGTGGGGCAGCCGGACGCCCGGACACCCCGAGTACGGCCACACGCCGGGCGTCGAGATCACCACGGGTCCTCTGGGTCAGGGCATCGCGACTTCGATCGGCATGGCCATGGCGGGCCGTCACCTCGCGGGTCGCTTCGATCGTGAGGGGCACGCGCTCTTCGACCACACCATCTGGGTGATCGCCTCCGACGGCGATCTGATGGAGGGCATCAGCTCCGAGGCGGCCTCCCTCGCGGGACACCTGGGGCTCGGCAACCTCGTCGTCTTCTGGGACGACAACCAGATCACCATCGACGGGCGCACGGACATCACGTTCACGGAGGACGTCGTGGCGCGCTTCGCGGCCTTCGGCTGGCACACCCAGCGCGTCGACGATGGGCAGGACGTCGACGCCATCGAGGTGGCGGGGAGGGCGGCGCTCGAGGATCCACGGCCCAGCTTCATCCGCGTCCGCACGACCATCGGCTATCCCGCGCCGCACAAGCAGGACACCTCCGGTGTGCATGGCTCGCCTCTGGGAGCCGAGGAGCTCGCCGCCACCAAGGCGGTCATGGGCTGGCCGACGGAGCCCTTCTACGTGCCGGCCGAGCTGACCGCAGTGAAGGCCGGGCTGCTGGCCAAGGGCGCGAAGGCGTCGGCGGATTGGGACGTGCGCTTGGCGGCTTACGCGAAGGCCTTCCCCGAGGACGCGGCCGAACTCACGCGTCGACTCGTGGGCACGTGCCCGGCGGGCTGCTTCGACGGACTGCCGGAGTTCCCGACGGACGCGAAGGGCCTGGCCACGCGCAAGGCGAGCGGCAAGGTCATCGCGGCGCTGGCGGAGCGTCTACCGGAGCTCGTCGGTGGGTCGGCGGATCTGGCCGGCTCCAACCTGGTGCAGCTGCCGGGTGAGGCCATGACACCCACGACGATGGGCGAGCGCAACGTGCACTGGGGCATTCGCGAGCACGCCATGGGCGCGGCCGTCAACGGCATGGCGCTGCACGGCGGCGTGATCCCCTTCGGCGCGACCTTCCTGGTCTTCAGCGACTACATGCGTCCGTCCTTGAGGCTCGCGGCGCTGATGGGTCTGAACACGCGCTACGTCTACACCCACGACTCGATCGGCCTGGGCGAGGACGGGCCCACGCACCAGCCGGTGGAACACCTGGCAGCGCTGCGCGCGATCCCGGGCTTCGCCGTCTTCCGTCCCGCGGACGCCAACGAGACGCGAACGTGCTGGCGGGCGGCGCTCGAGTGGCACGGACCGGCGGCGCTGGCCCTCACCCGACAGAACGTGCCGACGCTCGACCGAACGGTCCTGGGCGCAGCGGAGCTAGCCCTGCGCGGTGGCTACGTGCTGGCGGACGCCGACGGCGGTGCGCCCCAGGTGATCCTGATGGCGACCGGCAGTGAGGTGAGCCTGGCGCTCGAGGCGCGGGAGCAGCTCGCGTCCGAGGGCGTCCGGGCCCGCGTGGTCAGCATGCCCTGCTTCGAGCTCTTCGATGCGCAGGACGACGCCTACCGCGAGTCCGTGCTGCCTCGCGCCGTGCGCGCGCGCGTGGCGGTGGAGGCGGGCGTTCGCCAGGGCTGGGAGGGGTACGTCGGCTTCGATGGAGGTTACGTCACCCTCGACCGCTTCGGCGCCTCGGCACCGGCCGAGGAGTTGTACGAGAAGCTCGGCATCACCGCCGCGCACGTGGTCAGTGAAGCCAAGCGCGTAATCGCGGGCTGAGGCTCGCGGCTCCGGTCGGCGCTCAGATGGGCTGATAGAGCACGCGCGTCGTGCCGTTGTGGGCAGCGCACCCGGTCAGCGCCACGACCCCGGATCCGTCTCGCATCCAGCGCACGCAGTTGGAGCGGGACCAGGGGCAGTCCGGCAGGCGGACGGCGGAGCCGGTCGCGAGGTGGCTGTCCACCCTGGAGAACCGCAGCGCCCCGGTGAGCGCAGCGAGCACGCTGTCGTCGGGGCTGAAGGCCGCTGACCTCGGATAGGAGCCCGTGTCCCACTCGCTGCGGGAAGACAGGTCGGCGGATCGGTAGTCGTAGCTGGTGTAGCCCGAGCCGTTGCCAGCGACGCAGGCGAACGCGATGTGCACGCCGTCCGTCGAGAGCATCAGGTCTTGGCAATTGGAACCCGCGTCGAAGAGCTGATGGACCGCTCCGAGCGTGCCGGTCGCCGCATCGAATTCGAGGGTGGCGAGGGAGCCAGGAGACGAGCCCCGGTTCCCGACGACGACGTGTGAGGTCACCGGGTCGAATCGGACCCATGAGTAGGGGTAGCTCAGACGGGTGTCCATGAGAGGTGAGATGGACGACGATGTCAGGTCGAGCAGGGCGAGTTCGAACCAAGGTACGCCGGAGCTCGGCCGGACCATCACGGACGCCGATCCGGCGGGCCCGGGCTGACGGACGAGGTCTCACCACCCACGACGATCTCGCGCACGTTTCCGTTGTCGAGATCCACAACGCCGATGGTCTGGGTCGCAGCGAACGTGACCAGCAGCGTTCGTGCCTCCGCATCGAGCGCGATGGACGTTGGCGAGGCTGTGAGGGGGGATGACGTCGAGCTCGTCCCCAGTCTCCATGCTCAATACGACAAGGCGATTGTGGGCGCCGTCGGCCATCAGTACGCGGCCGCTGCACAGCGGGACGACGTCGCTGACGGCATAGTCGAGGTCGACGACACGCGAGCGGTCGAGCGTCGGTGCGCCGGCACACGAGAGATCGGCCGGGATGCACGCGACTCCTTCGCAGACCGGGATCGTCGTGCCCCCGTCGGGCATGGCGCCACCGGTCGTACTCGAGTCGCGCCCGGTCGCGCCCGCGTCGGGCATGCTCGAGTCGGTTCCGATCGTGCACGCGTCGGTGGTGATCCACGCGGGCAGCATATGCGACCGTCCACCGCAACCGAACGCCACGGCGCACACCCGCGAAGACGCCGCTCCCCATCGATCCGCTTGCAATGTCGAACCCCTCGACGACAGCGGCGCGGACGCGCTCTGGCTCGCCTCAACGGGCATGACAGTAGGCATGGCCCTCGCTGGCCGCAAGAGTTCAGCCTTGGAACGCGTCGTCGGTGCCTCTTTAGAGGCGCTGCCCTCCGTGACGAGCTTGCGTCGTGGACTCCGCCAAGGCCGGTGCTCAGCCCGGTGATCCGAGCGGCGTCGGCGCGTCAGCGGCTGAGCACGCAGGCGTTGCGGCGGCCGCCAGGCCCCCCCACGACGGCGGCGCAGCGCTCCATGGCCGGGCAGTCAGCGTTCGTGGTGCACGGGACCTCGCAGTGCCGCGCCGTGGTGAAGCTCGCCGGCAGGATGGAGCTGCCGTTGGTCGAGACGCTGCGCGAGCGGCCCACGCAGCTCGGGTAGTCGATCTCGGCGATGGTGCGCCAGTCGTCCGTCTCGCCGAAGTTCAGGCTGGGATAGGTCGCGATCAGCGCCCCGTCGCAGAAGACGCGCACGGTGGCCTGGGTCGGACCATCGCCGGGTGCCGCGCCCGTGCCGATGGAGTGGGAGCAGAAGTAGTGCAGACCGATGCTGTAGGTGCCCGCGGCGGGGTTGGCGTCGATGGTCGTGTTCTCCGGCCCGTAGCCGTTCGTGTCGTCGAGATCGAGGGTCGGGTTGGCGTTGACGCCCACGGGACCCCAATCCGGCGTGCGGTTGCCGAAGTAGCAGTCGTCGCTGGTGAACCAGCCGTCGGGTGCCGTGCGCGTCACGTTCAGGAGATGCAGGTCGAGGTCGCCGTACGCGGTGCTCCAGCCCGCCTCCACGTGGATCGCGCCTGGCGGAACCGAGGTGATGTTCGTATCGCAGCAGGTGCGCTCGCCCTCGTCGTCTGTGACGCAGAGCTGCAGCACATAGCCGCCCGAGGCGTCGAGGTAGAAGTTGGTCGAGGCGCTCGTGGCGGCGCTCGGCCTGCTCGAGGAGCCCGTGGGCGCGCCCGTCACCGTCCACTGGAAGGTCACGCTGCCTCCGTCGGGATCGGAGCCCGATCCAGAGAGGCTGACGGTCGAGAGCACGGCCGCGGTGATGTCCGCGGGGCAGCTGACGATGGGCGGCGACGTGGGGCAGATGCCTCCCTCGTCCACGCTTCCGTTGCAGTTGTCGTCGATGCCGTTGCACACCTCCGGCGTCGGACCGATGGCGCCGACGCAGCCGGCCCAGGAGCCCATCGCGTCGCAGGTCTGCATTCCCGCGCTGCACGCTCCGGTCGAGGTGCCGCAGCTTCGCGTGGCGCCAGTGGTGCAGCCGCAGCCCTCGTCCACGGTCCCGTTGCAGTTCTCGTCCAGGCTTCCGTCACAGACCTCCGTGCCGGGCCCCACGCCGCCGGTACAGGCGCCGAAGGAGCCCGCGCTGCAGGTCTGTGTGCCAGGCGTGCAGATGCCCGTGCTGCTGCCGCACGCGCGCGTGATGCCCTCGTCGGTGCTGCCGTCGCAGTCGTCGTCGATGTCGTTGCAGGTCTCGAGGGTGGGCAGCGTCTCTCCGCCGCAGCTGCTCCAGCTGCCCGCCACGCAGCTCTGACTGCCGGCGACGCAGGCGCCGACCGCGGATCCGCAGGCGCGCGTGAGCCCCTCGTCGATCTCGCCGTCGCAGTTGTTGTCGAGTCCGTCGCAGATCTCCGCGGTGGGCGCGATCGAGCCGACGCAGGCTTCGAAGCGCCCCGCGACGCAGGTCTGGACGCCGACGCTGCACTCGCCGACGGCGCTGCCACAGGCGCGGCTGATGCCTTGGTCCGTGGATCCGTCACAGTCGTCATCGACGCCGTTGCACACCTCGGCCAGAGGGCCGGCTCCACCCATGCACTCGTCCAGGTGACCGTCCACGCAGGCCTGGGTGCCGGCGCTGCACGCGCCCACGGTCGAGCCGCAGGCCACGGGCGGGTCTCCGGGGGTGCAGTCACAGCCCTCGTTGGCCGCGCCGTTGCAGTTCTCGTCGACGCCGTCCGGGTCGCAGACCTCGGCGCCGGGCAGGGTGTCGCCCGTGCACGGGCCCCAGGTCCCGAACTCGAGGCCGTCCATGCAGGTCATGGTGCCGTCGCTGCACGCGCCGACGCCGCGCGCCGCGACCGTGCCGTGGAAGCAGCTCGCGACTTCGCCGGGGATGCAGGCGCAGCCCTCGTCGACCTCTCCGTTGCAGTCGTTGTCGCGGCCGTCGTCGCAGACCTCTTCCGCCCCGCAGCCGCCACCGTCAGTCGTTGCGCTATCGACCGCTGCGTCAGTCGTCGCTGCGTCAGTCGTCGCTCCGTCGGTCGTCGCTCCGTCGGTCGCGCCACCGTCCATCGACCCATCGAGCGAGGTCGACCCGTCGAGGCCGCTGCCCGGATTGCGCGTGCCTCCGCCGCAAGCGAGGGCGAGGCAGAGAGCCAAAGTGGAGGCGGCGAGGGTAAGCGAGCGTTGCATGGGATCTCCGAGCGGGCTATGGGGCCCGAGGGACTATCCGCACGATACGAGGTTAGAGTCCAGCGGGATACACTTCGAGCGCGGATGATCTCGTCCTCTGCGGTGATTTGGCGTCCGTGCGTCCGCAGAGGAGGACAAGACCGCACGTGACGGCCGCGCCTCCAGAGAAGCGAGGCCGCACGTCGCTCGAATGCGTCGCGGTCTCTGGACTCAGCCCAGGGCGGCGAGGGCGGCGTCGTAGTTGGGTTCTTGCACGATCTCTGGCACGAGCTCCGAGTAGAGCACCTTGCCGGCGGGATCGAGCACGACCACGGCGCGAGCCGTGAGGCCCTGCAGCGGTCCGTCGAGCATCATCAGGCCCCAGTCCTTGGCGAAGCCGGAGCGGAAGGTCGAGAGGGCCTCGACGTGATTGAGTCCCTCGGCCTCACAGAAGCGCTTCTGCGCGAAGGGCAGATCGGCGCTGACCATGAGCACGACCACGTCGTCGGTTTCGCCAACCTTCTGGTTGAAGCCGCGCGCCGTCGCCTGACACACGCCCGTGTCGTAGCTCGGGTTGATGGTGAGGATGACGCGCTTGCCCGCGTAGTCCGCGAGGCTCTTGCTCGCGAGGCCCGTGCTCACCAGCTCGAACTTCGGTGCCTGCGTGCCCACGGCGGGGAGGTCGCCGTTGGTGTGGATGGGGTTTCCCTTGAACGTGATATCAGCCATGTCTGTGTTTCTCCGTGGCGCTGCGCGAGGATGGGCGCGGCCGGGCCTCATCATGGGGCGGATTCGCCAGACGTAAAGCCCTCTCGCGTGTCGGTCTTCCGGCTCAGCCGGCGCGATGCTCGATCTCGGGCTCCGTGCGGAAGAAACCGTTGTGCTCGGGGTCGTTGAAGGTGCGGTAGTCGATGGCCCAGGGCGTCATCTTCGTGCCGTCGTCGTCGATGGTCACGGTCAGGGCGCGGGGCGTGACCGAGCGGTAGCTGGAGTTGTCGGGCAGATCTTCGTTGTCCTCGCCGCCAGCGGAGAAGAGGGTGACGAGCTTCACGTCGTCGTCGTCGTAGTTCACGCGGAAGCCCTCCTCGACCTTCTCGTGGCCGCGCACCATGGTGTGGCAGCCCATGCGTCGCAGGAACGCGGCCGCTTGCAGCCGCCCGAAGGGGAAGCGCGCCGACTGCTCCTGCAAGCTCGCGGGGATGACGTCGACGCTCGAGGGATCGCTCCACATCATCTGGAAGCGGAGATCCGCGTCCTCGAGGCTCGAGAGATCCCTGTAGCGCTCCTTCAGCAGCAGATCCCTGGGGATCCCGCCGTGCACGAAGACGGTGTCGCCGAAGAGGAGGATGTTGGGCATGGCGTCGAACAGCCGCATGTAGTGGCGAAAGACTTCGACGGGGAGGTGGGGCTTGAGCGTGTTGATCGCCTCCGCGGGCTTCACGCCACCGTAGATCTGGCCCTTGTATTCCAGATAGAATTCGTGGTTTCCGCGCAGCACGTAGACGTGGTCGGGCGCGGCGACGAAGAGCTGGAGCACGGAGCGCAGGACGCCGTTCAGGCTGAAGAGGCCGCGATCGATGTAGTCGCCGAGGAGCACCAGGAAGGGCTTGGGGTGACCGTTCGGATCCTTCTTGTAGGCTGCGACGCTCTCGAGGAATTGCGCCTGCATCACGGCGCCCTTCAGGCAGCTGTAGCAGCCGTGCAGATCGCCGAGCACGCTGATGTCGAAGCGCGCGCCCGGGGGCGTGGGGTGGACCCAGATGTGGCCATCGAGGAACGGCGCTTCGTCGGCGAGCTCGTCCACGCGTTGCTTGCCCGCGAGCTTGCCTTTGCCCTTCTCGGCCTGCGCTTCGAAGATCGCGATGGCGCGATCGAGGAGCGCCTCGTCCGCCTCGATCTGCTTCTGGATGCGCTCGTGATCCGCCGAGTAGTGGTGCTCGAACTGATCGAAGAAGGGGTGGGGCGCCTTGGCCACGGGGCGATGCCGCTCCGGAGAGATCGTCGTGCGCCCGCCGTCCGCGAGCTCGAGCAGCTCGAGGCCCTGGTCCGACTCGAAGAGCGCCAACAGCTCACTTCGGAACTTCGCCTCCGCGGGATGCACCTGGCCATCCGCTTCGATCAGCGCGTCCATGGCCTGCACGAGCAGCTCCTGGTTGTCGCGATCGAAGCCTTGGAAGATCTCGAAGCAACGCAGCTTCAGCTTGCCGTGGATGAAGGCGTCCTGATCTTCGTCGTGCGAGACGGCCTCCGTGAAGAGGTCCTGCACCTGGGCGTCGATGGTCTCGAAGACCTCGTGGAAGTGCGTCGTGAAGCGCTCCTCGAGCTCCTGATGGAGCGCGGGCTCGGCGTCGGGCATGCCGGTGACCACGCGCTGGTGTACGAGGCCCCGGATGTAGTCCCGCACGAAGGTCTTCTCCGACTCGTCGAAGTCGCCATCGATGTAGCCGAAGGTCGTGAGGTAGAAGATGATCGCCTTCATCTGTTCTTCGGCGACCTTGGGATCCTGACTGAAGCGCAGCATGGCGGGGAGGATACCCTCTTCGAGCCGCGCCGAGAATGCTTCGCAGGGATCGTACGGCTATCCGGGCGAGATCGAGACGCGTCAGCTCGGCCAGGAGACGCTCGACGCCCATCAAGCCGCGCTCGGTCATCGGCGGGTCACTTGCAGCGCGCCTTGCGTGTTGATCCTGGACGGCGCCGCGGAGGAGCCGGCCGCGGCCGAGCGCCACGAACTCTTCCTTGCGCCGGGGGAGCATCACCTGACGGCGGACTTCGACGGCCGACGGGTGGACGAGCACACGGTCGTCGCCGAAGCCGGGCAGGAGACGCCCATGGCCTTCGCGGCGCCCGCGCCCGAGCCGACGCAGGTGCGGTCCACGGAGACGCAGCCCGAGCCGCCCGCGATCGAGCCTCCGCGCCACGAACCGCCGCCTCCCGAGCCGAGTGGCCTCTCGCCGGTGTTCTTCTGGACCGGCGCCGGCCTGACCTTGGTGCTGGGCGGAGTGACGATCTGGTCGCTGGTCGACACCCTCCACGCGCGCGACGCCTACGTGGCCACGCCCACCGAGGCTGGCTACCACGATGGGCGCAAGAAGGAGCGCCGCCTCTACGCCTTCACCGGAGCGCTGGCGACGGTCGGTGTCGCCACGCTGCTCACGGGCATCCTCGGCACGCGCTGGAACAGCGGCGAGCGTGAGACGGCGCGCGTCGACCTGCAGCTCGGACCGGACGGCGGGCGCCTCTCGCTTCAGGGGAGCTTCTGATGGCTGGAGCCCGACCGGCGAAGACCTCGAAGGTGGCGCGCGGTCGGCGCCTCGGGCGCTACGAGCTCGTGGCCGAGATCGCCAGCGGCGGCATGGGCACCGTCTTCCTCGCGCGCATGGATGGGGTCGGAGGCTTCACCCGGCTCTTCGCCATCAAGGTGCTCCATCCGCATCTGGCCAAGGAGGAGCAGTTCATCTCGATGTTCCTCGACGAGGCGCGCTTGGCGGCGCGTCTGCATCACCCGAACGCGGTCGGCATCGTCGACGTGGACGAGGCGGAGCTCGGCTACTACCCGGTGATGGAGTACGTCGACGGCTTCACGTTGGAGCACCTGCTCCAGCGAACGGCCGACGACCCCACCGCGCGCGTATGCTTCGGTCTGCGCTGCCTGCTCGACGCCATCGTCGGTCTGGACGCGGCGCATGGCCTGAAGGACGACCAGGGCGTGCCGCTGGGCATCGTGCACCGCGACGTCTCTCCCCAGAATGTGCTCGTGGGCATGGATGGCGTGGGTCGCATCACGGACTTCGGCGTCGCTCGCGCCGCCGCGCGCATCACCTCGTCGCGTCCCGGCATGCTCAAGGGCAAGCCCTGTTACATGTCGCCCGAGCAGCCCAGGGGAGGCGACCTCGACGCCCGCGCCGATGTCTTCGCCCTGGGCATCATGCTCTGGGAGGTGCTGACGGGAGAGATGCTCTTCCAGGCCGAGGGCGGCCCCGCCGTCGTGCTGATGAACGTCGTGCGCGGAGACATCCGTCGACCCAGTGAGGTCAACCCCGACGTGCCGCCGGCGCTGGACGAGGTCTGCATGAAGGCGCTCGCGCGGCCGCTCGAGGAGCGCTACGCGACCGGTCGTCAGCTGGCGCGTGCCCTGGACGATGCGGCGACCGAGGCGAAGATGATCGCTTCGAACCACGCGCTCGCGGACGCCATGGCCGAGCTCTTCGCCGAAGACGCGGAGGCGCGGCGCGAGGCCATCGCCCGGCGCATGTCTCAGATGGGCGACGACTCGGAGCTGCCCGCCACCGCCAGCGACGTCTACCAGGTGCCCAAGCTCGAGTCGTCCGCGGGTCCGGTATCGGGCACCGGCGTCCACACCCGTGCCTCGCAGAACAAGCGCGGTCCCTGGCACGAGAGCGGTGCGCTGGATGGAAGTGACGTCGCTTCCTCGTCGGGCGTCTCCGGGTCCATGGCTCCGCAGAGTGGCATCGTCGCCGCGAGGCCCGTGCCCATTCGTCTCGCTGTCGGGCTCGGGCTGGTCGGCCTCGTGATGTTGGGTCTGGCCATCTGGCTCGGCGCCCGCTCCAGCGGCGCGCCCGCTCCCGTGGCCGCACAGGCGCCGGTCGAGGTCGCGGCACCCGAGGTCGCCGCACCCGCTGCTGCTGACACCAACGCGGCCAGCGCGCGCCATCATCATCGGACGCCGACGGACACCGAGGGTCGCCCGCCGACCATGAGCGCGACCGAGCCGCCTCCCTCCATGGCGCCCACGCTCGAAGACAACCCCTACCTCCGGCATTGATGCGCATCCTCCCTCCGATCTCCGCCTGCCTCGTGGCCTCCGTGCTGCTCGCCGGCTGCAATTTCTTCGATCCGGCGCTGTACCAGGCCAGCGAGCTGCCGCCTTTCCCCTTGGCCGACAGCTGCGGACCGACGGTGACGGTTCCGTCGATCAGCGAGACCTTCGAAGGCATCGTCGACCTCAGCACGCATCACGACCAGTTCAACGACCTGGGCGTCTGCGTCGACAACCAGCGCACGCCGGGGCCCGATGGCTTCCTCTCCATCGCCATGCAGGCCGGCGACAAATGGCATTTTCACGCCAAGGTCCTCGACACCCTGGGCGATCCCGCGCTGTACGTGCTCGACACCTGCGATGATCGAGCCTGTCAGCTGGGCGGCGGCGCCGACATCTGCGGCAGCGGCGAGGACGAGCATTGCTCCTTCGTCGCGCCCCGAGCCGGCACCTGCATCATCGGCATCGACGACAAGGGCGCCGGGGGCGGCATGTACGACCTCTTGGCCATGCACCCGACCTGCGGCAACATCGCAGCCGAGCACAGCGAGGGCTGCGACGACGGAAACACGGACCCCGGAGATGGCTGCGACAAAGGCTGTCGCTTCGAGCTCGCGGACGGCGTGGTCGAGCACGAGCCCAATGACGACTTCACCGGCGCCAACCGCATGCCTCTGGTCGGCGGCAGCGGCTCGGCCACGGGCTTGCTCGAGGGGCGCTGCGATCCCGACTTCTACGCCGTTCGGGTCTCCGAGGGTGGCAGCGTGACCGCCCACATGACCAACACGGCGGGCACGGCCTGCTCGCTGGCGTCTCCCGTCTCCGTGCTCGAGCTCGTGGGCGCCGACGGTGTCAACGCCATTGGCGCGGGCGTGAATCCTGCGGGTTCGGGCTGTCCGAGCATCGACGGCGACGCGTTCACCACGGGCCTCCCGGCAGGCATCTACTACATTCGTATCACGTCCCCAGATGTGGACACGTGGCTGCCCTACAAGCTCAGCGTGCAGGTCGCCGGGGCTCCCTAGGATCTCCTCGGCTCGCCGAATGAATCGGCCCCTGATCACGGACGTCCCGGCCCTCGAAGTACGATTTTCTGTGAGTCCTCGCAGCCGAGCCCTTGCGTTCTTGTTGAAAGTGAATATCACTAACGATGTGACGCTACCGCGAACGCTCTCAAGTCTCCTCCCCGGCCAGCGGGGCTTCGTCCAGCACGTGGGAGGGTCGCGGGCGCTTCGTCGTCGGCTGATGGAGCTCGGGCTCTTGCCGGGGACCGAGGTCGAGGTGGTGAGAGCCGCTCCCATGCTCGATCCCATCGAGCTGAGCCTGCGTGGGTACCGCCTCTCGATTCGCCTCGCCGAGGCCGCGCTGGTCGAGCTCTCGCCGGCGCTGGAGCTCAGCCCCAGCACCGCGGGTCGGGCTCGCCTGGAGCGCGCCGCATGAAGGGCCCGGCGGCCGAGGTCGCCTCGCGTGCTCCGACGCCGCCCGAACGACCCCAGGTCGTGCTCGTGGGCAACCCGAACGCGGGCAAGACCACGCTCTTCAACGCGCTCTCGGGCTCGCGGGCGCGGGTAGGAAACTACCCCGGCATCACGGTCGACGTGCGCCAGGCGCGCGCGGACTTCGCCGGGGTGGGCGCCGACCTGCTCGATCTGCCGGGCACCTACAGCCTGGCTTCACGCTCGGCCGAGGAGGAGGTGGCGGTGAACGCCGCCCTCGGCCATGGCGGTGAGGGCCCGGCGGCGGCCATCGTGGTCGCGGACGCCACGGCGCTGACGCGCAGCCTCTACCTGGCCCTCGAGCTGCTCGAGACCGGCCTGCCGCTGGTCATCGCGCTGAACATGATCGACGAGGTCGAGCACTCGGGCGCCGTGATCGACGCCATGACCCTCGAGCGCGCGCTGGGTGTGAGGGTCGTGCCCATCGCGGCGTCCAAGCGACGCGGGCTCTCGGAGCTGCGTGACGCGGTGGCCAAGGTGCTGACCGAGGGCACGGCGCCCCCAGCTCCCGACGTGGCCTACGGTCAGCTCACCCAGAACGACGTCGAGACCGTGGCCGCTCTTGTGATCGAGGTCTGGCCCGAGGAGGCCGCGGCCCCACGACGGAGTCTGGCCTGGGCGCGCTGGGCGCTGCTCTCCCTCGGTGGAGACGAGCTGTCGGATGTTCCGCTGCGGCTGCGTGAGGTCACGGCCGAGGTGCGCGACCGAGCCACGGATGCCGGGCGTGACCTCGAGGACGAGCTGATCGCGCCGCGCTACGCCTTGCTCGACGCGCTCACGGCGGACGCCACGAGGCAGGCCGCGACCCGCAACAGTCGCACGGACAAGCTCGACGCCGTCCTGCTGCATCCCATCCTGGGCCTGGTCGCCTTCGTGCTGGTGATGCTGGTGGTCTTCCAGGCGCTCTTCTCCTGGGCGTCGCCCGCCATGAACGCCATCGGGACGGCGATCGCCGCGACCCAGCAGGCTCTGGCCGCCGTGCTGCCCGCCGGCGTGCTCGCGGATCTGCTGACCCAAGGTGTCGTCGGGGGCGTGGGCAACGTGCTGGTCTTCGTGCCCCAGATCGCGCTGCTCTTCCTGTTCATCGGCTTCCTCGAAGACTCGGGCTACCTGGCGCGCGTCGCCTTCGTGATCGATCGCGTGATGCGCGCCGTCGGGCTGCATGGTCGCGCCTTCGTGCCCTTGCTCTCCGGCTTCGCCTGCGCCGTGCCCGCGGTCATGGCCACGCGCACCATCGAGAGCCGCAAGGATCGCCTGCTCGCGATGATGGCGTTGCCGCTGATGAGCTGCAGCGCGCGCCTGCCCGTGTACGTGCTCTTGATCACGACCGTCTTCGTCGCGGACCGCGCCGTGCTCGGTCCCATCAGCCTCGGCTCGTTGATCCTCTTCGGTATCTACGGCTTCAGCACTCTGGCCTCGCTCACGGCCGCGGCGGTGATGCGGCGCACGGTGTTGAAGGGCGAGCGACCACCGCTGGTGATGGAGCTGCCACCCTACCGATGGCCTCAGCCGGGCAACCTGCTGCGCGCGGTCTGGGCTCGAGTCCGCGCCTTCTTGTTCGACGTCGGCACGATCATCCTGGCCATGACCATCGTCCTCTGGGCTCTGCTCAGCTTCCCCAAGGACCACGCCCTCACGGCTCGCTTCGCCGCGCAGCGCGCCGAGGTCACGAGCAGCGCCCAGCCCGCCGCACAGCAAGAGGAGCAGATCGCAGCGCTGAACGCCGAGGAGGCCGGAGCCCAGCTTCGACAGAGCGCCGCCGGGCGCTTTGGACGCTTGCTCGAGCCCGCGCTCGAACCCCTGGGCTTCGATTGGCGCGTGGGCATCGGGCTCATCGGCGCCTTCGCCGCGCGCGAGGTCTTCGTCTCCACCATGGGCACGGTCTTCGGCATCGCTGACGCGGACGAGACCAGCGCGCCCTTGCGGCAGACCTTGATGCGCGCGCGACGCACGGACGGCAGCCTGCTCTTCACGCCACTCTCCGGCATCTCCTTGATGATCTTCTTCGTCTTCGCCTGCCAATGCATGAGCACGCTCGCGATCGTGCGGCGCGAGTCGGGCTCGTGGCGCTGGCCCGCGCTGCTCTTCGCCTACATGACGGGCCTCGCCTATCTCTTCTCGCTGCTCGTGTTCCAGGTGGGACGCGCGTTGGGCTACACATGAGCGCGCAGGAGCTGGCGGCCGCCGCGATCGTCCTCGGCGCGCTGCTCTTCCTCGGGCGACGGCTCTTCGGTCGTCGCGGACAGACGCCCAAGCGCGGCCCGGACGTCCCCACGCGCGCGCTGCTGCGCAAGACGCGCGCTTCCTGTTCCAAGTGTCGTGATTGAAGCGTGCGCGCCCCGACGCAGAGCGCGATCCTCGGCCCTTGTCGCCGCCGTTCTACCTGCATATGTGGACGCATGAGTCTATACTCGTGGACGTGAGCCCTCCTCCCTCGAGTCCTGTGCCGGAGCTCATGCTCGCGGCGGGGTCCGGCTCCATCGAGGTGCGGCGCTTCGCGGGTGCCGCGATTCACGCGCAGCAGCTCGATCATCTGCGCGTCGCGCATCTGACGGATCTGCACGTCGGTCGCGTCACGCCCATGGCCGTGCAGCACGAGGCCGTACGTCTCACCAACGCCGCCAAGCCCGACCTGGTCGTCATCACGGGTGACTTCGTCTGTCACAGCCAGCTCTACCTCGACGCCCTGGCGGAGGTGATCACCCGCTTCGAGGCGCCTGTGATCTGCACCCTCGGAAACCACGACCACTGGGCCGGTGCCCAGGAGGTGCGGCGAGCGTTGACGCGCGCGGGCGCGCTGGTGCTCGACAACGCCCACACGGTGATCGAGGTGGGCCACCAACGCTTGCAGGTCGTGGGCCTGGATGACGCCTACACCGGACACGCGGATCGCGAGCGCGCGTTGCGTGGTCTACGCTCGGATCTCCCGATCATCGGGCTGAGCCACATCGGGGAGGAGGCGGATGGGTTGTGGCTCGCCGGAGTGCCGCTGGTGTTCTCGGGCCACACGCACGCGGGGCAGGTCACGTTGGCGCGCCTGCACGAGCTCGCCATAGGTCGACTCGCCGGGCATCGCTATGTGCACGGGCTCTACGGCGAACGCAGCCCGACTCGAGAGGGTCGTGGCGCGCTCTACGTCGGCGCTGGCATCGGCGCCGCCGTGCTGCCGCTGAGGCTCGGGGATCGCGGTCGACGCGAGGTGGCGCTCTTCGATCTCGGGGACATGCCGGGGACCTTCCAGGAGCATCACACCTCGCAGCCGCCGCTGCCGGGACGGCGCCCGGCACCGGGCAAGCTCTACGCTCGAGCGGCGGCGGTGGTAAAGAAGCGCGAGAAGCGCGAGAAGCGCGAGAAGCGCCACGCGCGCCGTACCCGCAGGATGGCGCTCCGTCACGGCGGCGACTGAGCGCGGCCACGCGCGCCGTACCCGCAGGATGGCGCGCCGCCACGACGGCGACTGAGGCGGTCCTGGTGCGAGGCGTCGCCTCAGCAGGCGGCGCCGGCGGGGATGCAGACGTAGACGATCCCGTCCGCCCCCAAGCAGGCGTCGCAGGAGTCACCCGGGTGACAGCCCGCGTCTCGACAATCGCACGCGCCCGTGTGCGCGATGGACGCGCCCGCGGCGCCCGCCTCGCACGAGTTGCCGTACACCACGCCATCGCAGCCGCAGACCGGCATCACGACGGCGGGGCAGACCTCGGGTCGCCTTTGGCAGGTGCCCGCGCCGTCACAGCTGGGGGCGTGGGCGCAGTAGGTGCCCAGAGCGCAGCTCAGGCTCGAGACACAGGTCGCACCCACACCGGCGTCGTCGCACACGAGCGTGCCGCAGGTGCAGGGATCGCCGGGCTCGTAGTGACATCCGGGGGGCGGCGGGGCGCAGGGCGGGATCAGACATCCGGAGTCGATGGCGCCCGAGTCCGCGCCCGCGTCGGAGGACCCCGCGTCCGTGGCCGCGTCGGTGGCCGCATCGGTGGCCGCATCGGTGGCCGCGTCGGCGACGGCGCCATCGCGCGCTGCGTCCGTGGCCGCGTCCGCCGTGCTCGCGTCGGAGCAGACGACGGGACCGCAGGAGCAGGCGTCGACCGGTTCGTACCAGCAGTTGTCGGCCAGCGCCCGACAGTAGGGCGTTCCACAGCTGCTCTTGGAGGAACAGCCCGCCAAGCCCAGCGCCGTGAGCGCGAGTAGAAGGAACATGGATTTGCGCAAGATCATGCGCTCAGGATGCGACGACTCGCCCCCGAGATCAACTTGCGGGAACCCATCGCACAAAGATTGTCGTAAAACTCAGCTAGCTTTACGTGTTGCGGGCGTCGACGCGATCATGTTGTCGCATATGCGAATCGCGCCGACGCTTGGGGCGCATCACTCCTCGGCGGCGAGGAAGTGCTCGACCTCGATGGCGGCCATGCATCCGCTGCCGGCGGCGGTGATCGCCTGGCGGTACTTCTTGTCCTGCACATCGCCCGCGGCGAACACGCCCTCGACGCTGGTCACGGTGGAGTCCGCGGCGGTGAGGACGTAGCCCGTCTCGTCCAGATCGAGCTGACCGCCGAGGAAGTCCGTGTTGGGCTTGTGACCGATGGCGAAGAAGAGCCCCGCGGCCTCGACCAGGCGCTCTTCGCCCGTCTTCAGATCCTTCAGCCGCAGCTGCTCCAGGCCGTCGCCCCCGAGGGCCTCGCTGATGGCGTGGGAGTAGAGGATCTCGACCTTCGGATGATCGATGGCGCGCTTCTGCATGATGCGGCTCGCGCGCAGCTCGTCGCGGCGGTGGACGATCACGACCTTGGAGCCGTACTTGGCCAGGAACGTCGCCTCTTCCATGGCCGAGTCGCCGCCGCCGATCACGTAGAGCGGGCGGTTGCGGAAGAAGGGCAGGGCGCCGTCGCAGACCGCGCAGGCGCTGACGCCGCGCTGCCAGAGCTCGCCGTCACGCGTACCCGGTACGTCCAGGCGCTGGGCCGTGGCACCGGTGGCGATGATCAGCGCTCGGGCCTGGCCCTCCTGGCTGTCGGTCTTGAACTTGAATGGGCGGCTCGAGAGATCGACCTCGTTCACCGTCTCCGTGATGACCTCGGTGCCGAAGTGCATCGACTGCGCCTTGAAGCGCTCGGTCAGCTCGGGCCCGCTGATTCCCTCGGGGAAGCCGGGGAAGTTCTCGACCTCGGTCGTGGTCGTGAGCTGGCCACCCGCGGCGATGCCTCCGGCCATGAAGCCCTCGTAGAGCACGGGCTTCAGCTCCGCGCGCGCGGCGTAGATGGCGGCGGTGTGGGCGGCGGGACCGCTTCCGATGATGACGACGTCGTGGACCATGGTTCTCATTCCTCCGAGGCGCGTGGTGTACCAACGCTCGAGACGCCGCAACACCCCTTGCGTTTCGTGCGGGACGCCTAGAGCGAGTGGCCTTCGAGTTCGGCTTCGTTGGCTCGCTCGGCGAAGCGCGCGAGTTGGAGTTGGTGCTCGGCCGCGACCAGCTTGCGCTCGATAGGGCCCGTGTCTGTGCCGCCCTGCTGCGCTTCGGTGAGTTGCTGCTCGAGGCGTTCGACTCTGTCGCTGAAGGCAACGATTGCTTCGCGTGCCTGAGCGAGCCGCTGCCCTACCGGCGGTAGCGCGTTCGGCGGAGTGTCGGCGAGCACGGCGCCCAAGGCCACGAGGTGCTGGGGGCTGGGCAGGTCGCCGGCGTCGGCGGAGTCGCCGGCTCGTGGAGGAACGCTCGTGGGGGATCGCTCAGCGCCCGTCGCTGGCGCTGGCGCCGACTGCGTCTCGTCCGGCCCTGTTGCGCTCGTGCTTGCCATGGCATCAGCCATCGGCGCCGG